>VFSW01000161.1_pt1 | contig 87948 bp, 75 predicted proteins | sample 5358111 | NCBI WGS metagenome assembly VFSW01 (sample SAMN11554181, study PRJNA540505) | mine drainage metagenome | isolation source: sediment from site ElyBrook_90M | place: USA: Ely Copper Mine, Vershire, VT | collected 2017
CTTGATCAAACCACAACCTGTTGTATCTGGTGGCGTAAAGTAAATACCCCTATTAATGGATTGTCCGGCAAAGGGACCGGGCAACGGGCCGTTCGGCGTTTGCACCGTGTTCACTACGGGATCGCCTACGGATGGAGGACTGTTTACTCCGGTCATGTGGGTTGCAAAATACTCGGCAAACCGGGGATCAAGGAATAGCCGCTCTCCGATCGAGTCGGCGGCCGGAGTTACATCAGCATCGGTTTCAAAAGCGGGTGCAAGGCCCGACCCGCATCCAGTCATTGCGCCTCCGGCAGCCCTTGCAAAGCTGCTTGCGGCCAATACAAATCCAAGAGCGCGGCGCGTGGCGAACCGCGTGCGAAGGACTCTCGTCATGGTTTCCTCACTGATGGGCACGCGCTGACGCGGCAGGTATTGAATCGTGTGGAAGGCTGCGCAGATAAGCGATAATCTGCCATCTCTCCGGTTCGGGCAACGAACTCCAGGAGGGCATGCCTTTCCAGGCATTGCCGTTCCTCAGCATCCAGGCCAGTTCGCCATCGGTGGCATGTGCAATGCGCTCGCTGCGCAGGTTGGGACGGCCGCGCAGCCCACCAGCATTTTCTCCGTGGCACTTGGCGCAGTTGTCGGCAAAAAGTATCTTGCCAGCGGCAGCAGCTTCAGGCTCGCCCGCGTAGGGATTCACACGCATACGATCTGCATCGGGCACCTTGCGCAACCACGAACCGTCAGAGGCAGCCGACAGAAACGAACAGGCCAGTAAAATAACAATTGGAATCCACTTCGTCCTCATTGCGCTCCCCTTCCATGAAAGAGATCGCGGAACTGCTGGATCTCATACGAGACCTTGAAGCGCCACAACACGCCGGCGCTGTTGTCATTCAGGCCAAATTGAGGGGAGAAACCAATGGTGGGGCCGTGCGGCAGGTTGAAGTTCACCGTTGGACCGGCATACTGCGAGGTTCCCTGCAAACCAAAGTCGTGCGCCGTGGCCAGCCCGCCGTAAAGCTCCGCGCCGGCACTGAAGTTCTGCCTGCAGAAAAAACATGCGCGTCCTCTCGCCACCAGCGCGAGTGGCCGGCTTGCGCCAATGGAGTAGCCGAACTCCCAAGGCTCGTTCTTGATGCCTTTCTCGGCAATAAAGTTCTCTGAGAAGTTCCAGCCCTTGACGTTGCTTGAAAGGATGAGCTTGCCTTCGATGGAGCGCTCGATCTCCAGCTTGCCCTGGGCGTTGGTCAGTTGCAGGTCTGTTACGCTGTCGTGGCCGGTCACTTCAAGAATGCTTTTATCGGCTTTGTTTATATCCTCGTATTCGACATAGAGAACAGGATTGATCCAGTGTTCGCTGGGCAACGCGCGGAAGCGGTTTTCCCAGCGAAAGCCGGTAAAGACGGTGGAGTCGTTCTGGGTGGCCTGACCCTGGAGATAGACTTCAGTGGTCCACCAGGCAGTAGAGCCATACTCAAACTCCATGGTGGGACTGAAAAAGGCGTTTGCATCCTTGGGAGAAGCGGTGAGCCCTTTCAGGGCAACTTCAAGATTGCCCGGCTCCTCAAGCGCCTGGGAATAGGTGACGAAATAAGGTGGTTCCTGCGCCCAAGCCGTTCTGGCCAAGCCTGAGCAAAAAAGCACTGCAAGCAGCAGGCTGCATTGAAGGCCTAGCAGCAGCCAGCGCGGGACGGGTTGAATGTGGGGGCCGGAAGCATCGCTCCCGGAGTTCAATACAGATTTGTTTTTGCGCACACCGAGGCGCAACCACAAGGTAAAGTAGCGCGTTGTCCAGGCCATCGAATCCCTCTCTGGAATCGGGGCCGACGTTTCCGCTATGCTGATGGGAACCGTCAGCTCACTGGTTGCCGGTTGAGCGGTCCTGGTGGCGCTTCGCCAAAAGTCTACCGCCAGGGCCGCTGTTTCTTGTCGAATTGACCATCCACATCTCTCTTATGCTGGGAAGCAAGGCGCAAGCAAAGGTGGAAGTGAGTTTCAGATGCAGCGAAAAAGCACCAAAGCAATCGCGAAATTAAACTGCGACTCTTTTAGTCCTATATCAACCTAACATAGTGAGAATTTAGACTGCAACCATGTGAAGCTTGGGCCTCGCAGGATAGGATTTCTGTCCTCGCCGGGTGGCTAGGGCGAAGCGCTTAACCGTCTTGCTGTGCAATAAATATGACGAAGCCGTTAAGCACTTTCCCGGCATCGCGCATCCTGCATGAGTCTGCCCAACTCCATAACGACGCACCGTGTCGCCAGTTTATATATTAGAATCAAAGATTTACATAGACTCAACCCTACAGATTTTTCACAAAAGCGCTAAATCCGCTGAAATCGACACTCCCTCCTGCAAATTTCCTACAAAATGAAACGGACCTGCGTGTTGCATCGATGGCGGACCGCGCATTCCAAGAAACAAAGGTAGCCAGTCTGTGCAGATGGTGCGGTTTTCAGCGGACCAATCCTATCATTGGCAGACGAACTTCGCATACTGAGCAACCTGGAAATCATGCGGTGATTCTCTCGGTTTATGCCAAATCCTCGAGGTATGTTTTCCGGTCACTCGATGCTGGAAACACGAATTTGGGTAGATAGCGTAAGTCGAGGGATACCACTGGATGGGGAGCAATCGATTCTGCGCTTTTGGCGAAATCCGATAGGGACTGCATCACATGGCTGGACCAGATATCGGGTGAATGTCCAGCGTCCGAAGCAGTCGTCGGGTAAAATCAGTGGAGGCGGCCAGTGGGTTATTGGTGCGGTGTACCTGGACAGCCCACCGTGCCGCTTCTACCTGCCGCACCATGGTTCGGGTTTGCTCGAACGAAGCGGGCGCGGCCGCGTAGTTGCAACCCTCGTTGCTGATCCTGCCGGCTTGCTGCGCTGCCGGAACTTGCCGATTGCATCGGCATGGCGCCGCATCCGACGCCAACCCGCAGTAGCTCTTCATAAAGCGCAACATCGCTAAGCGCGCCAACTGAAGCCGCTTGCGAAACAACTCGGGAGATATCTCAAGAATTTCGGCGGCCTCCGGCCCTTGCATTTCAAGAATCTCGCCCAGGATGTATGCCAGACGGTGTTCCCGGTCCAGGCACTGCAACATTCCCATGCTGCACCCAATCTTCACCTCTTCCACCAGCAGGGATTGCTCGGCCTCTGGCGGGGCAACGTAACTCAGTCCCCCTGTGATCTCCTCGGCCAACTGCTCGAAGCTCATGTGCAGGCGCTCCACTGCGCTCTTCTTCACGTCCAGAATGTAGTTGACCGCCACGCGGTAGGCCCAAGTCTTCAACTTGCTGCGGAAGTCAAACTGGGAAAGCCGGGTTACGATACGAATCAGAATCTCTTGCGTTGCATCTTCGGCGTCGTCCTGGTTACACAGCATTCTCAGCGAAAGACCGTAAAGATCACCCTGTAGCGCAGCGATGAGTTGGTTCAAGGCTTCCTTGTCCCCTGCGATTGCCTGCCGTGCTGCTTCTTCAAGCGTCATGCTTTCTCCCCATTTCAGTCCTGCAGTTCATTCTGAGCTGCCTGCTCAATATTTGGACGATTTGCCGGCCAAGGTTGTGAATGCGGCCGATCCTTGTCAAGAATTTCACACTCCTCTCTTCACCCTCGTCAAAAGAGCGAAACAACATCCGTCATAAACCGAAGAGGGCGGTTCTAATTCGGGCTTAGGTCCAGGGGGCGCTGGCTTATTGATTGTGGCGAATTCAATCCAAGGAGAAAAACAAGGTGAAAAGCGGAAAGAACTACATGTCATCGTCCATCGGAGAGATCAGCAAGCTTGGACGTGTAACCTTTCATGACGAGCTCGGCCTTACGGGTTCAGAGGTTTCAATTAACAATCTGCCTGCGGGCGTGAGTGTTCCCTTTGTTCATGCCCACAAGCAGAACGAAGAGGTCTACATCGTTCTACGGGGCAAGGGGAAGTTCTTCATTGACGGCGATGAGTTCGCAGTCGCTGAGGGCGATGTTCTGCGACTTGACGCGGCGGCAGCGCGCTGCGTGAAGGCTGACGCCGACTCCTCTCTGGGCTACATCTGTATTCAGGCTCAGGCAGGTAGCCTGAAGGGTTTCACGGAAACCGATGGCGTGCCAGTTGACGCAAAGCCAAGCTGGCTCTAGTAATCAGCAATTCAGAGCGGGCGCGAGGTTCGCGTGGAAGCTCATCACGGAGTGACCTCGCGCGTCGTCAAAAGAGAGAACAGGAGAGAAATGATATAAACAGGAACGGTTCGGCGATAAGCCGGCGGCAGGCAATTCAATTGTTTTCTTTGACGGCTGGTGTAGCAGGCTCACTGTTTCGTCCCGAAGTTCTCTTAGCCCAAGAAACTGGCAATACCGCGACTATTCCTGACGATACGCTCTATCTGCACCCATCGCGTGGTTCAGATGCGGCCGTTGGAACCAAGTCGAGTCCGCTGCGCACCATGGCCGAGGCGGCACGTCGCGTTAATCAGAGCACAGGCTCTGGACCCCTCACCATCATTTTGTCCGAAGGCATCTACGCTGTATCGGAGACCGTGCGAATCAAGCCATTGCATCGGTTGTTCTCTCCTGCAGCACGGTTGACGATTCGGGCTGAGGAGCTCCCGGATAATCCCGAGCGGCACACCGGGTGTCAAGGGCGGAGTAAAAGGAGACCACTGAGGCAGAGTAAAAGGGAGCCAGTAGTGGAGTATCGGTGGTACAGGCTTGAAGCGGAATTCATAGTCGGCTTGCAGCCGATTTGAACGAGGCCGCTACGGCGGCGGACACTTACGCGTGTTCCTGCATCGACCTTGAAGGCTGCCGATTAGTTTTGGTCACAGAGACGGAGGATGCTCTGTGACCCATCTATGTCAGATCATGATTGAGGAGTTGCAGTGTCGCAACTTCGCCTAGACGCATTATCCAAAGAAAGTGGTCCGACTGCCGCAGATTCTCAGCCTGGAGGAGGTGACTCGGCTCATCGACGCCGACAGCACTTTCATCGCGCGATGTTGATGACCCCTTATGCCACCGGAGTACGAGGCGCCTCGCGTAACCCCAATGGAAGTCGTCGAATAAAATAAGCACTGCATAATGAGTCCGTTGAACTGCGAGTGCGTTGGGGCCATTGTCTATATGAATGATTGGCAGCGCCGGACTGGTAGCTGCGAGAAGGTCGGTAGACGGGCTGCCAGATCGAACCCAATGGCCAGTGCAACCGTTGCAAGAGCAGCTCAACCTCCTGTACGAAATCGCATCTAAAACACTCCCTTCAGGTTATCGCTTGGGATGAGATACTGCATGTATTGAATTAGGCACCGCCGTATACAAATCGCCGTGAATGCATAGCTTTATTATCAATACACAGCGCAATTTTTGAAACCCCACATCATTGGTCGTAGCAACGAAGGAATGCATGTCTTCAACCATAAACAACTCGCAAGCCACCAACGAGTCCAGTAATAAGCCCACCGATCACCCACGGACTCCTGGCAACGCTTGGGCTGACCGGGTGCGTGCGCTCAAAAATATTCCTCCGGTCCTCCACTTCGTATGGGAGGCAGGACCTTCAGTTGTCTTCTGGAACATTTTCCTTCGTGTTGTGGTTGCCTTTTTACCTGTCGGAATCGGGATCATAGGCCGCTTTATCATCGACGGGGTCAACTGCATCCGCCTGCACCTGCCGCTGCCCCAGCATTTCTGGTGGCTCGTGGCGGCAGAGATGGCGCTGGCTGTGCTTACCGGCATCCTATCACGGGCGGTCGACTACTTCGACAATCTGCTTGCCGATCGTTACACGCATCACGTCAGTGTTGAGGTAATGAGGAAGGCAGCCGCTCTCGACGTTACGGTTTATGAAGATCCGGTTTTTTATGATCGCCTTGAGCGGGCACGCGTTCAGGCCACCGACCGCCTGGCCATGATTCAGCAGATGGGCCGCTTGATTCAGCAAGCTGTTACCGCGGTTGCTTTCTCGGCCGTGCTGATCCGCTACTCGCCATTCCTTCTGTTGCTGCTTGTGGCAGGCATCGTTCCCGCGTTTCTAGGGGAAAGCCACTTCGCCTTTCTGACCTATGCGAAGAATTTCCGCCAAACTCCTTTGCGCCGCCAAATGGATTACCTGCGTCAGGTAGGCGGCAGCAAGGAGGCCGCCAAAGAGCTCAAACTCTTCAACCTCAGCAGCTATCTGACAGATCGCTTCACCGCACTTTCTCAGCATATCTACGAGGAGAATGTCAGCCTGAACCGCCGCCGCCTCTTCTGGGGCGGGCTGCTTGCCATCTTGGGTCAGCTTGGCTACTACGGTGCTTATGCATACAGCATCTATCGCACCATTCAGGGACACTACAGCATCGGCGACCTCACCCTCATAACAACGGCCATAATGCAGGCGATGGCGAATATCCAAATGGCATTCTCAACTGCTTCTGGAGTTGCAGACCAGGCACTCTTCCTCACGGACTTGCTGGCCTTCTTCGAAATGAAACCGCATGTCGAATCCAAACCCAACGGCTTGCGTGTGTCGCGTCCCATCAAACGTGGATTCGAGTTTCGAGATGTCTCTTTTGCCTATCCTGGTACCAGCCGGCGCGTCCTAAGCAACTTTAATTTCACCCTTTCCCCAGGTGAGCGCGTGGCTCTGATTGGCGAGAATGGCCAGGGAAAAACCACCATCGTTAAGCTGATTACGCGTCTCTATGACCCGACCGAGGGCCAGGTTCTGCTTGATGGTATCGATCTCCGCGAATATGATTTGGCCGACTTTCACTCAGAGATCGGCGTCATCTTTCAAGACTTTATGCGCTACGAAATGACCGCTCGCGAGAACATCGCCGTTGGTCGCGTTGAAGTGCCGCATACTGAAGAAGAAATTGAATACGCGGCGCAAAAAAGCCTTGCCGCAGGTGTTGTCGCCACTCTTCAGGGCGGCTATGATCAGATGCTCGGCCGCCGTTTTGAGGGCGGAGTCGACCTCTCGGGCGGCGAGTGGCAAAAACTTGCTCTGGCACGCGCCTATCTTCGCGATGCACAGTTGCTGATTCTTGACGAACCTACAGCGGCGCTCGATGCCCGCAGCGAACTTGAGGTATTTGAGCGCTTCGCCGAACTTACACATGATAAGATGGCGCTTCTCATCTCTCATCGCTTTTCTACCGTCAGGATGGCAGATCGTATTGTCGTTCTGGAGGCAGGACGTCTCGTTGAAGAAGGAAGCCATGCACAGCTTATAACCCTTGCAGGACGCTATGCCTCCATGTTTGAGATGCAAGCAGCCAGTTACCGTTGAGGACCAATGGAAGAGACCACTCCAATTCTAGACTCGCAACAGCCCCTCGCTGACGACGTGCGCGAACGCCTTTACACAGCAGCACGCACTGCGGATTCGTGGGACGTAGTGCATCGACCGAAAGGCGACGGCACTCTCCAAAAACGTGCACACAGCGCAAGCCTTGCGCTGAAGGAATTCGAAATTGGCCTCGCAAAGGCATCTATCGCGGATACAGCGACAGAGCCAGAATCGGATCATTTTCGGTCCGTGATGCTGGAACTGCGGACGAGTATTCGATTGCTCCGCTCCGCTCTCTATGGCGTCTTCGATAACCAGCGGCAGATGGCCTGCCTTCCACATGTTGTCCTGTTATCTCAAGATGAAGAACTTCGCGCCATATCAGTGTCTACCGTCTACCTTCGCGCCGTTGAAGGGGCATTTTCCACGTCAACAGTTTGCGCCTTTATCCACAAGTTGCAGATAAATGAGCCGCTCACGGTCAAAGAATTGTGGAACATTCCCGCACTTCTGAAATTTGTCTTGCTTGAATTGCTTCTGGAAGATGGACACAAGCTGTTGCGTTCGCCGAACGCTGTGCCAACCCCAAAGCTCTCCGTGTATCTCAACAGTCTACGAGCAATTGATCTATCCGACTGGGCAGCTCTGATCGAGCCACTCATCGTCTTTGACGCGACTCTCCGCCAAGACCCCGCCGGAACCTATGAATACATGGACTTCGAGAGCCGCGAGTTATACCTGAAGCGCGTTGCCTTCATCGCTCGCCATTCCGATTACTCAGAGTCAAGAGTCGCGCAAACTGCTCTCGATCTTGCCCGCGAGAGTACATTGAACACTGTTGATGAACCGCGAATGCAGCGCCGTCGTATTCATGTCGGCTATTACCTCATCGACAAGGGATTTCCCGAGCTTGCCAATCGCGTTGGCTTCCACCCTCCGCTCGTTGACCGCGCGCGAGCTTTCATACGCACTTATGCCGAGGACTGCTACATCACCGGTATCCATCTTTTTACTATCTTCATTATCGCCGCTGTGCTTTTTCCCCTTCTTTCTCATGCAAAAGGCCTCACTGGTCTGATCATTGCTTTCATTGTCCTAATGCTGCCTGCCATGCAGGATGGCGTCGATCTGGTTAACAACATCGTCACCGCATTCTTCGATCCAGAGCCACTTCCGAAGCTCGATTTCAGCAGGGCAATTCCTCCAGAATTTACGACTCTCGTGGCCGTCCCGTCTTTGCTTCTGCATGAAAAGCAAGTGCGTGAACTCGTAAATAACCTCGAAGTCCGTTTTCTCGCCAACCGCGATCCGCATCTGCACTTTGCATTGCTCACTGACCTGCCAGACTCCGTTTGCAAGCCACACGAAAACGATTCTCACCCGCTCGTTGAGCTTGCCATCGAACTTATTGATGCGCTCAACGACAAATACGCAGCCAGCCAAAATGGATCCTTTCTTCTTCTCCATCGGCGCCGCAGGTTCAACAGGCGGCAAGGCGTGTGGATGGGCTGGGAACGTAAACGAGGCAAGCTCCTTGACCTGAATAACTTTCTCACTGGAGAATATGACTCCTTCCCTATCAAAGCGGGCAAGCTGGATGCACTCCTTCACGTTCGGTACATCCTTACTCTAGACTCAGACTCGCAACTCCCTCACGGAGTTGCCGCGCGGCTGGTCGGCACAATAGCACATCCATTGAATCAGGCGGTCATCGATCCAAAATTGCGCATCGTCACGGAGGGATATGGCATTTTGCAGCCGCGCGTGGGAATCGCGGTTCAATCCGTATCTCGTTCGCGGCTAGCCGCCATCTTCTCTGGTCAAACAGGGTTCGATATATACACGCGCTCTGTTTCCGACGCATATCAGGATCTTTTTGGAGAGGGAATCTTTACTGGCAAAGGAATCTATGAAGTTGCAACCCTTCATGCCGTACTCGACCACCGATTTCCGCGCAACTCCCTGCTCAGTCACGACCTCATCGAAGGCGCCTATGCACGTGCTGGCCTTGTCAACGACATCGAACTCATCGATGATTATCCTTCGCACTATAGCGCCTATAGCCGCCGCAAGCACCGCTGGGTGCGCGGAGATTGGCAAATCGTACAGTGGATCTTCTCGCGCGTTCCAGAAGAGTCCGGGCGCTGGGCGCCAAACCCTATCTCTGATATCTCGCGTTGGAAAGTCTTCGACAATCTGCGCCGTTCACTTGTAGATCCATTCCTCTTTATCATGTTTGTCGCCGGCTGGTTAGGTCTTCCCGGTGGGCCTCTCTACTGGACAATAGTTCCGCTCATTCTCCTCATCTTGCCCACCCTGATTCAACTAGGATTGGGCTTGGGAAGCGCGTTTGCCCACGGCGGCAAAGGCAGAGTGAGTGAGGCGTTTTCAGGATTCTCACATGCCGCACTTGTTCTATTGTTCAATCTCATCTTTCTGCCGCACCAAATGTTGTTAGCGATCGATGCCGTCGTCCGTTCGCTTGTTCGCCGCTTTATCACCGGCGAACACTTGCTCGAATGGGAAACTGCCGCCCAGGCTGAAACCGTTTCTGCCAATAGCACGCCCGTCGATCGCTATCTATCCATGACGCCACTTCTCGCGATAGGCATGTCTGCTGTGGTCTACTTTTTTGCGCCGCACCATGGCTCCATACGCTTCGCAGCGCCTATTCTTTTACTTTGGGCTTTCGCCAACATGATTACTCACTGGCTCAACAGGCCGCCTCGTGAACAGCAGCAACGCCTTACCTCTTCCGATACAACCTTCCTGCTCACTCACGCCCTCCGCATTTGGCGGTACTTTTATCAATTCAGTACGGAGCGTCACAATTACCTCATTCCCGATAACGTCGAAGAGGATGGTCTGAATGAAGCCCCTCGCATCTCACCCACTAATTTAGGCTTACTTCTCAATGCCCGCCAGGCTGCTTGTGAACTTGGATTCCTTACCATACTTGAGTTTGTGACGCTTACACGTCGTAGTCTCTCTGCCATCATGCGTCTGGAGAAATTTCGGGGGCACTTATATAACTGGTACGACACACAAACGCTCAAACCACTGGACGCTTCTCCATTTGTCTCTTCCGTAGATAGCGGTAACTTTGCCGCTTCTCTCTACACCCTCCATGCAGGTGCGCGCAGCCTCTTACGACAGCCTTTACTAGCAGAGAATCTTTTTACCGGAGTACGCACACATTGGCAACTAATAGAATCGCAATGCCTGGCACCAGACTCGCTCGCAAAGATATCGTTGCCTAAACCATCTGCCCCGGTTATTGAGTGGATCTCATGGCTCACTGCTGCTGAAGCTACGCTCTCCACCGCTGTCTCTACAGACACGGGTTCGGATGATCCGTGGTGGCTTGCCGAGACACTTCATCGTGTTACCGCTATTCTTACGCTTTTGCGCAACTACCTTCCTTGGATGTTGCCTGAATATGCGCCGCTTCGCGAAATGCCTCAACTAGCCATCGATGAGAAAGCTGACGGCCTCTCTATTGCAGAAGCTGTCCTATTCGCTGAGGATCTGGATGCGCGCCTGGATCGTGCTTTGACCGCGATCGCCGGGACATCGCAGCTACGCGCGTTTGGCCAGCAACTTAGTGCGTCTCTGCCTTGCGCCATGCAAAACCTGCGCACTTTGGCCGCCTCTATTGGCGCTATTGCGCAAGATGCCGAGCGCCTCGCTGAGGAAACAGATTTCTCTTTTCTCGCGCATCCTGGACGCCAAATTCTCTCCATCGGCTATGACACGGGCGCACAGAAATTGCATGACGCCTGCTACGATTTGCTCGCTTCCGAAGCGCGTATCGCCACGTTTCTCGCTATCGCGCGCAACGATCTAGCCCAGCAAAGCTGGCTCAAACTAGGCCGCGACCACGCATATGCCCACGGCCGATTCCTTCTTCTTTCATGGACGGGTACTATGTTTGAGTACCTCATGCCATCGCTGTGGATGAGGAGTTATCCAGATACGCTTGTTGCGCACACACAAACTGCATGCGTCCAAGTACAGCAGGCCTTCGCCCGCTCGCTGAGCATTCCCTGGGGTATCTCGGAATCGGGAGCCGCGCGCAAAGATGACTCAGGGCACTACCATTACCAGGCGTATGGCGTACCGCAGGCCGCTCTCAGTGTCGAGGCCACCGCCGGTCCGGTCGTATCACCCTACTCCACTTTTCTCGCTCTCAGCGTCGATGTGCGGAAGGCGCTTCTCAACCTGCGCCGCATGGACTCCGCCGGCTGGACAGGCTCTTGTGGCCTCTATGAGGCCGCGGATTACACCGGTTCGTTGCGCGATGCCGTCCTAGTGCGCGAGTGGATGGCTCACCACCAGGGAATGGCGCTCCTGGCGGTCGTTAATCTACTCCACGATAATGTTGTGCAGAGCTGGTTTCACGCCAACCCTCTGGTCCAGGCCACGGAGTTGCTTTTGCATGAGACTCCTGTCCACAATGCTGTTCTTAGAGCAAGCCGGAAGAGATTCGCACCTATCGTCGCCAGTTCCCCTTATTCGGCCTAACAGCAACGGACGTTCGCGTCGCCGACCAGTTGCTTGAAGGGCTGTGGAGTGAGCGATCCCCGTGCTGAGCTGGGAGTTTCTATTTGTAAGTCGCTCGAAGCGACTTGAGCGGGGTCGCTAACGCGGCCCCGGTTCATTTGGCCACCGTAAAGGTGTTTATCCTCTTGGCGCGCAGCGGTAGATTGTCTCCGTCTCCTTGCTCTTCCACTGCTGTGAACGGAGCCAGCGGTCGGTGGCGTCACTCACCGTGATATTCTTGGACCTGCGGAGGGCAGCGCGTTGAACCTCTTCATCTTCGATTTCCTGCAGTTTCCTGCGAATCGGGTCTCGGAGGTCACGTTCCACCTGTGCCAGGTTCTCGGCATGCTCTCAGGGTCGCGCTCGGGCCAACACGATCTAGTCTGCCCCACCCTCATAAATGTACAGGGCTTTACGGCAGGTGCGGCGCTTCCAGTAGTGGTCGACAAACTTGGTGCAATCGGGCGGATGGCGCGTAAACACAGTTATGGTGGTGGCAGGTACTGCAGAGGGGCCAATGCCTGTAATGCACTCTTTCCTGCAATTTTCCTACAATTTGCCACACTGATTTATCACGGTACTGATTCTAAATGAACTTACCTAACTACATAACGATGAGCCGGATCGTCATGATCCCGCTGCTGCTCTGGATTCTCGCCACGCACTTCCCCTGGCAAGGGCACGGCGAGCAGGAGATAGCGGCGTCGATCCTGTTTGTGCTGGCCTCAATTACAGATGGCTTGGACGGCTACCTGGCACGCAAACGTAGCCAGATCACCACCCTGGGCATGCTACTAGACCCTATTGCCGACAAAATCATGGTGACCGGCGCACTGATTGCGCTGGTAGCTTATAACCCCCAGGTGGTCAAAGTCTGGATTGCTGTGGTCATCATCGGTCGTGAGTTCCTGGTCTCCGGGTTGCGCTCCATTGCCTCGTCAGAGGGATTTACGATTCAGGCCAGTGATCTTGGCAAACTTAAGACATTCATCCAGATATTTGCAGTGGTTTCGGCAATTCTGGCCCACCACTGGTACCAGTGGCAGTTTGGCGTACTTATCGTTCCGGTAAAGTGGATCGCCGTTGCCGCCATCTACTTTGCAGTGGTGGTTTCCTCGATCTCCGCCATCGACTATTTTGTGGGCTTCTGGAAGCAGATTGACCACGCCAGCAAAGACCGCCGCAAGTCCTTCGTGCTTACCCGCCGCAAGAGCACAAGCACGCCCTAGCGACTATCGGGTGTCCTGGCGCAACCTCACCTGTTTGCGACGACATTGCCTTCACTAAAAAAGCCCCGGTTATGGCCGGGGCTTTTTTGCGAAAAGATGAAGTCAGCTACGGTTGCCTTACGCCAACACCGGTACCGGTTCCGAGACCAGCATCTGGATTGACTCAGGAATAAGAACATCCGGCAATGCAACGGATCCTGCGGCGTGAACCGGAGCAACTGCGACCTGTTGCGAATGTGCAGGACGCGTGAGCCTGTGGACGAAGTGGTAAGGCGGCCAGGGGCCTGAAAGCTGCATCTGGCACTCTCGCATGATGGCGCTAGTAGACGAAAACTTGTTGTGATAGCGATCTACATACTTGCGATCAATCAGGTGCGCAATGTCGAGCACCATCTTGCCGCTTTCCGTGAGACGGCAGCTTACTTCTTCGTCCTGAGGCATGAAGAGCCGGTGCATCTGAAAACTGACCGCACGTGCACGAGTCTGACGTTCGCGCTGGCGGGTTGCATTTTCACGCAGGTTGGTCAAATACTCCCGCCCAGCCCCCTCGGGGGAGAGTTGGCGACCCATTACGCGACTGCAACAGCCGTCGACAAATATCTTTAAGTGCATCTCGGTCTTGCCGCGAAGCTTGTCAATATTGCCGAGGAACTGGCGCTGGTTGGATCGGATAGCCTTGCGCAAACTCTCGTCATCGCTGAAAACAGTTCCAAAACGGAATGGCAGCACCGTGGAATGCTGGAAACAGTCCGCGATGATCCGCGCATGCTCCACACCGGATTTCTGGTTGAGTGGTTCCCTCGGGTTGTGTTCACTGACCACGACAGCGAGATCGCTTGCAGGATAAAGAAAAACCTGGTTACCGCTTACCCCGACGAGAGATTCTATTGGAACAGGTTTGCGATGACGGGCCAATTCAGGAAATGCTAGTTTTTCACCGATGCAGTAGGCATACCATGCCATGACGAGACACTCCGTCTGCGTGCGCCGGTAAGCGCCGCTCGTTGGTGAAGCTCTGAAAACTAGGGAACAACTGCATTTTGGCGTACTACCGGGTGATGGTAAGCAAACCCGGTTGAACTGAACAAATACTAGCCCTCTGAAAATACGGCTGGCAATGTCTCTCTTCAATAACTTTGCAAAAGGTAGCAAAAGCAGGCAAATTCGTATTTATGTTAACAAATTAAGTTTTGATAGCGTAAATATTAGTTCATTTAGGTACAACATATCCGCTCCAGAGTCAAGACAAATAACGGAATAGCCGGCATATCCACGGCTTTTGATGACTCAGGGAAGCAGTGGACAAGCTGGGCCTTAAACTTCGCCGTTCTTGTTCTGGAAATGTTTAGGGCAAGACGCGCTGGATGTGAAGATACAAAATCACGTTCAAGAGAATGGACACGGCCAGCAGGCCCAATGCAAACAATGCATAAGCATTCACCTTATTGCTGACGGTTTTCAGGTCTTCCAGCAGTTCCTGCTGCTCCAGCGTATTGCGGTCAGTGGCTTCGCGAACCATCTCCAACTGATCCTCAACCCTCTTCAGCGACGAATTCTGTTCGACGACCATGTTGCGTAGATCACGATGTTGCGTGGTGAGATCGGTAAGGCTGCTTTCGATAGGCTCAAGATCGAGCGGAGGATGAGCCTGTTGGGGCTGCGTGGCCTGTGGATGCGGAGTGAAGAGATTGGAGACTGCGGTACCAATATTGCCGTCCAACAGCGGCAATAACCGGTGGAATAGCGGCAGGACCATGCGCAACGTACTCATTGCGCGATCGAGGTTGGAGGCTTGCTGCCCTGAGTCGGCCGATGGGTTAACCAGCGAACGCCCCAGCGGCGGAGCAGACCTTAATCTTGGCGCATCGTTCTCGGCGGGCGTCTGCGGCATCCGGCCGCCAGCTCCAACCGGAAGCGGCGATCCGACTGCGCGCGGCTGCGGTTCGCTGGGGTTCTGTGCCCGTCGAACTGCGTCGCTGAAGCTGTAAACCGCTGGATCGTTCATAGACAACCTTCTCACTACAATATATAAGGGATTCTTCAAGTTGAAGGAACTTCTGCGTCAAATCGACTGCGCAGGGGCAAACTAGCCCACAATGAGCCGTGCGGCCACACAGTACATTCCCCCCCCCGGTCGCGTAACCTCGAAGCCAGGAGAAGCATGTGAAAACAGTCTTAGCCCGACCGCTGGTCAGCCTGCAACGCAATATCCTGGCTGGAATTATCACCATCGGACCGCTGTTCGTTACCTACCTGATCTTCAGCTTTCTACTGGGCGAACTGGCCAAGGCCGGATTGCCGATGGTGCAACTGCTTGCAGTCCGCTTTCCACGGCAATGGATGAATCTGCCGTGGCTACAATCGGTGTTGGCCATCCTGCTGACCCTGGCGATGCTTTACATCGTAGGCCGCGTCACTTCGCTGGTCATAGGGCGGCAGGCCTTCAGCCTCTTTGAGGCGGTGCTGGAACGCCTCCCCTTTATCGCCAAAATTTATACGTCCGTACGCCAATTGGTTGACAGCATGATGGCCAAGAAAGAATCCAGCCAGCGCGTGGTGCTGGTAGACTTTCCCATCGCGGGGCAGAAGAGCATCGGATTCCTGACCCACGTTTTGACCGACGCAACGACCGGCGAGCTGCTTGCGACGGTCTTGCTGCCCAATGCCATCAACCCAACCTCTGCATTTCTGCAAATTCTGCCTTTGGCCAAGATCATCGATACCGATCTGAGCATGGAGCAAGCCATGAGTATGCTGATGACCGGCGGGGCCGTGAGTCCCGAGACCATCCGCTTCACACGGCCGGCTCAAGCTGAAAGCGCAACTAAGCAGCCCACTGCCGCCTTGCCGGCTCTGTGACACGCTGGATTGCTCTACCCGTTCCACTCAGGAGTTTCAGACGCTACTTCAGCAGCTAGATCTTCACCGGCATGTTCGCTTTCTACAGTCACCTTGCGCAGGCTGACGTGTTCAAACTGCGCCCAGATCAGGCCCAGAGGCACGACGGCAAGGAAAGTGACCAGCAGCAGCATGGTGGCACAGGCAGTGGCAGGCTCGGCAGCCACGCCAAAGAAGCCTGAAAACGCGGCTGCCACCAGCCCAATCTGCGTAAACCAACCCAGCACGGGCAGTTGAAAGCCGCTGGCCACCATGCTGGAGGCCATGAGGACCATGCATTCCGGTAGAGTCAATGCGGCCAGTTGCGGGCTGTGTACAAAAGCGTTCGCGGTCTCAAGGTAGGCCAGGGTAATCAGACCCCACATCGCCAGAGAAAGCACAGAAGCCAAGCCAAAGTCCATGAAGGAGCGCATGGTGTCGAGTCCAGAACGGAAAGCGCGGATTTTTTGTCCCACGGAGTGCCCCAACCCGGCTGAAAACAGGCTCAGTCCCTTCTCCATGAAAGCAGCGACGGCGCCACCCGCAATGCGCACTCCGATGGTAAAGACCGCCATTGCCAATGTGGCAAACAACCCACCCTTGGCAACACGTGACAATAGCTCGGGGTGCGGCAGGATCTCTTTGGTCGTGAGCAGGACTGTGGAGAAGATGAGCGCCATTGAACCCAGGTCGAACATGCGCTCGACAATGTAAACAGCAAGCTGTGAACTGATGGGAACGCCAGTCTTTTTGGCAACCAGGTAAGGCCGCACCGGGTCCGCAACCCGGCCAATCAGCGCCACCGCGGTAAAACCAATCACCTGCGTACCCAGTAGCGACAGCGGCGCAACTTTTTTGTTATGCCTGAGCAGAAACTCCCAACGCAGAGCGCGGATGACATAGCCCAGATAGATGCAGCCAGTGGCAATGACGATCTTACGCCAGTCTGCCAGCGCCAGTTGAGCGCGAAAGACACCAAAATTGAAGTGCATTTTGTCGCGTCCCCACACCAGGAGCACCGCCAGCGCCACCAGAACTACCAAACTAAGAATCCATTGCTTCTTCTTCAAGCGTTCTCCGTTCTCAAGCCAGAGCTTGGGCATCTCTCTAAATTGTATAGATACAGCAGTCAGAAACTTGCGGAGTATCTCCAACCTCGCTCACAAGCTCAACAAATCTTTTGAATGTTAATGGAAGTACACGAAAAAGCCTGGGAATGGCTGCGAATCATCTTCTCGGGGCTATTCTACTATTTGGAATCGAGATGAAGATGACGCACAAGGAACGGCTTTTGACTGCCCTGCGGCGCGGTGAAGCGGACCGGCTGCCGGTCACCACGCATCACTTGATGCAGTATTTCCTCGACAAGTATTTTGGCGGGGCCTCCAGCCAGGCATTCTTTGAGCGTTTTGATCTGGACGCTATTACCTGGCCCGTCTGCCACAAGCCCAATGTCGCCCTGGGAGATTATGCTGATCCGCTACAAGGCGAACCCGGCTTTCTGGAAGCGAGGCGGGTATGGTCTGACCGCTGGCAAACCCGCGCAGAAGACATATCCACCGCGGACGGCCAAGCCGCGCGTTACAGTTTTGTAACTCCCAAGGGCACGCTGACCATGACCACGCAGTCCAGCGAACAGACAACTTGGGTTATGGAGTATCCAGTCAAGGAGAAACGGGATATCGACCTGATTGGCGAGTATGCAACGATTCCTCTCTGCGACGTGGATGCCGTGAACCGGGTTGCCGAGGAGTATGGCGAGCGCGGCTTGGTGCGCAGCCACATTCCCTGTTTCGATGTCTTTGGCCAGCCGGGAACCTGGCAGGATGCCTGCTGCCTTTACGGCACGGAACAACTGATCCTGGCCACTTATGACGACCCGGCCTGGGTACATGAGTTCCTGGATATTCTTTTCCGGCGCAAGCAGACCTACATCGAATCCATGACTGGAGCCAAGTTTGACTTGTTGGAACTGGGGGGCGGTTCCGCCTCTTCCACTGTGATCTCTCCCAAGATATTCGACCAATTCGTGGCCCCCTACGACACGAAATTGATCGAACTGGCACACGACGCGGGGCAACGTATCTCGTACCACACCTGCGGAGGCATGATGCCGCTGCTGGAGCGGATTGCCGCCATGGGGCCCGACGCCATGGAAACACTCACGCCTCCGGGCATGGGTGGGGATGTGGATCTGGCGAAGGCAAAGAAACGAATTGGCGAAAAAGTCTGTATTATTGGTGGTTTCGATCAGTTTCATTACTTGATTGGCTGCTCTGCTGAAGAGACCAGGGCCGCTGTACGAGCGTGTTTTGAGGTCGCGGGCGAAAGCGGCAGCTATATTCTTTGCCCCTCGGATCATTTTTTCGACGCGGATTTGAAGCTGATTGAAGCATTCGCTGATGAAGCTCACCACTGTATCTACACGGGGTGAATTCGGCTTGCGGCGTAAGCGGAGTTTCTTGAATGAACAGCAGAGAACGGGTAACGCGAGCTATCCATTTCAAAAAACCTGATCGGCCTCCTATCTCGCACGCTATTTTGCCGTCCGCGCAATACCACTACGGAGAAGCGCTGAAAGCCATCACCGACGCAGCGCCGGAGGATTTTGGCTGGAACCTGCTGCCGGATTTGCCGCCGGAAAAACTGCCGGCACTCTACAAGAAAGGAGTAAACCGCGACGAGTTTGGCACCGTGTGGCATGTTTCAGAGCAGGGGCGCTGCGGCATCCCAGTCGAGTTTCCCATCTCAGAAAACTGGGAAAATTATGCATATTTTCGCTGGCCGGTCTTCAGCGCCGGCGTTCCAAAATACCGTTTCTACAGCGGCCACATGAGTGGAACCAGCCCCGACTACTACGCGCGCGGCGGCTGGATTGTCTTCTTCGAGCAGATGCAGCAGTTGCACGGTTTTGTACCCACCATGATGGACCTGGCCCTGGATCGCCCGGAGATCTACCAACTGCGCGACGATCTGCTCGCCTTCAACCTGGATTGGCTGGACCGATGGCTGGCGCTTGAGTACCAAGGGCTGCACTTCGCCGACAACTGGGGATCGCAAGCCAGCATGTTGATCTCACCCAAGAAATGGCGCTCATTTTTCAAGCCGGTTTATGAAGCCATGTTTGCAAAGGTCAAGGCAGCGGGGCTGGATGTTTGGTTTCATAGCGACGGAAATATTCTGCATATCATGCCCGACATGCTGGAACTAGGCGTGGACGTGCTCAATTGCCAGGCATCGGTGATGGGGCTGGAGAATTTGAAGCCCTACGCCGGCAAAATCTGCTTCAGGACCGACATCGACCGCCAGCATGTGCTGCCGTTTGTTTCGCCGGATGATGTCAAACGGCACATTCATAATCTTTTTGAGACCATCGGTACGCCCGAAGGCGGTATTGTTGCCTGCGGCGAAGTAATCGAAGGTGTGCCGCTGGCAAACATCGCCGCCATGTATGAAGCTTTCCAGGAGTTTGTGTACTAGCATCGATAACGAGCAAAGAAATCGAGGGAAGAAGAATGAACGTAATACTGGGAGCCCTGCTCGCCGTGCTTGGTGGGGCCATCAACGGAATGTTCGCTCTGCCCATGAAGTTGACGAAGAAGTGGTCATGGGAGAATGTATGGCTGCCGTTCAGCTTCCTGGCGCTGTTTGTATTTCCTTTTCTTCTGGCGTCTTATGGCGCTCCGCATCTGATGGAAGCCTATCGTCACGCTGCCGTGCTGAGCCTCTTCATCGCGTTTCTGGTCGGCATTGCAGCTTATACCGGATCACTGCTCTTCGGAATCTCACTGGACCTGATCGGGAACTCGCTTGCATTCTCACTGCTGGTGGGCAGTATGAGCGTAGTGGGCGTACTGAGTCCCATCCTGGCTTTTCATCCGGCGGCGCTGGTGACGCGGGGCGGAATATGGATTGACCTGGGAATCGTGTTCTTGTTTGTCGCACTGATTGTCTGCGGAAAGGCCGGCGCCCTGATGGCCCGCACCAAAGCCGACAGTATGCCGGAGATCAACATTGGCCCCACGATCCTGAAAGGAATGCTCTTTGCAATTGCGGGAGGCGTGCTGTCAGGATTGATGCCCATGGGTCTAAGCATGGCCTGGGCCAGAAACATCTCAGGGGCAGCCGTAACTTATGGCGGCGCGGGCGTAACATCCGCGCAAAATGTCCTGCTGCTGCCGCTGCTGATTGGCGGCGCACTGCCCAACTGCCTCTACGCGGCCTACCTGCTCTACAAGAACAAGACTTACCGGTCGTATCGCGGGTCCGGATGGTACTGGGCGATCATTCTGCTGATGGGCGTGATGTACTCAGGCAGCGTGGCAATGTGGGGCATGTCCAGCTCTCACTCGATGCTGGGAACGCTGGGACCGTCCGTGGGCTGGGCGCTGTTTATCGGCGGGCTGGTTGTCAGCTCGAACCTGGGTGGCCTTGTCACCGGGGAATGGATTGGCGCGGGCAGCAAGTCGCTGCGGTGGATGGCGGGTGGCGTGACGCTGATGGTGCTGGCGGTGGTGCTGGTTGGGTACGGCAACTACCTGATGAACTAGGTGCGGTTTTCCAGGTTTCAGAATCGATCACTCGATCCTGACTTGTAAAGGATGTCCCGATAACAACCTGTAAAGCATGTACAGATACTGAATAGCTTTTCGCGATGAGTGGGTCTCCGAGTCAGGCCATTGACACCCGGGGCACCCATTTCATTGTGTTGAAAGTTCCTTCGCGCGCGAACGTCGAAAAAAACAACTCTATTAGAATGTGCAGCTTGTGAAAGGCGTACAGCCATACAGCCGCTGTAAACGCCCTTGGTGAGTGTCTGCAAGCTTATGAAACTAGATAGCTTAAGTGGCTTTTACTGGCGTACAGGAGAAAAAACATTTTTTGCGAATTTGGGTACGCCGGAATGGAGCTGGAGAGCAGCATTCGTGGCGGAGAGAGCCAAGTTTACGAGATTTTGAGCGCATTTCATCTGTCTACTATTGTGCGCCTGAGAGGGACAATTCTGCGCAAACGGGCAGGCAGAGTTAGCGGGGTTGGCGAAGTTAGCGAAAAGCGGGATTGGTGGCCAGGACAGGGTCCATGCATTCCCAGGTTTCCAAATGCGAGGGACACCCGGCATTGGTACAGCAATAAGCGGTACCTAATGAGCAGATTTGCCCTGCGAGGCAGCGGCCGTGACGACCGCTGCCCTGGATGCGGCTTCGCGCGCCCACACGCGGCGGTTGAACTCGTGGATAACGCGCGCCACGTAGGCACGAGTCTCGTGGTAAGGCGGAATGCCGTGATACTTGTCCACCGCCGCCGGGCCGGCATTGTAAGCAGCCAGCGCCAGCGCCATGTTGTCGTTGTAGTGGGTGAGCAGCGCGTCCAAGTAGGCTGAGCCTCCGCGCACGTTCTGGTCCGGCTTGAAGCTGTCTTGAACGCCAAGGCCGCTAGCGGTGCCGGGCATCAACTGCATCAGGCCGCGGGCTCCGGCGCGGCTTACTGCGTGCGCGTTGCCGCCACTCTCTGCTTTTACCACGCTGGCCAGCAGATCCACATCCAGGTTGTACTGATGCCCAGCCTTGGCCAACATCTCACCCAGGTCTGCCGTACTGAGACGGGCATCATGAACGTGTGGGGCGGCGACGATGGGCGGCGGAGGCGGATCGGCAACTATTTCTACCCCGGCGACATCGTCCGTAGCGATCTCGATATAGTTATCGTCACCGCTGCTCAGGTAGAGGCGTACGCGATCCCCAGCCTGGTCGTGGTGATTGCAGCGGATCTCAAAGCCGTTGCGCAGGGTGATGCGCTCGGAGGCGTGGGCCTGAACCATGGACGCCATGCCTGCCAAACCAGCCACCGTAATGAAAAGATACCTGCGCATCTTGAATTTCATTCCCTACTTTTGCCGCTCCTTCATTGCTCTCGCGGCAGCAACCTTTGCCACGGCAGCTTCAAGCACCACGGCCACGCCGTCCTGGTCGTTGGGCGGGGCCTGCTTCCAGCCACGCATCTTAGCCATGGTGCGCAACTCGCCGGCCGCATTGCCCATCATTACAGCTTGTCCGGCCCACTCCAGCATATTCACGTCATTCCAATTGTCACCAATTGCCATGACCTCTTTGCGGTCCACGCCCAAGCGGGCAGCAAGACGCTCCAGGGCCCATCCCTTTGAAACTCCCGGGGCCAGCAGGTCAAGAATCGAGAGGTCGCGGCCCGGATACTCGGTCTTGACGCACTCGCAGTAGTTGCTCCACTGGCTGGCCTTGACCTCCTGCTCGGCCTTGCGCATCATGCTCAGCCCTCCTGCCGCCATGCCCTGGATGGGGTCTTCGCCATCCAGCAGGGCGTTCTCCAGCGGCTTGACCACCTCAATGACGCTGCGATTGGCCTCAACCCAGAGCGCGATACGTCCATGCGCCTGGTCCATATCTTCCAGAACCAATTCCCCGTGCCCCGGCCTGTCAAAAGTAAACACCAGCGCACCAAACGGCCTGAGCAGCCCGCACAGGCCGCGCGCCACGCGCGACTCAAGCTGACAGCGGTCGATGGGGTCGCCGCCCAGGGTTCGGGTTACTGCTCCATTGGACGTGATCAGCGGCATATCCGCTCGCAAACCCAGGCCATCGAGCAGCGGCGCCGTATAGGCCGTGCGCCGTCCGGTGGCAATGGCCACTGTGATTCCCGCCTGCTGCGCGGCCCGGATCGCCTGGGCATTGCGCTGGCTCACGGCCTGCGCAAAGGTGGGCAGCAGCGTGCCGTCCATGTCGATAGCCACCAGGCGAACTGGAGGGTGCATAGCTTAAGTGTACCGGCCACCTGCCACCTGCCACCTGCGGTGGGGCCAACTGCCTGCGGCTGAGCTCGCGTTGGTGTGCGGCGGCTCAATCCGGTAAGCTCTTGGATATGGAACGCATTTGCAGCCTATGCCGGGCCGTACTCGACGAAAAAACCAAGGCGGACTGGTGCCCAGCCTGTGGCGGAGCGCTGGTGGAGCGGGCCAATCTGCCAGACTCCAGTGCAACCCCTGTCGAGGTGGATCATCGCGGCATCGTGCTGCCACGGCGTCACGCGTTGGGCGGGATTATTACGCCGCAGTGAGTGGCATCGCGGGTGGAAGAGCCGGCGGAATCAGGGATTGGTATCGAGTCCAACCACCTCGGCCAGCTTGGCCTGCCGCTCATCGAAGGTCCAGAAACGCTGCGCCTTCAACTCCAGCGCGCAGGCGACATGCAGCGAGTCCAGCGTGCGCACGCCAAGAGTGGGGCCGTAGCGCCGAGCAAGATCGATGCAGGTCTCCCAGGTTCTTTCCGGAAGGTTAACTGGAATCCAAATTCCCCGTGCGCTGTCCTGCTGGAATTCGTTCCACGCCCGCGCAGCCGCGGTAAGCGAAAGTTTTTTGTAAAAGACATGGAGGTGGATTGCGTGAGCTAATTCCGCTTGATGAAATGGAGTCAACCAGATGGGAGGGCGCGTGGAAATTCGACGAAGAAATTCGGTTGCATGCGAATCCTGCACATAAGGGGAAACCAAAAAGCTGCTGTCTGCGTAGACCGTCAATAGCGGCTCTTTTCTCTCTCCTCAATCAACAGGTCCGCTCCGGGCAAAATCCGGTCTCCATAATTCTGCTTCAATCGTGCCGCGAAATCCGGCCACTCGACGGGTTGGATTTTGGGCGACTCAGGCACAATGCGGGCTACCACGCGGTTACGCTTGCGCAACTCCACAACTTCACCAGCCTCAAGCCATGCAAAAAGCTGGCGAGTGTCTCGAAGTTCGCGCGTGTTGATGCTCGGCATAGCTTCAATGTGGCACAAATTGTGGCACAAGTCAATAAACTGCGGAACTCCTGTTTACTCGTACCGTAGCGCCTCGGCGGGCAGCACGCGGGCGGCGGCGTAAGAGGGGTAGAGCGTGGCCAGCAGTGAGATGCCGACGGAAACTGCCGCCACAATCACCCCATCCAGAGGACGCGGCGCAAAGGGCAACGTGTCAATGGAGTAGACCTCGGCGGAAAGATGGATGAAGTGGTAGTGACCTCCAGCCCAGGCGGCGAAGTAGCCCAGCACCAGGCCCACGGCAGTGCCGATGAGGCTGATGAGCAGCCCTTGCAACAGAAATATGCGCCGCACCTGCGCCGGCTCGACGCCGAAACTCATAAGCACGGCGATGTCGCGGGTCTTCTCCATCACCATCATGGTGAGGGCAATAAGAATATTGAGTGCGGCCACAATAACGATGAGCGCAATCACGATGAAGGTGACAACTTGCTCCAGCTTGAGAGCGCGGAAGAGCTCGCGGTTCTGCTCCATCCAGTTGGTGGTCATGTACCCCTTGCCGGCGGCCTGTTCAATGGCCTTGCCGATGGCCGGGGCGCGATCCAGATTGTCTACCTTGAAGCTGATGACCGAAACCAGGTCAGGCTCGCCGAAGAGCCGCTGCGAGTCCGCCAGGCGCAGGAAACCCATCTGCGAGTCGTACTGGTAAAAGCCGGAGTGGAAGATGCCAGCCAGACGAAAGCGCACATACTTGGGAATGATGCCCAGTGGCGTCATTTCACCCTGCGGGCTGATGACCATGACCGAATCTCCCACGCTGGCGCTGACGGTCTCCGCAAGATCCTTGCCCAGGATGATGGGGGGCAGGCCGGCGTCGAGCGCTGAGGCAGGCTGGGGCTGCGGTTCCAGTTGGGCCACGGAGCCGGGCGTCGCGGTGGCCAGTAGTCCGCTGACCGCCTGCTCATCGTCAGGCAGAATGCCTTCAATCATGGCGCCTCCGTCGCGCGGCCCGTGCGCAACCAGCACCTGCTCATAAAGCCCCGGCGAAGCCGCGACAACGTGAGGCAGATGGCGCAGCTTTTCAAGCAGCGGACGCCAGTCGCGAATGCCGTCAGGATCGATACGCATCAACTGAACATGCGCGCTGGAGCCCACCAGCCGGTCCTGGAGGTCGCGCCTCATGCCGTTGGTAATGGCCAGGGCGATAATGAGCGCCGCCACTCCGGCGGCCACCCCGGCAATGGAGATGGTGGTGACCACGCCTACGACTGCTTGCCGCCGCTTGGCCTTGAGGTAACGCGCCGCCAAAAAAAGTTCAAATCGCATCGTTCCAGCTTTTCCTGAGCCTACTTTTCTTCGCCGGCAATCACCGTCTTGGCCGCACCCACATTGTCATACCGGTCGTAGACGCGGACGGTGATGAGATGCTCGCCGATTTTGTCTGCAATCGCGTCCAGCGAGAGACGAAGCTCATAGTGTTCGTGCTGGGCGTCAGATAGCCCGCCTACTGGCGCGATGAACTGCCAGGGGCCGGCGTCCAGCGAGTACTCGGCATGGGCGATGGGCGAGGTGGCATCTTCTGCGTCAAAGGAGACGAGATACGGCTTGGGACAGTGCGAGCTCTTGCAATCGGCAGCCAGGCCGGTTGCCTTGAGGGCTGTTATGACCGGCGGGGTGGTGTCCACCACAAAGCGATCGCTGACTTTCGAGCCGGTGAGCGCATCGCCGGGGGTGTGCGAGGGAGCGTCAGAGGCTAGCACCTTCACTTCATAGCCGCCATCGGGAATCATGGTGGCGTCAAAGCTGTAGGCCTTGTCTGTAATTCCATCTTTGAGCAGCCGCCACTCATGCTCGCCGTCGCCGCGCAAATAGAGAGAATATGTCAGATTGTCGCCATTATCGTCGTGGGCCGCCCAGCGGACGGTGATCGCTGTGCGGTCTTTGACGGCCTGCAGCGGAGCGCTGCTGGAGTTGCTATCGAAGGTGACGGTACTGCTCTGGCTTGACGAAGGGAATGCAATGCTGACCGTTTGCGACTGGCTGCCAGATAGATTCTGCGCATTGATGCGCGCTCCCGGCGCCACCACCAGATCGTCCACCACCGGGGCCGCATTCACCGGCAGGTAGTTCACACCCACGCCGCCTACTTCTCCGCCCGCATTCAGCACGGCCTTCCACTGCAGAAAGCGGCCCGCAGGAGATGCCACCGTGCCGTCTTTGAGCGGCAGCCAATCGGACCAGCCGCGCACCGGCTGCTCCACGTTACCTGTACGGGTGAGCAACTCGTATCCAGACGAGCCGGGCTCGACCTCGACGCGGCCAAAGCGGGCCAGCGCTCCGGCATCCAGCACGTCACTGGCGTATTCATGCTTTTCGGCGGCGCCGAGCAGCACGAGCTTGCCGGTATTGCCGGTGCCGACAAGAATGCCTTCTGTGCCGGGAACCTCCGCCATGCTCAGCCCTTGCTGCGCTTCCAAGTGGGCTACGTCGGCGTAGGAACCATCGCTGGCTATTCTAAAGACCCGACCGCGGTTCCCGGTGAGAGCAAGCAGGCCGTCTGGACGCGATGCCAGCGCATAAACGATATCGTCTTGGCTGGCCCAGAGTTTGCGCGGCGCCTGGCCTTCGTTGAGCGCATAAATCTCGGTTCCCTCAGGCAGGGAGGCGCTGGCATTGGCCGCTTGCTGCGAACCCGACTGGATGATGGTGACGGTCGAAGAACCGCTTCCCTGCACCGGCAGCGCCGGCAGCGGATTATGGTTTTTGTCGCCCGCGCTGGCCGCGTAGATGGTCCCTTTGGCGCCCAGGGCGAGCGCGGTAATCTCGCGCCGTGGAGCCTCAAATAGCACGTAACCTTTGCCCTGTGGATTGATGCGGTAAACCAGCCCTGAACCGTCAGAACCGGCGATCAGGTTGCCCTTTGCGTCCCAGACCAGGCAGCGGATGTGCTGCTCGTCGCTCTTGAAAAACAGCTCCGGCGCAGCTTCGGGATGGGCAGGATCAACGCGGTAAACCGCACCTGGACCGCCAGTTGCAATGTAGAGCCGTCCGACCGCATCGAAGGTCATGTCCCAGATGTAGTGGGAGCCAGCATCGGCTTTGCCGTCGCCAGCCTTCGGCGCGGACTTTGCGTCATCCAGTTTTGCTGGGTCAAAGACGACCGTCGCGCTGGCATCCTCCTGCTTGGCGGTTGCGTCGGCCTTCAGCCGGTAGACCTTGCCGCTGGGCAGCGTGGCCGCGTAGAGCGCGCCATCCGGCCCGAATCGCATGACCTGCACGCTCAGGTCTTTGGTCTCAAAAATCGTAAAGGGTTTGGCTCCCGGGCGGTTTGCAAAGCGCAGCACAGTGGCTGGCGAGGCGGTTCCCATGTAGGCGACTCCGGCCTTGTCCACTGCCACCGACCAGACAAAGGTAGACGGCGTTGTCAGCATTTCTCTCAACCCCGGCCCCTGGCGCAAGTGGCCGTCGCTGGTGAGCGCAACGCCCTGCGGCGTGCCTTTCTCAAACTCCTCAAGCCGGGACTGGGTCCAAAGCTGTGTTCCCTGGGCCAGTGAGGGCGGCGGTGCGAGAGTAGCCAGAACTACCAGAGCCGCTGCCAGCGCGGCAAGAGACCATGACGAGGTAATGGGGCGAAGAGTGCGGGTTGAGACAAACATCCTGCCGTTGAGTCTACTAAAATTGGCGAAAATAAGCAGGTTACCGGCGCGGCAAGAAGAGATTACGAGCATGTATTGCAAGACCGATCTTGCCCTTCCACCCACATTACGCCCGACCGCGGAACTGGATGATGCGGCGGCGGTCGCGCTTTGAGGGGCGGTGTTCCGGCAGCGGCGCGAACTCCTGCATGGCTTTGCGCTCTGCGGCCAACCGGATGCGCTCTGCCTTGCTGGCTTCCGACTCACGGTAGAGTGCCTGCGCTACCGCAGCAGGACCGCGCATCTGGCTCAACTCCAGAACTTCGACGAGAAACTCGCCGGCCTCGTTGCGGATTTGCAGCTTGTCGCCGATGCGGACTTCGCGGGCCGGCTTGGCCTCAACTGAGTTGGAGTGGATGCGGCCCAGGTCGCAGGCCTTGGAGGCCAGCGCACGCGTCTTGAAGAAGCGTGCCGCCCAAAGCCATTTATCGATGCGTACAGAGGTCATGATTCATTGTCGTATCCCAGAGGGATAGCCGGGGAAGGATTGTGGAGGAGAGTCGGCATCAGGATTGGGGTTCAACCTTCCAAACGTAAAGATGGGTCTCGTCACTTGAGGTGGCCACGTCCATCCCTCTTTCGCGCGTGGCACGGTTCAGAGCGGAACGAATATTCTCTTTTGAGTCAGGCAAAGCGGAGAGTGGGATTTTAAGCGCCGTGCCATGATCCAACTGAGAAATGTCACTCAATAGCTGCGTCACAATCTGCTTGTGCTTTCCATCTCTGCCTTTGGGGACGTCTAGTTGACGGATGGATTGAAATCTCATTGGCACCGCATTTGATTCAGGATTGGTTGCCATATCCTTAATCCCCCTTTTGCAGATTCGCTCTTGGAGCGGTAATCGTGCGCTTAACCTACGCCTAACGCTTAATCTACGCCTAAATTACCGTAAAGCTAATCTTTAGCTGAAAATATATTGGTGGCTATCAGAACTGGCAACGCATTAAAAGTATCTTTCTGAATGCCTGCGGAAGACCCCCCCCCGATTATCCTATAAGTATCAGATTACAAAGACTTAGGCCGCAGTGGAAACGAGTTAACCCGTACAGCCGAAAGCCTGCTAGGTTGGAAATTAGAGGCCGATTTCTGGCGCAAGAGCAGCTTTTGCTTCTTCCGCCAGGGCCGCACCTTACGCTTGATCGCAGAATGAACTGAGATCGGCCGAGGATAGTCAAAGGTTCAACCGAAACGAGAGAAGCGAATGACAGAACAATGCTTCAGGAAGAAAGATCCAAATCCACCCGTTTGTGGCGTACACAATGTGGCGCTTGTGTTGCAGAAGTACCCGATCGACTCAAACGCGCCGGGACTAGGGCAAATCACCTGCTATCAATGCCCGGTCAGCAAGACCGTTGTATTGGATGCCAAGAGGGTTCAGGTACAAAATTCACTCTAATTCGCTGCGAGTTTTACCCATGACGAGACAAACAAATTTCCCCACCGTGCCGATCACAGATGTACCGGCTTCTGGATCATTTGCTGGCAAGCACTACCGCGAATCGCCGGAAGGATGCGGCAACCAGCGGCGCAGATGCCGCAGCAGTCTCTTTCTCAGAAATTCCAACGCGAAGCAGTTATGCCGCACTGGCGGCCTGCGATGGAGAAAGCGTGTGTCCTAAAGAAGCGCGCAGCCCAGGGCCATTTATCGATGAGTGCTGAGAGCATTTTCTATTTTCGTATAAATAAGATTCTTCAGCAGGGTTCCCATCTTCAAAAGTTACCGGCCCTCCACCTGCATGGTCTCTACGGTGCGATCCTTGCTCTGATCGGCGTGCGCGAAGGCTTGATTGCCCGGCAGTTGCAATTCCACTCTCAATATTTTTTCTAGCTGGACACGACCTTCAACCAGGGTAAGTTTGAGCACATGTCCGCCGTGCTGGCGGTCTTGGGTAAGAAAGTGCCAGTGGTAGCCGGGAACGCTGATTCCTTTGCTGAAGGCTGGGCTGCGAATGCCGATGAGGGTTCCGCGCGTGGCGGGGTAGGTGTGAATCGACTGAGTCTTCGCTACCTCAGCAAGACCTTTGTAGGGCTTGGTCTGGGCGGCAATGGCGCGTACCGAAACGTCGCGAAATTCGCCGTCGATCCGAATCGCGTAGAAGACATTGAGGTTTCCCAGACGGCTGTCTAGCCACTTCTCTAGCCCGTCCAGCGGTAGAGGGATTTCTATTTTGATGTTTTGAGATGGATGGAAGCTGGTCACGTACGCCAGGGGGGTCCGCTCCTGGGGCCCGGCAACGACCACCGAGCCGTCTGACCTGGCGTGATAAAAGACGCCGTTCAGAGCGACCATTTCGCCGTCGAGGCGATTGTAAGCGCCAATCCCGAAATCGCCTTTGGCGCCGAGTTCCCTCATGGTGAGGTCGCCATCGTAGGTTCCTGCCAGCAGCGCGTCGATGGTCGAGTAGATATAAAGGGAAGGCGCGGCCTGGGCGCTTGCGCGCCCGGCTGCAAAAACAATCGTAACGGCCAGCATCAGCAGGGCGGCCGGTCTTGCCCAAACACGATTCACGGATGCCGTCCTGAACCCCGGTTAACAAACTGATTATGAACGCCGGAGGAATTGCAGTTTGGCTCGCCTCAAGAGCATTTATCCGGCAGGCCTAGTTGGCCAGCACCGCCCGGTAACGGACTTTGCTCTTTTTCACTTTGTCAATGGCTTCATTGGCCTTGGACATGGGGAAGGACTCAATTTGAGCCTTGACGCCATGGCGGGCGGCCACATCCAGCATCTCCCGCAACTGGTAAGGGCTGCCGATGGGACTGCCACTGATGGTACGGAGTCCGGAGATGAGCGGGAAGGCGTGGACTGAAAGCGGCGAAGGCGGAACCCCAACAAGGCAAAGCGTCCCGGTGGGCCGCAACGCCTGGATAATGGCGCCCCAGTCCTGGTCTGCATTGGCGGTATTCAAAATAAAGTCCAGAGTTCCGGCCACCTCCTTCACGGCCTTGGATTCACGGGAGTTGACGAAGCGGTGCGCACCCATGGAGCGAGCCTCTTCTTCCTTCTCAGCCGAAGTGGAGAAGGCCGTCACCTCCGCACCAAAGACCCGCGCAAACTGGATGGCGATATGCCCCAGGCCGCCGATGCCCACAATGCCCACCCGCGAAGAGGGGTTGACGCCGTGGGTGCGCAGCGGGTTATAAACCGTTATTCCGCCACAGAGCAGCGGCGCGGCTTGGGCGCTGTCAAGCGCGTCGGGAATAGGAATCACAAAACGGGCGTTGGCGCGAACCCGGTCAGCGTAACCGCCATTGCGGTGTACGCATGTGCCTTCCAGCGCCAGGCAAAGGTTTTCCATTCCACGCGTACACCACTCGCAAACGCCGCAGGAGTTCGACTGCCAACCCAGTCCTACGCGCTGGCCTACCTGCAGCGACAGCACTTCTGAGCCGAGGGCCGCCACTGTGCCCACAACCTCGTGGCCAGGGATAAACGGATATTGACTGATGCCCCAGTCGTTCGAAATCAGGTGCAGATCGCTGTGGCAGATGCCGCAATGGGTAATGGCAATCTCTACTTCTTGCGTGCCCAGCGCTCCCGGGTCATAGCGAAAGGGCAGTAATTCGGCTCCTGCCGCGTGCACTGCAAGTCCTTGTATTTGTTTCATGGCTGTACCGGAGTCCTCGCTTGGGGGTAGCAAAGAGACCGGCTCGTATGCGAAGACGCCGGCCCGAAGCTTGGCGGTAACTTTCACCGTCAACTTTAGTTTAAACCGCCTCCCGATTCCATGCGCAGGTTCAGAATCTGAAATCCTTTCAGCACGCCTCCGGCGGGCGCCTCTCCCACCACCTCTGCCGACTCACCATTCAGGCTTACATCCTGCGCCGAGCGCATTGGCTCCAGCGTATTGGCCACTGAAAGTGGCAGACTGGTAAGCGTTTGACCCTCAATGCCGGCCTGAGCTTCAGGCGCAAGCAAGCTTACATAAATACGGTCTGCCGGATGCTGGCTCCGTGCCTGTGCCAGTTCAGCCTCAAGACCAGAGGTGTGGTTGGCAGGCAGGGGCTGTTCCAGAGTCCGGTCAAGCGTACCAGAATCCGAGACCAGCAAGCGCAGATTGCCAGGGCGCAGCCGCGAAGGGAGCGGGACAGAAATCCGCACATTGCGCGAAGGCTGCTGCCAGGGACGGATGGTCGCCTCAACCACCACGGTATCGCCAGCATGGACTGCGCTGCCTGAAATCAGGCGCACCGCCTCCAGATCCACTTGCACGCGCCGTGGAATGACTTCGACGTGGAGTTCGATTCCACGCACCGAGCCAAGACGGGTCTCGTTCGAATAGAGCCGCCCAAATCGCTCACCAACAAGCTGTGCGGCCAACAGAGGCGCTGTCATCGTATCGCCTGCCGATGCCCAGAAATCGAGCGGTGAGGGTGGTTCTCCCTCCAGATCGATGCTGCCGGTCAGGTGGTAGCTGGTTTCGGCAGTGTTCTCATTGCTTTGAAGCAGCGCGTTGTAAAGAGAGACCAGCATTGCCTGGGGGGTGAGCGATGGCAGATCGAGAATCTCGATATTTACTTTTCGGTCAGTCCCTGGCCCGTGCACAACAATATGGACGGGGATCATTCGCGCCCTAGCGCCGAGCACACCACGAATGGCGGAGTCGCGATCCTGCGTAAAAGCGCCAATGGTTGCGCCGGTGTTGACAATCTTGAAGGCGTTCAGCGGCGAGGCCAGCGTGGCCACAACTTCAGTAGCGGTCATGGGCAAAGATACCGGGCCGGCTTGAAGCAGCGGGTGTCCGCAGGCAAGCAGTTGCCTGGGATCGATGTAGGTAACGGTGCAGGTGGCGGCAATTTCCAGGTCGCCACGCACCAGGAGGGCGCTCACTGCCGAACCCGGCTCCAGGGTTGGCCGGGCGGCGGCTCGGACTGAGTCGGTCCCTGAGCCGGGCTGGGACGATCCGCTCATTCCACCGGCCATCACCATTTCCAGCCCTGTCCCAGCCATCTTTTGCTTCCACAGCCGAATGGCTTCAGGATGGAAACCACTCATGGTGAGCGGCGTCTCCATCGCCTGGATGGGCGCCTGGAGATTCATACCGCTGGCAACCTGGCTGTCGCCGGTATCTGCGGAGAAAGAACCATTGAGCGCTGAGCTTTGCCTGGCGAAAGATGCTGGAGCGGAACCGATAGGCAGGTCGCGCACTTCGAGCATTTGCTGGATGGGTGTGATGCCGGCAATGGGGTCTTTGCTGAACTGACCAATGCGATATGAAAGCGAACCCAATAGCCTACTGCCAACGTAAACCGGGCTGCCGCTCATGCCGGCCACTACGCCGGTGTACTCAGGTTTGGCGCCGTGAAGCTGGGCCAGAATCATATCCTGGCCGGGGCCGCGCGCCCCGCGCAGCACGCCTAAAATTTCAACTTCCATCGGCTCGGGTTTGCTTCCCTCAAAGACCGTCCACGCGGTGGCCTTCAGGCCGCGATGTACTTCGCTGAGTGGGAAAAAACCGCCGCTGGAGGGGGGCGGACCAGTGAGAACCTGTGTGTTTTGAGCCGGTTGCTGGGCAGGAGCCAGCAATATGACCGGCACAATGCCCGGTGATATTGCTATCGCCGCCATGCGAATCAGGGTTTTTCTCATGCGAGTTTGCACGTCTATAAGAGTACAACCGCAGGAGTCCCTGGCTTGCTGCTCTCCACACTTGACCAAACGGACTGGGGCCACCGGGTGGAGAATATTTGGCTCTATTCGTTGCGACCCTGAGCCGAACCATCTCGTGAAATACATCGAAAGCTGACTACCATCCAGCTAGATCCCTTATTTATTCTGTTCAGCACGGAGGTCGTCATGTCCACAGAGCGCCCAACCGTCTCAGTCTCTCTCCGATTTCCGCTTGCTGTTCTGATTCTGCTCCTCGCTGCTTTGGCTGCTGTACCGGCGAGCTGGGCCCAGAATCCTTCCTCAACCGCGCCCCAGCAACCTGACCAGATCGCTCCCGACGCGGGTGGACCAAGCGCCGACTCCGGGGTTATCGCCTTACCCAAGAAGAAGGAAAATACGGAGGATGTTCCACCACCCGCCCCGGTCGCGCCCAAGATCAAGAATCCCGAGGGAATGAGCAATTTCTCTCTACAGATCGATGTTCCCGAAGTCGATGTGGACGTGGGCGTTCTGCTGGAAAAGACACACCAGTTCGTACCTGGCCTCAAGCCCGGCAACTTTCGCATCTATGAGGATGGTGTAGAGCAGAAGGTGGCCGGCTTCAAACGTATTGAGGCGCCCATCACGGCCCTGCTGCTGTGCGAGTTTGCCTCTACCAACTATAACTTCATCTACGATATGCGCAACTCGGCCTTCGCCTTTGCGCAGCAGTTACGGCCCCAGGATTATGTGGCCATGATGACCTTCGATCTGCACACGCAGATCGTTACCGACTTTACTCAGGACAAGAGCCTTCTCTACCGGGCCATCAACTCGCTGGTTATACCCGGCTTCAACGAGCGAAACCTATTCGATGCACTCTATGAGGCTGAAGATCGTCTGAGCCGCATCCAGGGACGCAAATATATCATTCTCATTGCCTCCGGGCGCGATACTTTTTCAAAGCTGACATTCGACAAGATCATGAAGAAGGTCAAGTCCACGCCGGATGTGACCATCTTCACTGTCTCTACCGGCGGAGCCTTGCGCGTGATGACCGAAGGCATGGGCGGCATGGGCGGCCAGATGCGGGAAATGGACTATCTGCAGGCGGACAACGAAATGAAAACTTTTGCCCAGGTCACCGGCGGCATGTGGTTCGCACCACGGTTTGAAGGAGAGATGCCGGACATCTTCTCGAAAATTAACCAGAGCATCCGCTCGAAATACGCGTTAGTCTATCGCCCTACCAATACCAAACAGGATGGAACCTATCGCAAGCTTCGCGTGGAACTTGTGGACGGCGAAGGTCACCCGCTGCGCATTGTGGATGAGAAGCATAAGCAGTTGAAATATGAAATTATTGCACGCGATGGCTACCAAGCCCGGCAGGAAGTGGAGTAGCAGTAAACCTGTCTGAGGAATCGCGGCGCAGTCTTCCAACACGGGGCATCCAACCACAACTAAGGATTGGGAGAATTCATCGTCCCAGAGCAACGAAATGTAACAAATAGCGGCAGCTCTGGGCTGCCGCTATTTTGCTTGGATACTCTGGATAGAATTCGCCTACTTGAACTGGGTGTAAACGTCCCAGAAGTAGTAGCCGATGATAGTGATCGTCACAGCGACAGTCAACCAGATGAATGTCGTCAGCCAAGGCTGAATCTTGTCTACCTTTGCCGCAATAGCTTCCTGTGCGCTCTTCTCATGAGAAAAGGAATCGTCGAGAAATATCTGGTCGTCCTCGTCGCGTGTCAGCCTCGAACGATACAGGTAGATAGCGGCCATAATCAGCACCAACAAACCCCAAAGCGCCCACAATCCAATGACCAACGTCATATGCTGCCTCCAAAAAACATTCTGGTCCCAGATACTTGCGGGTCCATGCGAGAAATTGCTGTCTCGCAAGCAGAGGAGCCGTACGGTTGACCATCATACCCCCGAACGCATACATCTGTGTTGACAAAAATCACACGATTTTTTGGGCCGCGAAATACAGCTCTCCAGACCGCCTCTCCAAATGGCATCTTCCCCTCGCGCGAAACCAACGCAGACAATCGCTATCGCTACTGCGACTTTAAGGTCTCCAATTGCATCCAATGGGATGAAAACGTGAATGGACGTTGTAATCCCGCTAGCGGAGCGGTACATTAACGGTAAACGGCAAGAACATCACAATTTTGGGAGAATCTATGGCCACAACAATCGCTACACCTACACAGGACCCCGTAAAGGCGCCTCCCCTCAACCTGACCCCCCAGGCCATTGCCAAGGTGCGTGAAATTATGGCCACTCAGGATCCTCTTCCCGCTGGACTGCGCATCGGCGTAGTGGGTGGCGGCTGTTCTGGTTTCCAGTACTCCATGGCCTTTGAGAACCAGAGCGGCATGATGGACAAGGTCTTCAGTTTCGACGACTTGAAGGTTTTTGTGGATGCCACCTCGCTGATGTATCTGAACGGCTGCACGGTGGACTACGTGGAGACGCTGGAGGCAGCGGGCTTCAAGTTCGACAACCCGCAGGTAAAGAGTACTTGCGGCTGCGGTTCGTCATTCAGCGTGTAAGGGTTCGTATTTAAGCCGTCACTGAAAGCAAGGCCCATTCCCCGACGGGGAATGGGCCTTGTTGCGCCTGGAGACTGGAGCAGTTCTCCAATTCCTGCGGAGTTCATAGAGGCGTGCGAGGTGGCTTTCCTTGACGAAAATCCATTGAGAGCGCACTTTAGGCGTGCACCTATTCCGAAAATGCTATGGCCTAATTCGGCGTTGTGGTTGGCGAAGTAGTTGGATTTCCGCCTGAACTGGCGCCGCTGCCTAGGCTGCCACTTCCCGTTGCGCCGCCAATCCCGTTCGATATGCTGGATGCGGACTGACCTCCGGGACCGGAACTGCCGCTCACTGTCACCTGGTCAGCAAGCGGATCGTAGACAAACTCCCACTCGTTGTAATGATTCTTCTTCTTGTAAACCAGGATGGACTGCTTGGGGCTGCCGGGAGAGAAACCGATGATGCCCGCGCCGCCGAAGGTTTGCCCGCCTAGGCCTGAGCTTCCAGAATTGCTCTGGTCGCCGGTTGCGCTTCCAGTTGCGGAACCTGAGGCGGTAGTCGAACCCAAGGTGCTTGTCGAGCCTGGGGCGGTTGTGGAACCGAATGAGGAGGAGAGGCCACCACCGATGTTCGAAGCGCCTGTGATCCCGTTTCCTCCGCTCGGGCCGACTCCGGCGACCGTCGAGCCTGCCAGGGGCTGACCGAAGAAACCCATAGCTGTCGGAGCCTTGTTTTGGCCAAAGTGGATGGGCTTCCAGTCGTCTTTGCGAGTCATTGGATCAAGGTACTTCCGGCGCAGAAAACGAATCTCGCTGGTCTTAACCAGCGCATCCACATTGGGCGGATAGGCGCTGAATTTTTTGTAATAGAGCTTGATGGCGCGGATGTATTGCTTGCCGCGCTGCATCGTCTCCAGCTCGCGGTCGCGTTGAATCTCTTTGGAGATTCTGGGCACTGCGATAGACAGAGTAATGATGAAGATTGCCAACATGCAGATGACGGCGAGCAGCATGTAGCCCTCTTCAGAGGGACGCGGTCGACGGACTGGAATAAGATTCGTCATTTGGCGCTTGCTAATTCGACGACAGCGGCAGGGTTTGGGTGTTGTTATAGCCAAGATCGGTCACCTGGACGCTGCCGGGAAGAATGGCTCCCACCTTGTAGCGGTGATCGACAATCTCTCCTGTTTTGGCCACAAATATATCTTCTCCGTGAACGAAAAACGCCCGGATCGACTTGTCATTGGCCAGGGAATAGCCGAAGTACTTCAGGTCAATGGCGGGCGGACGAGGCGGTCCCGGCACAGTCACCGCTCTCGCGCTGGCCCGGAGTTCCCGCGCACTCTTTGCCGGAGTCTCAATGACGACCGGCGCCGAATCTGCTGAAAAAATGTTTCTGCCGGTCCCGGCGTATTCCACGTTCTCGCTGAGAGCCAGTCTCTCAAAGTGCAGGGTGGGGTCCATTCCTGCGTTGGAAAGCTTCTGGGCATCCGGCCCGGCTGACGCGACAGCAACAGAAGACGCCGCAGATGGCCGGCGGTTGGCAGGTGCTGGAGCTGAAGCAATCACTGCCGGACGGACTGGCGCGACGGGCCTCGCGAACGTGTGATAGATTTGCCAGCCGCCAAAGCCAACAATAAAGGCAAACAGTACGATGACCAGGTAGACCTGGCGCTTGTTTTCCGCTCCCACACGCATGGCCATAGCTACTGGCCCTCCTTGCCGGCAGTGGCTTGCGCGGCGGCGGTCTCACCTGGAGCGGGAGTCGGCGGCAAGCCGCTGGCCGCGGCATCTGCCGGCCGCAGCCAGGTAGAGAGTTGCAAGCGAAGGTTGACCAGCCCGCCCTGTTGCCCAGTCAATTGCATACCTTGGATGACAAAGAAGGTCCGGTCGCGTTCCAGCGCGTTTACAAAGCGCATGATTTGCGGATAACTGCCGCTGATGCCCGCGTCCATTGAAATTCTGGTGAGGTCGGAGCCGGCCGGGCCTTGCGTGTACTGTACTCTGGAGAGCCGCACCGGCCCCTCCACGGCCAGATCGCCAATGCGGGTTGCAATCGACGAATAGTTGTCCGGGATGCGTTTGGAATAGAACTCCTCAATCTGCCGGCGTGAGTCCTCGGCGCGCTTGTCCAAGCCGCGCAGAGGGGCAGTCTCCAGATCGAGCGCTTTCAATTGAACCTGCTTGCTCTCCAGGGCGCCAGAGTGGCTGCCGTCGGTGGCGGCCCAGTCCAGGCCAAAGCGGATAGCCAGTCCAATCACCAGCAGAAGCAACACGGCAAACCCTGCATAGTGCCAAGTGAGCGGGGAGGACAGGCGCTCCCGCCACGGAGTGGACGAGTTGCTGCTCATCGTGGACCTCCCGCATTGGGTTTGGTGCGCATTTTGGCTGGCCGGGGCGAGCCCGTGTAGGACGGGCGGACGGGTTGCTGGGCTGGATTGAGCTGGCCGGAGCGAGGCGCCGCTTCCGGCCGGTGAACGGGAGTTCCGGCAGCCGAGTTCGCTTCGGATTTCGAGTCAGGCTTGCGATCCGCGGCCGAGGCTGGATTGTAGTCCGCCAACAGATCGAAGTTGACCCGGTTTGAAACGCTTACCGGCTCAAGCCGCTGACCTGGCCCCCCAGTAGCCTCAGCGCTTTCGCCCACAATGCGAGGCAGGATAAAGTGCTTGGAATGCTCCAGGTTTTTGACCAATTCGAGCGCCTTGTCGCGGGGGCCAAGCACGCGCAGATGAAGGGTAATGTGTCCGTCCTTGTCGCGGAGCGGCTCAAGGGTTGAGACTTGCACGCCACCGGGCAACACGGTTTCAAGATCCTCCATGGCCAGCGTCCAGGAAAAAGCCTTTTCATCGAAGAGCTGGTTCAGCGCCGCCACCTGCGCCAGCAGCCGGGCGTTGGCCGGCTCCAGCATCAGGTTCCTATAGCTTTGCCGTTCCTGGGTAATGGCGACGATTTCGCCATCCAGCGAGTGATCGCGTGCACGGGCCTCTTCGGCCTTCTGGTGAAGCGCTCGCAGGCCAAACCCCAGACAGATGGCGGCAACAGCCAGTATGGCCATGGCGATGCGCAGGCGCTTGAGCGCCGGTCCAATATCGGTAAATGGACGAGTCGCCAGATTGAGAATGATTCTCATCTATGCAGCCCCCGCCAGTGCGCCGGCAACGCCGGCAATGCTCATGCCGCCGAGCAGAGTGGCCGCCCCGGTTTCAGGATGCGCGGCAAAATCGATGACCGTCAATTCCGGGTTGTCAATCCAGCGCGCGAAATCGGCTGCGTCATAGCTGCCCGCATAGTGCAATTGGCTTGGCCGCGCACTCAGCTTATCCTCATAGAACGCGGCAGCCACGGCAATGCCGCGCTGCACCTCTTCCAGGCGGAGAGATGGCTCCTCGGGCAGGTCGAGCGTGCGATAGAGCAGTAGATCCTGGCCCTGGGCAATGGACGTAGTGAGAGCAAGTTTGCTCATGTTGGCCGTAATCACCGCATGCATGGAATCGACGGCAGCCAGCGCCGCGAGGCTGGAGGGGAGCACTGCGCCGGGCTCATAGCCCGCCTGGCGAATTGCGGTTTCATATTCCTGAAGTATGGCGGCGGGAATGACGGCAGCCAGAACCGTGACTTCGGTCTTGCTTTCCGACAGCACCTGGTAACTCAAGCCCGCGTGCTCCACATCGAAAGGAACCATCTTGCGCAGCCTGAAACGCAGCACCGAAATGGCGTCAGCCGCCTTGACAGGCAGCGAGTCAAAGTCCAGCACAAAGACACGCACCACAGTGTCTGGCAGCACCAGCGTAACGGCGCGGGTGCGCGGAGAAACCTGACCGAGAGCATTGCGGATGGCGTTGGCCACGGCCTCTGGAGCGCGCAGGTTCGGCTCGCCAATGCCGGGGACAAGTGCGCCCGCAGGCATAGCCTCAAACGCGTATACGGGCTGACGGCCTGGCGCCGGCAGCGCCGCGGCCAGCACGCCTTCCGGCGCTAGTTCCACTGCCGCCGGCGGACGCCCACCGGGCCGGGAACCGAGTTTAGCCTTGCTTAAAATCGAACTCACTATCTCGAAGCCTCAATGAACGTGACCTTGTTGATCTCCTTGAGCGTGGTTAGCCCGCGCCGGACGCGATCGAGAGCGGACTCGCGCAGAAAACTCATGCCTTCTTTCCGGGCCAGCTTACGCACCTCGGATGTGGGCTTTTTCTCCAAAATCAATTCACGGATGGGATCGGTCAAGTCAAGCAACTCGTGAATCGCCGTCCGCCCGCGGTAGCCGGTTCCTCCGCACTCCATGCAGCCCGCGCCCTCGCGAAAACCGAAATTTTGCCATTCAGACGGGTCCAGGCCAAGGGTTGTCAGGGCAATATCGTCATAGTGGACCGTTTGCGCGCAGTGTTCGCAGATGGTGCGCACCAGCCGCTGCGCCAGAATGCAGTTGAGCGCGGAGACAAAGTTGTACACCTCCACCCCCATATTCACAAAGCGCCCCAGCACGTCCACCACGTTGTTGGCGTGGACGGTAGTAAACACCAGGTGCCCGGTAAGCGCGGAGTTGATGGCGATTTGCGCCGTCTCATTGTCACGGATTTCGCCTACCAGAATCTTGTCAGGGTCGTGACGCAAAATAGACCTGAGGCCGCGCGCAAAGGTAAGTCCCTTCTTCTCGTTCACCGGAATCTGGGTAATGCCGCGAATCTGGTACTCCACCGGGTCTTCTATGGTGATGATCTTGTCTTCTTCGCTCTTGATCTCGTTCAGGGCAGCATAAAGCGTCGTGGTCTTGCCTGAACCGGTGGGCCCGGTAACCAGCACCATGCCGTAGGGCTCGCGGATGTAGCGCCGGAAGCGCTTCAGATCCTCGTCGGCAAAACCCACCACATCCAGCGTCAGGTTGTGGAATTTTTCGCTCATCGACTCCTTGTCCAGCACGCGGAGTACGGCGTTCTCGCCATGCACGGTGGGCATGATGGAAACGCGGAAGTCGATCATTCTGCCTTTGTAGCGGACCCGGAAGCGGCCGTCCTGGGGAACGCGGCGCTCGGCAATGTCCAACTCACTCATGATCTTGATACGGCTCAAGATAGTGGAGTGATGCTCACGGGCGATGGGCGCCATGGCCGCCTGCAAGACACCGTCGATGCGGTACTTGACCACGACCGAGTCGTCGTTAGTCTCGATATGAATGTCGGAGGCGCGCCGTTCCAGGGCCGTGAAGATGGTAGTATCCACCAGCCGGATAATGGGACTGATATCTTCCTCGCTGGTCAGCTTCTCGATGGAGATGTTCTCGTCGTTCGAGTCGTCGCCGGTGAGTACGTCGAAGGTCAGCCCCTCGCTGGCCTCGTCCAGCACGCGCTGCGACTGCTCGGTCTTCTTTAGCAGGTCGGTAATCTGCGAGAGCGTGGCCACGCGGGCAATGATGCGGTGGGCCAGCAGCCCGGCAATCTCGTCCAGCACCATCAGTTGCGAGGGGTCGCTGACGGCAATCACCAGCGCATCCTGCTGCTGCTCGATGGGAACGAAGTTGTATCGAAACATCAGTTCTACCGGAACTGCGCGCAGCAGATCGTGCTGAATCCTGAAGTTTTTCAGGTCAACGAACTCGGCGCGGTAGCGATGCGCCAGAGCTTCGGCCTGGGCGCGTTCTTCTTCGCCGCCGGGCAGAGGGCCACCGGGTATTGGAAGCGGAATCAGTGTCGTGTCAGCCATGGCGGATTACCCCTGACCTCCAGTCTGCCCCAGCGAGAAGATGGGCAGGTAAAGCGAGATGAGAATGAAGACCACCACCACGCCCATCACGATGAGAATGGCCGGCTCAATAAGCGCTAGTGCGGCGGTAAGTGCGGTGGCTACATCCTCCTCAAAGAACTCGGCCACCGAGTTGAGCATCTGCGGCAGAGCGCCGGTCTGCTCGCCCACGGTAATCATCTCCGCGGCCAGGTCAGGAAAGACCCCGGTTTTGGTAAGCGACTCAGCCAGACTCTTGCCCTCGCGAACGGTGCCGATGGAGGAGAAGACCGCCTTGGCAATTTTCCGTGAGGATATGGAACGGGCCGCCGTCTCCAGCGATGGCACCAGCGGCAAGCCGCCGGTGAGCAGCGTTGAAAGTGTGCGCGAAAAGAGAGCTACCTGGTACTTGAGCCAGATTTTGCCGAATACGGGCAGCCCGATGCGGAAACTGTCGATAAAGTCCCGGCCACGCTCCGTGATGGAAAAGCGATAAGCAGCGGCGGCAATGGCCACCAGCACCAGAAACAACCATATAAAGCTGTGATGAAGCCACTTGCCAAAGTTCAGCAGGTCCACGGTCATGGCTGGCAGTTTAGAGCCCATCTGGTCATAGAGCACCGCAAACTCCGGCACCACAACGGCCAGCAGAAAGATCATCAGCCCAATGACCAGCGTCATCAGCAGGGCCGGATAAATCAGCGAGGCAATCAGCTTTTTGCGGAAGGTGAGCGAGACCTTCTGGAAGCTTACATAGCGTTCCAGCACCTCCTGCAGGTTTCCAGAGCGCTCACCGGCCAGCAGGGTGGTGGTGTACATCACCGGAAAGCCGCTCTGCGCCTCAAAGGCCGAACTGAGCGACTCGCCAGTTTTAACACGAGTGGTCACGTCGTCCAACTGACCTGCAAATGTGGCGTTTTTCTGGATTTTTCCCAACATTTGCAAAGAGCCTAAAATGGGCAACCCGGCACGGATCAGGGTAAGAAACTGCTGATTGAAGATGAGAAACGGCTCCAGCTTGACTTTGCCTCGCTTGAGTACGCCAAGGCCGGAGCGGGAACGGACAAAAAAAACGTGATAACCGGCATGGACAAAGCGTGCGCGCAACTCTTCGGCGGTGGCAGCCGTCTGCACCTGCTCCTGCACGCGGCCGCGCTCGTCGGCCATTTTGATTACGAACTCTGCCATGCCTTTGCCTGCCGGGTGAAACTTGAGTGAGCCTGACGGAATTGTCGGCTATTCTCAGGGTTTCTTCTCAGGATTCAGGGTACCAGTTCCCGCCCGTTGTTCTTGTAACGGATAGACGCGCAAAGCGAAAGCAGCGCTCGGAGGCGGGAAGAAGGTGCGAGCAAAGGGGAGAGTGTGTTTGGCTCCAAAGAATGCGGCTTTGGAAAGTACAGCTTCAACCTCGCCGCAGACATCGGCTCGCCTCAATACCTGTATTCTGATTGCGTTATTAGCTGACAGGATAAAAGGGGTATGGATTGAGCCAGGCAATGGATTTTGCGATGCATAGAAGCCGGTTTGCGGCGGGGTTCGGCGAGCGCCTCGCGCCCGGCCTGCGCAAGCACTGGCGCATGGCCAGCATCGGCGGCGTGCTGGCAGTTACGGCAATCGGCGCGGTATGCTTTGCGGGCTTCCACGGCAGACGCCCAGCGGCGGCAGTAGTTCCCTATCCGCATGAACTGGCCCAGGCGAGCTTTGCGGTGGCCGGAGACGTGATTCCGCACGAAGCGGTGCGCCAAGCCGCAGCAGCGGCAGGGCCCGGCGCGGAAGGCTGGGGTGCGCTCTTCAGCGGCGTAAGCGACATCTTCAAAAAAGCCGACTTCGGCTTTGTGAACCTGGAAACCCCGGTGGCCCCCGCCCACTCAAAGGGTTCGAAGCCGTTCATGTTCGACGCGCCCATTGCTCTGCTCGACGCCCTCAAGAACAGCGGTATCAAGATTGTCTCCTTTGCCAACAATCATGTGATGGACCAAGGCTGGGCCGGATTCACCGAGACCCGCGAGCACCTGCGCGACGAAGGTCTGCTCATTGCCGGCTCCGGCGATACGGCGCAACAGAGCTGGCAGCCGGTGTTCACTGAGGCCAACGGCATCAAGGTGGGCTGGCTGGGCATGACGCGCTGGCTCAACGGCAATCGCAATCCGGACAGGGACGACCAGCCTCATGTGAACTTTTTCCCCTACCCCGGAGAGGCGGGCGACGCACCAGGCATGGACGAGGCGGGAGTGATTGATGCGGTGAAGAAAGCGCGCGCACAGTGCGATTTTCTGGTGGTCTCAATCCACTGGGGCGTGGAGTACGCGCCCGCGCCACGGCCGGAAGATGTGGAAGTGGCGCACAAGATGCTCGAGGCCGGAGCCTCGGTGATTGTGGGCCACCACCCGCACGTCTTGCAGCCAGTGGAAACCTATCGCACCACGGATGGCCGCAATACCGTCATCTTTTATTCGTTGGGCAATTTTTTGTCGAACCAGTCGCGCAGTTACATTGACGGCTTGATGCCAGATAAAGACGGAGACCCGCGCGACGAGATGATCGGGCTATTTTCTGCAGTTCGCAAGGACTACGGCCCGGCAGGCGTGCGCGTCGAGCTGGGCCATGTAGGTGTATTGCCCGTGTGGGGCGAGAACAACCGCAACGAGCTGGCCAGCGGACACGCCAAGACACCGGTGATTCATCCGGAGCTGATTGACCGCGAAATTCCAAAATTGCAAGCAGAGCTTGACGCGTTCAACAAATTGAACACGCCGCCAACACCGCTAACTGAGGCGCAGAAGCAAGAGTTCATTGCGGTGACAAATAGATTGAAGTTACTCGAAGACCGCCGAAGGTTATTGCTTGCGCGCACTGGCGATGAGTATCTGACAGATCCCCCGAAGCAGTAGACTGAACTAGAGCCTGTTATTAATTTTCCACGGTCTGCGAAAGTTAATAACAGGCTCTAGATTTCATCCGATCGCACACCTGCAACAGCAGGCAGTGGAAACATGCCGGATAGAAACGGCTGCTCGGTCTGCGAGTAAATCATCGCGCGCAATCACGCTTTGTGAGACATGTGCGGCATGGCGTGCAAGCCGCGCGCTCGAAAGGGAAATCCATTGATGACGGAAAATTTATTTGATTTGAGTGGACGTGTTGCCGTGGTGACCGGAGGAACAACAGGACTGGGTCATGCAATTGCGCTTGGGCTAGCCGGAGCCGGGGCCGACGTTGTGGCCAGTTCACGGCGGCTGGAGCAGGTAGAGAAGACTGCGCAGCAGATTGAGGAACTGGGCCGGCGCACCATGCGCGTAACCAGCGATGTGCTTGACCGGGCCACGCTGCAGGCGCTGCACGATGCAGTAATGGAGAAGTTCGGCAAGGTAGATATTCTGGTGAACGCTGCCGGCATCAACCACAAGGCGCCGACCCTGGAGGTGGGCGAGGAGGAGTGGTCGCGCATTGTGGAGACCAACCTGACCGGGACCATGCGCGCCTGCCAGATCTTCGGGAAAACCATGGTGGGCGCGGGCTATGGGCGCATTGTCAACATCGCCTCGCTGACCTCATTTGTGGCGTTTTACCAGGTGGCGGCCTACGCTGCCAGCAAAGGGGCCGTGGCCGCCTACACCAAGGTGCTGGCAGTTGAGCTTGCAAAAAAGGGCGTGAATGTAAACGCCATTGCACCGGGCGTTTTTCCCACTGAGCTGACAGCGCCGCTTATTCAAGGCACGCCGCGCGGAGAAGAATTGATTATGCGCACGCCGATGGGACGCTTTGGCAAAGCAAAGGAAGTGGCCGGAACAGCTATCTTTCTGGCTTCGGAGGCGGCTTCATTCATCACCGGCGAAGTGGTGGCCGTGGATGGAGGATTCCTGGCCAGCGGCGTAAACGTGTAAAGAAATATCCGCATGGGCGGAAGAGGAAACGATGAAAACGATCAAAGGGCCTGGAATTTTTCTGGCGCAGTTTGCGAGCGATGAAGCACCCTTTAATACTTTGCAGGGTATGGCGCATTGGGCGTCGGGGCTAGGCTTTACCGGCGTTCAGATTCCCGGCTGGGACCGGCGGCTCTTTGACTTGAAGCTGGCCGCCGAGAGCCAGAGTTACTGCGACGAGGTGCGTGGAGTGCTAAGCCGAGAGGGCCTGGTAGTTACCGAGCTTTCCACGCACTTACAAGGGCAATTAGTAGCCGGCAATCCGGCACGATGTGTTGTGGGATGGCTTTGCACCCGCCAATCTCAATGCCAAGAGTCGCCAGGCCTGGGCCGTGGAACAACTGTATTGGGCGGCCAAAGCCAGCCGGAATCTGGGGCTGAACGCGCACGTCACTTTCTCCGGCTCTCTTGCCTGGCCATTTTTCTATCCCTGGCCGCAGCGGCCGGCGGGACTGATCGACGAGGCCTTTGCAGAACTGGGCAGCCGCTGGCTGCCGATTCTGCAAGCCTTTGATGAAGTGGGAGTGGATCTCTGCTTTGAACTGCACCCCGGCGAGGATCTGCACGATGGCGCAACCTTTGAGCGTTTCCTGGGCGTGGTGGACGGTCACCTGCGCGCCAAGATTCTTTACGACCCCAGCCACATGATTCTGCAACAAATGGATTACCTGGCCTTCCTTGACCTCTATCACGACCGTGTGCGCGCCTTCCATGTGAAGGATGCCGAGTTCCGGTCTAGCGGGCGCTCCGGTGTCTATGGCGGTTACCAGGACTGGATCGACCGTCCGGGGCGCTTCCGCTCGCTTGGAGACGGGCAGATCGATTTCCGGCAGATCTTCAGCAAAATGGCGCAATACAACTTTCCCGGCTGGGCGGTGCTGGAGTGGGAGTGCTGCCTGAAGCATCCCGAGGCCGGCGCGGCGGAAGGGGCGGCATTTATTCGCGATCACATTATCCGCGTCACGGAGCGCGCCTTTGACGATTTTACCGGCGGCGAAGCGAACCACGAGAAGAACCGCAAAATTCTGGGGCTGGAATAAGCAGAATTGCCAGCGAGAAGATCGTTGCTTTGAGAGATTTGTCTGGGCTGTGACAGTCGGCCTAGTATCGATGCCATGGATTGTTTGATTCTTGACGGCCAGCCGCTGACGCTGGCCGAGATTGAAGCGGTTGCACTGGCAGGCTGCCGAGTAACCGTAGCGCCCAGCGCACTGGCTCGCGTAACGCAGAGCCGAGCAACAATTGAGCGGATTTTGGCCGCGGGGCAGACGGTTTATGGCGTCAATACTGGCTTCGGCAAGCTGGCGGACGTGCGCGTTGCGCCGGAAAATCTGGCGCAGTTGCAAACCAACCTAGTACGCAGCCACGCATGCGGTGTGGGCCAACCACTCTCCGAAGCTGAGTCGCGCGCCATGCTGTTGCTGCGCGCCAATGTGCTGGCCAAGGGCTTCAGCGGCTGCCGCCCCGCACTGGTGGAACTGCTGGTGGCGCTGCTCAACTCCGGTGTGCATCCGGTGATTCCTGAAAAAGGCTCAGTGGGCGCCAGCGGCGACCTGGCTCCGCTGGCTCACCTGGCGCTGGTGGCCATCGGCGAGGGCGAGGCGTTTTACAAGGGTGAGCGCATGGCCGGAGGCGAGGCGCTGCACCGGGCGAAACTGGAACCCATTGCGCTGGCCGCTAAGGAAGGGCTGGCCCTGCTGAACGGCACGCAGGCCATGACCGCCGTGGGCGCGTTGGCAGCGGCGCGCGCCCGCCGCGTGGCCCAGTTGGCAGACCTGGCGGGAGCCATGTCCCTGGAGGCGCTGATGGGCACGCCGACCGCCTTTGACGAGCGGATTCAGGCGGTGCGGCCACACGCCGGCCAAATAGCCGCGGCAGCACACCTGCTGCTGCTGATGGAAGACTCCGAAATTCGCGAGGCGCACCGGGACCACGATTCGCGCGTGCAGGACGCCTATTGCCTGCGCTGCATGCCGCAGGTGCATGGCGCGGTGCGCGGCGTGCTGGCGCATGTGGCTGGAGTGCTGGAGGTAGAGTCCGGCTCGGCTACGGACAATCCGCTAGTCTTCCCACAAAACAGCTCCAAAGCACAAGAGGACGGAGTCCTGTCCGGGGGAAACTTCCATGGAGCGCCGCTGGCCTATGCCTTCGATTACGCGGCCATTGCGTTGACGGATCTGGCCGGCATGATGGAACGCCGCATCGACCGGCTGCTGAATCCCGACATCAACGAAGGGCTGCCGCCGTTTCTATCGGCCGATCCGGGGCTCTCGTCAGGATTCATGATTGCGCAGGTGGTGGCGGCAGCGCTCATCAACGAGTGCCAGGTGCTGGCGCATCCGGCCTCCGCGGGCAGCATCCCCACCAGCGGCGGCAAAGAAGACCATGTGTCGATGGGCATGAACGGAGCCTTGAAGCTGCGGCAGATTGTGGAGAACGCTGAGCGCATTGTGGCTATCGAGTTGATGTGCGCGGCGCAGGGACTGGAGTATCGCAAGCCGCTCAGGCCAAGCCGGCAAATTGAGAGCGCCTACGCCGTAGTGAGGAGTTTGTCGCCGCATCTGGATCAAGACAGGATTCTGGGGCCGGAGATTGAGGCTCTGGCCGCGGCGGTGCGCTCTGGAGCCTTCAACGCCTGGTGCGAGGAGTAGCGACACTTGCCGCTTTTTGCGGCTTCTACTCCTCGCGCAGCACCTCAAGTGGGCGAAGCCCAAGAATCCGGTAGCTGGCGATCCATCCTGTCACGGTGGCCAGTATCGCCGTTCCCGCTAGAGCGACAAGCGTGGCAACCCACTCGATATGAAAGCCCACATCCAGCCTGCGCAGCAGAACCCGCGTCAACAAGTTGGCAAAGACTACGCCCACTGAGCCGGCCAGCAGGCCCAGCACGCTGAACTCCACGCTGAAAATGCGCACGATGCGCATCCGCGTGGCTCCCAGCGTCTTGAGCACCACCGCCTCGCGCATCCGCCGGAAACGGGTGCTGGCGATGCTTGAGGCCAGTATCATGAGCCCCGCAAAGATGGAGAAGCCGGCCAGAAAACGCACCACAAACGTGATCTGATCGACCACGCTCTCAATCCGCACCAGCACGTCGGCAAGATTGATAACCGTGATGGATGGATAAGCGGTGAAGAGCGCGCGCTCCATCATTGCCACTTGTTTGGGGTCGATGTGCGCCCCGCCATACCATGCGGACACCGCGTCTTTCGCTATCCCCGACGGCACAACAAAATACACCCGTGCTCCGAGGTGCTGCTCATCGGCCTGGTAAATCGCAGCCACTGTCAGCTTGCGCACTGTGCCGCCAATCTCCATCTCCACCGTCGAACCCACACCCAGCTTCAACCGCTGCGCCGTCCCCTGGCCCATCGCCAGTTGCAACGCGCTGCCATCCTTCCACCACTTACCTTGCTTCACCTTGTCGCCCGGCGGCGGTGCATCGGCCCACGTCATCGCCGCGCTCTCCAGCATTCGCCGCGGGAAATGCCTGTCTTTCAGCTCGTCCAGTGTCTTTCCATTCAGTGAAACCACCCGCCCCGACAGTACCGGCATCAGGTCCAGCGCCTCCGTCACCCCCGCCTGGTGCGCAAAAAACTCCTTCACCCCCGCAACCTCGTCCGAAGCCACGTCCACCAGAAAGACATTGGGCAGCTTGGGCGATGCGGTTTCGCGCAGATCGCGCAATAGGGCTGCCTGCATCAGGTAGATCGCCAGAATGAGCATGACTCCGGTGCCCAGCGCCGCCAGCACTGCGGCGGACTGGTTGCCGGGCCGGTAAAGATTTGCCAGCCCATGGCGCAGCGACGAAGGCAGCCGCAGCCGCACACGATTGAGCAGGAAGCGCAGCGTGCGCAGCGCAACCGCCGCCAGCAGCAGCAGAACTACCAGTGCGACGGTAAACAGCAGCGCAAACCAGCCGCCCACTTTGGCAGAGTCAGAAAGCGCCCAGGCAATGCCGCCCAGCGCCAGCACAACCACCACGGAAAGCCCCAGTTGCAGCCGCCGCGCCCACCAGCGAGCAAACCAGGCGCCAATGCCCTCCGGCCCTTGTTCCACCAGCCTGCGCAACACCAGCACCGGCCGCACCGTGCGCACATCCAGCAGCGGCGGAAGGCAGAAGAGCAGCGTTGTAAGCAGGCCCGTTCCCAGCCCCGCCGCAACCGACCGCCAGGGAAACTGAAGCTGCGCATGAACCGGCAGCAGAGTGCCGAAGACCGCCGGCAACGCAGCCATGAGGCCCACGCCTGCGGTCACGCCAAGTACGCCTCCGGCCAACCCCAGGCCCAATGTTTGCAGAAGAAATATACGCAGCAAATCCGCCGAGCCCGCACCCACAGCCTTCAAAATGGCCAGCATATCCATGCGCTGCTCAAGGTGCGCGTGCATGGCCATGGCCACGCCAATGGCTCCCAACACCATGGCCACCAGGCAGATGAGGCTCAGGATCGCGGTGGAGTTGTCCAGCCCGTGCGTCAGCGCCGGATTGCCTTCACGGAAGTCCATTACCTGCGCGTCGGGCAGCGCCGTCTCCAACTGCTTGCGCAGCGCGGCCATGTCAGCTTGCGGCGGCAGCTTCATCAGCAGCCTTTCGCTAGCGCGGCTGCCTAGCGCCAGCAGCCCAGTGCGCGCCAGCGCCTCCTGCGAAATCATCACGCGCGGCCCCAGTCCGGCCCCGGCACTGATGCGGTCCGGCTCCTGCCTCAGGACCGCAGCAATCTTGAAGTTTCTGCCGCCCAAGCGCAGCGTCTGGCCTACACGCGCATTCAGGCGAATGAGAAACTCGTCCGCCACTACCGCCGAGTCGCCGTCAAGGGCCTGCCGCAGGCTCATCGCGGGCTCCAACTCCGCCGTGCCGTAGTAGGGATACTCTTTGGGGTCCACTGCCTTGAGCGAAACCAGAAGAGGCACCGGGTCCGGCGGGACCAATGCCATGGAGATGGTCTCCGTCACCCAGGTGGAACGAACTCCGCCGGGAACCTGCCGCACAATGGACGCAATTTTGCTTAGCTCATCGGCCGTGGGCTGGCGATAGATGCGGGCGCTCAAGTCTCCGGCCATCAGCGACCGCGACTCAATGCTCAGCGTACTGCGAAAGCTGTCACTAAAGCCGCGCACGCCCACCAGCGCCGCAACTCCCACCGCAACCGACAGCACAACAAAGCCGAACTTTCCGGGCGCGGACTTCAGATCCCTCCAGCCAATGGACGCGGCGCGTTTCCAGCTCAATGCACGCTTAGCCATTTTGCTCCTGCTCCGCCGACGCGGTGAAAGGCAGCGTATCTTCGACGATCATTCCGTCCTTGAGCACAATCTTGCGATCCGCGCGGCTGGCCACCTCCGGGTCATGCGTGACCAGCACCAGCGTAGTGCCAGCACGGCGATTGCGCTCCAGCAGCAGGTCCAACACAAGGCGTCCATTGGCCGAGTCCAGATTGCCGGTTGGCTCGTCGGCCATCACGATCGGCGGCTCTACCACAAACGCCCGCGCCAGCGCAACGCGCTGCTGTTCGCCGCCGGAGAGCTGCACCGGGTAGTGGTCCGTACGCTCGCCCAGGCCAACCTCATCCAGTAGCCGCCGTGCCTGCGCCAGGCCGCTTCCCACCACGTTCAGCTCATAGGGCAGCAACACGTTTTCAAGGGCCGTTAGCGTGGCAATCAACTGGTATGACTGAAAGACAAAGCCGATCTTCGCGCCGCGCACCGCGGCCAGCTCTGTCTCGGCCAGGTTGTGGATGGGCACGCCGTCCAGCCATATTTCGCCGGAACTGGGCGTATCCAGCCCCGCAAGCAGGCCCAATAGCGTGCTTTTGCCGCTGCCGCTAGCACCCACAATGGCCACGAACTGGCCAGCAGGTATCGTGAGCGAGATTCCTTTCAGAATCTCTACCCTGCGCGCGCCATTCTGAATCCACTTCTTTGCATCCCGGACCTCGATCAATCGACTGCCTCCGTCTTCGCCGGTTCCTTGTACTCTGCTTCACACAGCTACACTGTAGCTGTGGACGTTCGCCGCTCGATAATCGTTTCGCTTCTATCGCTGTGCCTCGCCGGCCCCTTGCTGGCCGCCGATCGGCCCGTGCTGGTTTGCTTCGGAGATAGCATCACCGCCGGCTATGGACTCCAGAATGGCCAGTCATTCCCCGACGCCCTGCAACGCGACCTGGACCAGCGCGGCTACCACTACAAAGTGCTGAACCAGGGCACCAGCGGCGCAACTACCAAAGATGCCGTCGCCAGCCTGCACTCCATCCTACTGCTGCATCCTGAGGTCGCCATTGTCGAGTTTGGCGGCAACGACGGTCTGCGCGGACTGCCCTCGGACCAGACCCGCCGCAATCTCGACCAAGTACTCACCGCGCTCACAGACGCGCACATCAGAATTCTGCTCGCAGGCATCACGCTGCCCCCCAACTACGGCCAGGACTACATCCGGCAATTCGATCAGATTTTTCGTACCCTCGCCGCCAAGCACCGCGTCGCCTTTGTGCCCATGATTTACAAAGATCTGATCCATGTGCCCGGCACCATCCAGGCTGACGGCATTCATCCCACCGCCAAAGGCTCTGAGATTGTTGCGCGAACTCTGTTACCTGCGCTGACGCCTTTGCTTCGCAAAAGCAGCTTCTAGCTACTTCTCTAATTCCGCTCCAACTTACAGCATGTTTTATCCGAATGTTCTTCTCACCACGACAGAGGACCAGCAGGCCGGTTCTTGATCAGCCGAAAGCTAAAGGCTAGAAGCTAGAAGCTGCTTTTCACCCCATCACCACCACCGGCTGAAAGAGCGTTCCCGCCACGCGCTTTGCAATTCCTACCAACTCCCGCTGCCCGGCAAAGACCTTGACCATCGGCGCTTGAGAAAACTCCGGCAAATTGGCCTGTGCGCCGTTACGCAAACGCCCCAACGCCATGGCATCGCCTGTAACCGCAGGCATTTCCGGCAACAGGTTGCGGGGATGCACGCACAGCGCCTCCAGAGCCTCCATATTCCCTGTCTTCTGCTCCAACTCCTCCAGCGTGTGCGCCAAGGCAAGCGTAAACACGCCGGCCTGGGTGCGGCGCAGGCTGCTCAGGTGCGCTCCGCAGCCCAGATCCTGGCCCAGTTCGTGAGCCACCGAACGCACATATCCGCCGGCACTGATGCTCATGGTGAAGCTTGCTTCGGCTCCCTCTAGCGCGGTGATCTCAAAGAGAGAGATACGGACCTTGGCTGGCGTGAGTTCCACCGGCTTGCCCTCGCGCGCCAGCTTGTAGGCCGGAGTTCCAGCAATTTTTTTTGCGGAGTATGCGGGAGGCATCTGCTCCATCTCGCCGTGGAAGCGTGCTGCCGCCGCGCGAATGCTCTCCAAAGACAAAGGCCCCTGCGGCCAGCAGTCCGGCCCGGAAGCCTCACCCTCGGCGTCATAGGTGCCGGTCGCGAATCCAAAACGGATGGTGCCTGTATAGCTCTTTTCAGCGGAGGAAAAATACTGCGCCAGGCGGGTAAACTTGCCCAGCAGCAGCGGCAGCACACCGGTGGCCATGGGGTCCAGCGTGCCTAAATGCCCAATTGATTTTTCGCCGGTAATCCTGCGCAGCCAGCCCACCACATCGTGGCTGGTCATGCCACCCGGTTTGTCAATAACGATTAGCCCGTTCACTTATCTACTGTAGTCGACTGGCGGGGCAGCTCACAGCCCACTTGCACCGGGCTGGCGCACCAAGGAGAGAAACTCCAACCGCGTCTCTTTCTGGCGGAAGCAGCCCACCATGGCCGAGGTCACTGTGGAGGAGAGCTGCTTTTCAATGCCGCGCATCATCATGCATAGGTGGCGCGCCTCAACCACAACGCCAACGCCCTGCGGGGCAATCGCTTCCTGAATGGCGTCAGCTATCTGCCGCGTCAGCCGCTCCTGCACCTGCAGGCGGCGCGCAAAGACCTCGATCAGCCGGGGAATCTTGCTGAGCCCGATGACCTTTCCCTTGGGAATATAGGCCACATGCACTTTGCCGAAGAAGGGCAGCATATGATGCTCGCAGAGCGAGAACATCTCAATATCCTTGACGATGACCATCTCGTCGTAGTCCACGTCGAAGAGTGCTCCGCGCAGTATTTTGGTGGGATCCTGGTCGTAGCCCTTCGTTAAAAAGGCCATCGATTTCTCCACCCGGCTGGGCGTGGCAAGCAGGCCATCGCGGTTGGGATCTTCGCCCAGGCGGCTCAGAATCTCGCGATACATCTCCTGCGTGCTGAACTCGCTCAGGTCTTCGCCAACGCCAACCCTGCGAACGGACTTGCTCACTGCAATCGGCTGCGCCATGCTCCTCATCCTCCCGCCCTGGGGAACAGGGCGTACTTTATTGTTTATCTACCTTGTCTTTCTTAGCGTAACTCTCAAGCCGCTATCCCTGCCGACTCTGAGCACATGCGATGAGCGTCTGCGGCTGCCCTGTCCTTTTGCCGCGCACCTCAAGATTCACTCGCCATAGCACTGAAAAAAGTTATTTTCAGTCTCTTCCACGCGCACATATTCCAGTTCTCCTGCCGGCAGCGCGTCCTTCAACAAATCGAAGACTGTTCTACAAAGATTCTCCGTCGTCGGCACCTGATTCAGAAACAGCGGGTCAAGATTCAGATTGGTGTGGTCAAACCGGTCCACAACCTTCGCACGCACAGCCTCATCCAGTGCCACCAGATTCAGCACCATCCCCGTTTCCGCGTCTACCGCGCCGCCCACCAGCACTTCCACAATGTAGTTATGCCCGTGGCCGTGGGGATTGTTGCACTTGCCATACGTAGCCCGGTTCTGCTCCGCTGAAAGCGCATCCGCGTGCAGCCTGTGGCTGGCGCTGAGCATGTAACGACGGCCAAAGTAGGCTTTCCCTGAGCCGTTGTTCATAGTCCGCCCTGAAACTCGGCAAATATCTCCGGCGTTTCGTATATCCGCACGCATGTTAGCCGCGCCCCGCCCGCCGCCGCAATCGCCGTCTCCAACCGCTTCCACGCGGCGATGGCGATGTTTTCCGTGGTGGGAATCGTCTGTGCAAACTCCGGGACTTCAAGATTCAGATGGCGATGGTCATAAGCAGCCAGCACCTCCCGCTCCATCACGTCCTTTAACCATTTCAGATCGACCACAAAACCGGTTACCGGGTCGGGCTCGCCGGCCACCGTGACCTCCAGCGTGTAATTGTGCCCGTGGCCATTGCGGTTCGAGCAGCGGCCAAAGACCTGCTGGTTCTTCTCCTCAGACCACGCGGCTTTCCAGTAGTAGTGCGAGGCGGAAAATGTGGCCCGCCGGGTTAGAAAGATCATTCCGCCCCCTCACAGAAAAAGATGCCTCAAACTCCGGCAAAGTTTCATTGGACACGCACTGAATTCCACTTCATCAAAGCCTTCGCCTGTTGAACAGAGTTTGCGGCTAGACACTGAAAGCTGTTCCTAAGCCGCGTAGCTGCGGCCCTTCCAGCTTACCCGCTTCAGGATGCGATGCTGAAACCAACTGCGGTAGAGAAGCGCGACAAAGAGCGGCAGGCCCAGCGGCGCCAGCGCGCAATCCAAAAAAGGAAAGTTCGACTTGGCAACGCGGGCGTAGAAGCGGAACAGCGTGCGCACCCAAAGCAGGGCCAGCACCCACCCGGCAGCCAGCCACTGCAAGCTGTGCGCAGCAAAACGCGCATTCCACAACCAGATTGCGAGCACCGGCAGCACCACCAGCAGCGCAATATCGAGCACGCGCCAAAGAGCCAGCGCCAGCGAATTGTCAAAGAGCAGAGCCAGATTTTTGGTCCACCCCTCCATCATCGCCGCTGTGGAACGGTACATGCGCGTGGCCACCGCATCGTCCGCATAGCGGAAGCGCAGGCCCACCTTGCGCCGCTTGGCCATGAATGCCAGTTCCACATCCTCCAGCACCTTGTCCGCCACGCTGGGATGGCCGCCTAGCTTGCGGTAAGCCTCCCGCTCGACAAGAAGAAACTGTCCGTTGGCCGCGGCGATGCGCTGGTTGGGGTCAGAGACCTTGGCCGGCGGATAGGCCAGCGACAGCTCGCAAAATACCAGCGGCATCAGCGAGCGCTGCGCCAGTCCGCTGACAATTTGACGCGGCGAATAGCTCAACATGCCCACTTTGTGCCGTGTGGCCTCATGCATGGCCCGGCGCAGATCGCCCGGCTCGTGGATCGTGTCCGCATCGGTAAACAGCAACCAGCGGCCACGCGCCTGCCGCGCCGCGGTCCAAATGGCGTTGGCCTTACCCGTCCATCCCTGCTCCAGCTTGCCCGCCTCCATCACTGTAACTCCGGCAAAACCGCGCGCAATCTCCGCCGTACCGTCGGTCGAGTGGTCGTCCACCACGATCAGCTCCCAATCCCGGCCCAGCTTGAAGATCTCATCCGACTGGCTCACCAGCGACTGTAGACATGCGCCCATGCAGTCTTGCTCGTTGCGCGCCGGCACAATAACCGTCAGCTCCATCAACTCCTGCGGCTCAGGCTGGTCAAAGACCGTTCCCGGCGCCGCCGCCCACTGCACTGGAGCCGCAACCTGCTCACCCGGCTCACCGGAAAGCCCCAGCACCGGCTTCCACCCGCCTGCGCCGGCCGCTTCATCCTTTTCCGGTCTTTCGCTCGCCATGACTGCCTGCCCTTTCGCTTCGTCCCTTTCGCTCCGTATTATAGAGATGTGCGCTTCCCACGTTTTTACACACTTCTTCTCGTTTTGCCCTTGGCTCTGGCGCCAGGTTGCAATCGCGGCGCTCATCCCGCCCAAACCGGGCGTGTAGCTCCCGATTTCACCGTCTCCGACGGAACCAGCACAGTTCATCTGGCCGGCTACCGGGGCCAGGTGGTCCTGCTCAACTTCTGGGCTACCTGGTGCCCGCCGTGCGTGGCGGAGATGCCCTCGCTGCTGATGCTGCACCACGATATGCCCAAGCTGGCCATTCTGGCCGTCAGCGTTGACGAGGATCCGGATGCCTACAGCAGCTTTATTGCCCGCCGCCACGTTGACCTGATCACCGTCCGCGACCCCAATGAGACCGCCGCCAAGCTCTACCACTCCGATATGTGGCCGGAGACCTACATCATTGACCGCAAGGGTGTCATCCGCCGCAAGTTTGTTGGCGCACAAGACTGGTCCAGCCCCGAGGTCCGCGACTACTTGAAGAACCTGTGAAGCGGCTGCTGGATCAGACAGCCGCCACCGGGTCTTGGTATCATTCTGCTATGACCACGGTGGATATTCTCTATCGCTACGCCACACCGCCCAGTGAGACCGCCGTCTCCGCGCTGGCCGACGCAAAAGACGTTTACGGCATTCGCCGGCTCAGCTTCGATCGCGCCGCCCTCACCCTCTGCGTGGAATACGACGCGACCCGGCTGAACGCCGCCGCAGTCACCAAGCTGGTTCGCCAGGCGGGCATCGATATCGTCGAAGAGCTGGTGTTGGCTTTGCCTCAGTCCGCCCCGGAACCGGCTCCCGCAGCCTGAATTCCGGATTGCGCCGCCGCGAAAACCCTGATAATCTGTCTTTGGTCCCGCTTGGGGCCTTTGTTGTGCGCCCGTAGCTCAGCTGGATAGAGTATTTGGCTACGAACCAAAGGGTCGGGAGTTCGAATCTCTCCGGGCGCACCATTCTTTCCTCTCTCTGCAATCCAACTCCACCGTTAACCCAACCAAATACGGCACAGACCGCAGCTTTCTTCGCTCGTCGTAGCTTTTCCGGCTACAGTTTTGACATCGCGCTCGTCCTGGCCTCTACGGAGGCCTCGCTCGGGAGTACCCAGCCCTCGGCACAAATCTTCCCAACCAGCCACATCCGCAGGATTCCGGTCTGCTGGCTCCAGCGCCCGTTGTGCCCACCGTCACCCCGCCGGCAGAATTCCATCGACTAGAATCAAGCTGAGGAGTCCCGAAAAAATGCCCCGTAAAGTTCTTATTGCCGCCAATTGGAAGATGTTCAAGACGCCCGCCGAAGCCAAGGCCTTTGTCGATGCCTTTTTACCCCTTGTTGCCGGCCACAGCCGCGACGAGATCGCCCTGTTTCCCTCGCCTGTGCTGCTGCCCACGGTAATTGCAGCCGCCAAGGGATCAAATGTAGCCATCGGCGCGCAGAATATCCACTTTGCCGAAGAAGGCGCCTACACTGGCGAAACCTCAGTGGGCCAGCTCATGGCTGTGGGCGGAACGCATACCCTCATCGGCCACTCCGAACGCCGCCAGTACTTTGCGGAGACTGACGAGATCGTCAACAAGAAGCTGCACACCGCGCTCAAGCATGGAATCGTACCGGTTGTCTGCGTTGGAGAGGTGCTGGCCGAACGCGAAGCCGGCAAGACCGCCGAAGTGCTGAAGACGCAGATCGCCGGAGCCCTGGTTGGAATTACCGCCGAGGCAGCCAAACCCATCGTGATTGCCTATGAGCCAGTCTGGGCCATAGGCACCGGCAAAACCGCCACGCCTGAGATCGCCGTCGACGCGCACAAGATTATCCGCGCCGAAGTGGCCAAGCTGCTGGGCGCAGAGGTCGCGGCAAATCTCCGCATTCTCTATGGCGGCAGCGTCAAGCCGGACAACGCTACCTCGCTCATCGGACAGGAAGAGATTGACGGTGCATTGGTTGGCGGAGCCAGCCTTAAGCCCGACTCCTTCGCCGCCATCGTCAAGTATTAATTTTCGTCGAGCCTCGCTGGGCTGCGAACCAATGGCCGCAGCCCAGCGTATTATGTTTCATGCCTCCACGCGACTTGTACCTTGATCGCCTGCGCGCCGTGATGACCGCCTTGGTCGTCTTGCACCACACCGCTATCACCTATGGCGGCCCCGGCGGCTGGTTCTACCACGAAGTGAACGCCTCCGCCTCGCCTTCAAGCCTTCTGCTGACCATGTTCTGCGCCACTAACCAAGCCTATTTCATGGGTTTCTTCTTTCTGCTGGCGGGCTACTTTACGCCGGGGTCGTTGGAGCGCAAGGGCTACGCGCGTTTTATTGCAGACCGCTCTCTCCGCCTCGGCCTGCCCTTGCTGGCCTTTGGCCTGATCCTGGGGCCATTGACCGCGGCGATGGTGAATTACTCGCAGGGCGACGGATTCTGGTCCTGCATTGCCTGGCTCTGGCGGCACAAGGAGTTCATCAACGGCCCGCTGTGGTTCACGCAGGCCTTGCTGATCTTCAGCCTGGTTTATTGCGCAGGTCGCGCGGTTCTGGGCTCTCCGGTCGCAAAATCCGAACAAACTCCAAGGCAGGTTCCCGCCTATCTTTGGTGGCTGCTGAGCGCCCTTGGCGTAGGCGCTGCCGCGCTCGCTATCCGGCAGATTGTTCCCGCCGGCCAGAATGTCTTTGGTTTGCAACTTGGCTACTTCTCAAGCTACATTTTCCTTTTCGCAGTGGGAGTCGCTGCATGGCGCTATGACTGGCTGCGGCAGCTCAACTGGAAAGACGCGCGGCCATGGATCGCTACGCTGGTCATCGCTTGGCCTTGTCTCCCGGTAGGCGTTGCAATAGCCTCCGCACAATTTGGAGTTGGAAAGACAAACTTCAGCGGTGGACACACCTGGCCGGCCATTCTTTATGCATTCTGGGAGCCGCTCGTCGCCTGGGGTCTGATCGCCATATGGCTCCTGGTCTTCCGCACACATCTGAACCAACCATCAGCCATGTGGACGTGGCTCGGCCGCCGCGCCTACACGGTGTACATCATCCATCCTGTGGTGCTGGTGGGCTTGAGCTTGCTGCTGCGTGGCTGGGTTGCGCCCGCACTGGTGAAGTGGGGTGTAGTCGGCACGTTGGCCGTATGCATTTGCTGGCTGGCGGCCGACCCGCTGGTCCGGCTACCAGGCGTGCGGCGTATTGTGTAGCGACAAATACAATACGGCGTCTCTCCCATCCAGGTTTCCGCAATCGGAGAGACGCCACAAAAGAAAGATGATCTGAAACGGCTTACGACTTATACGGGTCGTCTACCTCCATGGAAAACTCCCATAAGCCGCGCGCCCGCTGATACATCAGCGCCCTGAACGTAGTCGGATCGCCGATCCGCCACGCTTCCGGAGTGCTGAACCAGTAGGCCGTATCCTCGTTCATCCATGTCTGGTAATACACGCCCCAGGCCGCCAGCATTGCATTTGCCTGCAAGGCGCCGTCGTCCCGCACCTTGCCGCAGTGGTAAATGTTGGCGGCGGCGCAGTAGGAAACTCCCGTCCACACCTCGAATTGATGCAAATACTCGCTGTCACCCACACCGGGCAGCGAGTCGGGATGAACGGCGTTGGCCACGCCTACATCGCCAACCCCGTCTCCATTGCAGTCTTTCAGCGCCAGCACGCCGCGCCTGAATAACTGCCGGTAATGGGAAGCCATGCGGTCCGGCGTCAGCACCGGCGGCAGGCCGGTTACGTCGATATAACGCTGGCCCACCATTGCATCGCCCATCATGTCGTCGTTGTGTTGGTTGAATTGGTAGTAACCGTACTGCGCATTCCAGAACTGCTTCTCAGTACTGGCGCGCGCCAAGTCGAGTAATTCGCCGATCTCCTTTGCCAGCGTCTTCTCTTTCCTTAGCCTGGCAACGTCCAGCATCATCTCCAGCGCGCCCAGCCAAAGCACCGCGTTGAAGAGCTTGTTGTCCAGGTACTCCGAACTTTTCATCTCGCTCAGCCCATCGCCATTCAGATCGGTGGTGATCTGGTAGCGGTAACTGCGCACCATCGCCGGCCACACCTCTTCAAGAAACTCCTTGTCCCTGGTCTTATGCCAGTAGGCGTAGCACTGCTGAATAAATTTTGGCGATAGCTCCGACCATGGCGTTGTAATGCGCCCCTTGATGCCCAGCGGGCTCTTGTTATAGCCCCGACCGTAGCCGTCGTAATCAAAGATAGGGTCGCCATGCACATCGCCCGCGTCGTGCGGACAGCTTCCGTCAGGCGTATCCATCACAAAATCACGGAACATCAGCAGCGTGGCGCGCTCCTGCAGCGGCCACAGATCGCGGTTACTGCGCGCCGGGTGCTGGCGTACATCGAAGGACTCTGCAAAGGGATACTCCTGGCACTCCATCACGAAGGAGATATGCTGCCCCGGCCGGTTGCCAAACTTCTTGGGCTTGGTGATGCAGCCGTTCTCCCAGAACGAGCCGCCGAAGGTGGCGTAATAAAGCTCATTCAGCGTAGCTTGTTTGAGCCACCCTGGATACTCCGCATTCTCGACGATCGGAGCCTGCCAGCCCTCCACAGCAGCCAACCAGCTATTGCGATTCTGCAAGGCCTCTTCTGCAATATGGAAAGACTGCTCTTCACCCTGCGGGAACCACTCGGTATATCGTCTCCACCACCGCGTTCCCGAGCCAAATTCCATCTGCGGGAAATACCAGCTAAGTGCAAAGGGAACCTCGGCGCTGGCACCCGGCTCCAGTTCCACCGTGACGCAAAGTGCGCCTGATGGGAGTTTGCTTGCCTGAGCGATATCTTTATTGGCAAGCACGCCGCTGGCAACAAAATTCTTCCAGATATCCGCGCCATCGCCGCCGCCATCCCACACAGGAACGCAGGTAGCGGCATGGCTGGTGGCAATGCACCACTCCGTATTCTCTGTCTCTGGCGTATTCTTGGCGTCGTGCGCCTGCATCAGAATCGCGGTCACGCCGGTCTTGGGATTCTGCACGAGTTTGTTGGCCAGTCCCAGCCGTTCACGCGCGGTTTTCTCAGCATCGGCTCCCTGCTCCCTGGCCATCGGCGTATTCTGCGGGCCGGTGTAGGGCGCATTGGGAAAGGTAAACATGACCGAGAGCTTGACGCGCGTCTTGGCCGGGTTGTGCAGCTTAAAGAGAAACAGCGCCGCCGGATAAGACGTTTCACGATAGTTATCCTTGATTACCGGGCTGAAATACTGCATGGAGATGCAGGATGAAAAACCCTTGTAGGTGAACCAGCCCTTGGGAAAGAGCGCATGATATGCACCGTCGCCGGGCTTCAGCCGAGGCCAGGCCGGCAGAACATCGTCCGTCGCCAAAGTCCGAGCCGTCGTCTCGCCACCGGCTACCTCTTCACGCACATGGAATGCCGCCTGGGATAGGAAGCGCTCCTCATAGCGGCCGGTCTTCATCTGCCAGGGGCCGAAAGAGCCACACAGGTTATACATGAAATTGCCAGCGCCGATGCCCCCCAGCGGAATCCCCTTCTTGGTGCGGGTGGGCGTGTTGAGGCCATTCACCTCGCCTGTCTCTTTGTACTTCTCCGGGGGATTCTGGAACTTCGCAGTATCGCCCAACGGCCTACTCCACGCGCACGCTGGGATTGGCCAGGCAGTTCCGTCTCCAACTGTTTTCTGGGCTCCGGATACGCCCTTCTTCATCTCCCCAGGCAATGCAGCGTTTGCCATTCCCAATGGCCCAGCCGCCGCCAGCAGGCCAGCCGCTGAAGTAGCTCTCAAGAAATTTCGCCGGGTAAGTTCCTTCTTGTTCATCGTGCCTCCAGTGAGTTTTTTCTGTGCTGAGGCCGTGACAAAAAAAGGCGATCAGCAGATGATCATACATTTAGACAGACCAGTCTATGGACCTCATCACAGCCTGTCAACACTGCACTTCAACCCTTAATCCCTGCTACTGCCGTACTACCGTGGCGCGCCTACCTCACTACTGTTTCCCTGACGATCAGAACCTCGCCAGGCATCAGGCGCAGGGGGATATCCTTGCCTTCACCCAGCGGCGTATGGGTCGAGTCATCCTCAATCCGGATGCTGTTGGCGGAGCTAAGCATCACATTCTGAAAGACATTTGAATGGTTCAGCAGCAGCAGCAGGCGCTCTTTGCCGCGTGACTTCACAGACAATTCCACATACTTTGAGTCGATGGTGACGGCACTCTGCGGCCGCAGAACGGAGTAGATCAGGTTAGAATCGTCCTGATTCCAGGGGTTGTAGGTTTTGGCAAGCGCCTCTTCTAGATTGGCCGCGAGGTAATAGTAAGCGCCCTTGCCCACTTCAGTCTTGAAGAAAAGCGGGCGCGAATCTTTTTCCGCCCCGGCCGCAGGCAATTCCAGCAACACCTGCGTCTTGCCATCCGGGGAGGGAGCGGCATCCATCAGCTTGAGCGGCGCAGCCACCCTGATACGCTCTGCCTCTGAAAATTGCCCCTCAGCACGGCTGGCAACGAGGGTTGGTGACGGCACGGTTGCGCGCGTGTCCTTCACGTGCACCCCATCGGGAAAGTCGCACGCCCAGGACTGCAAGACGACGCCCCCTTTGTCCAGATAAGCCTTCACATACGACTTGCCTTGATCGGACAATCCAAAACCAGGAATCACAACCGCCGCGGCGTCTGCAGGAAGTGATTTCCACTCCGGCCACATCTTCACATCCATATGAATCTGCTTGGCCAGCGTAAATGCGGTTTCCTCACTGTTTCTGCCGTACCGGCCCTCAGGATGCTCCGGATAAAGCAAGTAAACGACCGGCAATTCGCTCTTCCAGCCCAGTCCCAGCTTGTTAATGACTGCGATCCAGTGCTGGTATTCCAGCGCATATGGCTTAGGACTGTTGTTACTATCCAGCAGACCCATGCTGTATTCCAGATCGGCGAAGTCACCCTTGGCAAACGATGGTTGGGAGTACTTTAGGTTGATTAATTGAATCGGCGCCTTGTAATCCCTGCTGATGTTATGCGAACCCCACCAGAAATAGCCTGCCGCCCCTTGCGCCCACGAGCTCATCAGCGTGAGGCGTAGAAACTTGCCGATCTCATCCTTGGGCACCCAGACCTCAGAGCAGCCAATCTCCTGCACCAAGACCGGCTTCCCGGTCATCGCAGCGTAGGCGATGGCATAGTCCGTGCCGTACGTAGTCCTCTGGCCAATCCAGGGATCCTGATCGAGCGTGCGATTGAAATATGCGTAGGAGTGAACCGGCATGTAGTCTGCCGCCGCGGCCACTGACCATATGTCGAAACTCCCGCCAAAGCCGCCCAGCCCATCGGTGACAAGATGATGCGGATCGCCATTGCGAAACGCTTGATAGATTTTCAGCATCCACTGACTCGTCTGCTCCGGCGTTGGATCGAGATGCATCATGCCAGCCATCGCGCTGATCTCATTGCCAAAGTCATACCCTTGCAGTCCTGGATTGTCTTTGAGGCGGCGGGCAACAGCGGTGGCCAGCGTCTCTTCACCTTGCACGATGCGCGGATCGGCAAATAGATTGCCATCCGCCCACTTGGGCAGAAACGTGGCGCCCGACATCCAGCCAGTTATGGGGCCCACTTGCACAGAGATTCCGTTCCGGTGGGCGATCGTGACCAACTCATTGACTCTGTCCAGCTTCTCCTTGCTCACGTTGTCGATGTTAGGTTGCAGCAGCGGCCACAGCGGGGGAAACCGAATGCTGGTGATTCCCAGCTTGTGCAGCGCAACCATATCCCGCTCAACCGCCTCGGGCTTCCAGTTTTCGAGAATCATCAGCCAGCCATCGGAGGGAATATAGTTTGCCCCAACCAGAAATGTGGGCTCGTCATTCAATGTGATGTATTGCCCCCGCGTTCCCCAGCGATCCTGTGCGCGCGCGGACAAGCAGACGGCCAGCAGGATGAACGGCAAAAGCACGCGCCAACAGCGGTTCTCCAGTAGTGAAAGCATCTTCATCGTTCCTCCATGTCCAAGAACGCACACAGCAGCAGCTTACTTCGTTCCGTTGAACTCATGCACCGCGTCGAGCATGGCGACTATATTTTCAACCGGAGTTCTTGCCTGCACGTTATGGATGGTGTTGAAGACGAATCCGCCACCCGGCGCGAAGATTTCGCATCTGCGTAGCACCTGTTCTCGCACTTCGGCGGGCGTTCCAAAGGGAAGCACGCGCTGCGTGTCCACGCCTCCGCCCCAGAAAACCAGTTGGCTGCCGAACTTCTCTTTCAGTTGCTCAGGTTCCATTCCAGTAGCAGAGCACTGCACGGGATTGAGGATGTCAAAGCCTGCCTCAATGAACGAGGGCAGAAACGAGATGACTGAACCGCAGGAGTGCTTGAAGGTCTTCCACTGCGTGTGAGTATGAATCCAGTCGTTGACTTGCTTGTAATAAGGGAAGTAGAGGTTGCGGAAGGTGCGCACGGAACAGAAGGCACCGGTCTGGGTTCCAAAATCTGTGCCGCAGATATACGCCGCCTGCACGCTGTTGCCGATGGCGGCATAGATGCGCTCAAGGTTCTGGATGGCGATTTCGCACTGCCGCTCAAAGACCTTGTGCACGTACTCCTGACGGCTGCTGGTGGAGACGTACCACTCCGTAATATCGCGAATGCCTTTGGGATGCTTGAGATTGGGCGCCGGAACAAGCGCAATGTCGCCAAAGCCTGTACCGCCAAAGTTAGCGATGATGCCACGGCCTGTAGCCTCCTGTTCCCTCACCATGCGCACAATGTGGTCCAGATCGGGCTGGCATATTGGACTGAACTCCTCCATGTTGTCTTCAGGATTCAGCTTCTCTTCATTGAGCGGCTCCTGGCGGACGATAGCGTCGAAGAAATAGCCGCCGCTGGGCATGCGCCCGCTGGGCGGAACAGTCATGTCGCCCTCTGGATAGATAAGCGTATTGCCTTCGGCATCCACCGTGACGTTGAAATCTTTGGCTACCAGTACTTCAAGCCCGTTAAACTCCCAGGTCTTCCATTCATCCTCTGGGAATCCGAACATAGTGCCACGCGGATAGGTTCCTGCCACATCCAAACCCATCGCATCCAACAGATCCTCATCCAGCAAACCCAGCATTTGATATGGCTCATGAACGCGTACCGGCCGCTTTTCCAGTCCGTAGTAGCGGCGCAACTCGGCCACGCAGCTTACATGCACGCCGGTTGTGGGTGACCCGCCAAAGTCGATCGGAATACGGTCCGGTTGCTTGTGGTTGAGTGCGGCGATGAGCCGTTCGCGGCTTGCCGTTCCGATTTCCGTCGTCATGCTATTTACTCCTCTGTTTCCAATCTTGTGTTTTTACTTAGTGCGTTACCTGTGGTTGTTGCTCAACTGTGCGGCTGCAACTCTCACACTGTGCCCTCGACCTCAGGAAAAGTCATGCAGCTGGCAAAGTCGTCTTGAAAGTCAGGATCGGCAGCCAAACTAATGTGCTCAATCGCAGGCGGCGCTGGCTCCTTTGTTGCCAGAAGCAGCATCTTGGCTCCGCGCAGCGCAGTGTTGCCCGCCGCGTGAATCAGCTTCCTGGGCGCTTCGAGCAATCCAATACCAAGCGCACTCTCAATCTGCACATAGTTGCCAAAAGCTCCGGCAAGATAAATGCCCTTCAGGTCGGCAACGCTCTTGCCTAGACGCTTGAGCAGCAGCCTGAATCCCGAGGCGATGGCGCCTTTGGCCAATTGCAGTTCGCGAATGTCTGCCTGGTAAAGGATCACCGCATCTTTTACCGCAATGAGTTTTGAACCATCGGCAACGCGGCCGGAAGGCAGAATTTTTCGCGTATTCAGGCCAACAGCCACCACATCCACCAGTCCGCTGCCGCAAATGCCTCGCGCCTCCACGTCGCCAATCACCGTGGCATTCATTTGGCCGTCTTGCAGTGAGACGCGAGAGATGGCTCCCGTGGCCGCGCGCATTCCCATACGGATGGAGCCAGCCTCAAAAGCAGGGCCCGCCGCTGTGGAGGCGCAGATCACGCCGTTGCGGTTGCCGATGGCAATTTCTCCGTTCGTGCCCAGATCCACCAGGGCGAGCAAATCTTCCGCACTAGCCATGCCGACGGCGAGAATTCCGGCCAGAATATCTGCGCCTACAAAACCGCCCAAACAACGCTCAAAGCGAATGCTGCACTCCGGCGGCAACGGCCAGTCCAGTTCTTGGGGCGTGAAATACTGGACTCCCTGGTGAGGCGACTCAAACGGCACATGTGAGAGCGGTTCAACATCAAGCCCGGAAAACAGGTGATGCATCACCGTGTTGCCCACCAGCACAAGCTCTACAATCTCGCGCTCGCGTCCGCCGGCAAGATGAGCAATCATCTCTCTCAGCGCGGATCGTACGGCTGTGGTCAGGTCGGCTCCGGAGAGTACGGCCTTGATCCGGCTCATCACATTCGACCCATGCGATGCCTGGGGATTGAGGCTGGTATCGACAGCTAGAACAGCGCCTGTGGACATATCCAACATTTGCGCGGCGATGGTCGTAGTGCCCAAATCGATGGCGATTCCGAGACCCGGCTTACCCGCGCCAATCACGCCGGAGTTGTCCGTCAGCACATCCATGCGCCATTGCTGGCACTCCAGTACCAGCGGCATCTCAGCGCGCGCCTGACAAGCAAGCCGCCATCCATCGTTGAGTTCAGCCGGTGTAAAAACTTCGCGGTCTTGTATGGTAGCCGGCAACCAACCTGAAAGTACGCGTACGCCGCAGCCACCGCAGAGTCCCGATCCACCGCATGGAAACTCCAGGCCCAACGGCGCAAGCGCCGAGAGCAGCGGCGCGCCATGCGGCGCTTCCACCACCGCCGACAAAGGTTCGAGTTGAATGCGCACGGTTTCCATGCTCATCCAGCTTCCACAATGCTGTCGCCCAGAGTAACCTGCACCGCCGCGCCAGGAGGCACAACCAGAAAGTCAGCAGCATCCCAATCGCCATTGACCAACCGCTGCAGCAGCGTAAGCGAGCCTTGAATCTCGTCGAAGGTCCAGCCTTCTTTCTCGGCCTCCGCGCGCGCCTTGCCGCGGAATTCAGCATTCGACTCAACTGGAGTGGAGATGTAAGTCAGTCTGGAGTAATGCTGGCGAAATGCGCCGAATTGCTCATAGAGGTATCTCCCGTTCTCCTCGCCATACTGCTCGATAAGTTCCTCCAGGCTGCGCCGCTCTCCGATCTTGTTGTTTCCTGGCCTCTTCTTTTTGGAGGGAAAGGCAGGTTCAAGCGTTTGCCCCGGCGTCTGAAACTCGACCCAGCCTGGAGAGCGGTAATAGATGCCTGCGTGAGCGTCAAAATACTTCTGGTAGTCGAAGCGGCTGCCCATCAGCAGGCCAATACAGTCGTGAGCGCGCGGCAGTACGATCTGGGTCTTACCAGCACGAACCCCTTCAGTTCCGCGGCCGCAGAGCGCATATCCCAGCAGGATGGCGTCATACCCCTCCAGGTCAGCCGCATCGATCTTCTCTTGCAGATGCGGGCGCATTAAGACGCCCAGATCGTGCAAGCCCATCGGCAGTATTTCTACCTCAATCGAGTGGGGAGAGCGGGAGATGACGGAGCCCATCTCTCTGGTTAGCACCTGGCACCCTATCAGCTTGAAACGCATCACTACACCTCTGATATACATCCATACCGCGTACAGCGTTGCCGCAAGCAAACCCACTTATAGTTCATAGCTTGCCTTGTCGTAAAGGCTTCCGTATTGCGGCTTCTTACACGAATGAAGCGCAACGCCGCACAATGAATCAGCTAGATGCAACAACAGACATCATTGCGTCCACCTTTGCCCGAATCGTCTCTTGTGCGCCGGGAACAAACAACACATCGCACTCCGTGCCAACAATGTAGGGATGGCCGCAGGCCTTCATCTTCTCAACCAACTCATCAGTCAGGCGGACCACTTCTTCAATCGGCATGGCGCTATCGGAGTAGAAAGACTTGGAGGGAAGGTTGCCGTAGAACACCACGTCCTTAGGCACGCGAACGGCATCTTCCCACAATTTCCGCGAACAGCCAAGACTCATGATTACGGGATGAAGCCTGGCTCCGAAGACTTCCACCATGGAATCAGTCAGCTCGCCACAGTTATGGAAGATCAGGTCACAGCCAGCCTCATCCATCGCGGCCTTAAGGCGTATGTTCGGCTCCATCACCAGGCGCTCGAAGAGATTGGAACCTGCTTTGAGTTGACGGGGCGAAATAAATGCCTTGCACGCCGCCGGTTCACAGATCATGATGGCCTTGGCGCCGTGCCGAATCTGGCTGCGTACGGCGCGCAGCACCGCGGCTTCTGCCACGCGCAAGCACTGCCAAAGCAACCGCACATCATCGGAATCCTCCGGCTCAACGCCCGACCCAGCCATCGCTCCGGCGGTAATGGGGTCGGCCAGCAGCCGCGTCGTTAGCGAGAACGGCCCAATCGCCATTCCCACCGGAACCAGATCCGGCCGGGTGGCGATGATGGCGAGTGCTTCGTCGCGGGCACGACTGCCGGCGCAGATGGCCTCAGTCTGCTCGCCGCACAGCGTTGCCAGCGTGGCTTCATCAAGAGGCGTAGAAAAGTGGTACGTCTCTGCCTGCTCTTCACCAATCCCGGCCAGCGCCAGCAGATCGATCTTCTCCAGACGCAAGTCCATCAGGGGAACAGCAAGCGGCGTCTGCCAGCGACGCGCGGCGCGTTCGATTACCATGGCCAGCACCGGACCGTTGTTGCGCACCTTCTCAGGTTCATTTTCTTCGTGCATCACCAGATCGGCACCGATAGGCATGCGCAACCCGCGTGCAGCTAAATCAAGATAGAATTCACGTTTCATCAAACTATTTTCTCCACCTGGCAAGCACACAACGCTCCGTCGCAGCTTGCCGGCGCGATTCGGGCGCACCTCTCCCGCTGCCCAGTCAGGGGCAGAATCATCTCAAACTCAAGTGCTATTCCTTGGTTGGCCAGCGAACGCGGGCGCCTGGAATGGACTCTAATCCGCGCTCACAGCGCGCCCCCGCCAACAGACCCAGTTTTAGATGGCCAGCGCGGACATGCCCGCGCAACCTCTCCATCACCGGCTCAGGCCTCTTGAAGCAGGTTCCTCACCAGGCCGACTGCGCCGTTGGCATTTTCGCTGTATCCATCGGCGCCAATCTCATTGGCGTACTGCATGGTCACAGGAGCGCCGCCGATCAACACCTTCACCTTGGTGCGCACGCCTGCGGTCTTCAGCGCCTCGATGGTTGTTTTCATTGAGGGCATGGTGACTGTGAGCAATGCAGACATGCAGATAAATTGCGGCTTTTGCTCAACGACAGCGGCCACAAATTTCTCCGGAGAAACGTCTGTGCCCAGGTCGATGACCTCAAAGCCGCTGCCTTCCAGCATGGACCCTACAATGTTCTTGCCGATGTCGTGCAGGTCGCCCTTGACCGTGCCAATGACCACTTTCGTGGACATTTTTTCGCCGGAAGCTACCATGAGCGGACGCAGCAACTCGAGGGCGCTCCTCATGGCGCGGCCAGCCAGCAGCAGTTCGGGAACAAAATACTCCTCCTCCTCGAACAGGCGCCCTACTTCGTCCATCGCTGGAACCATGGACTCGGCGATCAGCGTCATCGGCTCCATGCCGGCGGCGATCGCAGCTTGCGTGGCGGCGTGCGCCTTTTTTGCATCGCCGTTCAAAATTGCTTCGTAGAGTTCCTTGGACTGAGCCATAATTCACACCACCCTAAAAAGAGTTAGCAGTTAGCTTTTTGAACTGTGCCGAGCGCCTTGAATGACTCGACGCGGCCAGCCAGGCCAAAGAGCAGAAGGCTGGAACAAAGCTCTGAGGTCAGACTATTGCGAAAGAAAGGAATGGCCGCCGTATAGCAAGCCACCAGGCCGGCAAGCGTTCTGGGATACATCTGCCAAGCCGCCCACACCGCGTAGTTGCTGACAATAAAAAAGGAGATGGAGGCCAGCAGCGAACAGCCTGCTACTCGCTGCCATGAGTGAGAACGGCGCAATATGCCCGATCCGAGCAACAACGCGACCGCGTACCATGACTAGGTCACCACAGCATCCACCGTGACCGGATAGCCATAGCGCTGCGTAGTGACAAAAATGTCTACACCCACCAGCAGGAAGAACGGCGTCACCATCTCTCTCGCTGGACGCACTGCCGCGAAGAAGAGCAGGCATGAAAAAATCGGCACCAGGTTATACTGATTGGCCACTTCAATCCGCAGCACAGCTACGGCGAAGATGAGTATGTACGGAAGAAACAACCATTGCTTGCCTTCAAAACTCTTCATCGTCAACCTCGTATCGACGTGCACGCCAACCCACTTTAACTCCCGGTTCGGCGCTGCTACACCTGCTTGAGACGAAGCAGAGCTAACCAACGGCACTCATGCCGGCGTTTGACCGCAGATAACTACTACTAAGCACTACCGCACTTTCATCGGAATTGTACCATCATCATACCATTGAAATCTCGGCGCGCTGCATAAAACTGGAAGTCGGGCCACAACCATGCTTACAAAGAGGTCAAACTTGGCGTGAAATCACACAGACAACGCTATAGTCTGCCGGTTCGGCTGTCTTCTCAATACATGCCGAGAAGTGTTCATTTATTGTCCACATATGCATTCTGGGCACTCAATACAAGGCTTTCGGCACTGCCGGTGGTCGAAACGACAGTTAATCGCGCATTCTGGAGGCCATGGCCTCCCTTGGCCCGCGACCGTAGGCTTGCGTAAAGACCTTGTAGAACTGGGCGTAGCTGCCAAAACCTGCTGCGTACACGGCTTCCGCAAGAGTTTTCTGGTCCGGCTGCCGGTACTCGTCAAAGAAGCGTGAAAGGCGCAGTGAATTGCGGTACCGGTTCAAGGGAACGCCGATCTGACGGCGGAACATCCTGCTCAAATAGGACTTGCTGGTCCCGCAAACCTTGGCCAGTTCGCTCAGGTTCTGCTCGATATCGCCCTCGCTCAACAGCTTGAGGGCACGGCGCACTGCCGGGTGCAGCACTGTCGCGCCAGCTGCCGATTCGCCATCCAGTTGCATGCGCCAACACAACAGCAGCAAATAATGGAGCCCCGCGTTCAACGCGTCCGGGTCGTGGTGCTCATAGCAAAAACCCGACTCCGGCCCATAACCGGCTTCCTGGTTTAGCAATTCCGGCTCCAGTGAGCCTTGCATCAACGTATCCATTGTCTTGCATATCAGGTCGAAGGACTCCGGGCAGAGAAGCGTGCTTAAAACTTCATCCGGCTCACTGGTGCCATGTTTGAGCCCCTCATAGGCGGGCGTCCTACAAGATCGTTGGATGAGCGAGGGCTTAAACACCGCAACATAGTATTGTGCATTGTCTGAGCGGTCCACTGACTGGTGCTCCTGCTGCGGAAAGAGCCAAAGCAGTGTCTTGGGAGAAAAGGTGGAGCGTCGGCCATTCACCACATAGGTGACGGTGCCCCGCACAACCAGGTTCAACTCCAGCTCCGCATGGCGATGGCTATCGATTCTATGCAAGTTCCGGGCGGGATCAGCCAGGAACAAAAAGCCATCGTAAGCCTTGCCCAGCTTGAGGTTATGCAACATGCGGACAATATACGATAACTTTTAGTCAATTGTCGAGAAGACAGCAACCTAAGCGCAAATTACCGTGAAGCAGAGCCGTTTCCCGATTGACGGCCATTCCTATGACCACGCGACACGGCGGTTTGCACTGCAAAGGATAGTCCGCCGGGCCTATAGTTCGATCGGCTTCCCGATGGAAACCGCAGCCTGCCTCTCCCTCTCACACAGGCCTCGATGGAACTTTCTGTCCGCCGATGCAATTGAACAATTTGTCAGGACAATGAATATCGAACGGTAAACGATCTACAGCAGGAGTTACGCCAAATTATGGGTCTTGACGCAACCACGCTCTCCAATGCCGGCCTCAAGCTCGACTACAGTCTCACCGGCGTGAACTCCTCTCTGGCCGTGGAGAAGGGGCTCGCCGAAGCTGAGTGGTATCAATGCTCGGTGCCGCGCGAAACCATGCGTGCTCTGCTTGTGCGCCGCAACGGCCCGGCGATACGCGACACGATCTTCTGGTTCGCGCTTATTCTGGGTAGTGGCTTTGCGTCATATGAGTTGTGGAACACCGTCTGGTTCATCTTCCCTTACCTCGTTTACTGCGTTCTTTATGCCTCCACCTCCGACTCGCGCTGGCATGAGAGCAGCCACGGAACCGCTTTCAAAACCGGCTGGATGAATGATTGGCTTTACGAGATCGCGTCGTTCATGGTGATGCGCGAATCCACTGTATGGCGCTGGAGCCACAACCGCCACCATAGCGACACCAATATAGTGGGCCGCGATCCCGAGATCGCCGTGCCCCTTCCGCCCGACATCAAGGCCATTCTCATGGCCTTCTTCAATCTTCGCGTCTATCCAAAATACTTCCGGCAGATCGTGCTGCACTCATTTGGGCGCATCTCCGCCGACGAGAAAACCTATATTCCCGAGATGGAGTTCTCAAAGGTATATCTACGCGCTCGCGTATGCATCGCCATTTATATTGCTGCTGTTGCACTTTCCGTATTCACCCGCAGCTTTCTTCCCTTGCTCTTTATCGGGCTGCCCAATCTTTTCGGCACATGGCTCATGCCTGTTTACGGCCTCACCCAGCACGCCGGGCTGGCGGAGAATGTTCTTGACCACCGTCTCAACTGCCGGACGGTGTATATGAATCCGCTCAATCGCTATCTCTACTGGAATATGAACTACCACGTAGAGCATCATATGTTTCCGCTGGTGCCCTACCACGCACTGCCCAGGCTTCATGCGGTCATCAAGGACGATTGCCCGCCGCCCTACAGTGGCCTCATTGCGGCCTGGCTCGAAATTGTCCCCACTATTCTCAGGCAAGTAAAAGACCCAGCCTTCCACATCAAGCGCCCGCTGCCCGCGCTCAAGACTCGCGCAATCGAGAGCGCCCATGCCTCCAGAGCCAAGCCCGATGCGGATGGCTGGATGGGCGTTTGCTCCGCCGCGACTCTGAGACGCGCCGATGCGATCCGCTTCGACCACGGCCAGAAAACCTATGCCCTTTACCGCGATGAAGAGGGCCAACTCTACGCGACGGATGGAGTCTGCACACACGGCAATACTCATCTCGCAGGCGGACTCGTCATGGGAAAGACGATCGAGTGCCCAAAGCACAACGGACGCTTCAACCTGATCGATGGCTCGCCTGCGCGCGCGCCAATCTGCCGTGGCCTGGCTACGTATCCAGTAGAAGAGCGCGATGGGGAAATCTATATCAACATCGCACGCGCCGCCGGAGCCGGAGCCCGCACGCAAAAAACATTTCTGTTTCGCGTGGTCAGTAACCAGAGCGTCGCTACGTTTATCAAGGAACTTGTTCTGGAGCCGTTGGAAACCGCGGAGCGGTTCACCTTTACTCCAGGCGATTATCTGCAATTGAATATTCCCGCCTACAACGAGATTCGCTTCCGCGACTTCGACATTCCCGAGCCCTACGCCAGCGTGTGGAGGCGTCAGCACATTTTCGATCTTGTCGCCACGAATCCTGAGCAAGACCGCCGCAACAACTACTCCATTGCCAGTAACTGGGAAACGGAGCGCATTCTGCGCTTCAACGTCCGCATTGCCACTCCGCCGCCAGGCCAGGACTGCCCTCCTGGCTCAGGTTCAAGTTACGTCTTCAGCCTCCTGCCGGGCGATATAGTATCGGCCATCGGACCTTTTGGGGATTTCCACATCAAGCCAACGATGCATGAGATGGTCTACATTGGAGGCGGCTCCGGCATGGCTCCACTGCGTGCTCATCTGGCGCATCTGCTTGAGAACGAGCAAACGGCTCGCAAAGTCAGCTTCTGGTACGGGGCGCGCTCCAGACAAGAGATTTTTTATGAGGAGTATTTTGAAGAGCTGGCGAAGGCTCACTCTAACTTCAGCTTTCACCTGGCTCTCTCTTCGCCGCTGCCCGAAGATAATTGGCATGGCTATAAAGGCTTTATTCACGAAGCGATTCTTGATAACTACCTATGCCAGCACGCTCATCCAGAGGCCGTGGAGTACTATTTATGCGGCCCACCGATGATGATTAAGGCTTGCACAAAAATGCTGGCGACTATCGGGATTCCCAGCCACAAGATTGCATACGACGAATTCTAGGAAGTTGAAAAATGAGAATCTTATCGAGGAGCACGCCTAAGTGACTATTCCTAAGTCCATCAATATGCTCTATGTACTTTTTTTGGCCTGTACCGCCGCATTGGGCGGTCTGCTCTTTGGATTTGACATTGCCATCATTACCGGCGCGGGACCATTTATTACACGCCACTTTGGCCTTACCGATATCGGTCTTGGCTGGGCATTCAGTTCCCTGCTCTTTGGCTGTGTCCTAGGTTGCTTTATTGCGGGGAAGCTCACCGACCGTTATGGTCGCAAGAAGCTTCTTCTCTTTGTAGCATTGCTCTTTGCCTTAACTTCGATCGCCACCGCTCTTGCTCCAAGTCTTACCGTCTTTGTGACCGCGCGCTTTCTGGGCGGTCTGGCTGTGGGTGGAGTCTCATTGCTCTCTCCAATGTATGTCTCAGAGGTCTCACCGCCTTCTATTCGCGGACGCATGGGAACTCTCTACCAGATGTCGATCGTGATTGGCATCATCGTCTCTTATGGCATCAATTTTCTTCTTCGCAATACAGGCGCGAATAACTGGAGATGGATGTTTCTAACCGGCGTGGTGCCATCTACGGTATTTCTCTTCTTTATTTTGCTCGCCCCCGAGTCGCCGCGCTTTCTGGCCCTGACCGGCAAGACCGATGAAGCCTTTACCGTGCTTGAAAGGATTGGAGGCGCACAAACCGCGCACGCCCAGATCACGGAGATTGTGGCAACCCTGCACAAGGGAAAGCAGACCTGGCGCGAGTTACTGCGACCCGGCGTGCGCCGTGCACTTCTGGTAAGCGCCGGGCTAGCGATTCTCATTCATGTTTCAGGTGTCAACACAGTCATCGACTATGCTCCCGCCATCTTTCAGTCCGCCGGCTGGAAGGTGGATGGGGCGCTGGCTTCCACTTTGATCGTGGGAGTTACACAGTTCTTCTTCACGCTCATCTCCTTCTGGGTGATCGACAGGTTCGGACGCAAGCCGCTCTATATTGTTGGCTCGCTGGGAATGACGCTCTCGCTTCTTGGGTTAGTGGCCACCGTACTTGCAGACCACTTTCACGGACCTTTGGTCCTGGCCTTCATTTTGATTTACATCGCCTTCTTCGCTTCCTGCATAGGGCCCGTATTCTGGACACTTATGCCGGAGATATTCTCCAACGACGTGCGCGGCATGGCCATGACCGCACCGGTGCTGATTCAGTGGGTTGCCAATGCCATGGCCGTGCTGCTCTTTCCGTTTGCGTTTCACGTCATCGGCAAGGCATTTACCTTTGGCTTTCTCGCCCTGATGGCGCTGACCCAGGGAATCTTTACATGGTTGCTGGTGCCGGAGACCAAGAACAAACGGCTTGAGGAGATAGAGAGTTATTGGACAGCCTCAAAGCAGCCTTCGTCCAGCATGCCCGTTTGACGGACGGTTGCGCCTGTACAGGCCGGAGAATCGCCGCGACTCCGTGCGCTCCGCTCAACTACGAACCGCGAATTGTGTGCCGAATCACACTTTTTCGCGGGGGCTGCTGGTGTACACTGCCCTTCGTGTCCCGAGCAAAGAACCATGCCTGTTGAAGAGAAAGTTTGTTCGTTGAGTTACACGCGGGGGCCTGACCGCCCCCTCCTTGATTTGACCGTTGGCGGCCTGCTGCATCGCACAGCCGACCGCTTCGGCGACCGGCTAGCCGTGGCTTCCTGCCACCAGTCGCAACGAATGACCTGGGCTGAGCTCAGTGCAGAGGCCGATCGCGTGGCGCGCGGACTATGGTCGCTTGGTATTCGTCATGGCGACCGTGTAGGGTTGTGGTCCACCAACTGCATCGAGTGGATCGTGATGCACATGGGCTGCGCGCGCGCCGGCGCCGCTCTGGTCAACGTGAACCCGGCATACCGCTCCTTCGAGCTCCAGTACACGCTCAAAAAGTCGCGCATGAAGGCGCTCTTTCTGTGGCACAAAGACAAGCGGGCCGACTACGAGGAAATTCTGAACCGCGCCCGCCATGGCCTGTCGCTGGAGCTGGGACACACCATCTACTTCGACTCGCCCGAGTGGACTGCGCTAAAGGATGCTCCTGGCCAGCTTCCCAAAGATGTGGCCACAGACGCTGTGGCCAATATCCAGTACACCAGCGGCACCACCGGGCTGCCCAAGGGCGTGATGCTGACGCACCACAACGTGGTAAACAACGGCCAGTTTCTGGCCCAGGGCTTCCACTACACAGAGCAAGACCGCATCGTGGTTCCGGTGCCCTTGTTTCACTGCTATGGCTGCGTCATCGGCACCATGTCTGCCCTGAACACCGGAGCAGCCATCATCCTGCCCAATTGGACCTTCGACCCGCGCGCCACCCTCAAGGCCGTCCACGATGAAAGAGCGACCTCAGTTTATGGGGTTCCGGCTATGTACGTCGCGGAGATGGCGCTGCCGGATTTTTCCAGTTACGACCTGACCTGCCTGCGCACCGGCATGATGAGCGGCGCGCCCTGCCCGGTGGAGCTGATGAAGCGGGTGCTCAACGAGATGCACTGCTGCGAGCTGGTTATCGCCTATGGACAGACTGAGACCTCGCCCGTGGTGACCATGAGCGATGCCGGCGACTCCATTGAAATCCGCGTCAACACCGTGGGCCGCGCCATGCCGCAAACTGAGATTCAAATCGCCTCTACCGCGACCGGCGAGACCTTGCCGATGGGCGAGCAGGGCGAGGTCTGCGTGCGCGGCTATGCGCTGATGAAGGGCTATGACGGCGACCCGGAGGGCACGGCACAGGTGATCAAGGAAGACGGCTGGCTGCATACCGGCGACCTGGGCATCATGCATGAGGATGGCTGCATTCACCTCACTGGCCGCTCCCGCGATGTAATCATCCGCGGCGGAGAAAACATCTATCCCCGCGAGGTTGAGGAGTTCCTCTACACGCATCCTAAAGTGGATGAGGCGCAGGTGGTGGGCATTCCCAACGCACGACTAGGCGAGATTGTGGCCGCCTGGGTTCGGCTCAAGCCGGGCGTCGAGGCCACAGAATTGGAGATTCGCCAGTTCTGTCAGGGCCAGATCGCCTATTACAAAATTCCTGAGCACATCCGTTTTGTGGATGACTTTCCAGCGACGCTCTCCGGCAAAATCCAGAAATACAAGATTCGCGAATTTGAGATTGAGGCGCGCGGCCTGCAACAGGAAGCCAACGCGGCAACAGCGTAGCGGCAACAGAGCAGCATCATAAGGATCTGAATTGCTCCGCTACCGCGACATTGGAGTCTGGCTGACCGGGTTTGTCCTCAATCCAGTCCTGAGGCCGTAGCGTCAGCCAGTTCCCGCCGGGCCCTCAGCACGGTTGTAAGCCAGTAGAACAGCGGACCCAGCAGCGCCACTGCAACAGCAAACGGCAGCGCCAGGATTGTGCCCATAATCTTCTCTGAGCGTGAGGCCCAGAGCGCGTAGCCGATGAGCGCTGCCGGCCCCACTCCGAGCGAACAGGCAACGGCCAGGTTGCCGGCCTTGAAGGGCCGCTCCAAGTTGGGCTCACGGAGACGCAGAACAATCAAGGCCACAAACTCCAGCAGCAGGCTCGTTCCATAGAGAATCAGGTCGATGGAGATGAGCCGCTCAAAGGGCAGCCTGAGCGCCAGCGCCCAGGCAAGACCACAGAGTAAGACACTCACCCAGGGCACGCCGCGGCTGTTGCAGCGCGCCATGGCGCGGGGCAACATGCCGTCCTGCGCCATTGCCATGGGCACGCGTGTATAACTCAGCACCAGGGCGTTGAACATGCCAATGCCGGTAATAGCGCCCCCGGCAACCACAGCCAGCCCTAGACCCGCTCCAAATATCCCCGTACCGTCAAGTTCTGCGGCCGCGCTCGCCCAGTCGCCGGTGGAGAAGGTCTGCACGGAGAGGCCAGCCAGCGCCATGGCCGCCAGCGGCAGAATGTAAGTAATGGCGACCAAGATAATGGCAGCAATCATGGCCCGAGGGTAGTTGCGCTGCGGATTCTCCACCTCCTGCGCCACCGTGGAGGCATTGTCCCAGCCCATGTAATTCCACATAGCCACTAGAACGGCAGTAGAAAGCGCGGACTCCGAGGCTGGCTGGCTCCATTGCACGGCGGGATGCACTGTGAGCCAGCGCCATAGCCCAAGAACAACGAAAACCGCGAAGGGAGCCAGCAGCAGCACGAAGAGACCCATGGAGTCCTCGCCCACAGCCGGCGCGCCACGCAAGTTCCACAGGCTGCACAGCACCACCACACCCAGCGGCCAGGCGTAGCCGTACCATCCGGCGGTGAGCGCCGGTGCGAACTTGCCCAGGTAAAGAACGAAGATGGCCGGATAAATGGCCATGTCAAAGATGCTGGCTGAAAGCGAAAGCCAGCCCTCCTGATAGCCCCAGAAAGGCCCCATCGCACGCCGCACCCAGACGTAAAAGCCGCCTTCGGCGGGAATGGCGGCGGCCAGTTCGCCAATCATGAGCGCGGTGGGCAGCGACCAAAGAAAGGGCAGCACCAGCAGTATCACGATAGCTCTGGCAAATCCGGCCCCGCCAAGAATGTCTTCAATGCCATACGGTCCGCCCGCCACCATGAAATAGGTGGCTGCAATCAAGGGCAGAAAAAACATCTTCCGCCGGGCCGGCTTGCGAGCAAAGCGCATTGATGCGAATTTAACAACTCTTGCCGCGCGCGCAAAGCGCATAAACGCGCAAAGACTGGTTTTTCACGCTGATTGGGCGCTGGTGGTGCGTTACAGCCAATTTCGCCGCACCACAATGGCAACTTCCGGTATAATCCACTGAGACCCGGAGAGATGGCCGAGTGGCTGAAGGCGGCGGTTTGCTAAACCGTTATAGGGTCAAAAGCTCTATCTGGGGTTCGAATCCCCATCTCTCCGCCAGAAGCTTATCTCAACCCCCTTAAAACAATTAAGTTAACTGATAATCATAGACTTGCATTTTGTCGATCACGCCGACAAAATGCTTGCAATCTTCGCCAAATTTACACTTCTTACAGCCTGTGAAGACCGAAAACCAGACAACAGCTTGGCCGATCAACAGAACTGAAAAATCAATAGCGTTCATTGTCTTAAACTGCCAGCTAGTTGGAACCTCTCGCTGGGCCTATGATCGCGGTCTGACGGGACGCTTGGGGTTTGTCAGATCCAACCTCGTCGGCGCACTTCTTGCGCACTGGCCGCTTAGGAGATTGTGAAGCTTACGATCACCGCTGCCCGGGTAGGCTGATGCCGGATCAGTCTGCCGAAGTTCCATACAAAATTTGTGTCGCTCGGGTTTCATAGCCCATCCTCAAATTACCGATCTTGTGCGACCTGTGCCGGGGCTCGGCAGAGGTCAATGTGCAACTGCGTGTGTAAATCGCAGAACCCGAATGACCTGCAAGGATGGTTGAAAAAACGAGGGTGTCGGCAGGGTACTGAAGCGCTGTGAATTGCCGTCAAGATTCATGCCCGACGATCATTCGCGTCCACGCTCAACGAGCACATTGGGCGTGGGCGTCCACTGACCATCTTGCCGCGATAGATCGGCGGACACGAGCCGATTTTGAGGAGTAATCGGTCCCGATGATGAGTGCATGCGCGATCACTCAGGATGACGAGGCATCGCGTGAGCGCCAAGACTCTGCAAGTTCGCTTTGCCCAGTTAGAGGAATTCGCTGCCCTATCACGCATAGTGCCACTATGGCAGCGGCGAAGCCTGACGCCGCACCTATACCGAGCGACCAGCGCGGGCCGAAGTGGTTCGCCACCCAACCGACGATGGGAGCACCAATCACTGTTCCTCCCAGCCCTACGCCCACACGAAGCGCCATTACCCGACCGCGCATGGCTGGCTTGGTTGAAAGCTGCATCATGCTGTTTGTCGCTATTGTGAAGGTGAGGGCCGCCACTCCGATCACCGCGAGAGCCGCAGCGAACCACCAGTATCCGGGAGAGATCGCGGCAAGCGCGCAACCGATTCCAAAAACTCCGGCACCGAGTAGCAGCGTCCCAAACTTTGGCGTGCCGCGCCCGGCCGCCAGAAGTGCTGCGCTCATTGTGCCGATCGCCATGATCGACGACAGCAAACCGAATCCGCGCGCATCGGTATGAAAAACATTCACCGCCATGGTGGAGATGAAAATTGGAAAATTAAAGCCGAATGTGCCGATCAGAAAGAGCATGACCAGGATGGATCGGAGGTCCGGTCGAGCCCACACATAACGGAGTCCTTCGATGAAACCACCGGATCCGCGGGAAGCTCTCGCGCTTATCTTGAGATCTTGAACACGCAGCAGAGCCATGGAGAGCAGGACAGCGCCGAAGGAGAGCCCATTCAAAAGAAATGTCCAGCCGGTGCCGATCTGTGCGATGACCAGACCGGCCACAGCCGGGCCGAACATTTGAGCGGCGAAGAACGAGGTCGAGTTGAGCGCGACTGCATTTGGCAGGTACTCGTCGCCCACCATTTCCCCAACGAAAGTTTGGCGCACTGGCGCATCCAGTGCCGCAGCGGCGCCAAAAACAAAGGCAAACACATACACATGCCAAAGCCGGACGTAGCCTGAAATTGTTAGGATTCCGAGCGCGGCCGCAAGCACACCCATGGATGCTTGCGTCAGCATCAGCAACTTGCGCTGGTTGAAACGGTCCGCTGCCAAGCCGCTCCAGGGCAGCAACAGCAACTGTGGAGCGAACTGCAGGCCCGTGACAATGCCGAGGGCAGTCGCGTCATGGCGTGTCAGTTGCGTGAGCACAATCCAGTCTTGTGCCACGCGCTGCATCCAGGTCCCGATGTTCGATACCAGACCGCCTGCCGTCCACAAGCGAAAGTTGAAGTTCTCCAGAGCGCGGAAAGCTCTGGAGAGCGGATTCCTCATGGGCGCTCCCAGGTGTTGCCTCCGTGAAACTCACCGAAATGCCGTGCCGAAAAGAGGCTGATGAGGAGTGCGCCCAGACCGAACGCAAGGATGTGTGCCGTGGCCCGCGGATTGAAAGCGCCGACGCGCGCGACCAGTAGATACGCGACCACAGCGTTGAAGAATCCCCACAGAACATTGACCGTTGAAGAGGAGAGCCCTTGGCCGGGCGGTTTGGCGAAGGGACTTTGGAAGGAGCGCCCCATCGTGCCCGAGACAAAGTGAGGGATGGCGTTGGCCGCAAAAGCGCCGCCGAAGAAGTAGGAAACAATCCAAAGCCAATTCATCGTGCGGATATCCTCTTTTCAACCCGATTGTCCAGAAGAGAAATGATTTCCTGGGCAGACCCTGTCTCGCCCAGACGAGGAAAGACGTTTCGGATGCTGTACTCGTGCGCCTCCTCGCGGATATCGGTCATTGCATCGAGCGCGAGGGTTACGTTGAAACCCTGCTCGTATGCCTGGCGGGCGGTTGCCTCAACGCCGACGGACGTCGCCACTCCGGTCACAACAACCTGGGTAACGCCTCGCTCCTTGAGCCGACGTTCAATGTCTGTCGTAGCGAACGCGCCCCAACTCTGCTTTGTAACGACGATATCGCTCGATTGCTGATCGAGTTGTGGCAGCAGGTCGGTCCATCCCTCGGCAAATGCCGGGTTGGCGCGCGGCCCCTGCTCCGTCCGGCCCGGCGGCCGTCCCGCCACATTGACCAGCACAACAGGCAGGCTCTTCTCACGGAAGACATCAATCAAGGCGCGCGTTCGATCAATGACCTTGTCAATGGGATGAATAAACCTCCCTTTGACGATGCCATTCTGCAAATCAATGACGATCAACGCGGTGTTGGGATCAAGAACCGTAGGCGGCATAATTCTCCTGGCATACAAAGTTGACGCAGGTGAGGAGCAGAACGCAGCGGGTTCAATCGTCAACCAGCCGCGTAAGTAGCGCGAGCGCCTCCTGAAGCTTCTCCTGCTCCTGAAGAGAGAGTTTTTGCGAGATCCTCGTGGTGAGCCAATCCTGTTTCGCGGCCCTGCCCTGCTGAAGCAACTTCAGGCATTTCGGCGTCAGAGACATCAGAGTTTGCCGGCCGTCTCCCGGATCAGGCGCGCCTTTTACAAGACCCGACTCCACCAACGGAGCCACTACAGCGCTCATCGATTGCGGACGCATCTCTTCGGCCCGCGCCAGACTCGAAACCGTGGCTGAACCGTCCTTCTCCAATCGAAGAACGACTGAGGTCTGCGACGGCGTCAGGTCGTTGCCGCCTCCATGCTCTCTGTAACGCAGCTTGAGCTTGCGGAACACGGTGCGCATTTCGGCGGCAAGCGCCGACGGGATTCCGGTCTGAGTAGTGGACTTTCGATTGCTCACAGGATCAATATCTCATATATACAGGTAATCTGTAAAGAGTACCTGTATATATGGTCACCTCATGGTTCATGCAACTTGTGGTTCGTGCAGATATCTCGCGACTGTCCGGTTTGGGTTGCCGCGATTGTTGAGATCCGAGAAGAGGCAGACCGCTGGAAGGCCGCCGATTCCAGAGCATCCGTCTACGCATACGAGGGTGGCGTCAGCTTCAGATTCCGTCGGTCAAGATCCGCGAACCACGAACTATTTGGCTGGGCGCGAGCCTGTCACGAGAATGTCCACCAGCCTGCGGGCGCTTTGCTGCCAGCCGGGGCCGGACGCTACGTGGGCGACACCGATCAGGGCTCGAAGCAGGTCGAAAGGGTCGAGATCCCTTCGTATATCGCCGCTCTTGATGGCGCGTTTCACCAGCGCATCAATCGCTCCCCTGATCAAGCCGTGAGAACCCTCATAGATCTTCGAAGGGCCACCGACGACACTATTCAGTGCGGGCGCAATGATTTGCTTTGCCGCGATGTGATCGACAAAAAGAAGCATCCAGGCGCGCAAGGCCTCAACCGGAGGCATCGTCCCGGCAAACTTACCCTCTGCAGCGGCCAGCTTTTCCACTTCACTCCGGTAGACCGCTTCAATCAAGGCATCGCGCGTAGGGAAGTGACGATACAGAGTCCCAGGTCCCACTTCCGCCTGTTTGGCAATATCGTCCAGGCTGGCGTCCGCGCCAAAACGGGTAAACGCCTCCTTGGCCACCTCCAGAATGCGCTCGCGGTTCCGCTGCGCGTCGGTACGCGGCTTTCGGGCGACGGGTTGCGAACGCTTCTTGAGCATGTACAAAAGATTTGCAACCGGAGACAATCTCCGGTAATCCTATCTACTGATTCGGAGGTTATCTCCGTTTTACGCGGAGCCCGGCGGCCTGTCAATTCCGGCCGATGGAAATGTTAAGAATCATCGAATTCTGGAGGAAGCAGATGCTTCAACAAATGAGTATGGCCGGCAGCTTCACCCTGCCAGGAAGTTCGCTACGAGTAAACCGTTTGGGCTACGGGGCCATGCAACTTGCAGGAAGGGACGGCAACAAGCTAGTGTGGGGCCCTCCACTGGATATTGACGGAGCGATCGCTCTGTTGCGGGAAGTCATTGCGAGCGGTGTAAATCATATCGACACATCCGATTTTTATGGCCCTCACATCACCAACCAGATCATACGAAAGGCGCTCTCCCCTTATCGCGACGGGTTGGTGATCGTAACCAAGGTTGGCGCCCTGCGCGGTGACGATGGATCGTGGAATCAAGCTATTTCGCGTGAGGAATTAACTAGCGCGGTTCACAGCAATCTCCACAATCTCGGTCTGGATGTGCTCGATGTGGTCAACCTGCGCATTATGTTGAACGTCAGTCGGCCGGTAGAAGGTTCCATTGAGGCGCCGCTGACCGTTCTGGCCGAGCTTCAGCAAAAAGGACTGATCCGTCATATTGGTTTGAGCAACGCCACGCGCATCCAAATTGCGGAAGCGCGAAGGATCGTTCCCATCGTCTGCGTCCAGAATCATTACAATCTGGCACATCGGGCCGACGATGAGCTCATTGCCGAACTCGCCCACGACGGCATCGCTTACGTTCCATTCTTTCCACTGGGTGGATTCTCTCCGCTGCAGTCGAGTGCCTTGTCTGAAGCGTCTTCGCGCATGTCGGCCACACCGATGCAGGTTGCCCTGGCGTGGCTTCTCCAGCGCTCGCCAAATATTCTGGTAATTCCCGGAACATCTTCCCTCAAGCATCTTCATGAAAATCTTCACTCAGCAACGCTGCAAATTCCCGCTGAAGAACTTTCCACTTTGGACTCAATGTCCAAACAAGACGCTGAACTCCCGGTAGCTCATCAGGAGCAGTGATCCTTTCTGTGCAGAGTCGAACATCTACGAAAAGGAGTATTCACATGCGTGTATTTATTACCGGCGCAACCGGATTTATCGGTTCGGCCGTCGTGAAAGAGCTCATTGAAGCAGGCCACCAGGTGCTTGGTCTCACGCGCAGCGATGAAGGCGCCAAGGCTCTCGCAGCTGCCGGCGCACAGCCGCACCGCGGCGATCTCGAAGACCTGGAAAGCCTGCGCAGCGGGGCAACCGCGTGCGATGCCGTCATCCACACAGCCTTCCGGCATGACTGGTCGAGATTTGCGGAGAGCTGCGAACTAGACAAGCATGCCATCGAGGCCATAGGCGCAGTGCTTCAAGGTTCAAGCCGTCCATTCATCGTCACCTCTGGCGTTGGAGTGGCTCAGGGCCGGGCCGCCACCGAAGACGATCCACCGCTTTCTTCTCCATCCCTTCCGCGCGTATCTGAGGTGACGGCTGTCGCGCTGATGGAGCGTGGAGTGAGCGCCTCGGTGATGCGCCTGCCGCAGGTTCACGACACGGTGAAACAGGGCCTCGTCACCCCCTTGATCCCGATAGCCCGTGCGAAGGGAGTCTCAGCGTACGTCGGCGACGGGCACAACCGCTGGCCTGCCGCTCATGTAACGGATGTCGCGCGTCTCTACCGCCTTGCCCTGGAGAAAGGCAAAGCGGAAGCCCGGTATCATGCGGTGGCCGAAGAGGGTGTGCCTCTGAAAGACATTGCCACCGCCATCGGCCGCGGCCTGAACGTGCCGGTCATTTCCATCTCACCGGAACAGGCTCAGGAGCATTTCGGATTCCTCGGGTTCTTCGCGGAGAGGGACGCACAAATCTCAAGTGCGCGGACTCGACGTGAACTGAGTTGGAACCCAACCGGCCCTACGCTGCTCACCGACCTGGCAAACATGCGTTTCGCTTAACTCTCAAGGAGCAACTGAACCAGGTCCGGATTAAGAGCATCTACAAACGGAGCAACCACGAACCAAAGGGGGGCGAAATGAAGAAGACATGGTTCATCACGGGCGCCTCGCGCGGTTTTGGCCGCATCTGGGCTGAGGCCGCGCTCAAACGGGGCGATCAGGTTACAGCGACCGCGCGCAATCTGGCAGACGTCGCCGATCTCGCGAAACGCTTCGGCGACGCCGTTCTGCCTCTCGCGCTCGACGTCACCAATGCCGAACAGGTGCGGCAGGTCGTTCCAAAGGCGTACGCGCACTTCGGGAAGCTCGACGTCCTGGTCAACAATGCCGGTTACAGCCTGCTCGCGGCCGTGGAGGAAGCAAGCGAAGAACAGATTCGCGACTTGTTCGACGCAAACTATCTGGGAATGGTCCGCGTTCTCCGTGCCGCTCTGCCGCTGCTGCGGCAACAGGGCAGCGGACACATTCTCGGCGTCTCCAGCGGGCTTGGAATTGGGTCGATGCCGCTCATCGGCTACTACGCCGCCACCAAATGGGCGGTCGAAGCGCTGCACGAATCCCTAGCGCAGGAGGTGAAGCCGTTCGGCCTCCGCGTAACAATCGTCGAGCCGGGCGCTTACGCCACCGACTTCGGTAAATCCGCGAAACTCGCCGACGTTCTGGAACCGTATGCGGACTTCCGCAAGCGGTTCATTGCGAGATTGACCGGCCTGGACCGCGGCGATCCCGAAGCAACAGGAGAGGCCATCCTGAAGCTTGTGGACACGAACGATCCGCCCCTGCGACTGGTGCTCGGTTCGACAGTTCTGCCCGGGGCTCGCGCCTTATACGCGGATCGCATCGCCACCTGGGAGACATGGGAAGACATCTCGAATGCCGCGCAGGGCCAGCCCGTCAAAACGTCAATGGCATCGTAATGAAAAAGGAACCGGAATCATGACCGACAAAATCGCTATTATCACAGGCGGAAGCCGCGGCCTGGGCCGCAACGCAGCCATCAATCTCGCGCGGCGCGGCGTCGACATCGTCTTCACCTACCGCGCAAATCAGAAAGAAGCGGAGAGCCTCATCCGCGAAGTCGAGGCAATGGGTCGCAGAGCGGCAGCCTTTCAACTCGACACCGGCGACACGCGCGCCTTTGACGGGTTCGCTGCCGGCGTCCGCAAGACGCTTGAAAGCTGGGGCTGCGACCGCTTCGATTACCTCGTGAACAACGCCGGCAACTCGCAGCACATCAACATTGACAAGGTGACCGAGGCAGACTTCGATGCCGTGGTCAATGTTCACTTCAAAGGCGTCTTTTTCCTGACGCAAAAACTGTTGCCGCTGATCAATGATGGTGGCCGCATCGTGAACATCTCCTCCGGCCTCATGCGTGTGTCCTTGCCCGGCAGCTCCGTCTACGGCGCCGCCAAGGGAGCGGTCGAAGTACTCACCCGCTACCTGGCTAAGGAACTCGGCCCGCGCGGCATCACCGCGAACGTCGTGGCTCCGGGAGCGATTCAAACCGATTTCAGCGGCGGCATGGTGCGCGACAATCCCGAAGTGAACAAGATGGTCGCGAGTATGACCGCGCTAGGGCGCGCCGGCGTACCGGACGATATCGGTCCCATGATCGCGGCTCTCCTTTCCGAAGAAAATCGCTGGGTCAACGGTCAGCGGATTGAAGTGTCTGGCGGCATGGCGCTTTAACCTTCGGTATTCGCAACAAGTGGAGTTCAGGTTGTATGGCAAATGACAAGAAGATTGCATTGGTCACCGGAGGCAACAAAGGTATCGGCCTTGAGATTGTTCGGAATCTGGCCAGCGCCGGCTGCGTAGTATTGCTGGGCGCGCGCAACGTCGAGCGAGGGCAGGATGCCCTCCGGCAACTGAAGCAGGCAGGGCTCGGCGATGTTCACTTACTTGAGATCGACGTGACGCGGCAGGAAACCATCACGGCCTCGGCGAAACAAATCGAGCATGAATATGGACGCCTCGATATCCTGATGAACAATGCGGGCATCAACTTACACGGCGATGGCTTGCCCGGCGCAGCAGATGTGAAGGCGGTCGAGAAGGTTTTCGATACGAACTTTTTCGGCGCCCTTCGTGTCGCGCAAACAATGTTGCCGCTACTGCGCAAATCGGCGGCAGGGCGCATTGTGAATATATCGAGCGGACTGGGTTCACTCACCTTCAATAGCGATCCGGCATGGACAGGCAGCGCTTGGAAACTGATCGGCTACAACACGTCAAAAGCTGCGTTGAATATGCTGACGGTTCATCTCGCGTACGAACTGCGGGACACGAAGATCAAGGTGAACTCGGCAAATCCCGGATACACAAAAACAGACCTGAACGACAACACAGGAACTCAACCGGTAGAGGTTGGCGCCATCGCAGCCACGCGCCTGGCTCTGCTGGATGACAATGGCCCCACAGGAGGTTCGTTTTCGAAGGATGGTCCTGATCCCTGGTAACCCCTGATGCCTGACCTCTGCCGTGTCTGAGCTACGGTCTACTTCCTAGTTCCCGGATCACGCAAACAGGAATTGAAGCTTCTGAAAACTGCAGAAGGAGCGAAGGTGGTGCAAGGACGCTGAAATCGGAATCTCCGATAGAGACGATATTCTAGCCGAGTTTTTTCCTCGACAGGAACTTCCGCCAATACCTGCCCTATGTGTGTTTTTCGAACTAATTCCGAAGGCGCCTTGACGTTTTTCACGCTCGAGTCTGTGTGGTCAGTTGGGGAGGCGCCAAAGTTTCCATGCCGAGAGTCATTAAATGAAGATAGCAACTGGAGTTGGTGGCTTTCCCTGCATGGATTAGCACTGGTCTGTCCGGCAGAGCATCTGCCGGGCATCGCAAAACGCTCTTCGCTGCGCTAGAGCGTTTTCCCTAATGCTGTAGACCTTCGAGGCAGTGTTTGAACCATGCC
>VFSW01000162.1_pt1 | contig 87743 bp, 98 predicted proteins | sample 5358111 | NCBI WGS metagenome assembly VFSW01 (sample SAMN11554181, study PRJNA540505) | mine drainage metagenome | isolation source: sediment from site ElyBrook_90M | place: USA: Ely Copper Mine, Vershire, VT | collected 2017
ATTATACAGTTAATTATCGGGGAGAGTTGTCTCAACCTATATTAGCACAGGGGGCCGCTCGTTGAATATGGAAAACGTCAAATCCGGTATGTCAACTCCAAATTCACATCAGCATCACAGAGAAAGGCATACTATCGCACCGGTTTTTCCATCCGAAGTTGCAACGACCTGGAAAGGGAGGTACGTCAGCTCGCGAGCGATGGTATCCTAACACAATTACGCGATCCGGTTAGTGGTGATTTAGATGATGAGAAATTGTCCCGTATTTTCCGACTGATTGCTATACCACGAGAAACTCGGACAATGTATTCGGGGAATATTGACTTGACTCGTGTGATGATCAGATGGATCAATCTTGCAAACATAAGCGATCTAGTTGCTGAAAACGCGAAGGCGGATTCGGCGTTCGAGAATCCACTGTCGGTATCTGATTTGATTTACAGACATTTCATGAATGACGGGCCATGGGCACTGAATTCGCTTGGTAAAATTCTAACCTATCTGCATGAGGAAGGGCAACTCAGTTTTGATCCAGAAATAGTGCTGCTCCCTTCGTATCTCAAATATGGCGTGAATACACCTGTCGCCGCTTATCTCTGCGGGATGGGCATTAGCGATAGGATGATTGCCCGCGTGTTGGCGTCATACTATTACTCTGCTGTAGATTCCGTGTTGTTGCCACCACTAGAAAATTTCCAAGAATGGCTGCTAGATTTGCGCTCCGAGGAATTGAAACCCATACTGAGAGACGATGAACTTGTTGCAGAAGCTTTGTCTATCTTCAGGCGCTACAAACTTGATGCGCGCCCAGTAGACTCCTTTATTCATCCGGACAGAATTGATGTTGTAACCTATGTGGTTGGTCTGGCATATGAGGGCAGGGTAGCATATTTGCCCACGCTTAGAAATGGTGATTCCCTAAAGCTATCTCGTGAGCCGGACAATCAATACGACCCTTATGCGATTGGTGTTCTATCCCGTTCCAATGAAAAAATTGGTTACATTCGCAGTAGCAGAGCATTTACACTTTCTATTCTGCTCGACGAGGGACTAAAACTCAACTGCATTGTCGATCGGGTGGATTCCGCTACAAGAAACCTGAATAGAGCACTCAGAGTCCGAATCACACCTTCCGCATAGCTATGTTTATATAGTAGATTCTGGAGTTACTGCTTGAAACGGTTGTGTACATCTATCCCAAGTTGCGAGCCATTGAAAGCCCCAATAACGCCAACAGAGTAGCATAACATTAGATTGCCCGTAGATGAAAAACAAAACTGGCCAGATGCTTTCTAGGCACCCCTCCATTGCCATGTTGTTTGAGTGGCATTTCCTGTTAGCGTAAACATCGACATTTAGCCGTTAGGCAAGCCGAATGAAGTCAGACCTCTTCTGTCCTTTACTATGGACAAAATGATTGCTCTTTGCTTGGTTTTTCATAGTATAATTGTCCCGTGGGTATACTGATCGCATATATTTTTCTCTCATCAACATGAATATCGATTCTCGGACCAATGGAGCGAACAAGAACAAGGAATCGACTATGGACGCTGGTTTATACAGCAATCTTTTCGAAGTGCACATTGAGGAACAAGACACTCAACTGATGCAGATCGAGCGTGCAAGATTCCCAGATTTGAGAGAATTACGTCACGCGATTCTGCAACAGGGGATTGGCGCACAGGTATATGCAACCGGAGAGGATATTTATGGATATGGTGAGCAACAAGACCATTTAGCAAGTTTCGGGTTCACGATTAAAACTCTCAAGATCCACGAGATTCCGCCGCTTGCAAGCCACCTGATTCTAGAGGGTTATGTCAATAGCCTGAGTGCAGCTGAGTACGCATGCCAGCAAGACTTTGGTCGAGTATCGGTGTTTCAGCTCAAGTCACCTCTACTTAAGACGTCCGTGGGCGTGAAGCTATTGCGAGGGTTCGAACTGGAGAGCTTATTCATTCTCAATCCCGAAACAGAAGGCCTCACCTACGTTGTCGTAGTAAACCCCGCGTTCACATACTTGGACCCAAATGATCAACCAATAAATCCGGAGAATATAGTGGCCAAGTTTGGCAACGAGACACTCAGGGCTATGCGAGTTCGCCAGGGAGATTTTGCTCCAAGAGGTGGTATAAATCTTGAGGTGTCACGTCAGCGGTTAATGGAAGTAATACTGCCGTTTGTTGCCGCTCGCCACTCGTTCGTTCTCCCTTGCGGCATTTCCGCCGAACTCAGCACAGAGCCTATTCGAATAATCCTCTCGGGTCCGGAGACGAGGCAATGAATCTCTTCGGCAAGATCCTGCCTGAAGTTCAGTTGCGGTTTAATAGCTCTTCGAAATACGCAACCAGTCCTTCGGCACGCAGCGGAATTCGCAAATTTGGTCCGTACGACGCGAACCTAGTACCCAATAGTCAGATCAACTGTGGAATTATTTATCCTCCAAGTCTCAGATCCCAGAGAGATGCACTCGTGAATGGCCTCATGAATGGGGAAGGAAGTAACTTTCCAGGGTTTATGCCTTGGTTCAGAAAATCGCTGAACTTCGATCCAAAAGCTGACAAGCAAGCGGCTGAAGACCAACGAGCCCTCCGCAAAGCGGCAGAGGACCTAGCCGCTTTGAATTGCGATCTCGTTTTCGTTATCGTTAGCCAGCGAAATGAAGCCATCTACAGTCAATGCAAATCGACCTTGTTGAGCAATGGTGTGCCGTGTCAGTTCGTGACAGCGGCAAAGCTCCAGAACCCATCTCAGCGTCCTTGGATTTTGGGCAACATTGCACTCGCCAGCTACGCGAAGATCGGTGGAACACCGTGGGTTGTTCAGGATACTGCAGGCAAGCGCGAACTAATTATGGGTGTCAGTCGAGCCCAAGACAAAACCCAGAACTATGTTGTTGGATTCATTACGTTATACAACCAGGATGGAGATTTCCTACAGTTATTCTCAAAAGCACCGGTCGTTGGTTGGTCGGAATATGTTCAAGGGCTTGAGGATTTAGTTGTTGATGCCTATCGCGCTTACGAGTCCGAGTGGGGAATCCCGGAATCCCTAATCATTCATTTTCATAAACGACCTGGTAGACTTGAACTTGAGGCCGTCAACAAGGCTCTAAGTCATTTGGGAAATCCAATTCCATATGCATTGGTCCACCTCAACGAATTCTCACTTTTTCGGCTATTTGACACAACCCATAGTTCCTACGTCCCCCAAACCGGACTGCAGGTTAATCTAAGTCGCCATCGAGCCCTACTCCTTCTTGATGGAAGGGAAAATGACCAACGCAATCGCATTGGTGTTCCAAATGTATGGGATATAAGCTTGGACAAGCGTTCAACAATGTCGCCTGATGAATTTCCAAGATTGGTTAGTCAGATTCATCGTTTTGCAAAAGTGAATTGGCGTGGTTTCAATGCACGTTCGATACCTGTGACCGTCAACTATTCAAAACTGATTTGTGATCAAGTCGTCGGGATTGGTCTTGGATCTTGGAACGGCTTGATGAGTTCCGGCAAATTACGCGACAAAGCCTGGTTCCTATAATAGTATGCTTGACTATCACCATCTTCGAAGTGAAATGAAATCAAGCCTCGTCGGCCAGTATCAACAAATTGATGTCGCTAGTGATCCGATCGTTTGGGCTTGGATTGTTCATGCTTTGAGTCTCGATGGGCCCACTAATAACCCTTTGCTTGGCCCGGCATTAGATCAGGCTCGACAATGGCTTGATTCGCCCGATGCGTGGAGTGTAGATGGGAATTTAGGGGCTATTGGGTTTCTATCTTCAATGATGCGTCGTGTCGGAGGAATGGGACCTGACCCATACATCTCCAAGCTTGATGACCGTGTCCAACGGCTGCTGGAAAAAGGTATTGGCAAGTTTTCGCGATTAAATGATCCTGATTTCGTTTTCCCTCTAGCCTTGGGTCTGGATAAAGGAGGTGCCGAGGACACAAGAAGCGCACTGAAGGATCATTGCGAGCGGAACGGTCAACCGGATAATTCTAGGAGGGCGGTCCTTTTTGCCGCAGCCGCACAAGAAATAGGTGGGATACTACCCCTGTTTGATTTTAACATCCCTGAGCTCAAAATACACGAAATCTTCCCAGCTCTTTGGTTTGCTACTCGGTATCCTAAATCCACCAGAGATGAACTAGTGTGTGGTGCACTTTGGCAGGCGTTTGAAACCAGCAAAGAGAGTGTGAACTTCAGTCTAGTCTCCAACGGTCATGATAGTCGTTATCCCGCTTCGCCCATTGATATTGCAATGTTATACGAGGCCCTTCTCGATCAGACAAAGACCATTGATCCAGTAGTTCTTTTCAACAACATTCCATGGCATCCATCAATCCGCCCAGCAGCAGAGAGTTTGTTCGTAAAGGCTGAATATGTCATGGCGGTGTTTCAGGCATCTGTTACTTTCGTAGACACTGTCAAGAACCGAGCTGGCCATCCGCGTGGCAAAGATGGAAAACCTTTAGACGGTGGCCCTCTAATGGAATACGTATTTCTTTCAAAAACCCCCATCTTGAAATTTAACAATCTTTCGAACCAAGCCGAGAGAGACGAACAGCGTGGGCTTGGTCTAATCGCCGGGGGCGTAGTCTCTGCCGTACGAAATCCAAAGGGTCATACCCCTAAAATCGCGATCGCGCTTGACCCTTACGAAGCGCTAGAGCAACTTGCGACAATTAGCTATCTAATGAAGCGCCTGGATGGATCCCACAAATAATACGATACAAGTTCACCCAAAGAAGCAAGGCATCCATGCATCATCTTTTGCCAATCGGATTAAAAGAAAAAAATTGTCCCCGCAAAGTATGATGCGCCTCTTTGCCCACCGGTCCGAGACGGTTTTTCTCTATTGATAACACCACTACGGATTCGCGCGACTGATTGGCTTGGTCTAATGGATTGAGCATCACTGCGACGTCTGGCTCGTAGTTGACGCTCGACCCACCCCACAGATCCTCAAATCGAACTCGGCCCCCTTTTAATCCCTGTGCATCGGATGCCGCGACTGCCACAATGGGCACGTCATGTGCCAGCGCCAGGTTCTTCAATCCTTCTGTAACTGTTTGGATCTGTTTCTCTGGCGTCAGTTCAATCCCTGGTGAAAAGACAGGGATCTTCTGTAAATAGTCTACGAACAAAACAACAGTCATATATTGGCTCTGCAATCGTGTCAGAAACGTATCGAGCACATTGAGTGTCGACTTAACTGGATGCCCCTTCGTTAAGAAGAGGCGGTCCCAGTATTGTGTGACGCGCGACCAAGCATCTTTTGCCGCATCGGATGTTTTCAGGAGCGATTCGAGTCCAGCTACCTCACTATCAGCATTCAGCGCCGCGCGGCGGATGTCATCCATCGTCAAACCCATTTCGCTTTCACCTAGCACGCTCTCCATACACAGCAAACGATGGTAAAGATAGACCTCGCCATGCTCAAAGCAAACAACGCAAGCAGCAGTCTTGTTGTCTTTCGCCATTGCCGCAATGTTGCGTGCCGCCTGAAGAGTAAATATCGTCTTCCCTGCCCCGGGAGGGCCGCCGATGAGCATAAGGCTTTCAGGCACTAGTCCACCACCCAGGTACGTATCGAGAGGTTCAAATCCTGTTGGTATCGGCCTGTATCCTGCGACCTTGCCGGACTTGATGTGAGCATCGAATTCGAGCGTCACATCAAGCAGGGTCTTGGGAAATTCCACACCGGCGGGCAAGACGAGACGATCACTCATCGCCAGCCGCTACTCTTTCTCTATCGTCTGATTCCAGATATTTAAGGCAATGTCCAATGCGTCGCGTAGATTCGATAGAGCACGCCGATCCTTTTCTGTCTTCATCACTTTAACCCACGAAGCGGTTTTCAGTTTGCGGCGGTCCTTGTTCATCAAAGACCGCGCGATTATCAATACGCCCTGGATTGCTCGCACCGCTTCTTTCTCGGCGTCAATCCGACTGTTTACACTTCTTAGATTGCGAACCCTTGGCCTGTTATGCGACGATGATTTCAATATGCACAGCGCCTTCTTGCGATCACGAGAACCGCGACGAGACTTGGGACTCGACTTGTGTCGTTGGCGCAAACGCGGTCGAGAATGCGAAGCGGCTTTACTATGCGGTGGATGCAACAACTCACGAATAGCGGCAAGCTGATTGGCAGGGTCTTTCATGCTCACAATCGGCCTCATTGAACTTTCAGTGAGGTGCGCCTGTTGTGCCAATTCCCGCGCTTCGGGCGAGAGCGTCAACAGCGCGACATACTGCCGCACCCGCCGGTCGGTCATATTGTTCTCACTTCCAACTCGCCGTTCGGCTTCGCTCCGCGTGAGACCCGGTTCGGCGGTCATAATCTCGTGAATGCGACTCGCCATCGCCTTTGCGAGTTCGATAGCCGTGAAGCCAGACCGCAGAACATTTTCGGCGATTCGCCGGCGCAACAAGTCCGACGATTGACTATCTTTCTCCAGTACGAATGCTGCGATGTTTTGGAATTGTTCCTTGCCTTGCTGAACCAAGATGTGATGTGCCCACCAACGGCGCTCGCCTTCTTCGATGGTGTACCTCTCGCCGCCATCACGAATTACACGAATCGGTTGCATCAATCCGTCTGCGCCAATCGAACCTGCAAGTACATCCAGTTCCGCTAATCGCTCGCGGATCCACTTGTCGCGTTCGGCGCGAGAACGCAATTGCGAGAGAACCTTGTGTAGCGATACACCTGTGACGAGCGCATGGGTGAGGTCCGGTGGTAGCAGGTGACGCGGCTGCGTGGGATCAGGATGAACTTGATCCAATGGGATCAATCGCGTTTCGATTTGTTCTGTGTTCAAAGGAATCTCCTTCTCAGTCTTTGTACCCGCGTGCAAACCGCGCCAGAGTACGTGGCTCTCCGTTTTGTACGTGGGTAAAACATTGTGACTCATCCAACGACCTGAATCCAGACTCCACTGGCCGCAATCGCGAGAATCGCCGCGAACACGGCAAGGATCGGCTCAGTCATATCGAACAGGAGGCGCGTCCTAACAAAACGCAGCCGTGCCACGTAAATGCCGATGAGCAGCAACCCATAGATAGGACCGAACAGCATCGCGGAAAGAAGAATCAAACGATCCATTGAGTCACATCTCCTCAATCAGTTTCGTCTCAGGAATCGAAACATTCAAAGCAGTAGGTCTTGGGCGCGGAGATCCCCTGCTCCACGAACGACGAGCCTTCCACCTTGAGCCAGATCGGTTGGTCGGCGCCGCTCTTACGCAGACGCTCCAGGGTCGTGATGAAAACAGGGACGTTCGACGCCACGGACGTGATCGTACGACGCAAGGTCTCGGCGCGTTCCAGGCTCGTGGTCAAGACGAGCACTCGCAAGTGCTCGATTCCCTCGCCGCGCAAGACATTCGACGCGAGGCAAACTGAGTACTCGGTGAACTTGCGGCGGATCTTGTCGTTCGACATACGGCTGCGGTCCACCTCCAGTACAAACTCGTATCGCTCGCCCTTCGCTCCATACGTCCCGCGACCGTCGGGCAAGAAGCTGTGCCACCGATTGTCCATCTGGTAGTAAAGTCGACTTTCTAATTCTGAATACCAGGTGAGCGAATGCCGATGCCGCCGTGCGACGGCCGCGAGATGCAAGAAGAACTCGTTCTCTTCCTGCGTATGCTTCCAGGAGTGCAGGAGCGAATCAAAGCCTCTGCCCCATCCTCGCGCTCGCACGTAGCGCTCGACGGCTTTGCCAAAGCCGGCAATCAACGCCATGTAGCCCGTGCCCTTCTGCGCCACGAGATACTTGCCACCGTGCTCCTCGATCAATTGGAAGCGTTGCAGCAGGGCGATCCCTGGTTTGGTACGCCGCATCGTCGCTCTGACGAGCGATCCGAGCTGCAGAACGGTCAGCAGCGGATGCGCCGCGATCTCGTCGAGCAAACGTTTTTCGAGCGGTCCGAGCGTGAGCGCAATCGCGGTCATCGACGCCTGCGCGTACTCCGCCGCACTCGCCGACGGCTTGATCGGTGCGATCATCCCTTCGGCCTCCCCATTCGCTTCGCTCAGTGTCTTCGAGCTCAGGGTGGATTCTGGGGTAATTGCGTCAATATTCTTGCCCTCTCCTTGAACTGTCAGCGGCATCTTGCGCCACGGCAACTGATCGGGCAGCGGTGCTGCAATCCCTGGCGCGTCAAAGAGAAGCGACGTCCGCGTCCCAGAAGCGGTCGAATACCAGATCGGACTTGCCGGGTCGTTCCGCAACGTCAGCATCTCTCTGAAGGTCGTGAGGTAGCTGCTCGGTATCGGAATTTGCTGCGACAGAGCGGCGGCGCGCAGGGCTGAGTAATAGTCCTGAAGCCGAAACTCGTCCTGCCCGATCACGACCAGGATCGGGAAGAAGGACCGGGCTTCTCGGTCCAGGAAACGGCGGTCTTTCTGCGCGGCGACGAGACGCATTAACCGCTCGCGATCCCGTTGGACCGGCACGCGACCTACGTCCAGCTCGACGACGACGAGCGCCCAACAGGTTCCACTTCCCTGCGAGCTGTTCTCCGTCGGCTGCATCTGCATTAGCGCCGCCGCGTGAAATGGAACCCAGAACGCGCCGTGCTTCACGCCGAAGAATTTGCCGACCTCGACATCCCATGCGATGGAGCGCCAGACCTTGCCGCTCGCAAGCCACTGGAAGAGTGTCCGCAGTTGAAAGACCCGTTCCAGATTCAAGATCAAGCGCTCCATCCGCGCCCGATGCAGCCCGTACTCCCGCACATACTCGCTCACCGTCACGTACTCGCCCTGTGCCAGTTCCTGAACTCCTTGCGGAGAGAGCGCGAAGAGCGCGCGAGTGTGGAGTCCAGGCTGCCGCCCGTTGTACCGCACGACGAACTTCCGCGCCATCAGTTCTTCGAGCCCCTGACGCACCGAACGGGCTGGACTAGTCAGGTAGAGCTCGAGCTGGCGGCGCGAAAGCAGGGGATGGTCGCGTAGCGCGACCAAGATGCGGTCACGGATTCGCGTGCGGGTCACGCTTGTCCTTTCCACTCTCCTTGTCGCCTTCGCCGTTTCCGTTGTCCTTTTTGTTTCCGTTGGCTTGATCGTCTTTGCCTGTGTTGTCTTTGACCTGTCTGTTATCCTGGTTACCTTTGTCGTCCCTGGCGTTACCCTTCGCGCTCGATCCGTCCGTCGGACTGTCCGCCTTAGGTACGGACGAGCCAGGATTCTGAGCGGAGTTATTCACTCCCGAATCTCGCGCGCCTTTCTGGTTGTTGGCACGGTCGCGAGCGCGATCACTCGCGGCTTTCCGCTCTTTCGCTTGGAGGTAATTCCGCAAATCCTCCAATTCTTGCCCATACCACTCGTTCTCGAACTTCTCGCGTTCCGCCTCGACTACCGCCGCCGGCTTGGTGTAACGCCCCATCTGTCCCATGATCCGCTGGACGACTGCCGCATCACTCTGCGCCGGCGGCAGCGTCTCGACGTGCATCACCGGCAACCTCTCACTCTTCCGTTCAGCCTTGACGTAGCAGGTATAGTCGGGCAGGTTGATCACGTCGGTCACCGAGACCGCGTCGTCCAGTTCGTGACGGAGAAAATCAGCGTCCTCCGCGCTCGTCTGAAACACGCACAGGGTATCCGAGTTCGCCAGGATCGACGCCCGCAGATTCTCTCCGATGGCGTCGAGCTGTCCGAGCGCCTGGGTCGCCAGGATGAAGCTCGCGCCGAACTTTTCGAGTTCAGCTAAGAGTCCCGGGTAATCCACGCCAGGGATCGACTGGAACTCGTCCACGACGACCACCACCCGCACCCGCTCGTCGGGATCGGCGAGCGCCATCTGCTGGCGCACCGCGAAGTTGATATAGTCCACGATCACCGAACCCAAGAGACCCCCCGTATCGGGTCCGATGAGACCCGTCGCCGTATTGATGAGCAGGATGCGCCGCTTGTCGAGGATCTCGCGAAAGTTCACGGTCGAGCTGGACTGGCCGACGATGTTGCGCACGACGGTGTGCCCGGAGAATCGGTGGATCTTGGTCAGCACCGGGTTGATGACATCCACGCTCATCTTGTCGTACAACCGCTCGTAGTAGCCCGCCCACCACTGCAAGACTTCGCGGGCGTGCACCTTCTCGCGCAGGAGCCGCAGCCGGAAAGTTTCCAGCTCCAGAAGCGCCGGGATGTCGATCAACGTGAATTGCGGCTTGCCTTCGCGAGCGAGTTTCTCGTTCATCGCGAGGAGCGGGCGCAGGCACATCCGCAGCGCATCTTCCATGCGGGGACCCCAGTTGTCAGTCCAGATGAGGTTGCCGACGTGCACGATATTCGACACGATCTCGTTCGGTGCTCGCCCCTGAGTCACATCAAGGAGATTCAAGCCCACCACCTGGTGCGTGTCGCTAAAGTCAAGGTAGATGACGTCGCCGGCGCGCTCGGTCGGCACGAGACCCAGGAGCGTGCGCACTAGATCGCCGTGCGGGTCGATCACGACGAGGGCGATGTTTTTACGCATCGCCTCCGCCGCAAGGTGCGCCATCAAGGTGGACTTGCCCTTTTGCGTCTTGGCGACCATGAAGATGTGACGCCACAGTGCTTCGGTTGCAAGATGCACCGGGATGTGCTGCCCGTGATGCGTCGAGTGCCCGATCAGGATGCCCTCGTCGACCGTCCTCGGCAGCGGCAGGATGCGTTTCGCGAGCGTGCGTTCGAGCTGCTGCAAGTCCGCGCCCACCGGCAGGTGCCAGAGCGCCGCGAGTTCCCCAGTGCTCAAGCGCATGACGTGCCCGGTCAGCTCACTCAAGATGGATGCACGTTCGAGCGACAGCGTGCGCGGATCGAACTCGGCGCGATGGGCTTCAAACGAATTGCCGCTCTGCAGATTGACGGCGCGATACGCCGCCGCGATCTCGCGCAGTTTTCGGTCCGCGCGTTCTGCCGTTTTTGCGGCGACGAACAAGCGGATGTTGACGTCGTAGGCGGGCGCCGCGATCTTCTCCTTGACGAGATTCGGATCGACGCTCGCAAAGCCGGTGAAAAGCTGATAAAGCAGCATCATGCCGGCGATGCACCCGGCGAAGAGGACGCCGGACAGGAGAAAGGTCAGCCAGTCCTGGCGCATGTACGAGAAGAGCGCCCACAGTCCGAATCCGAGGGTGGGGAGCAGCGCGATCGCGGTGACGAACTGTCGCAGAAAGGAACCCATCGTCATCGCTTCGCCGTTCATGTTCTTTTCAATTTGGCGCGTCGAACCCTCGTACTTGCGCGACCACTCTCGGGGCGCTGGCGACAGAATGATCTGCGACAATGCGCGCTCGCCCGCTTCCAGCCCGTCAAACGCGCCCAGGAGTCCGCGCAGGGGATCGGCTTCCTGAAAATCGCCGTTCTCGTAGGTCTTGAGCGGCAGGTAGGCGGGACGCGTGAGCGTGAGCTGCGCCGAAGCGGTGGGCGACGAACTCGCGTGCGCCGGGTCTTGTTCCGGCGACAGCACCCGGAACGAGATCTGGTCGTACGTCGATTGGAGTTGGCGGCGAATGTGCGCGATGCCTTCGGGCGTCCCGCGCACGATCAGGTGGCGCGCGTTGTCGTCGCCGGCGATCTCCAGCGAAACGAGCGAGTCGGTCACCAGCGTGTTGAGCATTGTCTGGATTGCGAGCACGTCGACGCTGTTTTCCCGCGGCGGGATGATCTCGACTGCTTCGAGCTCTCGCGGTCCGAGCGAGTGCGCGTCCGTAGAAACCGCCGGGGAACGCTCCAAGTTCAGCCCCAGCGCAGCGAGCCCGTGGAATCCCTCTGGGGCGATGCGTTCGAGCGGTACGCCGCAGCAGATAAAGCGGCGGGCGCCCGCATCGAGTGGACGATACACCGTTTGGCATTTCGGACAACGATATTTTCCCTTCGTAGGCATAAGCCCTCCTTCGATTTGGTGTACGCGCGTACGTATCGGGAATCGTCTTTCGTCTGTATGCGAGATGAGATTCCCCCCGCGCGCGCGTCATGAATTGCGAATCTGCTTTTGTGTCTATCCGAGATGAAATACCCTGCGTACGCGCGTATGAACCGTCAATCTGAGTTCGTTTCTACCTGAGATGGGTTATCCTGCGTACGCGCGTATGAACCGTCAATCCGAGTTCGTCTCTACCTGCAATGGGTTATCCCGCGTACGCGCGTAAACTCGCCGTTACTTCGTAGGCGTTACCTTTGGAGTCGCGGTAAGATAAGCCGAGATGTTCTGCGGATCGATCGGCATTCCGTTGTAACGGACTTCGTAGTGCACGTGCGGTCCGGTCGAGAATCCGGTGTTCCCGCTTTCGCCGAGAACCGTTCCCGCCGACACCGCTTGTCCCAGTCGCACATTCGCCGCGGATAAATGCGCGACGATGATCTCCCACGGACCGTTCTGGACCATCACCATGTTCCCCCACGCGCCGTAGTTTCCGACTTGCATAACCTTCCCGCTCATCGTCGCGGCAACGGGAGTACCGATAACCACCGCGACATCGACGCCTTCGTGAACGCGACCCATCTGCACGAGATATTGCCAGTCGTGGAACGTCGCGGTGATTCGTCCTGCCACGGGTAAACCTTCCGGGGCCGTCGCGTCCTTTTCGTAATCGCCCGTTATACTGAAACAATGACCGGCCGCAAAGTCCACGTCATAGGTGTAATGACCGTAATAGGCGCGGATATTCGTGCGGAAGGAGACGACCTGACTCTGCCCTTGTGCGACTTGAACGTGATACTCACCGGGTGAGAGGATGAAAACGTAGTAGCCGTTCACGTTGGTGACTTGCGTAATCCCGCCTTCGTCTCCGTCCCAGGACACGTGCACCGCAACGCCTGCGAGCGGTTGCCCGTTCACGTCGCGGACGTACCCTTGCACACGTCCTGCGTTCAGGTGACTTTCTTCCGGCGTCTCTTGATAGGCGCGCGTCACACACCACTCGCCGCTGCCGCTGATGATCGGTTTCCCGTTTGGCGAAGGAAGCGGTGGCAGCGCGGCGGGCTGCGGCGTGCCGAGCATCCATTGCCAGGCAACCGCTTGACCAAACGGCATCTGCGGAATGACCAGCGCCAACAGCGCGGTCACGAGAACGGCAAGAACGATGAGCGTGCCGACGACCGAACAGCCCGAGATTCCCAATAATGTTTTTAAATTCATGGAATACTTTTTCTTGCCTCACGAGTGACGAGCCAGAAGCGAACATTCGCCGAGTCATTCGTCCAATCGACGTTATTCTCCAGGCAGACTCACATTGACAAATCGTGGAGGAGTTGCATACTTAGTGAATCCCAGCCAGGATTCGCGAGGCGTCGGATACTCAATTCCCTCCGGTGGTCCCACTCATCCAAACTGAGATCGGCAAGGCTCCCACAGGATCCAATGCGGGCTTGACATCTAGGCGCACTTATCCGATAATGTGTGTGCAAATAGTTCAAAGTTTTTATACTTTCTGCACACATGAAGCCTAAATCAAAGCCATCACCTGATCCAGAGAAAATCTATCAAGTCGCGGAGCAGCAGGCTGGATATTTCACCTCCCAGCAAGCTCTAGCGGCGGGATATACACAACCACTCCTGGCTTACCACACGCGAACGTGTCGCTTTTCCCGCATCAAACGCGGGATCTATCGTCTCTCCCTCTTTCCCGAAGTGCCCTTCGCCGATCTTTTCGTGGCGTGGCTCCAAACGGGGCAAGATTCTGTAATCTCACACGATAGCGCGCTCGTCGTGTACGGACTGTCCGATATTCTGCCCAGTCGAATTCACGTCACTATGGCGCGGACGGCTTCGCGCCGGCGTACGGATCTCCAACTGCACACGAATCGACTGACTTCCGACGAAATAACACGACGAGAGGGACTGCCCGTCACAACGGTCCCGCGCACTCTCGCCGACGTCATCACGAGCGGTCTCGGCGAAGAACAAGTCCATCAAGCAATTCGAGAGGCCGTCGCGCGTGGTCTCGTGAGTGAAAAAGCACTCCTCCGCTACGCGGCGCGGCGCAGTGAGCGAGTCGACCGCGTGATCCGCCGGGCGCTCCAATCAGAGCAGAGCACATGAAATACAAAAGTGGGGCCGCGTTTCGACGCGCACTCGAAGATCGCTTGCGCGCACAGGGCCTTTCGTCGGGAGTGCCGCTGGTTCGTTTGCGCAAGATGGTTGCGTTTGATCGGTTTCTCGCGCGGCTCGTTGCGGACCAGCCCAACGACTGGGTACTCAAGGGAGGCCTGGCGCTCCAACTGCGGCTGGGACCTCGAGCGCGCACGACCAAAGACATTGACCTGCTCCTCAAATTCGATCAGTCTGTACGGGATGTCCATCAAGCCCTGGTGCATGCTGCGCTGTTGGACATGCGCGATTGGTTTCAGTTTGAGGTTGCGCGGCCGACCGGTTCGGACTTGCGTTTTCCGATGCACGGGCTACTGGATGGGCGAGCATTCGAGACATTTCATGTCGATGTGGGGATTCGTGATCCAATGGTCGAACCGGCCGAGAAGCTGACCACGCCGGCATTACTGGACTTTGCAGATATTAATCCCTCCACCGTTCCCTGCTACCCCTTAACGCAACAAATTGCGGAAAAAGTTCACGCCTACACCCGACCTTATGCGACGAGTGAAAGCACTCGCGTCAAGGATTGGGTTGATATTCTGCTCATGGCAGAATTGGGAAAGCTTCCTGGTTCAACCTTGCGCCTAGCGCTGCACGCGACGTTCAGTGCTCGCGGCACACATCCGCTGCCGACGCGGTTACCGAAACCCAGTTCCGCCTGGTCCACGACCTTTCGCCGATTGGCTCACGAAGTGCGCTTGGGCTATCGAACATTGGCCGATGCGAGTGACGCCATTTCACGCTTTCTTGATCCAGTCTTAGAGGGACAAGAACTGAACGTGTGGGACCCAACGGCATGGGCATGGCGGCGATCCGCTTGAATTCCAATACCTTTGGCAAATGCCTCGATCAAAATTCAATCGGAAAACCGAACAGCGCGCTCTCTCCTGGTCCGTCTGCAACCGATCAAGCTCGCCGAATCTTTTGGTTGTTGACCCCCGTCGACCTCAGAAAGATCCTCTTTGTTTAACGGCTAGGTCTGTCCTCTATATTTTCACCCCCGAACCGGATGAGGCCAGAGCCCGGTCCGCTCTGAGTTACATCAGGTTGCTCATGGAATTTTGGAGTCTTGGCTTGAGCTACCACCGACGTGAGCCTCCCCAAAAAGACGTGAGACGGGGTGCCGATGCCGATTAACCCGTTCGGTCAGCGGGATGGAGTTCCCGGTGCAGGCGAACAACGTCCTGCCATGAAATCGACATCATAAGTGTTGTGTCCATAATAGGCGCGGATATTTGTGCGGAATGAGACCACGTGGCTCTGCCCTTGCGCGGCTTGCACATGATAATCTCCGACGAGAGGACAAAAACTTAGAACCCGTTCCCATCGGTGACTTGAGTAATGCCGACTTCGTCTCCATCCCAGGACACGTGAACAGCGACGCCGGCGAGCGGCTGCCCGTTCGCGTCGCGCACATAACCTTGCACGCGAGCCGCGTTCAGTTGGCTCTCCTCAGGATTCTCCTGGTATGCTCGCGTCACACACCATTCGCCGTTCCCGCTGATGATCGGTTTCCCATCCGGCGAATGCAGAGGCGGTGGTGTGACAGGCTGCGGTGTTCCAAGCATCCACTGCCACGCCTGCTCCTGACCGAATGGCAATTGCGGGATCACAATAGCGGGTAGTGCCGTGACGACAACAGCAAGGATCAACAGTGGTCCGACGACTGAACACCCTGCGATTCCGATTAGCGATTTGAAATTCATCCTGGTTTGCGAAACTCCTGTCACTCAGCGTCTACAGCGAAAGGTATCTCGTCCCGATGGGCCGCCCGAGATTCACCAGCAGACTTGCATGGTAAGCGCACAAACCGGTGGGAGATCGCAAACACCGCAAGCAAGTCGTGGCCGTCGTACGGTCAAATCGCGACCGGCATTTGTGCTCGCTCCCCAAGATCAGGACCACTTCGAGCGAGCCGTAGATGCCTTCGCCACAGCGCGAACAAATCCAGCATTCCATTGTAAACTTTGTCCTCCTTCAAATCGTTGTCCAAGTGCGATCACACTTCAATCTGAATCTGAGCCGCTTGCAAATTGACGGGTCGAAGAATGGTCGTATACTTGATGTAAGCGATGGCATGAATTCGAAGCGGGAGGTCAGCCAGATGTACAATTCCCTCCGGTGGTCGTTGGTTGGGCATCTCGAATTGGAAGCTCATCTTCGCCCTCTATCGTTGGCCGGTCAGTTCAGGATTGGAACGAGTGAGGCGAACATCGCACAGCAGCAGAAGCGTCTCCAATCGGTCGTGATGATCCTTGGCGCGCTTCTTGTCCTGCCGGGTGCGCTGGCCTTGCTCTTCGGCCTGCTCAAGTACCCCTTTGGTTTTGCTTATCTGTATGACGTCGCCTTTGCATCCTCGACCTTTATCCTGCTCGCGACCGCCTCGTTATTCCTCGGAACGCCCTTGGCTCTACTCTTGAACTTTCTCGTCATTTTGCACTTGAGCTTCGCTCGGCAGCCGGCTGGACTCTCCACGTCAGTGACATTGGAACCGACCCTATGGCATTTGCTCGTCTTAGGAGTTGCATTCCTCGTCGCCGCCGCCTTCTTCGGTCACCTGGTCGCGGACGGCCTTGCCTGCCTTGGCGGCGTCAAGTCGGCCTGCTGACGTTGCAACTACCCTCGAATCCCCTTGAGTGCACAAGGCGAGGCCTGCTTCAAAGCTCATTCACTCCAGGAGGAACCGATGAGAACAAGAAATCGATTGGTCTTCGCGGTGGCTCTCGCCGTGACTGCACTGTGTTTGGTGCTCGGCCTGTTCGTGGCATATTCCGTGAGCCAACCCGTGGTGTCCTGTGCCTCTGCGCCCAGAAAACCATTCTCGACGGCACCCGTGGCGCCGGTAACTGCGCAAGATTATTTTGCCCAGGGTGATTACGACTATGAACAGGGTGACTGTGACAAGGCGATTGCCAACTACACTCGCGCGATCGAACTGAATCCGAATCTGGCCGAAGCGTACAACAATCGCGCGTACGTCTACATGGTTAAAAAAGACTATGCTGCGGCTCTGCCCGACCTAGATCGCGCGATCCAATTACGTCCCACCTACGTGAATGCGCTGATGAATCGCGGCGATATTTACAATTACTATTTTGCGATCGACTACGAGCGCGCGGTCGCTGACTATGATCGAGTGCTCACGATTGATCCGGGCGCCGGGAACCACACTTCCGTTTGCGGTCATCGCCTGCTGGCGTTACATCACGGCTGGAATCCAAATGTCTTGGGAGCCTTGCTGACAAGCGGAGTCACGGCCGGTTGTCCCAGTCTTTCTCAATGACGGTCGTCCCAGAAATAATGAATTCCCCTTGGTTATCGTGGGCCGCGATAGCGAATAACCCGACTTTTGTTTTTGAACAGCGATTCAATCCACACGCCATCGAGCAAGCCATAAACTACGGCGTCCTCCGGCTATCGCGCGGATCAGTCGTCCATAACGGATACCAGTCCGGCGGGATGACGGTGTAGAGCGGAATGTGATTCGGTCCGATGAGCAGCACGCTCTCGCCGCGATCGAGCGTCAAAAGCTCGCGCGCCTCAACTTCATTCAAGCCGAACAAGCTCGCGACGCTGGGGACCGATGCCGCAGTTTGTCTAAACAATATCGTGAGCGCCGCGGTGTCACGAATGACGACGGCTTGCTGCGATGCACTCAAGTCGCCGCCATGCTGGGTCGCAAGATGCACACCGGCGTTCCGCTTTCTGAATCGCCGCGCCATTTCAGCCAGATCGTGCGCTGCCCCGGGATGCTCCAACCAGCGCCACGCTTCGTCCACGACGACGAGCGTTGGCTGCAATTTCGACAAGACATTCGCCCAGATGAACGTGTGGACTTGGCGCATCCGTAGCGCCTGCATGTCCGCGTGCACGTTCTTGAGTCCAAACACGACGAGCGATGAGCGTGGATTGACATTCGTATGCTGACTGAACGCCGGCGCGTATACGCCTTCCGCCAGAGTCTGCAAGCGATCCGCCAGATCTTGCGCTTCGCGTCGCTCGTCCGTGCGCAGCGCGGCATACAAATCGCTCAACACCGGCGGCTGGGTGTGCCAGGTCGTTGAATCATCTGGTTTGATCCCCGCTTCCCTCATGATCCGCTCGTAGGCGGGAATCAGGATCACGTTCCGCTCCTTGTGCGTGAGTGTCCCCAGTGCGATTTCCAACCACGCGAGCGCGTCTTGCATCCCGTTGAACCAAGCATCGGGGTCTTCGGGATTCAAGTCGAGTACGTTCATGTGATGCGGCGAGGTGAGCGCGAGGTCGAGATACGTGCCGTTGAGTGCGCGGCACATCGACTCGAATTCGCCTTCCAGGTCGAGGATGTAGCAACGCATCCCCAGGAGCACCGCCCAGGTCGCCTTGTATTTGAGGAACATGCTCTTGCCCGATCCCTGCTCGCCGACGATGAGCAAATTGGAATTGGGCAACGTAAAGTCATTCACGATCACCCACGCGCCGGTCGTGCGGTCGATGCCGTACGGGATTCCCTGCGCATCCGCCTGTAGTCGCCGCGCGAACGGAAACATGCCTGCCAGCGCCGACGTTGTGATGTTGCGTCCATGCCCGAGGTAGTTCACACCAAAGGGCTGAACGCTGTACAAGCCGTCTTCCTGCCGCAGTGAGGCGCGATAGAACCGCAGATTCGCATCGAGCAGATGGTCTTCGAGACGGCGAGACAATTCCTCTAGCTCTTCTTCTGTCCGACTATAGACCGCAATCGTCCACAAGAGTTCGAGCGGCGGGAGATGACTCGATTCGATGTCGCGCAAAGTCGCTTCGGTTTCCGCGAGTTCATCCTGCGCGGTAAAGTCGGGCAAGCGACCCTGCTGTGTCCTCGTCAGGTTCTCGGCGTAGAGCGTCGTGCGCCGCTGACGCAAGTGTTCGCGCACCGCTGACTTGTCGAGCGGTCGCGTGAGCAGGCTGACGCGGACCTCGCCGGGAAAGTCGTAGATCGAATCGAGCGAACCGCGTCCGACATTCGGCGGTAGGTCTTCCACGAACCACACGCGCACCCAGCCCTCGCCGACCAGGTGGATGCGGTCCGACTCGATCTTCATCGCCGCGGGCGCAAGGTGATCGACCAGGTCGCGCGTGCCGGTGTGAAGAGGAGTGGATGTTTGGGTGAGTGGGCGAGTCGGAGAATGTTTTTCCTCTCTTCCCTGCTTCCCTGCTCCTTCGCTCTCCTGCTCGCCACCGCCCAAGAGACGGTCTACAGCACGAACAAATCTACTCAGCAGCGCCATGGTCTCCCTCACGCGGCAGGTCGACATCCGTAGGTGCGATCAGACTCTTGAGCCGAAGAGTGGGCGGGACGCGATAGTCGGGAATGGAGGGGTGATAGACGCGATGCAGTGTCGCGACGAGTTCTTGATCGGTCAGTCGTCGGCTGCCGAGTCCAATGCGCGTGAGTCCGCGAATCACCTGGTCGCTCCGTTGTTTGAGTTCCTGGATTCCACGCTGATACTTGTCGCTGGCCAAGAGCACGCGACCGCGCAGTCGCTCTTCGGGTGCAATCGGGTCGTACGGCAACACGATCAAATAGAGCGGCGCTTGCGGATTCACTTGCCGCACCACCTCCAGCATAAAGTTGATCCAGCCGTACAGCGCCTGCGCATACGCGGCATTTCCTTCGCGCTGTCGTTTCTGTGCTGCGCTATCTGCGTACGCAAGATATTCTTCGAGCCGCTGCCGCTTGCGCGCGACGACGATCTGATACGGAAAGCGCAGCGTCAAGAGAAAGTTGCCGTACTGCGCGATGAGGCCCTCGCGTGCACTGTCGGAGAGCCGCGTCAGATCCAGCCCTTCCGCTTCGATCACCGCGGCGAGCTCGCCGCTTCGCAGAATGATCGTATTGTCCCGCACCGCCTGCGCGAGAATATGTTCTTGAGTGGATGGTAATCCAATTCTGTTTGGCATTGTCCATGCTCCAGCGAATCAGTTGAACGGTGGATCAGTAGGACAGTGGATCGGTAGGACAATGGGCAGCGAGACTGTTCCACTGTCTTACTGTTCCACTGTCTTACTGTCCCACTGTCTTACTGTTTCCACTGCTCACGGTTCACTGTCTTTTCGCTTCCTCGACGACCCTCCGCGGTTGGACTTGATCCAACGCCCCCGTGAACCACGCCGCAGCTTCCCAACGCGGATCGTGTCCGCCGCCGACCGCATTCCCGATCAGCCACGGAGCGAACGCGAGTACGTACGGCTCACGCTCTTTTGCCACGAACTGATACATCGGCGCGATCACGTCAGCCATTTGCTCGGCGTCGCCCGTACCGCCTTCCGTGATGATGATCGGCAGACTTGCGCCAAAGACCTGCTTCACGATCGCGTCGTAGGCGCGATAGCGAAAGAATCCGTCACTACTCCGATGGCTCGGATCGAAATCGCCATAGTTGTGAACCGCGATCCACATCTGATTGATGAGGTCGTAGCGTCCTTGCCGCTTCAATTCCTCCAGCGCGGCTTGGAAAAACGCGAGGTCCGAATCGTCTGGCTGCGGCGACATCGGCGAGAATCCTGGCAAGCCGCCGTTCGCCGCGATGACCTCAGCGCCTTGAATCCAGTAGGACACAAACTGCTGCGGCGAATGCGGCGCATCCGTGCCCCACTCGTCGTCCACATTCGGCTCGTTGAAAAGCTGGAAGTAACGCACCCCGCGCTCTCGGTAACGCGCGACGATCCAGCCGAGCCGCTGCCAGTCTGTCTTGCCCACCTGCCGATCGATGCGCATCACGACTTGAATCCCCTCGGAGTTCAACCGATCGATCATATAGTCGTTCGCGATCAGATCCCAATCGTTCATCCCTTGGAGGATCACAACCCATCGGACGTTCATCGCGGCGAGTTCAGGAACAAATCGATCCACGACCGTCTGGGTTTGGTACGTCGTCGGAAACCAATCGAGTCCGCGTCCATTGTCCTTTACCGGACGCGGCAGCCCTGACAGCGGTAGCGGCGAGAACACGTCGGCTCGCACGTACGTCGCCGGTCCGTGGAAGTAAACCCACGAACGTTGCTGGGTGCTGACGACGACGCGAACCGGCGTTGGCGTTTTCGCGTTTGGATGCGCGAGCGGTGCAACAGCCAACGTTGTCGCCACAGACGCAGTCGGCATCGAGGCGACCTGGGTCGCCGTTCCACTGGATGCGATCGCTGAAGTACCCGCGTCCAGTTGAACCAGGCTGCCCGCGTGACCTATTTCTTTCGCGCCTTCCTCAGGATTTGAATCAACGGCGTCACAGGGACTCGGGCTGGCGGTCGCGGAGACGTCCTCCGCCTCCGGTCGCACAGCGTCCTGGCAATCCTGTGTTGGAAATATTGGGGCAACACCTGCACTCCCGAAGGGGTACGGTGCAAGTGTTGCGTTGGATTTGTTCGGGAATCTCCGCAAGCCGATGAGCGTCATACCGGTCAATATCATAAGACTCACGACTACAGCCAGGATCAGTTCAGTTCGGTTTCGGTTAGCCATATGTGGAATCGGATCCGTTTTACTTTTCATCTTCTGATCTGAAGTAAGAACCACCAACCTTGGATTTCGCCGAGTCCGCCCCGCAAGAGATAGACGACGAGCGCGAAGAGCGACAAAAGCATCGCCATGTCGATTAGCACCACAACGGCCGCTGGCGCTGAAGCCGATGGCACAGTTGGACTCAAAAGCCGGGGCGGCGATGTGCCCACCGCGTCGTCTTCAATGGTGGCCTGGTTCCCGCGCATATCGGAAAGGGATTGGTCGATCGCGATCTCTACGACCTGATCGCGGGCTGCGGAATGCTCATTGTCGCTGCGCGTCCAGACGCGTTTCTGCGGACGTGTCCAGAACTTGATCTGGGACGCGAGCCACTGCTCCGCGCTCAATCCGTCTTTGCGGAAGAACGCCAGCGCCACGCCGATCGAGATGACAACCAGCCCGATGAGCACGCGGACGAGAAGTTCGCTGCCTTCGACGGGACCGAAGAGCACCATCGCGCCAGCCACGACGCCCGCAACGACGAGATAGCCGAGCTGACGCAGCGTCAGCCCGTACCACGGGCGAAAACCCAGCCGAATGCGGCGCGGAAATTGAATCTGCATCCGCTACGCGCCTGCGTCAGTGTCGGTCGAGCGACGCGCTTGTGCTGCCATCGCTCGATTCAGCAATGAGACCTCGATCCAATCTCCGATCTGCGTCCCCGTCTTTTCCAGTGTGCCCGCCGGCAGTTCGAGCGCCATGGCGGAACGACCAACCAGTGGACTGATCTGAGATGGCTTGAACGCGTGGAGCAAGTGAATGGCGCGTCCATCTTCGTCGAGGAAGAGCACGTCAATCGCAAAGCGCATCCCCATCGTGTGAACCGCCTTCGTTCCCAAGAGGAGCAACCCTTCGCTTTCGCCCAGGGAGGGACGACCGATCAAGCCGCGCAGGCGCGCCCAGGGTTGCGCAGCGACCACGCCTCTTTCGGCGAGGATTTCCTGACGAGTGTGATTCAGTGCTTGCATGTTCTCGTTCTCCTGTTACGATTTGTTCTTCGCGTTCGCGCGCCAGAGTGTCATCGCGCGCTGCGAGAGGACACCCTGGGCTTGCATTTCGCCCAGGCGCGCCTCTAGCGCGGCGATGGGATCGGTTGGCGGCTGCCGAAAGATGTCCTGCACAGTTTGAATGAACTGTGCGCCTGCCGTCCAACCGCCTCCCGACTCAGGCGAGCGAATCTCGTGATAGATGCGCGCCGCCGCACCGGGCGTGATCCGATTGCCCAGCGAATTCGACACGGCTGTCCCCGTCTCCCAATCGTGCGGCGCCAACTGTGGATGCCAGGGGACCTGTTGTGCTTGCACTTGCAGCGCCGGCTCGTGCGGTTCGACCATGCGATGCGCGAGAAAGCCCGCGACGTTTCCGCCAAAGCCTGCGTCGTGCGCCATCGTCTCCAGCGGTAATCCTTGGCGTGCCGATGCGATGACGGGTGTCATGCTGCGGTCCCAGCCACTGGCTTGGCTCGCGGGATCATTCGACTCACGACCACCGATGCTCAACTGGTTGAACGCGTCGACCGTGGCACGTGCCGTCGCGACCTGCTGACCTGGATCGGAATAGAGCGATGCGAAAGAACTGGCGCGATCCGCGAGTGGAGACGGCAGCGTGCCGATGACATTCGCCGCTTCGGGCGCGAGCCGTTGGCTCGGTAGACTTGGACTCACAGGCATACTTGACGCTGCGAGCGGCGCGCCCATCGGCGACACTGACGGTGTTTGTGCTGGCGGCAGCGATGTTTCGACGGGTGGCGCAACGCTTGGCGTGCTCCTGTCTGCACTCCCAGCCGTGCTTGGTGAAACATCAGAACGGTGAGACCCAGGGCCTGTGCTCGCGACACTCTGAGATTTTAGGGTAGGCGATGGCATGCGAGCCGAAGTTGGGTCTACGCCGCCAACTGGTGCGTTTGGATCGGCGCTCGGCGGTTGTGCAGCCTGACCAGTGGGGGCTCGGTTACCTGGCACTGGACTGGGCTTCGGAGCGCTCAACCCATCGTTACGGCTCGGTGCGCCATTCCCCCGCGAGTCGCTCCCAGCCGAAGCGGAATTTCGTCCTGACGGATTCGCTCCCCATCGCGTCCGCGAGTCTTCGTCGCGTCGTTGCTGTTCCATTGTGCCGCCGAGGGACCGCATTCCTGCTCCCAGGCTGCCGAGCATTCCAGGTTGCCGAAACAAAACGTCTCCCGCGCCGCGCAAAGCCGCTCCAGGGCTGAACGCATTCCGCGCGACACTCGTCGGGGATCCCGTTGCCGACGTGGTCGCTTTTGCACCAGCACTCGCGGTATTGGCGGCTGAGCTAGCCGCAAGGCTAGCACCCCCAGCACCTCCGCCGGTTCCACTTCCACCTGCAGTTGTCGTGGTGGCAGCACCGCCCGCACCCGCGGCAATTGAGCCGCCCGCCAGCGCCGTCACGCCCGCAAGCGCAAGCGTGCCCAGAGTCGTGACCGTGCTCACCGCTTTCTGCATCACCTCGCCCGCCGCACCAAACACGCCCTTGATGATGATCCCGTCGACCGTGAGGAGCACGCTCAAAACCCCAATCGCGCCGATGAAATTCACGAACGCCGTGATCGGATCGTTCGACGGTCCGCGCACCGCGAGTACCATCACGAGCTTCAAGAGCAACGCATTGATCGGACCGAGCGCTTCGACCAGGACGAACCCGCGCAGCCACATATACCTGAACCAGCCGAGCGGCGGCAGCACCCCCAGGATGATGACAACGGGCGCGAGCGCGACCAGGAGGTAGAGGATCACAAAGCGCGCCAGAAACTGGAAGATGAGCGCACTGAGCACTGCCAGTCCCATCAAGATCACAAAGACGACGATGATGAGTGATGCCGGCATCGCGACCATCGTGAGCACGACGGCGGCGGTTCCGAACACGAGCGTGGTGATCGCGTTCGGCTGAAAACCCGCTTCACCCGTGAAGCTCATGTTCAAAATCGCGAGCGTCGTCGCGTTGCTGAAGCGATTCGCCAAATCCATCCAATACAAGCTGGTCGCGCTCGCGACGACGGCGATGAGCCAACCGCCGAGCGCTTCCTTCAGGTCGCCGATGCCCCAGGATGCCGCGGCGACCGCATCCTTCGCGGCAAGCGCGGCAATGATCGCGAGCGTGAGCGGCCAGAGGAGCACCGCAACCTTGATCATCAGCCGCCACGCCGGTCCCATGACATCGTCGCCGTTCGCGATCCCTCCTCCGGGTGTAATGATCCCCGGGCTCGACGTGAGCCAGCGACCGATTGACGCGGAGAAGAACGATTCGAGCGGCGTGACCGTGTCGTTCAGGATCGACTTGGCCGCGTTCTGCAATGCCTCCACCAAATTCTCAAAGGGAAACTGGATGATCTGATTGATTACCTGCGTGATCGAGTTGCCATCTCCAGGTGGAGGAGTTGGCGGTGGTGGCGTCGGCGATTGCGGCGAAGGATGCTGTGGCGGCGCATTCTTCGCGATGGCGGCGGTCCGCTCTGGATGTGGCGCGCTCGCTGCCGCCGGACGCGGCAGCATGCCAAGCAACAGGGCTGCATAGATTGCGGCGAAGACCACCACGCGAATTCTCAAGCAACAAAACTCAAACATTCATCCACCTAAGATCTCGACGGTTGGACGCGGCGACCACATCGAAAGATCGCTCGACAATCGGTTTGAAACAGAATTGACATTGCTGCATTAAACACCCCACGCGGTTGCCGGGTCTTGTATGTAGCCAAAGATACTCGATCCAATCGATAGAATTCGCTGACGCCCAGTGCTATGCTGTGAGTAGATGGGCGAACGATTCGCCCAGGGAGGTGAACGATGTTACCTCAACCCATTACAGACGCTCTGATCGTTTTCGGCATGTTCGTCGTGCGGATCGGTCTGCCGGTCCTCATTCTGTTCGGACTGGCAGCCTGGCTGCAGAAAAAGCTCCAGCCACGCGAAGCCGAAGAGACCCATCGACGCACCGATCACGCGCGCATCATTCCATTCTCGCGGTCAACCGCCCAAACACCATCGGCTCAGGTGCCAGAGAAGACGGCGCAGGACACAGAACGAGACGACAAGGCGGCGCATGTGTAGCGCATGGGCCACACTCGACCGATCCTGTCACGCCCTGCCACGCGTCAAGCCGATGCCAGAAGGATTCGCGCAGTGGGTTTTCACCGCGGAGTCCGCGCATCAACGTGCCGTGACATGAACACGTCCGCAAGCGAATTCGCTGAGAACTAGCCGTGGGCTGGTTCTCTACTTTCCGGTCGGAACTCACCGATTACGGCAAATTGATCCCGCCGGTGCTCTTGTAGGCTTTCAGCGTGTCGATGATCGTGTTCGCGATCGTGATCGTGAAGATCGCGCCGACGAAGCACAGGACGACGCCGGCGATCCGCATCCAGGTGGAGGACAACCCGCCGGGACGACCTGCCATCACTTCGATCATGCCGGTGAGAAAGCCGGTGACGAGCCCGATGGCGAGCAGAAGCGCCGACAGCGCGATGAGTCCGTCGATCAGCATCTTGGCGAGACTCGCGAGCGCCTCTGCCATGCCGCCAGGACTCTGGGCGTAGGCAACGCCCTGGTTGGCCATGATGAGCAGAAGCGCGCCCAGGAGTCCGATCACGCGTCCGCGCACGACGGGATCGTTCGCCCAGCTTTCGACGCGAGTTTGGATCGATTTGAGCATGTGAATCTCCTTTGTTTCGGACGGAAGACGGACGACCGATGACCGACGTTTTCCGTCATCCGTCATTCGTCATCGGTCTTCCGTCAGAATAGAATTCCCACCAGCGCGTTGCTGATGGAAACGGCCGTCAGTGCGATCACCAGACAGATGATCACAGCGCCGACCTTGACCCACAGCGCGCTCAGAAGCGAGGGCGCACCGACGACGTAGCTGAGTTGCGCTTCCAGAAATCCCGTCGCAATCCCGACGGCGAGCAGCGCCGCTGTCACCTGGATCACGAGCGTGAGCACTTCGGCGACCACCGCCCGCAGATCGCCCAGGGGATCGACCGCGACGAATGACGTCGCGAGCAGCGAACAACAAACCATGGCATACCTCATGGGCACAACCTACCAGGGCGTGACGTTCGAGAATCGGCACAAGCGATAAATCGACACGTCGCGCAAGAGCATCACCGGCTGTGCCGAGACAGTTCCGCCGATCCATTCCGCTTGCGCGTTGGAGAGATCGAGAATCGCCGCGACCTTGTCGCCGGTCTTGATCCAGGCGACCGGACGTTTCCCTGCGACGCCGCGGGGAGTTGTCCATTCGACCTTGACGACGGGCAGTTCCGCACAAGCGCCGGCCAACCTTTGCACATGAATCCATTCGAGGTAGTCCTCTCGAAGCGTCGTCTCCGCAGAGGACGGAATCACAGATGCGGTCAACCCGCACGTCGCGCTCGTGAGCGTTAGCATCAAGAACCCAAGGGCAAGCAGCAGAAATGGTTTTGACATTTTCACCTCCGTCTGGCGCTGTCTCACGGCTTGACCTGGGTAGGCGGGGCGGCAAACACGACGACCGTGATCGCGCGGTCGATATAGCCCGAGTTCAGGTCGACGTGCAGGACGAAAGTCTGCGTTTGTCCAGGACACACGTCCTGTGAGCTGTGCCCCGGCTCTCCCTGGCCGTTGAAATACACTCCGCGCACACCTTCCACGTCCCAGCGCAGGGTCGTGCACTGTCCCGCGATCACCCAGGGCGAGTCGGCGCGAAAATCCACGTACATCGGCGGGGTCGCGGTCGGCTGCGGTGTGGGTGTCGGCGCGAAAGTTGGCGTGGGCACAGCCGTCGGCGGCGCTTCGATGACGGGCAGACCACTCGCGTCGCCGGTGAGCGCAATGAAATCTCCATAGACCCAGCCGCTCGGCGGCGGAACCAGGAAGAGCCAGAGACCTTCGCCGTCGCGCCCGCGCACATGAACCTTCGTCCCCTTGCTCAACTTGCCAAGGATGGGATAGTACGTGCCAGGACCGAGTCGCACGTTCACCATCGCCGTGATCTCGCCACTCAAGACGCCGGGCGTCACGGGCACTACGGTTGGCACGGGCGTGAACGTTGGCCACGGGGTATCGGTCGGTCGTGGCGTGAAGGGTGGGCGTTCCGTCGCGGTCGCCGTTGCGCGAACGTGTATCGGCGATGGTCCACTCAGTCCCAGCGTACTGCACCCAAAGAGCGAAAGGGACGCCAGCACCAGTCCAACGAAAAAAAGCATTCCTTTCATCCTCACGCTGACCTTCATCATTGCTCTACCACTCCTGCCGCTGCAAATGCATTGACCGTGATCGGTTGATTGCCATTGACGAGTCCGAACAAAATCGTTGGAACTTGGACCTCGACACACACGCCGACCGCGGGCTGAGTTTCCGACCAGGTGGTGGTGTCCCACAGACTCGCGCGCGCGATACACGGCGCGGGCAGGTTGAATGTTCCACCACCTGGATTCGGGATTACCCCGATCTGATACTCGTAGCTCGTGATGCCGCGGGTCTGCATTGCCTGCACAAGCGCGCCCTGTGCTGCATTCGTCGCGGTGGATGGATCGAGCGACATCGCACCCGTCGCCATGAACTGGCTCCAATCGCGACCGAGGCTTGAGCCGCGCAAGGCGGCATCGTTCGCCGCGCTGTACGCGAAGGTGCGCGTGTCCTCCAGCCGATACACGTCGACGATCGCGGCGGCGAGCACTATCAGGATGAGCGTGAAGAACAGTCCCGCAATCGAGGCGCTGCCGCGTTCCTCATTCAGTCGCATGTGTTTTCCTCTCAAAGAATTGGACGACGATTTCTGGATCGAATTGGGTTCCCGCATTACGTTCGATCTCCGCTCGCGCTTCCACCGGTGCGAGCGCGTGACGATACGGACGATTACTGGTGAGCGCCGCGTACGCGTCCACGACCGCCAACGTGCGCGCCACGAATGGAATCTGTGGCCCACGAAGGTCGTAGGGGTAGCCCGTGCCATCCCAGCGTTCGTGATGGTACCGGGCGCCCTGGATGATCGTTCGAGACACACCGATCTGCTCGAGGATCGCCGCGCCCTTCGAGGGATGCTGTTCCACGATCCGTCTTTCCTTACGAGACAGTCGGCTGCGCTTGCGCAAGACGAGCGGCGTCACGGTGATCTTGCCGACGTCGTGCAGCAATCCCGCCCAATACCATTCTTCTTCTTGACCCGCGGGTGCGAGCGCCAGCAGCTCACGCCCCACTTGTTGACTGTGCACGACCAGGTCGGCATCCCAGGACGAAACGACGATCGCGATCGCTCTCAACACCGCGCGCTCTCCTTCGGGCATTTGTTTCAGTTGGAGCAATTGCATTACGGATACGCCTCGATGCTCTGCGAATGTGTAACCTGCAAGGTCTTCGGCGCAAAAATGATGAGCGGCACGACGGGCTGATAAAGCACTTGCGCTGTCACACTGAACACCGCTTGAAACGACTGACTTGGCATATCGACCGTCATCTGCACACTCCCCGCGCCTCCCAGGACGTTGGAATCAAGTTCGGTCTGGATCATGTTGCGCGCCGTCGCTTGATCGCTCGGCACAATCGAGAGGTACCGTGCCGCGCGATACGTTCCCACGTCGAGCGCATGTTTCACCGAGACCTCGCGCGCCATCTCGATCGCGCCAAAGAACGTCGCGACAAAGATCAAGAGAAAGAAAACCATCTCGACCGTGACAGCTCCGCTGTCCAATGAGCCAATGAACCAATTTCCCAGTGAGCCAAATCTTCGTTTAGGATTTCTTTGGTTAATTGGTACATTGGTCGATTGGCTCATTTCGTCGTATGGATGATGAACCATGACACGCTCCACTGAACTGGGTCGCTGGCGAGTCCCAACGAATCGTCAAACGCTTGCGCGGACCAATTGCCGTCGAGCGACGCGCCAAAACACGAATCGTTTCCCGCGCTCATTGCATCCAGAACGAATTGTCCGTTCGCATCAGTCGTGGTGTAATAGGTCGTCGGGTTTCCGTTCGGGTCGATCAACACAACGCGAATCGTCTGACCCATAACCGTGCCGCCAGAGAGCACGCCGCGCAGCACCTGCGTTGGTTCGCCGACGATGGCGCCACACCTCAGGAGGAACGCATAGTCCCGACTCAGGGAGAGCGCGGCTGGTATCGTCGGGATTGCTGACGGCGTAGGTGTCGATGTAGGAGTGCTCGTCAACGTCGGTGTCCACGTCGATGTCGCGGTGGGTGTCGCCGTGCGGGTTGGCATTGCTGTCAGCATTGGTGTTGCTGTCGCGGTTGGCGTCCATATGGGTGTCGGCGCTGCCGAGATGTAGATGCGAATGTAATCGATGTCCAACGTCGACCACGACCCCGGTCCCGCGCCGCCCCAGCTCTCGTCGTACGAGTTGCCGAAATACGTTGAAAGGGGACGCCAGGAGCGCCAGGGATTTGTCCCCGCGTAATATGTGCCGTCGAAGTAGAGATACCCCGTCCCGCCGATGAATTCGGCGCGCATCGTGTGCCAAGTGTAATCGACCGGAATCGAGACCTTGCCCGCACCACCTTGATAGACATTCGCGTTTCCTCCAAAGCGACCTGGAGCTGACGGTTGGTGCTGCTCGTTGTGCAGGATGTTTTCGTAGTTGTTTACGGGATATGAATCGGTCACTGCATAGCGCGAGCCGCTGAAACTGGTCGTGCCAACGCCAAAAGCCGACCCGTACGCTGTCAGATATGGACGGCGGAAACGGACCTCGACCGCATAGTTCAGATTACTGGCATTGATGTATCCGTAGAGGTCGTTCCGCCAGATCATCGGATAGGTGTCGGACCAGGGCGATTCCAGATGCAGGAATCCGCCGCCCGTGTCGATCCAGAAATTTCCTCCCCCACGGTCGGTTGACCAACCGGCGAGGTCACTCGCGGCGCTGAATTCGTCGGCGTAATACAGTTGCCATGCCGTTTGTGCGGAAGCCACATGGCTCGGCGCCGCGGGTGCGGCCGTCGGTGTGACGGCAACGACGAGACCCAGCAGGAAGGTCAAAGCCAAGACACGAATACGCACGATCCATACTCCTATCGCGGCGCCACAAACAGGAAGAGATACACTACGCACCCGAGACAGAACGAGAAGGCGTAGGGCACGGCTTCCTTCTCGAATTCTGTTTCGCTGGGCAAAAGTTGCCGCGTAATCAAGCGAAAGAAGAGCGCCTTCGGGATGCTGCGCCACTCGTGGCGATACTTGAACGCGAGATACGGCAGCCCGGTGACGAGAATGCTCGCGGCCATCAACTGTGCCAACTGAAAGTCAGGGAAGATTCCGAAGAACCCCATCAGGAGTTTCGCGTCGCCGCCGCCTATGAAATGAACCTGCCAGAGCGAAAGGATCACGACCCAATATACGAGCATCGTCCCATCAGCGAACGCGAGGGCGCGCCCGACGCCTGCGAGCATCATCGGATAGGTGACCCAATTCGGCACGCGGTGAATGCGAAAATCCATCAGCGAAATCCATAGCATGAGCGCGGTCATTCCCACGAACACAATCGGAAATGACGCGTGCAACGCCGTGGGAAAAACCAGGGCGAATGCGAGCGCTCCTGCGGCGAGCGGCAATAGCGTTTCGTACGCGCGTACAAGACCTTGTGATCCTATTCGGGCTTGGGTCATAAGCTGGAGTTGATCTCCTTGATCTTAGTGACGATGGTGTTGAAGAGCGCGATGACCGCGAGCGTCATGAGCGCCGCGACGAGCGTCGCGAGAATCACGTATTCCATTGTTTCGAGTCCGCGTTCGTCACGGTAAAAATCTTGAAGAATCATGCGATGACTCCTGGGTAAGGGATTGGGAATAACGCCGTATTCCCAATCCCCGGTCGTCGTACGGTATCGTCAAAGGAGGGCCATTCCCGCTTCAATCCACCTCGGCGTGAAGCTCCTGGAGGTTTCAGGTCGCATCTCTCGCGACCATGCGAGGATCAGTTCCTTGACGATGGTTGTCCTACGGCTGTGCCACGGTCGGTACGTTGTCGGTGATGATCGTGTTCGTCGCGTCCGCGCGTGCGTGCGTCGTCGTCCAGAGCGCGACCATGATGAGTGTCATGATCGAGATCACCATCGTGGCGCCGACGACAAACTCGACCATCTCGGTTCCACTTTCATCGCCGTGAAACTTTCTAACTACGCTCATTGCCTTCTCACCTCCCCTCGAAAAAATTCAGGACCCAGTTCATTCGATTAAAGACGCGCCGCCGATTGGACGGTTCCCCGCAGAATTCCTATTGAACATCGACCGAAACGTCGTCGATGACGGCGCCAGCATAAGAGCAACCAGCCCAGGTCGCAGTGAAACTGATCGTTTGCGCTCCCGTTGTGACCGAGGAAACGATATAGTCGATATTGGTCCATCCCTGACTCGCGCCCAAGCCGTATCCGTTGGTATGTCCCGCCACGCTGACTTGGTAGTTGGCTGCACAGTTCGTCGACGCCTTGACCCAATAGTTCACGTGGAGGTTCCCGCCGGGGAACGCGAACGTTTGGGCCATCGACTGCTGACCGCCGTAACTGGTGCAGAAGGACGCGTGGCTGCCGGTGTGCGCTCCGAAACCGGTCGTGCCGATGCTGCAGTTGCCGCTCCAATACGACGCGCCCGATTCAAAGCCGCCGTTCTGGATCAGGTCGGTGGACACCACGGTAGGTATCGGCGTCGGTGTGTTGGTTGGTGTTTGCGTCGGCGTTTCAGTGGGTGTGTTGGTTGGCGTATTCGTTGGCGTTGCCGTTTCTGTATCGGTCGGCGTATTCGTCGGTGTGGCGGTCGACGTGGGCGTTGCCGTCGATAGCGCGCTCTGGGCGCTGAAGGTGAACGCGACCGTGGTGGATGCGAGCTGATAGTCGCTCGTAACGGTGAGCGGCAGCGTTGCGTGGAAGCAGAGCACTTCGCTGGTCCCCGCCGCGAGCTGACGGTAACCTGCGCCCGTGGCGGGGTCTCCGACGTACGCGCGGGCGAGGGCGCCGCTGTAGAGTTCGTTACCCGAGATGCTCCACCCCGCGTTCGAGCAATCAGTGACCTTGGACTTGACCGCGAGTGTAAGTTGGATCGCCAAGACCTTGCCGTTATCGGCGGTCACTGTCGTCGTCATCGCATAGCGCAGCGGCAGAGAACCAGCATTCGTGATGGTGAGCGGCTGTGTCACCTGGTCCCCTGGCGCCATGTTCGTGTACGTGACGAGCGCAGACGCCGGTGCCGCGCTGATCGCGAGCGTGCCGGTCGTAAACGCGTTGTTCGGAATCGTCGCAACACTCGTGAACAGCGCGGTCGCGAGGGTTAGAGATAGCGCGGCGAGGATGCCTGCTAGGATGAATAATCTGAGTGATCGTCTACACATAATTTCGTTTCGATTACCGCACAGCCGATTCAACCGCCGTCGGCGCGGCGGTTGGCGTTATGCATTGAGTGATCGTTGGCTTGGGGGTTCGCGTCTCCGTCGTTGCGGTCGTTGCACGGACCCCGGTGTGGACCAAGGCGAGCGTCGGTGTTGGCGTGATGACTGGCATCGCGGGCTGAGTTCCTGTCGGCGTCGCGGCGAGCGTTGTTGGAATTCGCGTTTCCACCGCAGTTGGCGCAGCCGCGGGTGTGTGCGTTGGTCTCGCAGTTGTCGCGGGCGCCGGCGTGATAGTTGCCGCAATGATTGGGCCAGGTGTTGGAGTACGCTGCGCCGGCGTTCCTTGTTCCGCTATGGTCGTTGATGCGGTCGGCGTGATGGTAAGTTCGGTACGCTCAATCCTGGGCAGCTCTCGGAGCGCCGCCGTCGGATTCGGGCTGCTCGTCCATTCCCCGAGCACGGTTTGCACCACGTAGCAGTACCACTTGCCCTTGGGCACGACACGCTGCCGATCGACAAAAGTCGTCACCGTGAGGGACGTGACGCGCCCAATCGACACCCACGCTGTCCTCGTACAGTGGGACGTTTGGCTCACGGAACCCAGGACGGCGTAGCCGTCGCCGTTCGCGCCCGCGCTCCAGGTCAGGACGATCTCTTTTCCGTGCCAGGTCGCTTTCAAATTCCCAGGCGGTACAAGTGCGTTCGTCGTCAGCGGATTGCCTCCGACTGCGGCGGCAGTGCGCAACGCGGCCGTGGCATGGGGAACAAAATGTCCAGCCAAGGCAAAGAGCATCACCCAAAGCAGAGAGAGCCAGAGCCAGCGGCGTCGCAGCGTCAATCGCTTATTCATTCCCCTTCATCACTTTCGGAAAAGTCAGTTTCGACACTCTCAAACGCGACTCGCGTGGAGCGCGTTGGCGCGCTCACACCTGGCGAGCCTGCCGCGACTTGACGACGCGATCTTTCAGCCACAGCACAGCGAGCAGTATCAGCGGCGCCCACACCAGGACGAGGGTCCCAAACGGCTGCGCGGCGTAGTAGACCGCGTAGCCGACCAGGGGAATGGTCGCGATGACCAGGAGTCCTTTCGACGGCAGCGCTAACGGCGCATCGTCGCTCGTGTTCGCATCGCCGCGCGTGGTCACGTAGCGCACGCCATCGCGCTCGTCGATCTTGACAATGCGGTGGATGATGGGCAGGGTCGCCTCCGAACTGGGACTGAACGCAATCACGTCGCCGACCTGAAGATTCTGAGTCGGGATCGGCGCCGCAATCGCGACGGAACCCGTCGCAATCGTCGGCTCCATGCTTCCCGACACCACGACGAACGTGCGAAAACCGAAGAACATCGGCACGATGCCGACGGCAACGGCGAGGACGAGGACGAGCGCGGCGACGTGGCCAGCCAGAGTGGCCACCGCCCATACCCTCTGCGCCCATGCTCCGGTTGTTTTCGGCGCTAACGATTCGGGCGCACCCAGTGGATCCAAGGGCAAGCTGCCCAATCCTCCGCTGCGCCGTCTCGATTTCACAAAATCCATTTCGATGTCTCCTGATGATTCCTGGGTGGGAGCGAGAACCGCGCCCACGCGTTGATGTTTGGATTGAGGGGAACTGGGCATCCAGTTCCCCTTCGTTCTTGGATTTGGCTACGGGTTGTTCTTGACCTGTTCAGCGTCGAACGTGAACGTCGCAGTCGTGGCGGCGTTCTGGAACGCGTCGCCCGTGCTCGCAGGCAGACTCGCATTGAAGCAGAGCGCTTCACTTCCGCCCGCCGAGAGCGTGCGATCCCCGGGCTGCTGTCCTTGCGTCGGGTCGCCAAAGAGAGCCGCACTCAGGCTGCCCGAGTAGACCGACGCCCCGCTCGCGCTAAAGCCGGTGTTGGAGCAGTCTGTGACGCCGGACTTGACCGAGAGGACGAGCTGGTTCGCGAGATTCTTGTTGTCCGTGTTGGTCGATGTGCTCGTCATGGCATAGCGGAGATCGAGCGTGCCGGCATTCGTGAGAGTGATCGGCGCGGTCACCTGGTCGCCCGGCGCCATGTTATTGAAGGTGATCGCCGCCGAGGTAGGCGATGCGGTGAGGACCAGCGAGCCGGTCGTGAAGGTATTGTCCGTTACCGTCGCCTGGGACGTGAACAGAGCTGAGGCGGCAAGTCCCAGAGTGGCGAGCAATCCTGCGACGGCGAACAGCATCAGTGATTTACGAAGCATGTGGGTTACTCCTTGTGTTGTGGTTTTGATCTTTCGTGCTTTTGGCTTGGGTTCATTCAACTATCGACCTCGTCGTGTTAGACACCACCTCCTTGAATTCGAGTGAGCGCGGTTGTGTGTTCACGCACTGGCGCAGTGGCTGCAAGTCGAGAGAGCGATTCATCTCACGGCTGTCCCGGCACTCCCGCGAGTGACGTCACGAGCAGGCTGACCGCCGGGATGAGCGCGAGCAGCATGATGGTCGGGAAGAGCGCGAAGAGCATCGGCAGAATCAAGTTGGTCGGCATCTCCTCGATCGAGAGCTCGGCGCTCGCAACAATGCTCTGAGAAATCGAATCGGCGCTTTGCGCCAGCGCGTCGGCGAGTGACATGCCGCCGCGGAGCGCCGCACGCACGAGCACCAGGAGTTTCCGTAAATCCTCCGACTCGAAATCTTGCGCCAGCGCATCGAGCATCGCTTCCGGTCCTTCCATCCGCAGCGTTCGCTCGACGTGATACCGCACGCGTTCGACGAAGGGCATGACGGTTTCTCCGGGTCGCTGGGCGATATGTTCGAGCGCTTGCGACACCGTGACGTTGAGTGCGAGCGCCAGCCGCAGCTCGGCGACGAAATCGCGCACTTCCAGGCGCAACCGCCAGCGCGCGTTCTCCTTCATCTGCCGTCGAATGAACGACGGGACGTAGGCCGCGGCTAAACCGAAGAAGGACAGATAGACATAGTCGGTGCCCCACAAGACGAATATCAGCGCAATGACGCCAATAATCCCGGCGACGACCCGCCAGGTTTCCCAAGGCAATTGGTCCACCGGATCCTTTGGACCGCGGTCGACGTGTCTAGCTTGTGTGAATCGCCTCCACGCGGGTGTTCTCAAATACACGACGCGCTGAACCATGTGAGCGGTCGCATTCAGCACGGCAAACAGTCCGAAGAATGCCGCGCTAAAGGTGCTGCCGAGCCATATGGAATGAATCGCGATTTCACTCATTGAGTCATCGTTTCCTTTCCCCGCGAAACAAAAACGCCAACAGGAAACCACCTGTTGGCGTGTCTCGCCAGAGAGGAGGATTGAACGTGCGGGCGCATCGGCGCCGCTAGAACTCGCTACTCGGATTCGGCGCTCTTCAGCGTCAGAAAAGCCAGCTGGACGCCGGCGGAGAGCTTCAAGGTCGTCGCGGCCGTGGCTTCGACGAGGCGACCTTGGTGCGCCCTGAAGATAATCTGCCCATAATCGAGTTTGTCGATCTCCGCCCGATTGATTTCGATCATGCGGATCATCTCATCCGCCAAACTGCGTTTGCCAGGCTGCATGACCGCATTGTAACATCTCGCTCTAACATTTCTCTCACAAAACTCTTTCACGGAGTTGGGTGAGTTGATTCTCGAAATACCATGAGCCCAACAGAGCGATCGCCCCGCCGATCATCAGCAGCGCTTGGTGAGAAATCGACGACGAATAAAAGTTCCACCAAAACGGCGCGAGCACGGCGAGTGCCATCACCGCGCCGTTGGCCGCTTGCAGAAAACGCACCGTGCCACTCACGAGTGCGAGCGCGACGCGCGAACGATCCTTCAGACGCTTGCGTTGGTCAAGGCGGTTGGATAACTCGCGCAACGTGTTCAGGATTTCCTTTTGATTGGATTCCGAGGTGTGCCGCAGGATGAACGCGAATTGAGACAGATAAGCATTCTGCACTTCGCGATCCAATTGCGTCAACACTTCTTCCGTGGTCTTGCCGGTGCTAAACGAATCGAGCGCGCGTTGAACGGCACTCTGGAGAAAAGCATTCGTCTGAGTCTTGCTTGCTTCGGTGAGCGCGCCGAATACGGTGGGTATGACCAGATACGCGGAGTAGTAGGCAGCGATGAGTTCTCCGACCGCATCGGTCGCTTGTTCACGCGCCAGCGAAGTGGTGCGTGAACCCAGGTAGACGTACAACGCGATGCCCACGGCACTCAAGAAGACGGCGACGAGGATTCCACCGGTCACCGCCGCCTTGAAGGCCAAGATCATGGCGATACCCAAAGTAATCGATCGACCGAGATGGTTTTGCTTCACCGATAAAACGGGAAGCGCGTGCTGCTGTTTCTCCATCTGGCGCACCCAGTTCGGTCGGCGCCTCCGATAGACCCATTGAACGAAACTCGAAATAGACGACAACACGACGTACCCGCCGAGTCCGGCGGCCAGCGCACTCGCGCCCACGAAGAGCCCGTGAATCAACGATTCGAACATCGAGTTACTCCATTCCGATCGGCGTGAGGACGTATGTTTGAGCGTCGCCGCTTACCGCGACGATTTCGGTCACCTTGCGTTTCCACAGCTTGCCTTCGTCGTCCGGTTGGAGTTCCACGTGCACGCCGATCCCGACGCCGCGCGCGATGCGTTCGCGGATCGCGCCGAGGGGCACGTCCTTTTCGCGAGCGAGGGTTTCAAGCCGCAGGAGCGCGTCCAAGACCGAATTTCCATGAATCGTCGTGTGCGCGACGACTCCCAGGTTGATCGCCTGCAAATACTCATGCGCCTCCTCGCTCACGACCTCGCCGACGACGAGCACGTCGGGACGCATGCGCGTGTAGAGCACGTTGACGACTTCCGTCATCGAAACGCGTCCTTGCTCCGAGTCGCCGCGCACGACGGCGCGCGCTTCGAAGGGATTCGAGGTCTCGATCTCCTCGAATGTTTCCGCACCGCACAGTTGGGAATATTGGGGCAATTGCGCCAATAATGAGTTGAGGAGCGTCGTCTTCCCCGCGGCGGGTCGTCCCGAAATCAAAATGCTCTTGCGCCGCTCCAGCACGACCCGTTTCAGGAAATCGGCTTGAGGCGGAGTGAGCGTACCGGCTTGCACGATTTCGGCGAGCCGCAAGACGCGGTGCGTGAAGACGCGAATGTTGATCGCGGTGCCGCGTTTGGAGAGCGGTGGAACCATCGCGGTGAAGCGTGAGCCGTCCGGCAGATCGACCAGCACGAAGGGATTTGCCGCGCGCAGCGGTTTGCCGCCCATCTCGGCGACGCGCTGCGCGAGCGCGTAAAAGTACGTGTCGGGCGCGCGGACCTGCGTGTCTTCGATGTGCCCGTCGCGCCAGACGAGCACCGCGCCCTGCCGAACGATGATCTCTTCGGTGCCGCCCTCGCGCAAAAATGGATCGAGAAGACCCAAGCCCATCATGCGGCTGGCGAGATCGGTCGCGACTGAACGCGCATCGGTCGACGGCAGCAGCCGTTCCTCCGCCAGCACCCGCGCTACCGCAAATGCAAAATCGCTGCGCTCTTTCGCCGTCGCGCGCCAGGGCGGAATCGCTACTCCTTTGCGGATCAATGCCTCTTGCAGGCGAGGCAAAATGGTGTCGTAGGTTGGATCGGTCATGCCAGTTGTTTCTCCCCCAACGTGAGTTGCCTCAGCGATTCAAGTTCACGCGCGTGCGGGCGCAAGTCTCCGCCGCCGACGTGAATCACGCGCGAACGCAGACTGTCGCTAAAGCGCGACGCGATAGGGTCAAGGTCGCCCTTATCGGGATTCCGATTCGTCGCGATGAGCGTCAACCGCTCGTCCCAATGGATATAGCGGTCCTCGACGATCTGGAAGATCTTCTCTTCCGCCCAGCTACGCGAGCCTTCCGATTTGTCTTCATCTCCACTGAAGCGGTGAGCTCGGTCATCGCGCCCTTTGTTGTGCCAGCGGTGAAATTCATCCAGCGCGAGCACAGGCACTTGCTTCAGCTCATTCATGATTGTGTCGTAATCGCCTTCAGCGTAGGACGCGCGCAGGCGATCCAGCATCGCGGGCACGGATTGGTAGAGCGCGGGTAGATTGGCTTGCCAACACGCTTGCACCATGGAGACCAGGATGCCCGTCTTGCCCGTGCCGAACGCGTGCGACCAAAAGACCCAGATGCCGTGCTTTTGTGCGAGCGCTTCTTGCGCCGCTTTCAGGGCGGCGCGGTCACCCGGAAAATCCTCCAGCGTCCAAGCCTGGGTCGAGTTTCCCAAACCCGACCAGCGCTTGAGCGCCGGCAGCGTCTCTTGTTTCTTGCAGCGACAGGGAATGGCACGACCGAAATCCGGGTGGTTCACCGGCACATCGCGTCGCACGTAACCCGCGCCTCCACAAATCGGACAGCTCATCTTACTTCTCCTCGATCAATTTTGGATTTCAGCGCTCTGCTGCGTCCTGGCGTTCGACCTTGTTTTGCCGCAGGCGTTCTTCAATCGCCGCGAGCGTTTCGATTGGGCGTTGTTTCGGCGACCCATCGGATGGGGATGCGATGCGATTGCCGTTCCTGGGAATCGTGCGCGCTCGAAACCATTCGAGCGGTCCTGCCACGTTCAGCGGGTTGTACCCGCGTCCAACCCAGGCTTGCAGCACCTCCCGCCAAAACGCGAGCACAGATTCCTCGGTCCCCACCGTTTGCGCGATCTCCTCCCACAACTCCTGGGCGGGAAATCGCCGCCGCACCTGCCGATAGACCTGCACCGCCGGCGGAATCTCCCGTGCAGACGCGCGTTCTTGCTTCCGTGCTTCTTTGGCGCTCTCCTTGACCCAACGGGTGAGGATAGCTCGCGCCATCTTGGGAGCGCAGAAACCCTTGTTCGCACTCCCGGCATCGAGCGCCTCTTCGACCGCCTGCCGAACCAGCACGAGCGGTGTCACACCGCGCTCGGTCGCCAATGCTTGAAATTCATCGGCGAGGGCAACCCAACGCCGCACGAGCGCCTTCGAGAGCGGCTGCCCTGCGTGTTCTTCGAGCAGCGCGACGAGCGGCCCCAGCTCGGACTGCGTCGCGGCGTCTAAACTCAGTTCCTCGAATCGCGCGGAAGTGGTTTCGGCGACAGGGACGATTTGGGTGGACGATTTGCCGATGTCGGTGACGATTTCGCCGGACGATTTGCTGCCCGCCGGATGACCGCAGTCATCCGTTCCTTCGGCAGTTACGATTTGGGCGGACGATTTGCCGACGTCGGTGACGATTTCACCTGACGATTTGCTGTCACTGGCCTCGCTCTCACAATCCTGGGACTCTGGGTGGCGTACGAAACGCGCACACAAGCTCAAATTCGCCGTGCGATTCTTGTGGCGGGCAGACGCCACTGCCCGCGTGATGCCGTATTCGATCTGTGCGGTGGAAAACCCTTCTTGCAACAGGGCGACAAGCAGACGCGACTCTTTTTCGGTCGGCGTGTAGCTACCTGCGCCGATGGCACGCGCGTAAAACTCGGCGAGAGATGCAATTTGGGTGCTCTCGAAGAGAGCGGTTGTTGTTGTAGTACGTTCTTTATTCTTTAGCGCGCGATTTACGGGATACCGTAAACTGCACTCCGTGCCCTCAGCGGGGTGCAATTTTTGCACCCCGTCACTGTCCTCGGAGAGCAGTTTTTGCTCTCCGTTGCTGGCGCCGAACTTGCCGATGAAACTCTCGGGGTGAATGAGGTAGACATTTGCTCCAAACAGTCCCTTGAGTAGGCGCGGTTGCGTCGGTGTGATCCGCTTGACGATCTGCAGGTTAGCGAGTTCGTCGAGCGCGCTATCTACCGTATTGAGACTGCCCATCCCTGTGTCTTGCATCAACCGTTCGCGGGACGGGAAGCAGAAAAGGAGTCCTTTCTCTTCCTGGGTCACGATGCCGAGACGCTCCAGTTCCTGGAATTCCTCTTCCGCGCCGTTTCGCCTCGGGTCGCCCAGGATGCGGGCGCGCAGCGCGAGCGCGTGAAGAATCTTGTATGCGGCGTTACTCAGCCGCGCCATCAAGCCCGACTCGATCATGCCGATGTATTCGCGGACGTAGGTTTCGTACCCGCGAACCGCGGTCCCGTCGGACTTGAGGTCAATGCGCTGATCGTGCTCGATGGAGAGAACCCAGGGCGCAGTCGCCGCGTTCGTCATGTGTCAATCTCACTTTCCGAAAAACATCGCAAGATTTTCGCGCCATCGGCAAGAGTCGTAGCTGGAGTCATTTGCTCTTCTCAGTCGGCGCGAGCGAGACCCACAAGAGGTAGCGCGACGCCATCTGTGACTCGGCCGCCAGGCGCAGAATGTCTTTCGCCACGTCCGGCGGAACGGCGACTGTCAAAATCGTCAAGGGACGACTGGTGTTGGACGAACTGGTATCAGCCGTTTGGTACGTCGTCACCTCAGACGCCGTGGATTGAACCTTGGGTGGTGATACAATCGGACTTCCTTGGGTCGAACGAACGTCGACGACGAGCACGTCGGACTCTAAGACTTCTACGCCTGCCCCTTGCGCCGCCAGCCACACCTTCGGATCGGGTGAATTGACCACGGCTTGGTTGGGTGACGGCTGAAGCACGATGCGGTATAGGTTGATGCGCTGCCCCACCTTGATCTGCCCGCCGACCGCTTGCTCGGGTTTGATGGGAAACGAGATCACCTCTAACCGCTCGTCGTCGGTGTAGCGAAACTGCTGGAGCGGAACGAGTTGATTGCGATACACCAATTGATCGGGTTCGAGCGTGATCGTCGAGATCTTCCCCGCAAGTTCAGATGGATCGCGATAGACCGGCTCGTTCGCCATCGGCGCCGGAAACGAGCGCGCTTTGAACATCGCGGGCGAGACGACGGTGTATGGCGGAATCTCGACCGCCGGCACGATGAGTTCTGTCGTCGCGACGAGTTGTTGATACTGGGTTTCCGCGAACCAACCAACGACGAGCGCGACGAAAAAACAGACGATGGCAATGAGCAGAGCTAATCGACTACGCATAGGTTTCTCCCAAAAATCAGTGGACAGTGTAAAGTGAGCAGTGAACAGCAGACTGAAGATTGACCACTATTCACTGACCTCTCCAGTATGGATAGATCGCACGCAGCATGTGGGTCCCGAGCCGTCCGTCGAGTCGTTCGGGGTTCTTGATGCGCGGCAAGTCCATTGTGCGTTCGAGCCCCATCTGGGTCAGCCGATCCCCCCAGCCCTCGACCAGGTTGAAGACGACTTGGGGGTGCTGAAAGATGTCCGGCCTCCGTTGCATCGCTTGCTTCAACGCCGCGGCATTATTCCACGCGTCGGCGCGCGGCGCCGCGACGATGAGGAACGTCCCGATCTGGCGCGCGATGGTCTCCAGCCACGGATGTGGGAATTCCGAATCCACGAGGGTCAGAATGTGGGCCGCTCGAATCCGTTCAAAACTTTGGGCCGCTTCTTCGGGCTTGAGCAGTCCGCCCACCTCATCGTAATTCACCGTGACGAGAGATACCCCGCGCCAAGCGGGAAACTTCACCTCATCACTGTGAGCCACGTCGACCAAGCCCGCGCCTTCGGTGACGCCCGTAATAACTCGGAGCGCGCTCGGCCCGTATGGGAATTCCACGACCGCCGTGGGGAGTTTGGTCCGACTTGCGAAATGGACTGCCGCGTCGAGCGCGAGCGTCGTCTTGCCGACGCCGCCACTGTAGGACGTAAGCGCCGCCGTCGCGGGCGGGAAACTCTGAAAGTTCCCTGCCGCGGCGAGCGCGTGGGCGCGCCAGGTGGTCGGATCGGCGAGAAAGCGCTCGGGTGTCGTCCAGGGCAAGGGCGAGCGATTCAGAATCTCAACGAGCGTCGCGCGAGAGACTTCTTCCTCAATCAAGCTGTCGATTTCGACGACGGCGAGCTGCACATTCGGCAGCGCGTGATATACGCCGCGGGTCGTGACGGCTTCCTGCGCTTGATACGGCGCGATCGATTCGAGCGCGGCATGCACTTCAACGCAGGAGGTGGCGACCAGAACACGAACAGTTGGTGATTTGCTCAACATGACCCCTCCTTTTTTGTTTGGCTACGAACTGGGTTCGCGATTCCAGGTGTTTGATGGCTAACGACTAATGACTAAAGACGAGCAACTGTCCTATGGATTTCCAATCACTCCCTGCACTTCGATCACCGGCACTGGCAGCACATTCAGAACGCGTCCATCGGGTACTTGGACGAGTGTGCTGTCGGCGTAAAAGTGCGGCGCGCCATAGTTCCGTAGGTCTGCCGTGCCGTCGTCGCTCTCGGGTCGCCATTCGACGTGCCGCACCGTTGCGTAGCCCGTCTGCCCATCGCAGGTGTCGGCGCGGCTGTTCGTCTTGCGACAATCCATCCACCGAAACGCGTGCTCCCACGTCATCTGCCAGTCGATCACCCAGTACGAGTGCGCTTGCACCTGATACGCCGGCAAGTTCCCCGGTCCGTTCTCTGGCTTCTGTGCCGATGAGGTCACGTACGCGTGCTCCGTCACCTGCTGGCGGGACGCATCTTCTTGCGGTGTCCCCCACGTGCGCTCGTCCCAGACGTAGCGTATCCACGCCGGCGCGGGATCGGGCGACGGGTCGGGCCACGCGATTTGCCGCCAGCGGATGCAGAAAAACAAGTTGCGATAATCCTCGTCGTAGCCCCAGGTGTGCGGATTCCAGTTGTCGACCTGCGGTGAGGTACACGCCCAACTTTGAACGATCAGTCCGGGTGCGGTGAATTTCATTGGGTCGGTGACGATTCCGCGCGGGTAGGGCTGGTAGGTGATCGGGACCGGCGGAATGTGCGCTTCCGCGCGGCGTACCCAGCCGATCAAGCACCAGATTCCATCCCGGGTGAAGCCCGCGGGACACGGCAAAGGCTTGACCTTGATCGCGCTCGGCGTCGGTGTGGCGCAGTTGGCGGCAATGATGACCTGGACCAAGGTGCACTGCTTGGTGATGTGGTTGCACGAGTAGCGCAGGTTCACGAACCCGGTCGGCGAGCTGGGGTCGGCGACGCAATACGTGGTTAGGGTATACAGTCCCCAGGGAGTCGGCGTGCGCGTTGGGCGCGGCGGGAGTGTCGGACGCGGTGTCCCTGGCGGTAACGTGACAACCGTGGTAGGCTGGACGGTCGCAACTTCGGTCCCTTCGCAGATGAGCGTACCCGATGGATCGAGATGGCACTTGCCGGGTTCTGCTCGCACCGTGCCCCCGGCGACGAAGAGTAGCACGACCAGGAGCGTCCCGATGACAGAAGCAATGACGAGCTTCGCATCCAAGCGCGACACGCCAAGCACGCCGCGGTTTCGATGGATCTTCACTGGCTCATTTCCTCTACGGTTCATCGGACATCACCAGCGTGTTCGTGTCGATATTGATGATTTGGGTATTGCGTACGATCTTCCAGCGCCCCGACGCTGCGTCGTATTCCATCAGGTACTGCCACACGAATTTGTCCTTGAGTGACACCTGCATCGGCTTGTGGGTTCGCGTGTCGTACTGTTTAGCCGCGCCGACGTCGGTGTAGTCGTTCAAGCGCATCTGCAGTCCATCCGCCGAGAAGGTGACGAAAAGCGGTTGGTCCATCGGTGCGGGCTGGCGCGGCTGCGCAGTTGGCGGCGCCATGATGACGTGCGTCTCGTCGAACGCTCGTGCGATGTTGTCGCGCCCATCCGCTAGCGCCTTACCCGTGTAATACTCGTGAAGGTGCGCGAGCAGGAAATCTTTTTCCAGCAGATGCGCGTTGAACCATCCTTGTGCAGTCAGGTAGTCTCGCAGCGCCCACTCCTTGATCGCGGGAGGACCGTCGTAGATCGACTGACCGAGCGGGTCTTGTGCGAGCCACACCGTCCAAGTGATCGACTGCGAGGTTCCAAGTGTTGGCGTCACGGTGATCGAGCTGGTTGTAACCGTCACCTGCTCGACTCGATTCGCTGCGCCAGCCACTTGTTCGGGTGTCAATCGCGCGACGTTGCGCGTGAGGAGCGCATAGGCTCCTAGCATGCACGACAGGACGAAGAGGAGCGCGATCAAGACCGCGATCCAACCGAGCGGACCGAGCTGCTTGCGATTTCGCAGCGTGTCCTCTTGCACGAATTTACCTCTCAAGGTCATGATGCCTCCGCTGCTGTTCGTTGTTTACTGTTCACCGTCCACTGTCCACTGGCTACTGTCCCTCCGTGTTGATCCCGAAGGCGGGATACGCTCGCCCTTCCACTCGCATCGAGAGTGACGAGATGCCCGCCAGTCGAAAGAAGATCGTTTGCACCTGCGCGTTCGCATCGACCACCACCTGATTGTTCCCGATGAAGATACCCGTCACCTGCATCTGGCCACGCTCGTTGATGTTCACGAAACCGCTGGCGGCGTTCCACGCCTCGCTCTGGTCGAGCCGCACCTGGTTCGTCTGGCGAAAATACGCCACATCGATCGCGTGGCTCGCGGCTTGGGCCGCGGCATTGACCGCAATCTCCGCGCGGCGGTACTGCCAGTACATCCAACCTCCGTCGAGCACGAGTCCGACCAGGATCATCATCATCGGCAGCAGGATGACGGTCTGCACGAGATACTGTCCCCTCTGATCTATGTGAAAATGGCGTAAGCTGCGAACCATCGTTGGTTACTCTCCTCGTACGCGCGTACAGTCAGTTTGCGTGCTCTCTGATGCAGCCGCCAAGTTTCAGTCCTCGGTTGATCCCGTTCCCAAGTCATCGCCGTCGTACGCGCGTACAAGAAGCGCAAGATATATTCCTATCTGGGCTTGGAAGCGGCATTGGCTGGACCACGGATCAAGTGGGAATTTGTTTGGCTTTATCGGCTCTACCCGAGAGTGTCTTGATCCACGAGCATCGTGTCAGCACGCCTATCGAGGGAACATCGCTGCTCCCCGGCTTGCCAGACCTGATTTTTCTTTATCGCCAATCTGAACGCCACAACTCCACTCGCGACCAGGTCGTGGACTCGAGCGGCACACCCGAACCCGTGGCAATGTTGGACACCCCTGGAACATCGCCCACGAACAAGTCGTAGGTCGCGACGCACTGCACAGGCGTTCCGCGGTCCCATCCGCCCGCTGGCGTTATAGCGAGATTCACACCCGCCGGGTTGAGATGAAAACCGTTGAGAGTTTCGCGTCCGGCGATCAATCCCTGCGACACACCATCCCCGGGTTGCAACGCTTCGACCGCGGCGCGGCAGGCATCGTAGCTCGCCATGTCGAGCGCGATCTTGACGTAGAGCACCCGTCCGAAAAAGATCAGCGCCGCGATGATCATCAGGAATAGCGGCATCACCATGACAAGCTCGACGTAAGCCTGACCACGTTCAAATGAACCAATGAGCCAACACTTGCACCGCACCCCTTCGGGAGTGCAGGTGTGAGCCAATGAACCAATAGAATCCTGCATCTTTTCAAGTGCCCTTTGGCTCATTGGGCAATTGGGAAATTGGCTCATTGATTTCACCACCATCCCTGGGGCGGGCCGCCGTAGAACTGCTCCAGCCGCTGGAAACTCTGCGCTTGAATGTTGAGCGGCAGCGCGCCGAGAAATGGCAGACTGAACAGGTTGCTGTTGCGGACGGATCCGACTACACTGCGTCGACCTGCGTCTTCGCCGAGCGTGATGCTGTACGAACTCGCGAACCCGCCGACCGCCGAGCGCAGCATCTGTTGCGTCCGCGCATACCCCGCGCCACTGTCACCACCGCGAATCGCGGCCAGGTAAGTGCCGTCGTGCACGGCGGCCGCTGCCGCGACCTGGTTCCACCACATCCACGCGTAGAAGACGATGCCCGCGCACAGGATCAGGAAGACCGGCAGACCCACCGTCCACTCGACCAGGTCTTGGCCGCGGTCATCGCGGTGGCAATGTGCCAATGTACCAATGAGCCAATAAACCAAATGAATACTTCGCGATTTTCCTGTTTGGCTCATTGGTAAATTGGATAATTGGCTCACACCTGCACTCCCGAAGGGGTGCGGTGCAAGTGTTGCGCTATCGGATTCCTTGTAGTTGCGAGTTCGCATTGGTGAGCACCGACTTGATCGTGTTGTAGAGCGCTGCGAGGACTGCAATCACGGTGACGGCAAAAGCCACAATGATCGCGTACTCCATGATGTCTTGTCCTGACTCGGAGCCGTGAAATTGACGCAAGGTGCGTAGTGCGTTTGAGAGCTGGTTCATCCTTTTTCTCCTCTTGGAATTGAGAGGCGTCCTGGTGGGGAGCCACTTGGCCTCTCGGTTCTTGTCGATCCCATCCCGGTTTTTCTCGGGACTTGTTTCCCCCGTCCGCCCCCTTTCACGTCAGCCATCGTTCTACCGAAGCGTGATCCCGGTCAGCGGGTTGATCTGGGGTAGTCGACCGGCTGGCGTCGCTATCGTAAAAAGAAATATTGCGCGGCGAGATAGATCCCCGGCCCCATCACGACGATGCCAATCGCCGGCAAGATGAGACAACCCACGGGCAGCACCATCTGAACGGACGCTGCCATCCCGCGCGCTTCGACGTCTTGCTGCACGCGATCCTGCATGATGCGTCCCATGCTCGTCAGCGCATCGGCGATGGGACTGCCGAGTTGCTGGGCGCGCTGAAGGAGATCGACAAAGCGCCTCACTTCGTCGATGCCTGCCGCGCGCTGGGCGAATTGCTCGAGCGCTTCGCCCAGCGTGTGACCCATCGAAATGTCGGTCGACACTTGACGCAGCTCCTGAATGAAGGGACCGCCGGGCTTGAGCGCGATCTGCTCCAATGCTTGGGGCAGCGCCTGACCCGCGGCGACTTGAATCGCAAGGCGATGGAGCACGAACGCCATTTCCGTTCGCACCATCTCGCGGCGTCTTTGAACGAGCTGCCGAAGGTGGATATCGGGCAGATACAACCCCAGGATGCCTAATCCAAGTGCTACGGGCAAGAATCCTGGTCCGATCAAGACGGCGTTGACGAGTCCGACGAGAAAGAGCATCACGGCGATAAAGACTTTCCACGCGTACAGGTTGTAGACTGTGCGGTAACGCGGCGGATAGCCCGCGGCGACGATCAGCTCGCGGTCTTTGTCCTCACGACGTAATAGAACGCCGAGCGCATGACTCGCGCTTTCGAGGAGCGGACCAAGCGCCCGATCTAGCAAGGGCGACAGATGCACTTGCTCCTCTTCGTCCGTCTGCATCCCTGGACGGCTGCTCAGCGCGAGGCGCTGGCGCGAATCGCCGAGGCGCGCGACGAACGGATGGGTCAGTCCAATCCAGACCAAAAGCACGCCGATTCCACCGATGAGTGCGAATAGAAGAGTCACCTGATTCCTCCAGTGCTCAGTGTGCCGTAATCAATGAGCAGTCGCTAAACACCGAATACTGACGACTGTCCACCGTCCACTGCCCACTATCCACTGCTGATCCCCGCGCTTTCGAGCGGCTCAACCGCCCGCGCGCCGATCCGATTCATGAGGTAATACGCGAGCGCCGACATGATCCCGACGAGAATGATTGCGATTTGCCCAAAGACACTGGCGTAGAACGGTCCTTGCAGGTCGGGCGTGGTCTGCCGCAGAATCACGATGAAGGCGAAGGGTGCGAGACACACAATACGCGCTTCCCACCGGATGCGTTCTTGCGCGGTGTTGACGCGCCGCCGTCCAGAGGCGAGCGCTTGCACACTCTCGCGCAGGGCTGCGAGCACCGGACCGAGTTGTTGTCCGCCCGTCCGTCGATTGGCAATCAGTGCCTCGACCAGACGGTCGAAGATCAAGTCGCGTCGTCGTTTCGCTACGTTCATCAGCGCCTCTTCCATATTCGCCTTGAGCGACATCTGCGTCGCAATCTCGGCGAAATCGGCGCGCACGATTTCGGGCGCGTGCGTCGCCGCCGTTTCAATCGCAATCTCCAACGTGTGCCCCGACGCAAAGCCCTCTTGCAGGATGTTGATCACTTCCACGAGCGCTTCCTGATACGCGCGGCGCGCTTTCTCGCGACGGTCTTCCAGGTACGTCCAGTAGCCGAAGAACCCCAAGAGCGATCCAAGCAGCGCGGCGGCAGGCGCATCGGTCAAGACGAAAGCGACGATGCCCAGGATCAGCCCCAGGAAACCCGACGTCTTGAGAAACTCGCTGGAGGTGATGTCGAGTCCCGCTTGATCGAGCTTGCGCTGCAACCGTCCAGAGAAGCTGGTGTCTTCCGCGTCGTTCGAGATGCGATAGTGCGGAATCGCCAGGATGGACAGGACCAGCACCAGGACGCCCGTGGCGCCAATGAATGCGAAAAGAACATTCGGACCGTAAAGCATGGATTCCCTCCCGTCAGTTGCCGAACTGAGGTCGCCGCATAGCAACCGTCACACAGTCAAGTGTTGGGGTGACTTGAATCCACTCAACGTCAAGAATGAGCGTCGTATTCCTCATCTATCTTCTCCGCGACCAGGATTCGGGTGTGCCGATCGGTCTCGGCGAAGGCGCGAACGGCGTCGGGTCCACACCGCGATCACGCAAGCGGTCAGCACGAGCGAGTGGATAGGGCGTGCGAACGAGATCGGCGCGTTCCCCATCGCGCGCAAAGATGGGCTGATTCAGGATGCGATTCCCTTGCTCGACCGAACCAGTCAGCTCGATGATCTCCTCGACGCGGCGCTTGCCCGACAAGGGATCGCGCCGCAGGAACACGACGACGTGAAACGCCTCCGTAATCCATTCGGCGACGGTCTGGTCATCAATCAAGCTTCCTTCCGACGCGAGCTTGGTCAGTTGAAGCAAGCGCGTGAGCGCTTGTCCCGCCGAGTTCGCGTGCACGGTCGAGAGAAAACCTTCGTGCCCAGTGTTCGCCGCGAGGAGCATGTCGAGCGTCTCCGCGCCGCGCACCTCGCCGACGACGATGCGATCCGGGCGCATCCGCAGCGCGTTTTGGACCAGACGCCGCTGCGTGATTTCTCCGGTTCCTTCCGCGTTGGCGTAGCGCACCGTCTGATACACCACGTCGGCAATGGGCAGTTGCAGTTCGCGGGTATCCTCGATGACGATCACACGCTCACCTTCGGGAAACTGTCCCGCCAGCACGTTCAAGAAGTTCGTCTTGCCGCTCGACGTTCCGCCTGCAACCAAGATGCCCAATCGTGCGCGAATGGCGGCATCGAGAAATTGCGCGGCGGTTTCGGTGAGCGATTCGAGCTCGATCAAGTCTTGCATCTGCCGCGCGACGAGCCGATGCCGGCGGATCGTCATCGCCGGGCTGGGAGTCGCGACGGGCGCAATCGTCGCATTCAAGCGACTCCCATCAGGTAACTGGGCGTCCAGGATCGGATTCGCGAGATTCACCTGACGTCCCGTCGGCGCGACGAGGCGGTTGATGAGTTCGACCAGCCCGTCCGAATCGCCCCCTTCGACTCCGCTCAGAGCCGTCTGAGCGCGGTGCTTACCTGATTCGTCGATGACCCAGATGTCGGTGCCGTTGACGATGATCTCTTCGATCCGTTCGTCGCGCAGGAGCGGATCGAGTGGACCGAAACCCAGGACGTCGCTCAGGATGCGCTGCAGGACCTCGTTATCAGACAGATCGAGCGTAGCCAGCCCTCGTACGGGTTGGTGAAGCCGATAGTCGTCAGTGATCTGGCGAGTGATCGTTTCGACCTTTTGCCGCGTCGCCGGCGTCGGATGCGCGAGCTCGTAGGGATCGGAAGTCGCTGCAAGTTTCTCGCGCACCTGGCGCAAGACGACGCGATACGGGTTCTCGCCCGCCTCCGGGCGCCGAAGCGAATCGCCCACGATGCGCGCGAGTTCGCTCGGTTGGTCTTTTCGAGTCGTTGGCTCAGCCATCTAGACTCCTACCGTCCCCTGGGGAAAAGTCCTCTGGAGTGATCGCGAGAGCGCGTCCCGGCTCCACTTTCCCACGCCTTCGACCTTGATCTCGCCGGCCGCGATGGCGTGCAGATATTGAATCATCCCGGTCGTATCTCCGATGAACCGCGGCGGAGTGGCGCGATAGAGCAGCCGCGACAGGACCGCTCCCAGGTCCATTTTTCGGATCAGGTCGTACCAGAGCTGTTGGTGCGCCCGGATTTGCTCGACCCTCGCTTTCCACTCCGGGTCGACCTCGATCTCACTCTCCCCGGTCAAGACCAGGACGAGTTCGGGCGAAAAGGGATGATCGTTGAAATAGTGCGACGCATCGACGAGGATTTTGTTCCCCTCGCGGCGAATCCAGATCGAATCGGATCGAACTTCGTTATTCATGTCTGCTCCTTGAATGATTTGTCTTCTTCCTGGAAGGCAACTTGGAAGCGCGCACACAGAGGATCACCCTGCACCGAAGACCAGGTCGGTCAACTTCTTGCCCAGTCCTTCGTGCTTTTCTCCGCCCAGCTTGCCGCGGTGTGCCCACACCTGACTCACCGGCGGATACAGCGTCGAGCCGATCGAGACGATGGCTCGCGCAATCTCGCCGCGCGAATCGATCACGAGCGGGTAGCCGCGGTTGAGCGATGCGGTCACCTTCGGTCCGCCGTCCGGTACGACGCCCACTTCGGGCATACGCAGCGCATTCACGATGTCCTTGCGAGCGATGCCGTGCTCGGGGTGGAACCGATTCACGACGAGCCTGAATTTCTTCGCGTCGAGCTGCACGTGCTTGAAGAGCGTTTCCATCACTTCGCCGGTTGCGCGGACACTTGCCGCGTCGGGGTTGATGACGACGAACACGTAATTGGCTTCCCGCAGCGCTTGCAGATGAACCGCGGCGTTCGTGTCTTGCCCCAAATCCATCACGACGAAATCCGCCAGCCCGCCCAGGACGCTCAAGAGCTCGTGCATGAAACTGCGACCCTGATCGCCTTGAAAGTATTCGTCGCCGCCCATGAACTGCTTGGGGATGCCGATGAGCACGCGCAGGTTGTTCCGAAACGGCGTGAGGTGTCCTTGCACCTCGCTCGGCGAGAGCAAAGGCTGAGCCGACAGCATCCCGACATTCCCCACACCTCGATAGCCCTGGGTGGAAAGATTCATCTGGTAACGTCGTGCGAGTGCGGCGATGTTCTTCGCAATCGCCGATTCTGGAAAACCCAGGTGAATGTGCGCGTTGCCACCCGCCATGTTGGCGTCGATCAGCACGGTGTTGCGGTTGGCAATCACGCCCAGGACCGCCGCGAGATTCTCTGAAACCGTGCTCTTCCCGACGCCCCCTTTCGCTCCCCACACCGCCACCATGCTTTTCTCCCAACCGTGCGTGGCAATCAGCTGCGCCACTTGGGTCGAGACTTGCGGGATGTAGCTGGGAGACGAACGCTCGCGCAGCGCGTCTTGCACGGCTTGGTGTCCCATGGCGACGAGCGCGCGGGCTTGCGCTTCGCCGATCGGCAGATCGACGTGACCCTTGATGCCGAGTTGGTAGAGCTTGGATCCCCAATCGCCCTGGGATGGAATCGCGCCCAGGGTGACGATGGGCTTCTGCTCGTGGTGGTACAGCCGCTGGATGTCGTTCGGTTCGAACGCGGGCAGGGTCGGATCGACGAGGACGATGTCGGCGTCGAGCGATGTGGCGTCATTGAAAACTCGCGAGCCGTCTTGCGTCCACGTGACGATCTCGATCCCGTTGGGATTCTCGGGACCGAAGACAGCGTTCAGTTGTTGGACGTCGCCCCACTGGCGCAGGGCGAGCAGTAGTTTCAAATTTCGATCACTCACTTGTGTGACCTCGGTCTTGCTGGCTTTGGATGCCGATGGATGACAGATGGCGGAAGGTCAAAGCTAGAGGTTTTTGGTCTTCAGCCCTTCGTCCTTCATCCTTCATCCTTTGTCGTCGGTCAAACCACTCCATTGTCGCGTTGCCGAGAGCGGATGAATCTCACGGCGGCGACGAAGAGAATGAGCAAGACGACGCCGCAGAGCAAGGGCAGTAGCAGCGCACCCAGATCGAATCCCGTCGGAATCGTCGCTGGTGGTGTGGGTTGCGATGGATTCGACGTAGCATGCATCGGCTGCGCGGTGGGTTGTGTGGGAAGTTGATTCGCGCCAGATGGTGTAGTTGGTTGTGGCTGTGGTGGCGCAGCAGATGTGGGTTGGGCCGCACTTGGCTGCGCCTGCCCACTCGCGACCAGCGACCGCTCGTGCATCATCCAGGCGAGTACGTCGTTGAAAGTGATGCCGAAGGTCGGCGATTGGGCACCGTTGGATTCCTCTGCCGTTTTCGCGGGAAGTAGAACTAGGTGCACACGACCGTTGTCAATCCCAAACGTCACGAGTTCCACGCTCGCCCGCGGCACGAGCACCGTGACCGTTTGGATGTCGCCCTGAACGTAGGCGGGCTGCGCCGCGCCTTCGGATGGTTGCGATTGACCCAGTCCTGCGCCTGATCCTGTGAACGCGGGATTCGGCACTTGCTGAAACCGCACCGCGAGCACCGGCACGTTCTGAATCACCACCTTGTCTGCCGGCAGATTCATGTCACCCGCGCCGAGACTACCCGCAATCGTCGTCGGATTGGCAGGCAAAACCAGCGGCTGCGGCGTTGGTACAGGACGCGCGGTGCTGACTGGCGTCGGAACAAATGGAATAAGGGGCGAGACGGGCGTAGGCGGCGCGAGCAAGTTCGAGAAGGTCGAATTGCTGCCTGCCGAGATGTTCCCCGGCGCAAAACCAATCACGACATCGACCCAATCGCCGGGCGCGATCTGACTCGGTGCCGTTTTGGAATCGACGGGCACGACCATCGCGGCCTTGTCGGGATCGGTCATCACGAGCGCGAGCCGGTTCACGGCTTGAGGGTTCTGAGGGGCGACAATCGCACTCTTACGTAGTGGCTCGCCGGCGTGAATGTTTTCCAGAACGAATCCACCGACATACTGATCGATCTCATCCCGAGACACGAGTGTGTTCGCGACCTGGCTGTTGATGCGCTCGGCATCCACGCCCAACGCAGTCGGGTCGAGTGTGGAATAGGCGGGGATGTCCTGGACTGCAACGACGACGGAGTACGGCGGTGGCGCCATCATGCCGCCAAGCATCAGAAAGCCGACAAACGCCAGTCCTGCGAGCAGAAGGCCGATCGTGAAAGTCGCTGAACGAAGCATCAAACGCTCTCCAACTCCAAAAGAATGACGCAGCCATCGGTGACCGGCGGGTCGATCCGAAGTTGCCGCGTTCTGAATGATGCTCCCATTATAGGAGTCGGCTATAACAATGGACTAACTATTCTCTAACCATCCAAGAGAGAGACAAATGAACAAGTACGTGAACTGATCTGTGATAAGGACACAACAAACTGTACCCCTTGCTGAAACAGACAAGGCGAGTAGAATCGGTACGACGAAACCTTCATCGAGAGAGTGCCCAGCGTGTTGGTAGCATCTAAGATAGACCCTACGTGGGTAGCGAACGAGGAACGACGGAAGATAGTACATTCCTTTTCATACCCGCGCGTGGAACCCTTTTCCTGCGAGCGTTGTATATATGACAGACGTCCGCTGCCAAAGCTGAGGGAAAGGTGGAGGCTGGAGTGGACGTGCCGGTCATTGACCGCCGGCTACTGGCATGAGTTCTCTGGAGAACCGTTTGAACGATGAGTCAAGTTTGATCGCTCGTGCGCAGCACGGCGATCTGCACGCATACGAACTCCTCGTGCGCCAATACGAGCTACTGGCTTTCCGCGCCGCGTACCTCATCACGCACGACGAACCCGAGGCAGCCGACGCCGCGCAGGACGCGTTTCTACGCGCCTATCGCGCACTGCATTCGTTCAAACCCGACCAGCCGTTTCGACCGTGGTTGCTCCGTATCGTCACGAATCAGGCGCTCAATCGCGTCAAGTCGGCGCGGAGACGCACACATATGACCGAACGATTTGCCCAAGAGACGATGACGAGCCAGGATGCTCCCGCGCCCGAGCGCGTCGCGATGGAGCGAGAGCAAAACGCACGAGTGCTGCAAGCCGTTCGGCGGCTGGACCCGGACGAGCAAACGCTGATCGCGCTGCGATATTTCCTTGAATTACCGGAGCGCGAGGTCGCGCAGACGCTGAACGTGCCGCTGGGTACCGTTAAGTCGCGTTTGCATCGGGCGCTGGCGCGCTTGCGTGAAATCGTCCAGCGTGAATTTCCCGATCTACACGAATTGACGTTAGTGGATTGAATGCCGTGAACACTGAAAACGATTTTGAGAAACTAGAGAACGCGCTGATTCGCGCAGGCAAATCGATCGCGTATCCGGAAACACCGCCGCTTGCCGCACGAGTGCGCGCCGAATTACACCCCAAGCCCCGCCGCGCGCTGGGTTTGCCGCGCTGGGCGCTGACCGCGCTGGCGGCGATGGTGATCGCAGTCGCGCTCTTGGTTGCGTTCCCAGCCGCGCGCGACGCGCTCGCGCAAATCCTGGGCTTGCGAACGATTCGTATCATCTTCGTCACGCCAACGCGACCGCTACCCCCAACCGCTCCCCCGTCAACCACAGGAGAGAGGCGCAGGGGTGAGGGCACGCCAACAGCTACACCGCCGCCAACGCATACCCCTGCCCCGCGCACACAATGCTGCGAGACGACGCTCGCAGATGCGCGTGCCCAAGCGAAGTTCAAAATCTTGCTGCCGCTCACACCTAAGCCGTCGCGCGTCTTCGTGCAGGATACATCCAGTTTCTTGTCTGGGTCGCAACAAATCATTTTTGTCTTTGGCGACCCAAGTGCACCAACGTTCACTTTGTACGAAGCCACCAACGTTTTGTACGGCAAATTGCTCGCGGTCTATGGAACGGGCGGCGAGGGAGGAACGATTATCTCGGAAACGGCGGTCAGTGGAAATCGAGCGTTGTGGCTGTCCGGTGCTCCACACATCCTCGTCTATCTCGACGCGAACGGGCAGCCGCAATTTGCAACGGAGCGAACGGTGAATGCAAACACACTCGGGTGGGAAGCCGGCAACGTGACGTATCGACTGGAGACGAGCGCGAGCGAAGAGGAAGCGATTCGGTTCGCGGAATCGCTGCGATAGTTGTTCGAAAGACACAGGAAGGAGATCCGATACGAAATGGTAAAACGATTTATCGGCAGCATTGGTTTGCTGCTTATATTCCTCGCGGCAGGAATAGCAGTCCAGGCACATCCAAGCAACGCGCCAGCGTTGGCGACTGTGCCATCAAGCACGCCTGCGTCACCGGGCGCGACCGCGCCAGTGTGGATTGGGGATAGCGGAACGCTCAACACGAACCGCTTGGTCGCGCTTGACCCCGCGTCAGGTGCGCTGATGGCGGGCATCGACCCGGCTTCGTACAACGCGATCATGTCGAGCGATGGACGCTGGCGCTACTCCGTAGACATTACGCTGCAAAATGGAAACGATTATCTCGAGCTGACGTCGATCGATTTGCAGCGCGGCGCGATCACGCGCGTCGTCCCGCTAGGAGACTGGACGCTGCTGATGCCGCCCAGTCCGAATGACTTGTCTATGCAGTTAGCGCTTTCGAGGGACAATCATCTCCTCGCCGTGACGCTGACGAGCAAGTTGGACACGCGTTGGTACTCGGACGTGTTCCTTTACGATACGGTCAATGACAAGTCGCTTCTCAACTTGCCAATCCAGGTCTTCAACGACGACCGCGCCGATATGCCGTTGGTGCAAACAATCGTCTCTGCCGATGGGCAGCGCGTGTTCGTCGTGGAAAATCGATCGCGCGCGCCGACGAAATCGGAAGGCAGCCAGCCGTTCTGGTCGACCGAGATTGCTGTGGTGAACGTCACAACCCAGCAAGTGGAAAAGATGATTGCAGTGCCGGGCGAAATCCAAGCCGATGGGTTTTGGATGAATGGCGTACTCGCGTCCGACGGACGCACGCTGTATTTGATCGAGAACATTGTGCGCGGCAACGACAGCGCCGGGTATCGGTTTGTCGCGCTCGATACGTCGCGCTTGCAAGTGACCATCTCGCGGTTGGTCGAAACAACCGCCGGCGGACAAGACTTTAGCATCGGTGCGCCCGGTTTGCGCTTTACGCCGGATGGACGGTTTCTCGTCGGCTTTACGGGAAGAATGGACAGTGCGGGAAATTACGATTACTATTTTCAGTTCTTGGACACGCGCAGCGGCAAGGTTGCGGAGGTGCAACTGCAACGCACCGTGCAAGGCGCGAACTTTGATCCGATTTACACGGTCGCCTCGTCCGATGGAAACTTGTTGTACCTCATCTTTGCCCAGACACACGAGATCATCGCGTTCGATCTCACACAGCGCGTAGTGGTGAAGAGGACAGTGCTGCAAGATTCGCAATCCGCATTGCCGACCACGCTGGATCGGCTGGCGCAGTTATTCGTCACTTCCGCCAGCGCGAAATTCTACGCGCAGCCGAGTGCGATTCTCAGTCCCGATGGACATCGGCTATACTTTGTGGATGTGAAGGACATTGACAGCGGCGACGGCTTCTGGGCAGTTGACTCCTCGACTTTCAAGTCACTTGGTCATTGGCTCAGGGGAAAAGAGGTTAGCGGTCTGCAGCTCAGCGGGGACGGCAGCGAGCTGTATGCGCTCGACGTGAAGGATCACACACTGTACGTTCTCGATCCACTCACCGGCGCGGTTCGTCGCGCGTTCGACCAGAATTTGAGTCAGCCAAACGGATTCTTGACGATTGGAGGTACACAGTGAATCGCAGGTTGGGCGCATCGCTGATTGGTCTCGCGCTGCATGCCGCGTCTTGCGCGCCCGCCTTGACGGCGACCTTGCCGACTGTGACGCCAGAGCCGATTCTGCCGCCCACTGCGTCGCCGGAGCCACTGAGCCAGCACGCGATTTACGTTGTCGATTCGCGCAATGGCGATCTGGTCAGCCAGATTCTTATGGTCGCCCCGGATGTGCGGCACGTTGAACGTACTTTTCAGTTACGCTACGAACCTGCGATAGCTATCTCCCCGGACGGCAATCGGTTGTACGTTGCCGATTCGTACTGATCGCGCGTAATTCGCGGCGACTGGCATAATGTGGTCAGCGTGTACGATGCGCGCACTGGTGATCTGCTGCACGATGATGTGGAGGTTCCAAAGCGGCTGCTCTACCAAGCCCTTCCTGGCGGTGGAGTGGGTGACTTGGTGCTTTCGCGCGATGGCAAAAGGTTATTCATCGGTCAGTACGGCGATCCAGACATTTACGCGCTGCGGCTGGCGGTGGTGGATGCGGACTCTCTCGCGGTGATTGGCGAGTTTGGTTATCCGTGCGGGGGTGGAGGATACCAACTGCTTCCACTATCGGACGGACGGTTGGTCTGCAGTGGCGGTTCAGAACCAAGTTTGTTCGATCCGTCGATAGGGAAGACTACACCGATCGCCGCCCCGCTTCCTGCTCTAAATGCGATTGCCGTTTCCGCAACAGGCGATCGACTCTACGTGGTTTCCTACGATGCGCGCGTTCCGGCGTTCGTGACGATGGTTGACCTCGTCACGTCTCCGCCAGATGTGCTCACGGCTCGCGCCGCGCTGAGTGTGCCAGCGGGTTCGCAAGTCAGTCTCGGTCAGATCGCGTTGAGTCCAGACGAGTTGCGGCTGTACGTTGGCTTTGTGCGCGCGGAGAATCGTGGTTCAGGTACCGTGAACGAAATCGATGCGTTCGATACGCGCACCTGGCAACGGATCGGCGTTTTCGAACTGACCGATCCGGCATGGCAATTTGCCGTCAGCGTGGATGGCTCGCAGTTTTACACAGTGAATCCGTTCAAACGGTCGCTGTCGATTTTAGACACGGCGACGTTTCGCGAGATCGCAGTGATGCACGATCTGGGTGAGACACCAGCCGAGGTCGTAGTTCCGCCGCCGTGACCGGTGGCCAATTGACTGCACTCATTCGTACCTGGTCGAGAAAAAGAGGCGTAGACCATTTTGGGGTCTACGCCTTGTTGCATTTCAAGGACAGCCAACTGTACCTTCACCCGTCAGAAGACGACGAATCACCTTTCGTGACCTGGGCATAAAGTTCCTGTGTTTCCTGGCTTGGCTCGGGAATATCCAACTCTTTCTGGAGCATTTCTACCAACTGTTGGTAGGTTCTCACCGCGCCGACGCGATTTCCTTTTTTCGCTTGCAGCCGCATCATAGTTCGATAGATGTCTTCCTCGTAGCGATCCTTCTCCAGAAATTTCTGGCACAATGCTATCGCCGCGCTCACTTCACCTTGCCGTTCGCGAAGGGTCGCGGAGGCGACGAGCGCATCCAGATACATCTGGCGCAACGGCGCGCGCCTCCTCGCACCAATCACTGTAGCATTCCTCGAAATAGTCTCCGCGATAGAGCGCAATCGCCTCTTCGTACAGCTGCAAGCGATCGCCCTCCAAAGTGGCATTTCGCGCCGACTGAATGAGCGTTTCGAACTGCGCCACGTCGGAATCGATTTCGACGTGGCGCGCCAGCCGATAGAGCCCATGGCGATGGACAATGCATCCTGGAATCGCGCGACGCAGGCGCATCTTGGCGGTATGAAAAGACCTCTTGCATAGGTCAACTATTTGATCTTTTCGAGTTCGATGTTGTAAATGGCGGCAATCAAGTTGAATCGGAGAGCAAAGCGTTTCCTCCGATTGCGGTAACGTTCACTCAACATGCGAAATATTTTCAACGAGCGAATCACGTGCTCGACCAGAATGCGTTCGTGCGACAAAATCCGATTGCATGCCTTTTGCTCGACCGTCAACGGATGGTGCTTGGATTTTTTGGCGGGCGTCTGGCGGTTGGCGTGCAAGTCCGCCAATCCCTGATAGCCTGCATCGGTCAAACTGCGAATCTGTTTGGACATCGCACTGCGGCTGTCCTTGACCAACTGAAAATCATGGGTCTTGCCATTGGCAAAATCAGTCGCGATGATGGTTCGGGTCTGCCGATTGACAGTCACTTGCGCTTTTTGGGTATGGCGCTTCCTTTTGCCCCTTGATTCGCTCATTTTTCCAAGTGACTTTTGAATTATCGAAAAGTCTGGTATATTCCTGGCTCGAGATTAACTTGCTTGAGGAATGCTATGCCAGACACGCGGATTCAGGTTGAACCGGAACGGATTGATGATCTGCCCGTCGCACTCAGCTTGTTGCGCTAGATCCGCGTCCCTCAAACCGTGAATGCCCACTTGGGTGCCGGGCACGGTAATCGGCAGGGTTTGAGCTATGGTCAGTTGACGCATGGTTTCGCCGGGCGCATCATTACGGCGAGGGATCATCGTCTGTCGCCCGTCGACGCCTGGACGCAGGAACATCAGGATACGCTGAGTCACCTGCTGGGTGTGCCGGTGGACGACAAGGATTTCACCGATGACCGCTTGGCGGACTTGGTCTACGCGCTGGGTAGTGCGAGGTCAGAGGTGCGCGAAGCCATCGAGACGGATTGGGTCAGCACTTGGTGCGTGCGTATCGTTTGCCGACCAACGTGGGCGCGCCGACACCACCTCGATCAGCGTGTATCACGAGCGTGCCGATGGCACGGACGGTCTCCTGCAATTTGGCAAGAGCAAAGACCACCGGCCGGCCTTGCGACAATACATGCAAGCCCTGGGCACCTTGGATCCAGCGGGCATCCCCTTGGTCAGTGAAACGCTGGACGGTAACGCGGGCGACCCGCTGATGTATCTCCCGGTCTGGCGTCGCCTAGTCAAGGTCATCGGCCACACCGATTGGCTGTTTGTCGGCGACAGCAAGTTGCACAGCGCCCAGAATATTGCGGAGATTCATCGTGCTAAGGACTGGCTGCTGACGCCTCTGCAAATGAATGGACATATGCCAGAACACTTCGCCGAATGGTTGCGTCAGCAGCCGAAACACCTCCAGACGCTGACCTTTTCGGATGCGAACGGCAGCCAGCGACGGGTGGGACACGGCTATGAAGTCGCGCATACCTTGACCTGGAACGACCCGCAGAACGGCGAAACGGTGACGGTGCCCTTGGGAGTATTCATGGTGCAGCGCGACAGTTTCAAAGAGAAACAAATCCACGACCTGCACCGTCGCCTGGAGTGCGCGGAGGCGGCCGTGCAGGCATTGAACGGGCAACGCGGTGACACGCCCACCGAGCGCGAAGCGTTGCAAGCCCAGGCGCAGACGCGGCTCACCGAGCATCAGGTTGCCGAGTACATGAGCGTGCAAGTGCAGTGGCGGGAGCAACACATTGAGAAATTCGTCGGACCGGGACGGCCAGGACCGCAACGGCGCAAACAGACCCGCACTTATCAGGTCGCCCAAGTATCCATTCGGCGGAAACCCGCGGTGATTCAAGCGTACGAAGACGCGGCGGGCAGGCGCGCTTACGCGACCAACGCGCCCAAGACGCGCTTGACCGTTCAGCAAGCCGTCGAGGCGTCGCAAGCGTCCAGGGTGCGACTGACGCTGCTGTAGTGCGCCCAGGCGGCTTGCCCCCAGGCTGCCGCGACCAGTGGATCTTTGGCCATCGGATGCGGGCCATCGTTCAAGTCGCGCAAGTATTCGATCCCGGCCAAAGTGCCGACCAAGAGTTCGAGCAGTTTCGTTGGCGGTGTAAAGGTACGAGTCTTCTGATCCATCGGCACTTGCATAAGCCGACTGACCAAGCCGTGCGGTTGAGCGAATTGACCAAATGCAATCAAGAGTCCATGGTCCGTGTCCGAGCAGAGTGATAAATCCTCGCGCATATCCATTGGTAGCCTCCGCGCAGAGACTACCACAACGATGCTGAAAACGAAAATCAGCGTTCAAAATTTCATCTATTTGAACGATTCAGACTCTGATTGCGCAAATGTTACGCTAGTCGCCAGGAGTTGATTGACCACCTGTATGCCAGTGTGCCCGAATACAATCACTGGTTTGCTCATCCGATCAACTGGACATGGACCCGCCGCGATTTACGGGATTGGGTTGAATGGAAGACGGCGGGACTATGTTAAATTACTTATCGAACGCACCACTAGCAAACTCAACGGCCAGTGTCCAACGGAGCGCCTGCAGTACCGTCTTGGTGTTTGCCCAAACCAGTTCCGCGCCCAATTTCAAATTGTGCTTGCACGGACTGCCATTGCATCAACTAAATCTCGGACTGTTTCAACCGTTGCAAAACGTCGGGGCAAATCCTTGATTCTGCCTCTGGTTGCGCAACCGTTACGCTAGGATGCCGAACAGGCATGTACGAGGTTTTCGGCCGCCACATGCCTCTGAGTTCGCCTACTCCAGACCCTGCTGTCGAAGGAACACGTCTGTCTCATTACGCGTGGGGAAAGAAACCTGCGTCCCGATCCGCGTGACCGACAACGCGGCAACTGCATTCGATCGCCGGACCGCATCCCGCAAGGACATGTGCTCACCCAGGAAGACAGCCAGGCTCCCAATAAATGCGTCCCCTGCGCCGGTTGGATCAACCGCATTGATTTGCACAGATGGAATGTGCTCAACCTTAGTGGGGTCTACCAACAACACCCCGCGCTCACCTAGCGTGAGGATAACAGTTCTCGGGCCGCGCTCCTGCAGTTTGCGCGCCGCTCGCTCAGCATCGGCGAGCGTCTTGATCGATTCCCCGGTCAGGTTCTCTGCCTCCGTTTCATTCGGCGTACAGATATCGGTCAACTCCAGCAGTTCATGTGGAAGCGACGCGGCAGGAGCGGGATTGAGTATGGTCGTACAGGCCCTACGTCCTATCGATTTACCGACATTAGAAGATTTGGCTATCCTAAACGTTTCTAGGGTCGTCTCTATCGGTATTTCGAGTTGGCAGATAACCAGATCAGCTGCAAGGATCGAATCGCGCGCGGTATAAACATCGTGGGGCGCAAGCCCGGCGTTGGCACCGGGGATAATGACGATAAAGTTCTGCGCATTGTCATCTACAAAAATCGGCGCAACGCCAGAAGTTCGTGAATCATCAACAAACACATAGGTCGTATCAATCCCTTGCTCGCGATAGTTCTTGATCGTCCCCTCGCCAAAAACATCTCGCCCGACCTTCGTCACCATGCTCACACGAGCACCCAGTTTTGCAGCCATTATAGCCTGGTTCGCACCCTTGCCTCCATAGCCGAGGTGAAATGAATGGCCCACCAGCGTTTCACCCATTCGTGGAAGTCGCGGCACCTTGGAAATCAAGTCAATGTTAGAACTTCCCACCACGCAGACATTCGGGCGAGACTCCATGTGACCTCACTTTTGAGTATTGTGGTTCTGATCTCCGCCGTATAACGCGGGGTCCGGCGGAACCTGAATGCCAAACATGATCAGCGGCTCATTGCCGGTGTTAATCGTCCCATGGACAATCCCCGCCGGCACGTAAACGATATCGCCCGCACTGATCGGAATGCGCTTGTCGCCAGTCCGCAGGACGCCCCTTCCAGAGACACAAATGATTGTATCTGAGGATTTCTCGTGTATGTGCTGGCGAAATTCCATCCCGGGGGCGTGTTCCCCATAGCTGACCGTGAGATCGTTCGCCCCCATTTCGGGGTGGATGACCCTCCAGGAAAAGGCATTCCCCATTTGGAACTTGATACCATCCCGCTTGATATTGAGCACACGAATCTCGTCCATAGAACCTCCTTTAGGTTTCGGCTACTTTTTGAGATATCCCGCGTCAAACGCGGTCGTTGATGGCGTGAAATCAATCCGACGCACGAAGGCGAGCGCGTCGCGCGCGCCCCATTCCCGATCCATCCCCGAATCTTCCCACTCGACCGACAGAGGCCCTGAGTATCCAATCCGGTTCAGGGCACGGAAAAGCGCTTCGAAATCTACATCGCCGTGACCGGGAGAAACAAAGTCCCAGCCGCGTTGAGTGTTGCCAAAGTCGAGATGCGAACCGAGGATGCTCCTACGACCATCGAGCGTCTTTTTCGAGTCTTTGACATGGACGTGGTAGATCCGTTGTCCGAATTCCTCGACGAATTCTACCGGATCCAGGAACTGGTGTGCCAAATGGCTGGGATCAAGATTAATTCCGAATTCTGAACGATGTGCGATGGCATCCAGCGCTTTGCGGGTCGTCACAAAATCATACGCGATCTCGGTCGGATGCACCTCAAGGCCAAAACGGACGCCTTCGTATTGGAACACGTCCATAATTGGATTCCAGCGAACGGCGAAGTCCGCGTACCCGGCTTCAATCTCATTCCAGTCGTTCGGGGGAAAAGAATAGAGCCGCTGCCAGATGCTTGAACCGGAAAACCCGTTCACCTGCTTGACGCCGAACCGCGCGGCGGCTCGCGCAGCATCCATTACTCTTTTTGCTGCGCGCTGGTGAATACCCTCCGGGTGGCCATCTCCCCAGATATCGGCTGGGAGCATTCGCTGGTGGCGTTCGTCAATTGGATCGCACACCGCCTGCCCGACGAGGTGGACGCTGATTGCAAAGCACTTGAGGGAGTACCGGTTCAGAATTTCCCACCGCGATTTGACGTAGGCCGAATCTTGCAGTGCCCTTTCAATTTCAAAGTGGTCGCCCCACGTTGCCAGTTCTAGCCCATCATAGCCCCATTCACCGGCTTTTTGAGCAATCATCTCCAGCGAGAGGTCAGTCCACTGACCGGTGTAGAGCGTCACTGGATGTCCCATGGTCCCCTCTCCTATGCAAAAAACTGTTTCAGGAACTGGCATCCCTCGCGCGCAATCGCATCCTGTCGAGACTCGCGTGAGCGTTCAGTCTCTTCCTTCAGGTCGCCGCCGAAGGATTCAATCACCAAGGCACCGTCATAACCAATTCTCTTCAGCGCATCTCGGATACCGTTCCAGTCCAAGTTTCCGCTGCCGGGCGCACTTCGGTCGTTTTCGTTCGCATGCACATGGATCAGGCGACTGCCCGCCTGCTCGATCGCTTGCGCTATGTTCTTTTCTTCAACATTCATATGGAACGTGTCCGCCATCACTTGGATCCCCGGACTAGACACCCGGTCGGACAGTTCGAGTGCCTCCATGATCGTGTTGATGAAACTGCTGCGAAAACGAATGAGCGTCTCGATCCCGAATATGACACCTTGGTCTACAGCGTACTGCCCGATTGGGCGAAGATACTTCGCTACCCGTTCAAGTTCCTGCTCACGCTCCTGGGCAGAAGGATTCCAGACACGACCCACACCGCCGTAGATGCCGCCACCAATACGATTTCCTCCCAGTGCAACGACGGCGTCCACAGAGTGTTTCAGATAGTCAACTGCCGCGCTGTTTCGGGCAGGATCATCTACAGTCAGATCGCGGTCTTGCCTCAGAACCGCCGTAAGACTGGGAATGAGACCGAGGTCCCGCAGGATTGAGCCAACCTGGCCGTATTCGAATTGATCGATCTCCTCAAGTGGAAACTCAACCCACTCGAACCCAAAGCTGGCTATTTTTTTAAGGAGGTCGACGCGGTCTGCAGTGAACCGTTGAACCCAGAGCCACGTGCTGATCCCAACCTTCATGATCCATCCCTTGGCATTTACGTTTGCCGCATCACGCGAACGTGAGCCCAGCCTGTCGAATGCAAGACTAGATAACAGCCGCAGCATTCTCCGTTGGCGTTTCCGGCTGAAAGGGTTTAGCAGGGCCTAGGATATACCCTCCGCCTTTTCCCATCTCGCGCGACAGCTTCATAATTTCAGCCCGAATTTCAGTCGGCGTGCCGAAAGGAATAACCGATTGCGAGCCAAGGCAACCCCAGAAAATGATCTGACCGCCAAAGCGTCGTTTGAGCTCGTACGGATTCATTCCTTCTGCTTCCGGCTGAACACTCTCGAGCACGTCGATCCCCATCTCGACAATATCCGGAAGGATCTCGACAATACTTCCGCAACAGTGATGCAACACATATTTGCCGGCTTGATGGACGCGCGCGTAGATGCGCGCGAGGTACGGTTTGAGCAGACGACGCCACCGCTTGGCCCCCAAGAGAACACCTCGCTGATAACGCCAATCGTCCATGAAGAAAATCCCATCGCATGGTAATTGTAACAACTGCTCCACGATAGCCAATTGGTGTTCGGCGACGCTGGCAATGAGTTGCGTCGTAAAATCAGGTTCAGCGGCCACGTCGGTCAACAACTCGCTGAACCCACGCAATGCCCAGGAACGCTCCCACAAATCTGCCCCAAAGGCAGCCACAGTAAAGTGATCTCTGGACTGGTCAAGTGTCTGAAGGGCGTGGTCCTTCCAACCCAGCTCAAAGACAGCGTCCACGGCAGGAAGCGTATAGCTTTCCAGGGAAGGTATCTTGAGAGGTTGCTCAACTAAATGATAAGGCCGAAGGTCTGTTCGCCAAACGCTGCCGTACGGGTCTCGGTAGGCTTGAGTGGCTGGGATGTCAAGTATCATCAGCTTCGTACAGGGTACCCGCATAATGTCGTTTTCGACCAGCGACCGCCAAGCTTGGTTCCCGTAGTATTCATCTAGCCGCGCCCGTACGTCCCCTTCGTACCGAATCTCGTACGGCAGGCGATCAGTCTCTTGATGTTGGATCTGCGATAGCACCCGTTCTTCCGGAGTGAGAGCCATTTTGGTCCCCGGCTAGTACTGAACGTCCACTTGCCGCTTTGTTCTGGCCGATTCAAGGATCGCGTCACAGACGACGGCCGCTCGATAACCATCTTCGAAGGTTGCACCCAGAGGCCCGGCATCCTTTTTATGGGCGATGCATTCCAAGAAATGGGCTAGCTCGTGAACAAATGTGTCTTCCCAGCCAATGATATGACCGGGCGGCCACCCGTTGGCGATCCAGGGATGGTAGCTTTCGGTGACCAAGACATTATGGAATCCCTGCGTCTCTCTCGGATTCTCACCCACCCAAAAGACCTGGAGTTCGTTCAAGCGTTCGAGATCAAAGCGAAGGCTACCCTTTTCGCCATTGATCTCCAGAACCTGGTGATTCTTATTTCCTCCCGCGAACCGCGTTGCTTCGAGGGAACCGATGGCACCATTCTCAAATTCCACGGTAGCGACGAATGCGTCATCCACATCGACCCTGCCTATTCCCTGCCCCCCTGGCAACGGGCGTTCGGAAACAAAGGTGCGTGTCAGCGCGCCCACACACTTTATCTCGCCTACCAGAAAACGGCCTAGGTCTATTATGTGTGCACCCAAATCACCGAGCGCACCACTTCCCGCCACCTGCTTGTCTGTATGCCAATCGCGTGGCGTGCTGTAGTGAGGCATAAGCCATTCTTGGAGATACGCCGCGCGGTAGTGATAAATGCGCCCAAGCGCACCGTTCGCAACGAGATCACGTGCCTGGCGCAGCGCGGGGACGAAACGGTAATTGAAGCCAACCATATGCCGCACGCCCGCCCTTCTGACCGCCTCCAGCATTCGGAGCGCTTCCTGTGCATTAAGCGCCAACGGTTTTTCACAGATGACATGCTTGCCCGCCTGAGCAGCCGCCATGGATGGTTCGGCGTGCATGTTGTTCGGGCCGGTATCATCAAAGAGTTGGACTCGATCATCCTCCAACAACATGTGCCAATCGGTATAGGCCCTCTCGTACCCGTAACGAAGCGCTGCCGCGTTGGCGGCAGCGGCATCGCGGCCGCATGTTGCAATGAGGCGCGGGAGCAGCGGTGGAGGGTACATAATGTATGGAATCTTCTTGAGCGCGTTCGTGTGGGCTTTGCCCATAAAGGCATAGCCCAGCATCCCGACGCCAATCTCGGGCACGGTGGAATTGGCAGCAGCGGGGAGCGTGGGGGTAGATTCAGTTCCCTGGCTCATCCTCTCCTCCATCGCGGCGAAACGACATCCGAAGGACTACGGAGCCACGGATGTCTTGACGTCCAGCGCTTTAAGCTTGGGCAACAGTTCGCGACCCCACAACTCTAGCTGGTCTGGATCATCGGTATATGGATGCAGGATAAAGTGCGCTACCCCTGCATCCACGCGGCGGCGGCAGTTCTCGAGAATCTCTTCATTTGTGCCAAAGAGATACGACGCCTCCAACAATTCACGCGGGCGGTTGGTCCCAACGATGTTGATGGCAACGCTGTGCTGGATTTCGGCTGCACGGTCGTGACGGGTCTCTTCAGTCAAGTGCACCCACTGCCCATGTGCAAAGACGATGTCTTCCGGCTTTTTCCCAGCCTCTTGGATGAACGGCTGCAACAAACGCCAGTCGTCGGCAATTTGCTCCGGCGTCGACGCCGGGCGGCTGAACCAGCCATCCGATTGCGCAATGCGCCGTGCTACCTGCGGGCTGAGTTCCGGTTTCTCCATGGATGCGGGGTGGGGCGTCTGGCTGCCGCCGCCTATCCAGACTGGGATTTTGACCGGCGACGGTTCAACATTCACTTCCTTCAATCGATAATACTTGCCTTGAAAGCTCAGGTTTTCACCGGCGGCTAGGCGGCGAACGATCTCAAGGACTTCGTCCGTGCGGCGGCCCCGCTGAGATTTGTGGGTGCCCACCGCTTCGAATTCGTTATCAAACCAGCCGGTGCCCGCGCCCAGAATGAATCGACCATTGGAGAAACGTTGGATACTCACCGCTTCCTTGGTCAACAAGACTGGATTGCGTAAGGGCAAAAGGAGAACCCCAGGTCCGAGCAGCACGCGTTTCGTGAGCGCAGCAGCAAAAGCTAGGGTATTCATGGGCTCAAGCCAGGTCCGCGCGTACATGTTACGCGCTCGTAATAGGTGATCCGTCACCCAAATGGAATCCATCCCGAGTTCTTCCGCTCGCATAATCCAGTGGCGGAGACGCTCGGCATGGTCAATCCCGTCATTTTCGTCGAACGCGAAATTCGGCAACCAGGTTCCAACTTTGAGCTTCATTCCATCTCTCCTAGTGAGACTCGCGATCCTGCAAAGGCAATCCGGCCTTTTCGAGGATCAGGTCTACGAATTCCTGAGTGCGGACTGCTTCATGACCGTTCGTTAAGGGCTGTTTCCGTTCGCGCACGCATTGGATGAAATGGGACACTTCAGGCCCAAAACCCAGTGTCTTGTTCACCTGAGCCCAACCTTGTGCACGGGGGCGCATTTCAACTACACGCGTTTCGCCGTTCTGCGAGATAGCCACTTGATCGGGGGCAGTGACGCGCACCGAGGTCAGGTTCCCGTACGCGTCCAATCGCTCGTCCCATTCGCCGGCACATCGGGCCGCGATCAGGGTGCCAATGGTGCCCTGCTTGAAATGTATCAAAGCCATCGTTCCATCTTCTCGATAGTGATCGGGCGCGATCGTGTGAGCCGTCACGGTCTCAGGCTCGCCACAGAACCAGCGTAAGAGATCAATCATATGGATGGCGTTCTCCAGTGTAGCGCGGTATTCAGAGCCGACGCGATTCTTTTGCGCGACACAGAACTTGAGTTCGTTGTCTTTGAATTGCTGACGTGCAATCGCATAGACTTCGGCGTAACGTCGGTTAAATCCAACCATCAGCAACCGTTCGGTTTGGTCCGCAAGGTTCGCTAGGGCACGCGCGTCTTGGATCGTCGTCGCCAGTGGCTTTTCACAGAACACATCCAGCCCGGCCTTGAGTCCCATTTCGACAAAGGGCGTATGGATGAACTTGGGCGTCAAAACAAAAAGTGCGTTAAGTTTCGCATGCTCGATCATTTTCTCGACATTGGGATAAGAGCTCTCAATGGGCCAGCGGCTGAGGCATCGCGCAGCACTCTCAGGTGTCCGTGTGACAACGCCGGCAATCTTAACACCCGGCTCGGCCATCAGCCCGGGAAGTTCAGCAATCTGAGCGATGCTCCCGGCGCCGACTATGCCAACGCGTACGTTATCTACTTCCATCGTCTACTCCTCAGTCTTTCGTTAGGGGACCTTTGCCAGCCGCTTTCCGAATCAGGGCGACTGTGTGATTCAGCCCCGCTTCTAGCGTGGTCGTGGGCACGAAACCGATTCGACGTTCCAGTCGATCGGACCTGAATTCCCAAGCGGCCGGAGGAAGGATCGCAGGGTATGGTTTGGCACGGACATGCGGAAAGAGACGCTGGAGGTGCGCTACGGCGTCCTGAATTGAACGGTAATCTCCACTGACGTTGAATGCTGCTCCGCTTGCGCGGGGAGAATTGAAACATCGGAGTATGACTTGAACGGCATCCTGCACAAAAGTCCAATCGTTTGCCCCGGCATAATTGGGAAATGGGACCTCGGCTTGTTCAAGTGCAAATCCTTCAATCACGCGTTGAATTTCGTTCCACCCCCGCACGCGGCCGGGACCATAGACCCACCCGAACCGTAATCCGATATAATCCGTTTGGGGACGCGACGCGCGCATCGCAGTGGCAAGGTGCTCACTAAAGGCTTTCGTTGCCCCATAAATATTCGCCGGTGCCAGAGGGCGATCGTCGCCGGTGGACAATCTTTCGTCATGGCTGAAGACTGCCACCGAGCTCCCATAGATAACCCGACGCACGAACATTTTTGCCGAGGTCTCAAAGACCGTGGCGGTTCCAACGCAGTTCACCCGTGCGCCATTGATTGGGTCCTGTTCGCAGACATCGGTCAGCAGCGTCGCAAGGTGGACGACAATATCCACCTGCCAGGTCCGCAACGATTCGGACAATTGGTGCGAATCCGTAATGTCGCCAGAAATCCTCGCCACTAGAGGAGGGAGAAATTCTTTCCCCGTCTCAGGAAATGTCAAATCATAAAGAATGACTTGATCTCCCTGCATCGCAATGGCGCGTGCCAAATGCTGTCCGAGGAAGCCTCCGCCTCCTGTAACCAGAACGTTCATCGATGGATCATCTAGATCTTGAGCACTCCCAGTTTACGGAAGGTTTCGTAAATGCGGTCCGCATACCGCGCGAAGCTCGCGTCTTCGCCCAGCCCCACCGGCCGCGGTCGCGGCAGGTCGACCTTGATCTCTTCCACGATTTGACCCGGGCTGGTCGACATGACCACGACGCGATCGGACAGACCGACGGCTTCTTCCACGCTATGCGTGATGAAGAGCACTGTCTTTGGTTTTTCCAACCAGAGCATTTCAAGATCATGCCGCATCTGAGTACGCGTAATCGCATCCAACGCTCCAAACGGCTCATCCATCAGGAGACACGAAGGGTCATGGATTAATGCCCGCGCCAGAGAAACGCGCTGGCGCATTCCTCCGGACAATTCACGCGGATACCTTTTTTCTGTTCCTTCTAATCCAAGTTGCTGAAGTAGACGGCGCCCCCTCTCGCGCGCCGGATCTATCGGCAGGCCGCGGATCTGCGCCTGAAGCAGGATATTATCCTCCGCGTTTCGAAAGTCGAGCAGGAGATGGTCTTGAAAAACAATACCTACGTCGGTGAGTGGCCGAGTTAATTGCTGATCGTTGATGTAAATCGAACCGGTAGTTGCTTCCAGCAACCCAGCCGTAATCAGCATGAAAGTACTCTTACCACAGCCGCTCGGACCAATCAGGCTGAGGAACTCGCCTGCGCCAATCGAAAGGTTGATCGACTTGAGGGCTTCGACTTCGGCGTCACGGGTGGAGTAGATTTTAGAGATGCCGCGGGCCTCGACGCGCGAGGCAGATGAGCTGGTGGGTTTGTCAGGCATGGCTTCCGTCCGGTTCTACTTTGATCATTTGGTCAGGTCGAACTCTGTCAGATTGGCAAGTGGCAGAACGAGACTCTACCACTTGCCTTGAATCGTCCCTACGGGCAGGGAGGGGCATCCGCCGGGATAAAGTCGGTCGTGTAGTAATCGGTAATCGGCTTATCCTTGGGAAGGCCCATGTACTGGGTCAACAGATCATAAGTAACGTTCCAGTTGTCAGTGGGAGGTGCTCCTAGTGTTTTGGCTCCCTTTGCGCAAAGGAGTGCCAGGTCCACATTGAGCTGTTTGAGGTTCGCGTCTTTGTTGCCGGCGAGGAACATGTCGGTGATCGCTTGCGCCGCGGCATCCGGGTTCTTGCGCGCCGCGTCCCAGCCCTTGAGGCTTGCAGAGACGAAGTTCTTGACTAGAACCGGGTCTTTCTTGATCATCGCATCTGTTGTAGCGATAGACAGCCCAATCGTCGGGACGCCAACATCGCGGTAATAGATTTCGTTGATCTGGAAACCCTGGTCGCGGATCGAAATGCTCTGAGAATCCGCACCCGCAAGGATGGCGTCTACCTGACCCTGCAACAACGATCCGATGAGCGCGGCGGGATCGATATTGACAATGTTCAGCGATTTAGGGTCGATTTTGTTAGCCGCGAGGATGGGATCAAGCAGAACTGTCTGCGCGGACCCCGGTTGCACCGCCAGTTTCTTGCCAACCAGGTCGGCCGGTTTGGTTATGTTCTTGTCTTTCAAGGAAATGATGGCGAAGCCGTTGGTCTGGAGGATCGGGGCAACGATTCTGATGTCACCCCCCTTGGAACGGACTTGCATCACCGAAGGGCCGTCAGAGAAACCAAAGTCCGTTTGACCAGTGGCGATCTGTTGAGCCGTTGTCGCCGAGCCTTTGCCTTCCTCAATCGTCAGATCTATGCCAACTGCATCATAGTAGCCGAGTTTCTTGGCATACGCGAAACCGGCTTGAGGTCCACCGGCCAGGTAATTCAGAGTGAGTTTGACTTTGGTCTTGGTCGCGGGTACCGCCGCGGTTGTCGGAGCTACCGTCGGTGCCGCGGTGGGTTTGGGCGCAGCAGCAGTTGCCGCGGGGACAGACGTTGCCACAGGCGCTGAAGTTGGAACAGGTGCCGTTGTAGGCGGCACGGGCGCACTGGTCGGCGTCGCGCAGGCGACGACAGCGAGTGCAACTGCAACCAAAACAAGCAATGTGAGCTTGCGCATCTTTCTCCTCCTTAGAGTGACTAGAGTCCCACCGGACTTGCCGGTGAGACGATGACCATCAACGATCTTTTTTGCTTTGCCAGGGCATTACGAGCTGCTCACCTCCTTGGATAGCGTAGTTGAAGAGAAGACCCATCAAAGCCAGCGCAACCAGTGACGCGAAAATGAGCGACGTATCAAGGTAACTCGTTCCACGCAATAGCAAGTACCCTAACCCTTGGTTCGCACCCACGAATTCGGCAACGATGGCTGCTGTGGGAGCAAGCACAATCGAGACCTTGAGCCCGGAAAAGATAAAGGGCATAGCCGCCGGAAGCCGGATGTAACGAAAAGTCTGCCACCGCGAGGCGCCCATGGAACGAGTGATATAGAGCAGTCGCGGATCAATAGCCTTGAATCCTGTCATGCTGTCTACCAGAATCGGAAAAAAACACAACAGGAACGTCAACAGAATTTTGGGGAAAAGCGTAAAGCCGAACCAGACGATAAAGAGAGGTGCGATAGCAATCTTGGGGACCAACTGGAAAAAGACAATCAGCGGATACAAGCCGCGTTCCAGCGCTGGTACAGAGACGATGAGCAGGGCTAGCGGGATACTGATGATGGCCGCGGAGAGAAAGCCAAGCAGCACTTCATTGCCGGTGACGAGAGATTGGTCCCAGATCACCGAACGCGACTCGATCAATCGCGCAAAGAATTTCGAAGGTGCCGGCAGGATATACTCCTTCACTTGAAAGAAGTTGACCGCAAGTTCCCAGAGGACCAAGAGGAGAATGAAGGAGGCCAGCGGCCATGCAACCGCCGAGGCTGTGCTCCAGATGGACGATCGCCGGTTTCGCATGCGATTTGATTTTCCATTAGTCATTCGTTCTCTCCTTCGCAACTAAACCATGCTCTTGCAGGATTTGCTGGATGCAGCGACGCTGCTCGGGTGTGGATTCAGGAAACGGTTGCGCCATTCGACCAGTCCCCATACCCATCTCAAGAAGCACCGTCTTCATAGCGGCGAGCCAGTAGCCCTGGTCAAAGACTCTGGCGAGATCGGTGACCGCGTGCTGTGCTGCCCGTGATTCTGTTTGGTCGCCTGCCCGTACCGCTCCAACAATCCTCTGTAGCATCGCTGGAGCAAAGTTGCCAATCGTCGAGACAATTCCATCCCCACCCAGCCAGAGCGAAGCCGCTGCAAGTTGCTCCCGCCCCTGGAGGATCGCGAATTTCTCACTACGTGCCGCCAGAAACTCTTGAAACAAGATCATGTCGCCCCAACTGTCCTTCATTCCAATAATGTTGGGATGCTGGGCCAGGCGCTGAATGGAGGCAGGTGCCAAATGGATATGCGTATTCTGCGGAATATTGTAGAGGATCAGTGGCAGCGCGGAGGCATCCGCAATCTGCGTGAAATAGCTCACCAGGGATTCTTGATCCGTTAGCGGATAGTAATAGGGACTAGTCGCGACGACCGCGGTGGCGCCGTTGCGTACCGCGCGTTTCAAGTTCTCGATCGTCCGGGCGGTGCTAGTATCGCCAATGCCGACATAGACCGGCATGCGACCATTGACATAGTCCAGCGTGGCCGCCACAATTTGTTGCGCCGTCTGCTCTTTTAACGCGGCGAACTCGCCGGATGAGCCCAACACGAAGACAGCATCCAAATCCGGCAGGATATAGTCGAGCAACCGGTGGAGGGTCGACCGGTCTAGATCTTCTTCGGCATCCAAGGGCGTTGCTAACGGACAGATGATGCCGTGAGGTAAATGCATCGAGGCTCCATTTCCTGCAGGATTTGGTCAATTGAGATTTGCCAAGAGCCGGCGGGCCACTTGAGCACTCGTCCGGAAACCATCGGTTGGCTCTGGCAAATCCTGGGGATGCCAACGATACTCGTACTCGAAGGACAAGTAATCGTCATATCCGATCGATTTGAGGCCCTGAAAGATAGCGCGCCAATCGAGGATCCCTTCGCCAATGACGCGCGAACGAACGGACCGTTCCTCTTTCTTTACTGTCGCCACTGCACTCGCAGAGAATTTCTTGTCCGGGTCTGTAAAAACGAGATCTTTGACGTGCACGTGGCGGATCCAGGCCTTTTGCATCTCGAGCGCGGCCGGGAAGGTCTCACTGTGCGTGAAGGTTAGGTTCGCTTGATCGTAAAGAATACCTACATCTGGCGAATCGATGGCTTGCATCAGGGCAACTGTCTCCGCCGCCGTCATAGTCATCGTATTAAAATGATTCTCGACGCAGAGAATGACGCCGGCTTGATGCGCGAGCCCGGCCAACTTCCGGAGGGATTCGACGAGGCGCGCCCATTTGGCGGCCCGCAGATGTGCTTCGCCTTCCAGAAAGCTACCCGCGTACACGCGTACACGATGGCAGTCCAGTTGCTCCGCCGTGCGGATGCATTGCGCGAATCGCTCGATATCCCGTTCGCGCTCGCCATCATCCAGGCTGGTGAGCCCAGTCATATAGGGCGTCAAACCGGCAATTTGCAGTCCCAGCTCCCGCGCGAGATCACGCACCTGGGCGATTTCCGGCTCGCCGGCCGTCTCGGGGATAGCGGCGGAATAGTCGTTCTGCCAGATAATTTCCGCCCCATCCATCCCGACATCCTGGAAGAGCCGTAGCGCTGGTTCCAGCGCGAGATTGGGGGTACCCAACGTATGCCCGGATAGTTTCATCTCAATTTTTCTTTCGACAGAAATTGTTGCAACTCGATTCGGGTTGGCCAAGCCGGCTGTGCGCCAGTTTGGATGTCGTCAGTGCCCCGGTGGTTGAGTGTTCCCAGTCCTTCAGTTGGAGGTTCGTCATCAAAGATGCTGCCGTATTCAAGCTACTGACGACCATCTTTTCAAGCATTGGGTTTCTCTGAACACGTGGAGTCGCGGACGATGAGTTTGACGGGAACTAGGTGCCGTTGATTTTTTTCAATCTTGGGGTTCTTGATACGTTCGATCAGAATCTGGGCCGCTAATTTTCCCATTTCGTTTTTTGGCTGTTGAATCGTCGTCAACGCGGGAGAGGTAAACGAGGCCAATGCAATGTCGTCAAAGCCGATGACGGCCACATCCTGTGGAACGCGCAAACCCATCTTGCCGATGGCGGCCAGAGCTCCCAATGCCATCATGTCATTGCAGGCAAAGATGGCCGTCGGTCGCGGTCCAGACTTGGCTAGAAATGTCTGGGTGACCGCGAATCCACTGGCCGGTTGAAAATCTCCGCGCTTGACCAATCGAGAGTCAAATCGGATCGAATGTGCTTTGAGGGCATCTCGATATCCCGTCACCCGATCGGCGCTGGGCGTGGCCGCTGAAGGACCGGCGATACAGGCAATCACGCGGTGTCCAAGCCGGATGAGATGCTCGGTTGCCAGAAAACCGCCATGGCGATTATCGGCTGTTACGTAATCGGCGACGACGTTCTTGAATTCGCGATCAACCACGACCAAAGAGAGTCGTTCGGACTGCACTTGACGGATATTCTGCGCGCTCTCGCCGGCCGCGACAAAGATCACGCCGTCCACTTGTTTCTCGATGAAAACCCGCAGATAGATTTTTTCCTTCTCTAGGTCTCCTTCGGATGAGCCGAAGATGACATTGTACCCTTGCTTGAACGCATAGTCTTCAATCCCGCGTGCCACCTCGGCAAAGAACGGGTTGGAACTATCGGGGAGCACAAGTCCGAGCGTGGAAGTATTCTTATTGCGGAGAGAACGCGCCAAGGCATTGGGTTGGTACCCCAGCGTTTTAATTACGCGCTGGACACGGCGAACCACGGCAGGACTAACAAACCTGCTTTGGTTGATCACGTGGGAGACCGTGGCGGTAGAGACGCCGGCACGTTTGGCAACATCGCGAATCGTGACCATTTTGTCTTAACCCTAGGTGAGGAACACTTTGTAAAACGTTTGCGTAAACGTTTACGTAGCCATTATATCGGTTTTTGTGACAGGTGTCAAGAACGGGAGTAGAGGTGACTCTCCGTAGGTTGGTTAAACTGGAGCGAACGGATCGCATCGGGTATTTCACACCGGAGTCACCTGCAGAAACAGGAGTGGGACAACAACAGGAGTTCAGGTCGCAATGTTCCCGTAGGAATGCCTACTTCCATCGCGGCTTTGGCTGTTCAATAAGTGTGCTCTTGTGGAATTATGCTGAACGGCAAAAGCATGTCGGCTTGCACAAGCCAGAGCAAGACAAAAGATATTTGTCGGAATCCATACCGAGTCCTGTCAGAGAATCTCAGATAGCCACTTGACCGCACAACCCCTTCGCAGATGGATAAGAAAAAAGGCGTAGATCTCAACATGGTCTACGCTTTTTCATTTCAACGGCAACCATCTGTACCCTCATCGATTAGAAGACGACGATGTATAATTACCTTTCGTGATCTGGGCATAAAGTTCCTGTGTTTCCTGGCTTGGCTCGGGAATATCCAACTCTTTCTGGAGCATTTCGACCAACTGTTGGTACGTTCTCACCGCGCCGGCGCGATTCCCTTTTTTCGCTTGCAGCCGCATCAGGGTCCGGTAGACGTCTTCCTCGTAGCGATCCTTCTCGAGGAATTTCTGGCACAATGCAATTGCCGAGCTGACCTCACCTTGCCGTTCCCGAAGCGTCGCAGCCGCGACGAGCGCATCAAGATACATTTGGCGCAGCGGTGCGCGAGCTTCCTCGCACCAATCGCTGTAGCATTCCTCGAAATAGTCTCCGCGATAGAGCGCAATTGCCTCTTCGTACAACTGCAAGCGATCACCTTCCATGGTTGCCTCGCGCGCTGACTGCAGAAGCATCTCGAACCGCGCTACGTCGGAATCGATTTCGACTTGGGGCGACAGCTGATAGTGCCCATCACGATGGACAACGCACCCTGGAATCGCGCGCCGCAGGCGCATCTTCGCGGTATGAAAATTGTTGGTGGCTTTGCTCGGCGATGTGTTGGCCCAGAGGAACTCGACAATTTGCTCTCGGCGCAGACCCTCGGGGTGCGTCAAGAAAAGGAAGAAGAGTTCCTTGGTCTTGGGTGAGTGGGCGCTTACGGTCGATCGATTGCTCAATCGGAAATAGCTGGGTCCAAACGCTCTGACTTGCAAGCACCGCTGCGTGGATTTCGTCCCCTCGTCACGCTGCCCTTCTCGACGTGTATACATCTCCAACACGGAGGCAAAGTAAGCGCGGCTCAGCTTGTTAGACGCGGCATAGCGGATGACGGCCCGCAGCTGCTTGCGGTCAGCCGAAACAAAGGGGATGGCGGTCGCCTCTTTGAATGGGTTCTGTTTCATGATGGCTTGTAATTGGCATTGGACTTGGCGGGGCTGGCGCAGCAGCAGATGCGCCTGCGCCAGATGGAGACGCGCCCGCACCTGGTCGCGCCGCATCGTTTTCAACAGTCCTACCGCGCGATTCAAGCGGACGACGGCTTCCCGTGGTTGCTTTCGCCGACACTCGGAGATTCCGATCGCAGTCTCCACCAGTCCGATCTCATAGTTCGATCGATGCGACTGGGCCACCTGCAGCGCTCGCGCCAGATGATCTTTGGCCTTCTCCTCATTGCCCGAAAGTCCGTACGCCTCGCCAAGCGCGATCAGCGCATACGTCAGGATAAACCCGTTCAGAGGTTCGCCCAGTTCCAGGACCTGGTGATAGAGCTCGAGCGCACGGTCCAACTGACCCTGATCGCGATAAACGTCGCCGAGGCTGGCAAGAGCATACGCTTCGTCCCGCCGGTTGCCCGTCTGCTGGGCGCGCGTGCGCGCCTCTTCGAGCGTCTCGATGGCGAGTGCAACGCGACCCGCACGATGGTGCTCGATCCCAATGCTGATTAAGGTGGTCGTGAATCCCACCATATTGTGCGTGCGCTGCCAATAATCCAAAGCGTGCTGAAAATGCACGTCCGCCGCCGGATCGCCGTGATACTGCAGCGATGTCCCAATGTCGTGGTGCAGCCCGGCGACGCGGGCCTCGTCGCCCAGTCCCTCGTAGATGCTCAAAGCTTTCTCCATCTGCGTCACGCATCGAGGATATTCCCCCAGCAGCGCATATGCCGCGCCGATGGTCTGATACGCTCGCGCCTCGTCCCGACGCGCGTCGGTCCGGTGCAAAGTTTCCAGCGCCTGTTGGCAAGCTCGAATCGCGTCGTGGTAACGTCCAATCTGCCGCCAGAACACTGCCCGGCGAACCACGACTTTGGCAGATGCGACCTGGTCCCCCGACTGCTCGTAGATCTCAATTGCGCGAGCGAAGGTTACTTCCGCTTCAGTATTCTTCCCGAAGGTGGCAAACACCATGCCGCGCATCATCAGCAAGTTCGGGTGGATCTCCAAGACGTCGGGTGGCAGAGCGTCGACCCATCGAGTGAGCGTAGTCCAATGCCCGGAATCGAAAGCGGACTGGGCGATGCTCTCCGTCACGCGTGCGGCATCGTCGTACATTCCAACGCGCAGGTAATGGGCGATCGCTTGCCCCTTGAAACCGTCGCGCTTTTCGTAGAGTTCCGCCGCACGGCGATTGAGATCGCGCCAGTGCGTCGGATCCGTTTCCTCCAGGCGTTGTTGCAAGAATTCGCGATAGAGCTGGTGAAATCGGTAATACGGCTCTCCGCCTTCGTCGTTCAGTCGGATGATGAAGAGATTCTGGTCTTCGAGCTTGCGGAGCAATTTCCCTGAATTCTGGCCGCCCAAGAGGTCGTCACAGAAGGTCGCGTCCATGCGGAAGGGGACGGAACAATCCAAAAGGAACCGCTGGATCTCACCGTCTAGATGCACAAACGTTTCTTTGGCGAGGAAGCGGAAGACGTGGTCATTAGCGCCGTCTCTTTGCAGGAGCCATTGACCCAGCCCTTCCCAGAGGTGCGGAGTGGTCAGGAGAATGCCGGCGATCCATCCTTCGGAACGCTCGGCGAGATTCGCCGCATCTTGAGTGGAGAGCTCGACCTGGTAATTCTGAAGCACGAGCGCGCGGATTTCATCCGCCGTAAATTTGAGTTCTTCGGATCCCAGGCCGGCGAATTGCTGGCGTGCCTCCAACTGTAGCAGCGCCAATTTCGAGGGCAAGGTCCGCGAGGACACGAGGACGTGGGCTTTTTCGGGCAGATAGCGCAGGAACGTGTCGACCAGGTGATTGATCGCATCCGACTCTGCGACCAGGTGGTAATCGTCGAGGACGATGAGGAAGGGGTCGGCGATGTTCTCATGAATCTCGGTGACCAAAGCGCCGATGACAGCATCCAGATCGCACTCCTCGGCGCCGCTATTGAGGATATGCTGGGGCTCTTCGCCAACCTTCGGAAACTGGCGGTTCACGGCAGCGATGAGGTATTCCAGGAAGACCCGGGGATCGGCGTCGGATTCGTCCAGGCTGTACCAGCAAACTGGCCGGGCGGTCGCGTGCGCAAATTCGATCAAGAGCGATGTTTTGCCGCAGCCCGCCGCAGCCGAAATGAGGATGAGTTTGCGATCGATGTAACGACGCACAAAATCGATGAGCCGCGGACGGGGGAGGAGCAGCCGGCTTCGGCTGGGCTGCACGATCTTTGTGACAGCGCGTGGTGAAATCAATGTGATCTAATCCTGGAGTAAGTTTAGATTGAGCACGTATTTGAAGGTTGAAGAACCGGGCGAATGAGAGATCGTTTCACGCCTCTAGCTTATGGCGGCCCATTTCGAGCGCATAGCTACCTTTGACTTCGAACTCTGATCGAGTGTTCAGGACCGCGAACTCCATAGTTCGCGGATTCTTAACTCGATGTGCGCGGCTTGCTGGCTTACGTGATGCAAGATCGCCAGGATGGTTCTGGCTTCGCTGCCCGTCAAATCTTCGGGGTTGACTTCTTCCAACTCGACCAGCCCCTCTTCTAGGCGGCGCAGCGATTCTCCCAGTGTTCCCCGCAATACATTCTGGACCATCGCGTCAACCACCGGGCGCGGCAGGTTCGGCTCGGTTTGTAACAGCGCTGTCTGCCAATGCTGCACAATGGAATCTTGGTCTGGAATCGAATGAGAATTTTCCACGCGGTCTCATCCTCTGCTTTGGTCAGCAAAGCAAAACGCGCCGAACGAAAATGGCGCCCTTTCAATGCGAAACAGGCAAATGAGCAGGGTGAAATACCAGGGAAGTGAACACCGCGTGCCACTAGATCCGTCGTGGCAGTGATGGATGAGCGATGTGATCGGAGCGATGGAGCGAAGAAGACAGGATCGTTTGCTGCGAAATGGAATGGGAACGGAGTCGGCGACGTGTGTCTGCGAGCGTATTCTGAATTCGAGCAGACAACCGCTATATTCTATCCAAAAACGCGATTTCACCAAATTTGCCGAGACTGAACTCTTATCGCGGCACATCCTCAAATCGACTTTGCCGTTAATTCCCTCCCCCAAAGTTACCTGGAGTGCAAGATGCAGTCGAGCATGGTGTTTCGTTTTGGCTCGCCACTTGAAACCTCGAGCACCCGGCAAGAATTAACCGTTTCGCAAAAACGCCGTTACCCACTCTGACCTCCACAATGTTGATTGATCACATGAGAGCCCTCGCTGGTCAGCTACGTTCGCGATTCGCTTTCAGGAACAGTCTCCATTGTAGCAGTCGGGTCTAACAAAACTCTAACACGGAATGAGTCGTAACCGACACGCGATGAAGCGAAGAATCCCTGCAAAAACACAGTCACAGCGACCAAACCTGCAACGCAACTAGCCGAACAATCAAGAACCGTTTCGCCTTTGGATGAGGTCCGGCTATCCTGCTTAGTTTTTTGTTAGAGGCACCTGATATACTCGCATGCGATAGGATCAGACCAGTACGTTGCACTTATAGCGACCAAGTGAAGGAGAGAATCCAAGATGCGACAAAAATATATCGTCACCTGGGATTTTTCAAAGAAGCCAAGTAGTTCGTTCTATCGGCTCTTGACCAACGAGTGCGGAACGTCACATGCGGGCGGAGATTATGAACTCATCCAGCGGAGCGTCGCTCTGTGTCGCGATGATTTCATTGCGAGCCGGATAGCCGCGCTCGCCGAACACTATGGCGGGAAGGTGAATTGCTTTGGCGTGCAGCGTGAGGGAATCGATGACCGTGCGCGCGAAGAAGCGACCGCGTTTGTGGACCGCATTCTGCATCAGCGGCGGCATCGCCAGGGGCGACGTCTCGGGTCTTGAGACTCGATGCAGAAAACGGCACTGGAGCAACCCTTCTTCAACGTAGCGAACTTTGCGAATGGAACAAGAAATAGCGTAACCGTCATGCACGACCATCTAGAACAGTATCTACCAGCCACAGCATGTCCGGGGGTCGTCAAATCAAGCACATAATCGCGCGATGCCTAACTGGGCCGGTCAAGTGCAGGCACGCCAGTCGATGCGGGACTGAAAAAGGTCAAGAGGGAGAACAGGAAGTTCCGGCGGAATGCCTATTGGCGGAAGGCTTGCACGAGCAGGGGCAAGAAAGAAGGTTATAACCATGAAACTGGAAACAACGCTTCATGCAATGTCAAAGAGAATTATCAGTTCAGAAAACGAAGATGATGGCTACGAAATTGGACAGAAATCAACATAAATGGACGGGACAGACGAGCAACAACGTCGGCAAGAATGATCGCAAGGCTCCAAAAATGATTGTCGCGGTGGATTTTACTGAAGACATCATCTACATCGAAGAGTTTCTCACTCAGGCGAAGTGCCGCCTTTGCCATGCAGCCGGGGCATACTCCATTATTGCGCCGGCAGACGAGGCATTAGTATTCAGGTCGAATAGGTTGTGCTGGAAATGCCTGAAAGAATGCTTTGACGTGGTGATGACGGTCTGAATTCGAAATTCAAAACGAAAGCTAAAACCACAACCATAACAATCCTGGCTTTTGAAAGAATCAAAAAGAGATGAACGCTTTAATGCAGGCACAAGCTAATAAGACTGAATTCAATAGTGAACCGTCTTTGACTGAATTTGAAATCGAAGCCAAAGCTGAGGTCGAAGAGGAAGAAATTATTCAAAGGCTGGTTCTCATTTTTCAGGAATTGGCCATGCGTGGCCATGAACTGATGGTCAAAGACCAGAACTAGAACTACGGCCAAAAACAAGATCGGAACTGCGATGAAACGAAGGCAATTGACAAACCTGCCGAGGTGACTATACTCGCGTTATCCACCGAAATAACAGAAAGAGAAAAATAGAAAATGCCAAATGATAATCCTCTCGATAAGGTCTTGAGACTCAAGCGTGCCAATCCCAAGCGCCCCTTCGATTCGCACGCAGGACGGCTTCCGCCAGGTCAATATCTAACTGACAAATTCCCGGTACTCCACTATGGCTCCGTCCCCCGATTCGACCCGAAGACCTGGGATTTCAAAATTTGGGGGCTGGTTGATAACCCAATCCGACTAACGTGGGACGAGTTCCTGAAGCTGCCCACAAAGCGGGAAGCGGTAGACATACACTGCGTAACAAGATGGTCAAAACTGGATACGACATGGGAAGGCGTGCCTTGGTCCTGGGTGATGGAGACGGCGAGACCGAAACCAGAAGCACATTACATTATGGCCCATTGTGAATTTGATTTTTCAGCCAACGTCCCTTTGGATGAACTCCTAAATGACGAGAATGTGCTGTTGGCATACAAATATGATGACAAACCACTCGAACCGGATCACGGCTATCCGTTGAGACTGCTGGTGCCTCATCTCTACTTCTGGAAATCGGCGAAGTGGTTGCGCGGCATCGAGTTCATGGAAAAGGATCGTCCCGGTTTTTGGGAAGGCTACGGTTATCACTCGCGTGGGGACCCCTTCAAAGAAGAAAGATTCTCGTAGCGCGCAGCGCGGAGATATTTACAGTATTCCTCAGCAACAACTATCGCGACCGCGAAGATGTTGCAACCTGCGAATCACGCGAATCATCGCTAAAATTTTTCGTGGAGATTCGCGTGGATTCGCGGGTGGAAATCGGGTTGCGCTAGGGGACCACTCTATGGGTTGGCGGTTGAAAACTAGGAAGCAAGATCAATCACCCTCGACCTCAGCACAATTCCTTCCTTTTGGATGAGGACCGCTTCCGCCTCTTCCGTCTGGATCTCGTTAGCATTGTGTTTCGCACTGCGAATTTGATTTTTTCCGCGAACGTCCCGCTCGACGAAATGCTCGGCGACGAAAACACGATGCTTGCATACAAGTACGACGACAAGCCGCTGGAACCGGATCACGGCTATCCGCTACGTTTGTTCGTGCCGCACTTGTATTTTTGGAAATCGGCGAAATGGTTGCGCGGCATCGAGTTCATGGCAAATGATCGCGCAGGATTCTGGGAAGGGTACGGTTATCACATGCGGGGCGATCCACATCTCGAACAAAGGTTTCAATAGAACAATCGTATCAATAGAACAAACGGGCGAACCTTCCTCGGTTTCGTCCGTTTGTTCTATCCGATTTCCAGCAGGTTTAACTCATGGCCTACTTGAGTAGCGGCGCTTTAACCTGGAGCGTCTCGGTTGGCTAGTCACAACGCCCTGGCTTGCCCAAGAACAAACCCTGGAATACCAAATTCATTCCAGATCAAACTACGATAGCACTCGACTCCTCACGGCCGCTTTGTTGGCTGAAGACTGTTGTGGGTATTTACTTCATGCGTTCTAATAATTATTGCCAAAAGCTATGATCCGTTTGCACTCTGTATGCCAATGCTGCTATTTACTCGGCGGATTGGGTTTTTGGCCAGGACAGTTCATGCAAGTGATGAAGTGCTGCGAGCAGCTCACTGAGGTCGCGATAGATGCGATCGATTGCATTCACGATTACAACGTCGAACTCGCACTGAGCGGCCCGAGACATCAAGGTTTGTAAGGCTGGTCGAGTACTCAAGGTGCCAGACAACCCAGGATCACAAAACACCTCGCTTAGATGCCACCCTTTTGCGCTAACGTAGTCGGTGATGTCAGTTCGCTTCGCTGCGCATCGAGGCTGTGCCCTGTCTCGATTTGCATTTCCGACGACACGCGAGTGTACCCCTTCGGCTTTCATGTTCCTTCCTCCAATGAATAAAGATTCGTGCAGGATGAGTTTAGCACGTGGAGTAGTATTAGCAGGGGGAGAGGTCTTCATCGATTAAGAAGAGGAAACGGTGAAAATAACTTGGTCCAAATAGGATGGCACAAATCAGCCCGAAGAACTATCCAGATTCTTCGGGTTAAAGATTTCAGTCACAATACCGTCGGCTCTACTGACGCCTTCGGTTTTATTCGGTGCAAATCGAAGGCTTATAGATAGGGTTCTTGTGTAGGAGACAGTGCATTTCGCCCTCAACCCTTATTGTGAATGTTATCTACTCATGTACCACGATGCGATCCACCCGGATCTGCGAGCCATTGACGTCAGGCACATTAATCAGCAATGTGCCATAAAGATGAACGATCTTGCCACTATCGCGTAGTGCCTTGATCTGGGACTTGACCGCCGGATCCATTGAATCGATGCCAAAATAGATTATCTGCCCTAGATCCCTCCGCTCGAAGTAGTCATCAAACTGTGCGCCAGGTTTGTTGCTCTTGATGATCCCCCACCAGTTAGCTATCTTCTCTGTCGTACCGGGTGTCACGAAACTGCCTGGGACATTTCCTCCTGTGCCCCCACTACTTGGTTTTGCGGTTGCCTCAACGGCAATGGCAGGTGTTGAGCTTTTTTGTGCTGTGAGGCCACACTCTCCCAGGTAATAGGCCCACTCGTCACAGGTACTGCCATCCGGAAAAACACATATTCCGTTTTGGCTGCCATCGGCAGCAGTGCGAATTTCGAGTTTGTTCCCTTTCTGTATGCAATAGACCGAGGCAGGATTCGGCATAGACACTTGAGGTATGTCCGTTGCGGCAGCATCGGGTGCCGACTGAGTCTAGAGTGCTGTGCAGGCTGTCAGCGCCATCAAAATGATTGTAAATGCAAAGATCCTTTTCATTTTTTCTTTCCTTCTGTTGTTCTGGATTTCGTGTAATTCGTCCGTTTGTTAAATGTGATGAAGGTCTCCCGGTTGTCTGATATTTTCATTTCAACTCCGTGACTTTACCCATGTCAAGATGATGCCGAAGATGATGGCAAAGCGGAATGAGGTTTCCCAATCTATGGCGCTCGCTCCATATCCTCTTTGTGGGGCGGGATGCAGCGCTTTGGCGAGTTTAGTTGCTATGTTCCATCGTAATGACTACTTTTCCGTTGGCATGCACTTTTTCAAAATACCAGAAAGCTTCAGCCGTTTGCCCTAATGGGTAACATCCATCGATCACAGGTACGATCTTTCCAGATTCAAGGAATTCCTTCATAAAGATCAAATCCTTTTGGCTTTGCACCAGCGAAACGACATACGTTCTCTGGCTCCCGGTCTTTGAAGCTCGTCGTCTCTGAAGCGCAGCCTGGAAGAGTTGAAGCATGGAACCCCCGGCAACGACATAGGCTCCTTCAGGTTTTAATGCATGCAGATAATCTGAAATCGGATGATATCCGTTCACAGCCAGGATCAGGTCGTACTGCTGCCCGTTTTGGGTGAAATCTTCTTTCTGGTAATCGATGACATGGTCTGCCCCAAGTGAGCGCACCATGTCCAGATTCCTCGTACTGCATACAGCAGTTACTTCAGTCCCGAATGCTTTAGCAATCTGCACGGCAAATGTTCCCACACCGCCAGACGCGCCATTAATCAAAACCTTTTGTCCTGGCTGAATGTTTCCTTTGTCGCGCAGACCCTGCAGGGCGGTGATTGCGGCTAACGGTACAGCCGCAGCTTGCTCGAACGTTAGATTGGCAGGTTTCAGCGTCATTAAATTTTCTTGGACACATACATACTCGGCGAAAGTGCCACGACCGGTTGCAGTCGGTAAGAACCCGAAAACTTCATCGCCTGGCTTAAGCTGCTTGACGTTACCGCCAATCGCCTCAACCCGCCCGGCTACATCAGCCCCTAGTATCTTGTTTTTGGGTTGCAGAAAGCCTCCCGGCATCAGGCGGATAAAGAACGGTTTTGCTCTCATGAAACGCCAGTCCCGCGCATTTACGGATGCCGCATGAATTTTGATCAGTACTTCATCATCCTTAGGAGTAGGTTTTACTACCTCTTGGAGATGAAGAACATCTGGTGAACCATATTTTGTGCAGACAATTGCTTTCATTTTCTCACACTCCCATTGAGCCTGTCGTATAGATAGCCAATACCTATTCCAAGAGCGAGAAACCCTGGCACATTCATTCCTGTGTCAATCAAAAGGTAGATAGAGGCATTGCTTGGATTAACAAGAGTTGAAAGGACTTCGATCATGAGCATGGCAACAAAGCTAAGGATCAATGCCTTTAAGATGGGATTTTGTGTTGGAATCTTATCAAAGAAACGAAGCAGGAAGCAACTGACGGAGCATCCGATAATCAGACCGCCAACCAAAGCTTCAACAAGAGCCAATGGAAGATAAGAAATCGAGAAAGCAGCTCTATACTCGGCAGCGATGGGAGACACTGAAATTACGAAGTCAGTTATCCAGAAGGCTGCGCCTCCCGCCCCAGTCAACTTAAACAGTTTTTTGTAGAACTCGTGTGACGTCTGTTGCTTGCTTCGACCTGTGGACTGGATTTCCATGGTTGTCTACCTATTCCGCTTGAGCAGACTTGGAAGCATTTGCGGATGGATCGGATTCTTTGTGCAGCCTTTTGTATAGATAGCCAATAACTATTCCAAGAAAGAGAAACCTTGGTGTGTCAAGCATTATGCCGATGAGAAAGTAATGCAAGACATCACGCTGCCCAAGAAAACTATGGGGAACTAGGTTCAGGATTGTGGTAATGACTAGGACGATGAGGCTTATTATCAAGGATTTTAGAATTGGATTCTTTGTTGGAATCTTGTCAAAAAAACGAAGCAAAGAATAACTGACGCAGCATCCGATAATCAAACCAGCGGGCAAAGAAGCAACCCAAACCGTTTGAATATTCGCTTTTGAAAAGGCAGATCTATATTCCGCTGCGATGGGAAGCAGGGAAATTGCGATGGTAGTTACCCAGAATACTACTCCGCCCCCAATAGTTAGTATGAACAGCTTCTTTGAGAGGATGGTCGAACCTTTTCTTGACATTTGGCTTTCTCCTTGTGATGTGTTGTGTACGTTTTTAAGGTTCACTCCACGAGCATTACCACGGTGCTGAGCGGGGAGGGGGAGAGGGGGGCGCGCGAGGCCGCGCCAACCCCATTTTATGAAAAAAAAAGACCCCGAAAAAAAGACATATTTACCGGTTTTTGGAGCCCCCGAAGGCCAG
>VFSW01000163.1_pt1 | contig 87743 bp, 85 predicted proteins | sample 5358111 | NCBI WGS metagenome assembly VFSW01 (sample SAMN11554181, study PRJNA540505) | mine drainage metagenome | isolation source: sediment from site ElyBrook_90M | place: USA: Ely Copper Mine, Vershire, VT | collected 2017
GCGGTGTGGGGGGCGGCGGGGCCTGAAATTCCCCGCTATAGTTTTATCCCCGCGGGGACCGCCCCTCCCCCCCCGCCGGCCGGGCCGCGCCCGGCGATAGCCCCCCGCCGCCGAAATCCGAAACGTAGCGATTGAGCGCGGTGGCTGAGGCATTGCTAAGGGTCTCAACCGTCGCATCGGAAAGTACTACCGCCTGGTAGGGCAGGTAGTCTTCCGGGTGCGTCGGCAGGCTGCGCGGCGAAGTCACCGTGACGTTGTACTCGCGCAACTTGAGCGCGTTCAGCAGGCTCTCGGGCGGTGCGGTTCCCGCGACGAGGATTTGCGGCGGCGCGATAACTGTCAGCGCGGTTTCGGCGAGTGCATTCAGCGCGACCATCGATGAGGGTGGTCGCAGCCGCGCGCCCATTACGTAAGCGCCCGGCTGATCGATTCGATACGGAAGCTCGAAGCGATTGAGCCCGGGCTTCAGCTCGACGGTCTGGCCGCCGACCGGATCCTTGTCGTTCAGCAGCTCGAGATTGATTTTGACCGGACTGGGCGCCTCGCTTTCGATCGCGAGGTGAAAAGTGAAGCGCTGATTGGCGCGCACCGCGCCCGGCGCCTCGAAGCCGGTCAGCGCGACGCGCTGGATTGCGGAGACCGGAGGCGCGGCGGAAAACACCCGGACGTTATTCTCCACCAACGCGGGAATTTCGGCAGTTGCACCGCCCAAAGTCTGGTTGCCGTCGCTTAGTAGCAAAATCCGCTTGTCAGCTTCAGACGAAAACAGGCTGTCGGCGGCGGTGAGCGCCTCGCCGATATCGGTGGCGCCCGAATCGGCCAAGACTTGCGGCATCGTGATGAGACGCGGATCGCCCATCGGCGAGAGCATCCGCACGTCGCGCCCGAAGCCGAGAATCGCGAGCTGATCGCCGGGGCCGCTCGCATGCGCCAGCTCCCGAACCTTCCCGCGCATCCAGGTTTCTTGATCCGGCGCGATCGAGCGCGATTGATCGATGAGCGCGACGGTCTCGACCCGGTGCGATGCGGCGCGAGTTGGAATGCCGAATCCGCTCAGCACGAACACCAGCGCGACGAATGCCGAAACTCGCAGCGCCGCGGCAATCACGCCGGTGGCAACCTTTCCGCGTCGCACCGCCAGCAGCGCGGGCAGCGCGATGAGCGGCGTCGCGAGCAATAGCCATAGCATGAGGGGACGCTCAAACATGACGCATCCCCCATCGATTAGCAGTTCGGAGCAGCAACACCGATTCCAGTAGAATCGCAATTACCGCGAAAACAATTAGCAGCGCTGACACCGGTTGCACATGCTTTGGCGCTGCGGCCGATTCGGCTTCACTGGTGGATTTCGTTACATCCGAGGCAGGCGCAGCGATCGTCAGATCGGATTCCGTAGCGTCGTAGTAGTTCGCATACACATCGGTCTTTCCCGATGCGGCTTCGATCGTGTAGTCGCCGGGCTGCAATGGCCGAATCCGCAGGCGGCTCCATTGGTCGCGCGAGGGCGAAATCGCAGTGCCATCAGGAGCGGTGACCTTCGCCCCCGCCGGCGCCGGCACCGCGACAAAAGTTCCGGTCGACACGATGCGCAGGTCAGTCGGCGCGGTGAGTTCGCGCACCAAATCGCCCGTCGCGACCAGCGCATCGAGACGGTCGGGATCGAGCAGCAGATGCTGGCGGACATCGAAGGCGACCAATCCGAACTGCCCGGATGGGAGCGAGCCGGTCGCGACCAGCGGCAACACTTCATGCGCACCTGCGGCGGTGCCCGAAGCACGCACGCTCATCCATTCAGGAATAGCCGCCACGCGGGTCGAGGCCAACGCGGTCGGCGCGGCATTCGAATCGCTGCGGCCCTCATTCGTCATCAGCGCGGCCGCGGCGGTTCCGGCAACTTGCAGCCCGGGGATTTTTCCGCTGCTACTCAATGGAGGAAAAACTAACATGATGGATTGCGCGTTGATGCCGGGAACGTAGGAATCGTGCATCACCGCGAGCTCATACGCTTCCGCACCTTTGAACTGCGCGGGGTCGGCGGTCGCGATGATGAAGTTGCTGTTGACTGCGAGCAGCACGCGCGCCAGATCGTCGCGCACCGCGGCGTCGGGCGAAAGCACCAGCACATGTGCGTGGCTCTCGACCGGCGCATAGGCATAGCGATCGTTGTCGGCTTTGAGCGCGTCCTCATCGCGGATTCGCGCATGTACCAGGCCGCCCGTCGTCAGCGGGCCGAAGGGCACCAGGATCTGTTCGCGCGGCGATAGTATCAGAGTTTGATGGAAAAATTCCTTGCTGTCGTTGTCCACCACCAGTTCGCAGATATTTGGTTTGGCGCCGAAATTCCTGAGCCCCACGCGCCCTTTGGAAGTGTTGGGAACACCGGGATCGAGCGAAACGATGGCGAGATTATCCGCGGGCGAGCCGCTTTGATGAAAATGGAACCCGGAGCTCAACCCGGAATCGGCGATTACCGAGGCCGCGGGTTTCCGGTCGGCAAAAAGTTCCACGTCGCCAGTCGCCTGCGCGCGCATCAGCGCAGCAGATTGCGCGGCGCGGCGTTCCGGCACCGCCATCGATCGCAATCCGTCAATCGCAACGCGAATCGTGTCGCGGTTCGCGGTCTCAGGATGAATCATTTGCGCTTCCAGCGCATAACCGATGACGCTGAAGCGGTCGCGGTCCGGCGCCGCATCGACGATCACCAGCGCCTGCTTCTTCGCCGCATCCAGGCGCGTCCCGTTACCTTCGCGCGCGCCCATGCCCGCCGCGAGGTCGAACACCAACGCGCGAGTTCTGCCGCGCGCCGCTGCTGACGAAGATTGAACATATAGGCCGGCCAGCGCGAGCGTGATCGCCGCGAGGATCGCCACTTCGAGCCAGAACAACCGATCGATACGCAGGTGCCGGACGCGCGTGGTCGGCGCCGCGGCCTCATCGAAAAGCAAAAGGCTCGAAACTTCCAGGGTTGGACGCGCGCGCGAGCGGAGATAGATCGCCAGCAGGATCGCGATGCTGATGGCCCACAGCAGGTTGTTGGGGTTGAGCAGGCCCACCTAGCGAATCACCCCCATGACTGGCAGTTCGCGCTCCAGGATCGCATCGAGGTGGCGCGCGCCGAATGCCTGGGCATAGATGATCGCGTGGCCCATACAGAACTCGTGGATGCGCTCGGAAATCGCGGCGACTCGCTTGCGGCATGCGGAGGCCAGCTCGGGGCCAAACGCGACCTCGCGCATTTCGCCGCTCTCACTGTCGCGGATCCGGTACAGCCCGGGCGGATAGGAACCTTCGGACTCCATCTCGCCCATCACGTGCACCAGCTTGACCTCCTGCCGGGTGCCGAGAAGATGCAGCATAGCCTCGTCGAAATCCGTTTGATTCACCAGGAAGTCGGAGATCAGGATCACCACGCCGGCGGGGCGGCGCTGCAAGAGCAACTCGCCGACGGCCGCTGAAAGGCGCGTTTCGCCCGCACACTGCAAGTCATCGAGAAACGGTTTGAAGGCCTGGTACTGCTCGCGCCGGCGATAAAATGGCGTCGGCGAAAGTTTCCCGCCGTCGCGCCGCGATCCAAATGACACGATCCGCACTGCGTCGTTTTCCGCCATCCCGATGTAGGCGAAGGTCGCGGCGAGCGCGCGCGCGAGGCCGAATTTGTCGTCGCGCTCGGGCATCGCCATCGAGGCGCTGGCATCGATCATTATGTTGATTTCGACCTGGCGCTCCGCGCGGTAGGTGCGGATGAGAAGATCGTCGAGCCGCGCGAACGCATTCCAATCGAGGAAACGGAGATCGTCGCCCTCGGCGTATTCTTTGAAATTTTCCGGCTCGATGCCGAGTCCCTGGACGCGCCCGATAGTTCGCTGGCCGGCGCGGACGGTGCGCGCGCGCCTGACGCCGAGCACCAGGCGGTCGAGGCGCCGCAAAAAATCCGGCTCGAATGCGCGAGCTTCGAGCATGCGATAACCCTACGCCGGCCGCGCTGCGTGGATGGATCGCACCACCCGCTCGACGATGTGCCCGCCATCGATTCCGTCGGAGTGCGCCGCGTAATTGAGCATGATGCGGTGGGACAACGCCGAGGGCGCGATCGCCTCGATATCCTCGCGCGCGACATTGGCGCGTCCGTCGAGCAGCGCGCGAACCTTGCCGCCGAGGATGAGGGCCTGCGCGCCGCGCGGACTCGACCCGAACATCACGTAGCGATTGACGGTTTCCTCGTGCACTGCTTTAGGCGAATCGGAAACGAACCTGGAGTTAGCGGGCTGCGTCGCGCGGACCATCCGGGCCGCATACTGTTCGATGGCCGGCGCCGCGATGACGTTGCGCACCAGCTTCTTCAGTGTCTCAATGCGCAATGCCGCCTCCTCGCGCGGAAACGCGGCCTCGATGCCGGCCTCTTCGGGACCCGTAGTGCTGGAAATGATGCGAATCAACTGCTCCTCATCCGGATAGTTGAGCTTGACCTTGAAGAGGAAGCGGTCGAGCTGCGCCTCGGGCAGCGGATAGGTGCCCTCCATCTCGATCGGGTTGAGGGTCGCCATCACGAAGAACGGCGGATCGAGCGGGTAGGTTTTGGCTGCGACGGTGACCTGCAATTCCGCCATCGCTTCGAGAAGCGCCGACTGCGTTTTCGGCGTCGCGCGATTGATCTCGTCGCCGAGCAGGATGTTGCAAAACACTGGGCCGCGCTGAAATTGAAAATCGCGCCGGCCGTCCTCGGTGCTGAGGATGACGCGGGTTCCGGTGATATCGGCCGGCATCAGATCGACGGTGAACTGAATGCGATTGAAACTGAGGTTGAGCGCCAGCCCCAGCGTTTTGACGAGGGTGGTTTTGCCGGTGCCCGGCACACCTTCGATTAGCACGTGGCCGCCGGCGAAGAGGGCCATCAGCAATTCCTCGACCGCCTGCTCGTGGCCGATGATGACCTTGTGAATCTCCGACTGGATACGCCGGAAGACGCGAGCGAAATCGCCCACCGTCGGCATTTCGACGCCGCTTACTACGCTCATCGTTCGAAAACCTTCTTTATGGCGGCGCGATCGTCTTCGGGCACCGCGGCGCGCGCGATGGGTTCATCGGGATGCTGGGTTGAGTTGAGTGGCGTGCGGACCTTGGGCGGCAGATAAGCGTGGCCCGATGCCTGCGGACCCTTGATTTCAGAACGCGCATCGATCGAGATCTCGAAGCCCTGGCCGCCCATTTTCGGATCCGAAGGAGAACCGAACAGCGTATCCGGGTCGGCGCCGATGCCATGGGCCGAGCCGCCGTTGCTGCTGGAATCGCTACTCACCTGGTCGGCCGATTTGTCGGTTGAATTGTCGGTGGAGTTTTGGCGCTGCTCGGGCGTGCTGGCCTCGTCGTTACCGCCCCCGTTCACGCTCTCATTTTGGGGTTCCTTAGGGACCGCATTGTTCGGCATGGTCGAGGAATCATTGTTGTTCTTCTCATGCTCGAAATGCGCGTCGGCATCCTCGCCCTTACGATGCGGGTTGAGCTTGACCGGATCGCGCTTCTCCAGCGAATTCAGATCCTGCGAATTATCCGCGAGCTTCAAGCTGAGACGTTCACGCTGCGACGCGCGTCCCGTCAGCTTGTCCTGAAGACGATCCGCCAGGTTTCTCGCATGGTTCATCATATTTGCCATCGGCGTGTCCGAGGCTTTGTTGCTTCCTGCCACGCCTTCGGCTGCGAGCTTGTCTTCGAGCTTGCGCATGGTGCGCGCGTCGGCATGAACCTCGACCCCGTCATCGGAGTCGGAATCGGCGGCGCGCAGATGTAGATCGTCGAGGTCCACAGTCATCTCGTCGTGATTCGCTGACGTTGGAATCGGCCTGCCACGCAACCGCGCGATCAAAGGAAGGATCGCAATCGCGAGCACCAGCCCGCCGAGGAAGCCATAGATCGAGCGCGAGACGCGGCGGGCCTCGATGCGCGCGGGCGCGAATTCCTCCTGACGGCTCAGGGTGTCCTCGATGAGATAGGACCATAGCAGCAGATGCTCGGGGGAATGCCTCAGCTTGACGACCTTCTGGCGCTGGCCGAGCTCGATAATGGTTTCGAGGCGTCCCTTCAGATCGGCGCGGCGATCGGCGATCGATGCGGCGCCGCCGCGATTGACATGCATCCGCCATCCGGCGCGCACACTGTTGGTTATCCCAACGATTCCGATGAGGCCGAGTATTGTCACGGCGACGAGGAACATCAGCGGCTGCAGATAAAATGCTGCGAGAACCATTATCGCGCCGATCGCGATGGTCCAGCCTAGCGTCCCGAAGGCCGCGCGTTGCCATGCGAGCGAATTGAGGCGGGTGCGAATTGACCGGATGCGGCCGAAAATCAGCCCCAGTTTTTCTTCGGTTTTGCGCACCTGATGGGGTGAAAACATTTGAACTCAGGGGGTGAAGATCGAGGATAGTTTAACCCCGTATTACGCGCAACTTACTTTCTGCGCGAGGATTCCCGGCCTCAGAACGTCCATCCGATGATGGTCTTCACAAATGTTCCATTACTCGCCCGCGTCATCCCGATCCCTACGCCGAGGTTCATTTCCAGTTGCGGAAGAAAATCGAAATTCAGCGCGGGCACGATAAAATGCTGCTGACGCTGCACGCTGGGCAGCGGCTGAATCGCACCCATATCGCCATAGTATTCGACCGCGGGTGATAGCCATGGAAAGAGCTCATTATATTGCACCTCGCCCTGAGGCGAGATGGTGACCCCCTTATGGGTGCCCGGCCCGGAGAAGGGTTTCTCGAACGGCAAGTTTGCAACGATCTCAACCGGTCCCAAATGCGTCTCCGCGATGGGCCGCATCTCCAGGGTCAGCGGCTGATCCTCGGCAGCGCGGCGCATGTAGTCGAGCTCGAGGTTGCCGCCGAAGGAGACCGGCCAATCCATCGTTTGCGGAATTCCAAAATGGATCTTGCTGCGCGAGCCCGCATATTCGTAATAGCCGTCGTCGAGCTTGGCGGTGCAGAAATACTGACCGATTTCGACATGCGGCAGGATTCCATAAGTCGCCTCGATCGTTTCGTGAATCTGGTATGGATCGATTTGGCTTTTGGCTTCCTGGCCGACGGCGGTCGTAGTGCTATTGGAGTGAAGCTCCAACTGCAGATGATACTGCGGGTCGGTTTCGGTCGGGTAAATCTGGATCTCGTAAAAATCGATCGCGGAGGCATTGCCGGCCGCGACCAATATCGCGAGAGCGGCGAATCCGGCGAGCAATCCCTTGCACGACAAACGCATGAGGCGCGGCTACTTGCGCTCGGGCAAGCCGGCGTCGTCGCGCGCCATCAGCGCAATTGCCGACCAGTCCAGCTCCTCGCGGCCCTTGGCGATGCTCGCGATGAAGCGGTCGCGCAGAATCCCCGCGGTCGGCATCGGTGCGCGGACCTCGCCCGCGGTTTTCAGTGCTAGCTCGACATCCTTCAGGCCCAGCGGCAGGCGAAATCCCGCCGGCGTATGCCGCATCTCAGCGATGGCCTTTCCGTATCCTTGATAGACAGGGCACGCGAACAGCGTCGAGCTCAGCATCTCGATTGCCGCGACGCGATCGACGTGGCTTTTTTCCAACATCGCGAGCGCCTCGGCCATCGCTTCCATCGCGGCCGCGATCATGAAATTCCCGGACACCTTCACCGCATTCGCCGCGCCGGGATCCTCTCCGAAGTCGAAGGTCTTCTGCCCCATCGCGGCGAGGACCTCCGCAACCTTATGCTTGTCGTGATGCGCCCCCGAGGTACAAATCCACAGCCGCTTCGCATGCGCGGCCTCGGGCCGGCCAAACACCGGCGCGGAGACATATGCGCTTCCATTTTCCGCATGATACTGCGCCAGTTTGCGCGCGGTCGCAGGCGCGATGGTGCTCATCGAGATGTGGATGCCGCCGGGCGCGAGGCGATGTGCGATAGTATCGACCCCGACCACGACGCCCTCGAGCGCGGCATCATCGGCGAGCATCGTGATCACGACACCTCCGGGCGACGCGACCGCCGCGCTGTTGGAGGTCAACTCGGCGCCGCGCTTAACCAGCGCATCGGCCTTCGATGCGGTGCGATTGTACACGCGCAGCTTGTGACCGGCGGCGAGCAGGTTGGTCGCCATCGGCAGTCCCATCGAGCCGAGTCCGATAAATCCGATATCCATGCGCAAGATCCTCCTGGAGCAGGCTAGCGGGAGTGTACGACGCCGATCCTCGGGCATTCGGTGGAGATCGGGCATCGCGAGCACCACGGCGACACCGGCTGGCATAGCGTCTGACCGAATGCGACGAGAATCGTATTGTAATCGATCCAATGGCGCAGCGGCAGGACTTCGCGCAAAGCCATCTCGGTTTTATCGGGCGTCTTGCTCGCGACCAAGCCCCATCGATTCGAGATGCGATGCACATGGGTATCGACGCAGATGCCGGGCTTGCGAAACGCCTGCGTCACGACGAGATTCGCGGTCTTGCGGCCCACCCCATTCAGCGTCATCAGGTCATCTATATTGTCGGGGACATCGCCGCCGAATTTATCGATGAGGTCGCGGCAGATCCCGCGAATCACGCGCGCCTTGGTGCGATAGAAGCCGACCGGGTAAATGAGCTTCTCGAGCGTCTTGGGCGCGAGCGCGAGCATCTCCTCTGGCGTGCGCGCCTTAGCGAACAACTTCTCGCATGCGACCGCGGTCATTTGATCCTTGGTGCGCAGGCTCAGGATGCATCCGATGAGGGTGAGGAAGGGACTCTGATTTTGTTGCGCGGCGAGGGCTACGATGGGCGCATTCCACTTCGGCGCTTCCCTCGCGAGGATGCGGAGCAACTTCGCCACCGATTTGCCGGTCACGAATTCCCTTTGTTCGCCTTTTGTGGGGGTTGCGGTCTTCAAACGCAATGGTCGACTCTTTGCGGTCGATCCTATTCCAACCTTTCGATCGGTGTTAGTACTTCGCCTCGCGAACCATTGGTCATTTCTGAAGAATTCCGTTTCCCCCGTAGGGGTCGTTCGCGAACGACCGCAACGATGATCCAATCGCCGATGCATACACGGACGCGGCGTCGTTGCGGGCGCTTCGCGAAGCGCCCCTTACGCGGAATCAACACACCGATCCGCAACGGGACGGCGCACACCCCAGGGTTTGACGATCGCTACACTTCGGGACTAGCGTTCCGCTTCGTCAGGGCCATAAGCGCGGCACTTCGCGGGAGGCTAGCCATCATGGATGTCGGCAAGGACAAACTGCTCGAGATGTATCGCTCGATGCAACGCATCCGTCAGTTCGAAACCAAAACACGCGACCTCGCACTCGCCAACGAGCTGCCTGGATTCGTCCACGTCTCGATTGGCGAGGAGGCGTCGGCGACCGGTGTGTGCGCCGCGCTGCGCAAGACCGATCGCATCACCTCGACCCATCGCGGCCACGGCCATCTGCTCGCCAAGGGTGGACAGCTCAACCGCATGATGGCGGAGCTCTACGGCAAGCGCACCGGCTACTGCAAGGGCAAGGGCGGCTCGATGCATATCGTCGACTACGCGCTCGGCATCCTCGGCGCCAATGGCATCGTCGGTGGAGGCCTGCCGATCGCGACCGGCTCGGCACTCGCCGCCGTCATCGCCGGGAAGGACGACGTCACCGCATGCTTCTTCGGCGACGGCGCATCCAACGAGGGCACCTTCCACGAATCGCTCAACCTCGCGGCAGTGTGGAAACTGCCTGTGGTCTTCGTATGCGAGAACAACGGCTACGGCGAATTCACCCCGATGCAGACCGTGACCTCGGTCATCGACATCGCGCAGCGCGCGCACGGGTACAACATCCCCGGCATCATCGTTGACGGTAATGATGTGATGGAGGTCTTCGCCAAAGCTAGCGAAGCGGTTGCGCGGGCGCGCGCCGGCGAAGGTCCCACGCTGCTCGAATGCAAAACCTACCGATGGGAAGGGCACGTCGTCGGCGAGGCGGCGTTCCTCGGCGAGGGCGCGTATCGTCCGACCGCGGAAGTCGAGGCGTGGAAGCTCAAATGCCCCATCATTCGCTATCAGCAATTCCTCGTCGGCGGCGGCAAGATCGACAAAGCGGAGCTCGATCGCATCGACAAGGAGACCACCGCCGAGCTCGAGGACGCGATCAAATTCGCACGCGTGAGCGAGCTCCCCGATGTGTCCGAAGTAACCGACGACGTTTACGCGAAATAGAGGCACGACGATGCCGCAAATCAATTTTATCCAGGCGATCAACACCGCCCTCGTGGAAGAGATGGAGCGCGACCCGCTCACCTTCGTGATGGGCGAAGACGTGGTGCTGAGCGCATTCGGGGCGACCAAGGGACTGGTCGACAAGTTCGGCCTCAAGCGCGTGCGCAACACGCCCATATCCGAGGCAGGCTTCGTCGGCGCGGCCGTCGGCGCCGCGATGGCCGGCACGCGGCCCATCTGCGAGGTCGAGTTCGCGAGCTTCTTCTATTGCGCCTTCGATCAGGTCTGCAACCAGGCCGCGAAGCTTCGCTATATGTCGGGCGGCCAGGCGACGATGCCGATCACATTCCGCGCGGTGTACGGCGCGATGGGCGGTGCTGCGGCCCAACACTCTGAGACTGTGTACGCGCAGTTCCTCAGTGTCCCCGGATTGAAGCTCGTAGTGCCGTCGGGGCCGTCGGATATGAAGGGACTGCTCAAAAGCGCGATTCGCGACAACAACCCGGTGATCGTTTTCGAGCATGGCGGCCTCGGGCGCCTGAAAGAAAATGTCCCCGACGGTGACCATCTGGTGCCGCTCGGCAAGGCTGCGGTGAAGCGCGAGGGCGAGCACGTCACGGTGGTTGCGATTGGCGCGATGGTCTCGAAGACGATGAAGGTGGCGGAGAAACTCGCCGAGGAAGGCATCTCGGTCGAGATCGTCGATCCTCGCACGCTGATCCCGCTCGACGAGGATACGATTCTCGCGTCGGTGGAGAAAACCAATCGCGTCATCATCGCCGATGAAGGCCATATGCGCGGCGGCGCGGCGGCCGATATCGCGGCGATTATCGCGGACAAGGGCTTCGATTTCCTCGATGCGCCGGTGAAGCGCATCACCGCCCTCGATGTGCCGATTCCATTCAGCCCGCCGCTTGAGAAGGTGGCGGTGCCTGACGAGGCGCGCATCGAAGCCGGCATCCGCCAGATGGTGGGCAAATAATCATCCACTTCGCATCGAGCCAAACCTGCAAACCGCGATAATCACCGGTGGCAATGGCGGGTTGGGTTACCACTGCGCGCGTGCGATCGCGACCGTATCGTGGCGGTAGGTCGATAGGCGCGGATCAAGGCGTCGTGCCTTTGGGAACATCAGATTCGGGCCGCGGCGGCCATGTTCGCGATCTTCACTGTGTCTCCGTGCCTCTGTGGTTGCTCTGGCTCTTCATCCTACTCGATGCAACGTGATCGCGTGCTCGGGGCAGACCGAGACGCATAGTCCGCACCCATGGCAATCCTCGGCGCGCACCGCGAAGGCCTGCCAGTTGCGATGCATCAATGCTGTGACCCGCGAGACGAACGGCAGCGCGCTCTTGTCCTCAGCGCTTAACTTGCGCATCTCGAAGACATCGTAGGGGCAGACCTGGACGCAGTCTTCTTTGCCCTCGCATCGATTGCGATCGATGAGCGGCGCGAAGACTCCCGCCTCCTGCTTGCACTCAATGTTGGTGGCTTGCTTCATGCGTCAGCGAGTGAGCAATCGCCGTTCCTACGTCGAGCCTCGCTAATGCACGACAATTTCCTCGATGCAGCATTCCTCGCGCAATCGATTTTCTGCGTCCCTAAACGATACCGGCGCGGCACCCTCGTGCTGGCTATCCATGCTAGGATGTATAGGCACGGCGGGTCCGGGGTTGCTATCGGGCCTAAGGTGGAGCAGTGGCTTCGACGAATGATGAAAAGCGCAAAAACAAACCCACTTCGAGCATCGCGGGAAGTGGCCCTGAGGCTCGGCGAAGGGCCTCGAATGGCATGATGTCGCGCATCAAAAGCGTAAAACAAAGCCACTATATCCGCGGAGTTGCTGCGTCTTATGGAAGCAGGTGGTGCTTCACCACCGGTCGCGAGGCGCGACCGGCTCTCATCAGTCCGTCACGGTTCTCGCATCGCAGCCAATGCGAGAACCGCGCCGGCCAGCTTCTCTCGCAAAAAACAGCGAGAGAAGCGAGGGATCAGAAGGCAAAAACAAAGCCACTTTGGCGATTGCGATTTTACATAAACGAACCCACCGAATAGCCGTGCGCGCCTCATCAAAATGTCAAAACAAAGCCACTAAAGGCTTGATTCTGTTGAGTCTTCGCTATTGCTTCGCCTCATGAGATGAACCCGCGCGACGCCATCAAGTTCGATCTTCGCGGGGTCAAATGCCCGCTCAACTGGGCGCATGCCAAGGTCCGCCTCGAGAAGATGGAACGCGGGCAGGTCCTCGAGTTGATGCTCGACGATCCGCGCGGCTATCGCGACATCCCGCGCGCCGCCGAGGCCGAGGGCTATGCGATGCTGGCTACCGAGGCGCGCCCCGATGGAACCTTCGTCCTCAAAATCGAGAAGTAAATGAGCTACGACGTCATCATTCGCAACGCAGCCATCGTCGACGGAACCGGCGTGCCATCCTTCGAGGCCTCGATCGGAATTCGCGGCGACCGCATCGCCACTGTCGGTGACCTTGCCGAGCGCGGCGCGGTCGAGCTCGATGCGCGAGGCCTCAGCGTCGCTCCCGGCTTTATCGATGTTCATAGCCACGACGACTGGGCCGTGCTCCTCACACCGGAAATGGATTTCAAGGTGATGCAGGGCGTCACCACCGATGTCGTCGGCAACTGCGGGATGGGGGCGGCGCCGAATCCGGCCGCGGCGGTGATCTTTCGTGCGCTCCACGGACCGTCCGGGAAGCTTCCCGAATGGACCGACTACGCCGGCTACTTCCGCGCCCTCGATGAGAATCCTCCCAGCCTCAATGTCGCGGTGCTCGCCGGTCATGGCAGCTTGCGCCTCGGTGCGATGGGCAACGCGAAGCGCGAGCCGACCGCCGCCGAAATGGCGACTATGTGTGGATGGCTGCGCGACGCGATCGACGCGGGCGTGGTCGGTCTATCCACCGGTCTCATCTACGAGCCTGGGCGCTATGCGCGCACCGAGGAGATCCTCGATCTTGCGCGCGAGATGCAAGGCAGCGGCGCGCTTTACGCCAGTCACATGCGCAACGAGGCGGCGGGCCTGCTCGATTCGATTCGCGAGACGATTCGCATCGGCGCCGAAGCCGGCGTGCCGATTCAGATTTCGCATCACAAGGCGTCGGGGCTGGAGAATTGGGGAATGGTTTGCGAGTCGCTGAAGCTCATCGAAGAGGCGCGCGCAGCGGGCCAGGACGTTACCGCCGATCAGTATCCTTATACGTCAGGAAGTACAGTCCTGGCCGCGGTCATCCAAAATGGCGGCCTTGATGAGAGCGGCGCGCGCGGCGGCATCGGAATAGTTCCTCCCGAGCGCATTCTCGTCGCCTCGATGCCTTCCCATCCTGAGTGGGAGGGCCGGCGCCTCGACCAAATCGCCGCCGAAATTGACCTCGGCGCGCTCGAAGCCGCGCGCAAGATCGTCGATGAGGATCCCGGCACCGTCGTGGTTCTCGATCTGATGAGCGAGGACGACGTGCGCATGGTGATGACGCATCCGAGCACCATGATCGGGTCCGACGGCCTCGCGATGGGCGCCAAACCGCATCCGCGCCTGTACGGGACCTTCCCGCGCGTCATCGGACATTACGCGCGCGAGGGCGGTTTGATGAGCCTCGAAGCCGCGATCCATCGCATGACGGGGATGGCGGCGGAGAAATTCCATCTGCGCGATCGCGGCGTGATTCGCGCGGGCGCATTCGCCGATCTGGTGATCTTCGATGCGAAGCAGATCGCTGACACCGCGACTTACTCGGATCCACGGCGCTATCCGAGTGGCATCAGCCATGTCTTCGTTAACGGCGCCGCCGTGGTTCGCGATGGCGCGCATATCGGCGCTCGCCCGGGCCGCGCGATACGGCGCGCGTAGCTACAGCTTCATCCGGATCTTGTCCTTCAGTCGTTTGAAGAAGCCCGCGGCGGGCACAGCGGATTGCGCCACTACCGGTATCGAGGCGATCTCCTTGCCGTCCTGCATCACCGGCATGGTGCCGACCGCGAAGCCCTTAGCGACCGGCGCGATGAGGTATTTCGCGTTGCCGACGTAGCTCGCGCTCACCTGGTTTTCCTTGCCGCGAATGCAGGTGACGTAGGTGTCCGAGGCCGGCGCAATCGCGACGCTCTCGGCGGTTCCCTGGTAGACCGGCATCGAGGCGGGCACGGTCTTGTGCCAATCAGGATGCACAGTGTTGAAGGTGCGGAAGCCCCAATCGAACAGTTGCTTGGTCTCGACGCGGCGCTTCTCCATGCTGACCGTGCCCATCACCGCCGACAGCAACCGCATGTCGCCGCTGTGCCCTGAGCCGACCAGATGATATCCGGCCGCATCGACGTGTCCGGTTTTGATGCCGTCGGCGCGCGGATCGTATTTGAGCAGGCTGTCGAAATTTTCCTGGGTGATGTTTTTGACTTTGCCTTCGGGTCCAACCGCCGCCCACGTGTAGGACTTGGTCTCGGTATAAGTGATCGAATCGGGGAAGCGGCTTTGCAAATCACGCCCGAGCTTCACCATGTCGCTGGCAGTGGTGTATTCGCCGTCGGCGGGCAATCCGTCGGGATTGGTGAAATGTGTCTCGGTCATGCCGAGCTGCGCGGCCTTGTCGTTCATCTGCTGCGCGAAGGCTTCGCTGCTGCCGCCGAGATATTCCGCCAACGCAACCGCGGCATCGTTGCCCGATGACACCATCAGGCCATACAGAAGGTCGCGGACCGCTACTTTCTGGCCGACCTGGAGAAACATGCGCGAGACCGTATCGTTGAGCGAGAGTCGCCATGCCGCCTCGCTGATGTTGACCTGGGTATCGAGCGCGATGCGGTTTTGATGGATCGCCTCCAGCGTCAGGTAGAATGTCATGATCTTTGCGAGGCTGGCGGGCTGCATCTTCTCGTGCTGGTTGAAAGCGTAGAGCTGCGCGCCGCTGCGTTCATCGATCATCAGCGCGGACTTAGCTTCGAGCGCGAAGGGAGCGGGCATCCCGCCAAAGGCCTGGATTTGCGAGAGCGCCACGATCGGCGGAGCGGTCTCCATCTTGGCCGATCGCACCCGATGCGGCGGCGGCTTCGCGTGAGCGGCGATCGCGTCATGCGGATGCGTCGCGACCGCGAGCAGACCGAGGCATCCGAACCATAGAGCCAGGTAAGAAAAACGTGCCCTCATCACCCTCATCCTTGGCGCAACCTCTAACCTCAGAAGGTACGGCCCAAAGGGTGGGCGCGGCAAGTGGACCCGATCAAATCATGCACAGCTATATTTCATCGCATCCGTTTTCATCATAAACACTTTGCAGGGGCGTTAATGGATATTTCGGTCGTTTTACCGGTGATGAACGAATGCGAGAACGTGCGCGCGTTGCTGCCGCAGCTCCAGGCGATCTTCGCGCGCGAAAAGCTCAGCTACGAAATTCTCGTCATCGATGGCAACTCCACCGACGGCACGCGCGAGGTTGCGGCGTCCTTCGGCGCGCACGTGCTGCCGGAGCGGCGCCGCGGTTACGCCGGCGCGCTGACCACCGGTCTGGCCGAGGCGCAGGGGGACTACATCCTGACGCTGGATGCCGACATGTCGCACGACCCGGAGTTCTTCACCAAGATGTGGCGGGCGCGCAGTCGGGGCGACATCGTGATCGCATCGCGATACGCGCGCGGCGGGGTCGCATACAGCGGGTTTTTTCGGCGCAAGCTGAGCGACTTCCTGAACTTCGCGCTGCGGCGCGCGCTTTCACTGCCGGTCGGCGACGTCTCCAGCGGCTATCGTCTCTATCGCCGCGAGGTGGCGCAGCAGGACCTCAACCTCGAGTCGCAGAATTTTGAAATCCAGGAGGAAATCCTCGCCAAGGCCTACGCGCAAGGCTTCAGCGTCGCCGAAGTTCCATTCGTATATTTCCCGCGCGGCAGCGGCGAGTCGCATGCGCGGGTGCTTCGCTTCGGGATCGACCTTTTCCTGTCCGCCATCAAGTTGTGGAAGATCCGCAATTCGCTCGATTCCGCGGATTACGACGATCGCGCGTTCTACAGCATCATTCCGCTGCAGCGCTACTGGCAGCGGCGCCGCCACAGCATCGTGCTGTTATGGGCGCGCGGGCATCAGCGCACGCTGGACGCCGGATGCGGGTCGAGCGTCATCGTGCAGAGCCTCAACAACGCGGTCGGAATGGATTTGCTGTTTCCCAAGCTGCGCTTTCTGCGCCGCTACGCGATTCCGGTCGCGCAAGCTTCGGCGGTCGCGCTGCCCTTCAAGGACGACGCCTTCGATTGCCTGATCAGTTCCGAGGTTATCGAGCACGTCGCCTTCGAAGGCGCGCTGTTCAGCGAAATGCGCCGGGTCCTGAAGGCCGAAGGCATGCTGATCATCGGGACTCCCGACCACGCATCGCTGGGCTGGCGCATCATTGAGCCGATCTACGGTAGGCTGATTCGGCGCGATCACGACGAGCACATCGCGCGTTACACGCAGTCGACGCTGACCGCCATTTTGAAGCGCCACGGATTCGAGATCCAGGAAATCGCCTACGTGGGCGGGAGCGAAATGATCATGAAGTGCCGGAAAAAGCAGTTAGCGAAATCTTCCGCCGGAGACATAGAATACCCTCGCGCCTCGAGCGCAGCCTGACTCTGCGTGGAGGGGATCCACGAGTGCCGAGGGCGAAGCGGTTCGACGATCCACCTGCGCCCCGCACCTGCCAATCGCAGCTACCCGTCCAGATCGGCAGGCTGCGATCGGATTCTTCGAAGATCCTCAAAAAGAGTTGACAGATCATTCCACCCACAGTGTAGGATAGTCTCGCAGCGTAACCTAACTGTTAGTGGAGGGGGGACATGAACATCATGTCGTCGGCAATTGCAGGCGCGCTCCTGCTCGCGATGCTTTCCGGATGTGCGTCGCAGCAGGCAGGCGGCTCGGCATCGAATGGCGCCGCTTCGGCGCCGGTTCCAAAATGCGAAGTCGATGCGAAGAAAATCTGCCAACAAATTCGCAATGCTCCAACCGTAGATGCCGCGACCGGTTTGACGATGGACTCTACGGAGGTTGAGCAAAACCAGCCGCGCACTACGAGGCAGTTTGTCAGCTATCAGATCCCAAACGGCTCGATGATTGAGGTTTCGTGCGAGATGAACGCTGCCCATCACAGCGTGGTCTACGCCCACCTCATGCCGAGTCCTCCGTTGACCGCGACTGATGTTACCGCTTTGGAAAACGCGGGTTACTGCGCACACTAAGGGCATGTCCAGCAGAATCTTCGTTGCCTCGAGTGCCGCCGCTTTGCTCGTTTGCGCGCTCAGTGGATGTGCATCGATTGCGCCGTCTGCGGCTCAATCGGCCCCGTCTGCGGCTGCGCCCAGCGCTCCACCATCCGCGCCACTCGAGGAGCCGTTTCGCAGCATCCTCGCCCGATGGAATTATTATCGCGCGAGTGTCGGCCTCCCCGCGATCGTCGCTGACCCGGCCCTGAACCAGGCCGCGCTTCATCACGCGAAGTACCTGGTTAACAATCATATCGACGCCGCGGACGCGGTCATCAAAAATGGCCGCATGATCGAGAACGGATGGAACGCGAGCGCTCACTCCGAGTCGGAAGGGAATTCATGGTACACCGATGACGGCGCGAAGTGGGCGGACTACTCCAATGTCGTTCGCGGCACATCGATTCCTACCGATGGCGCCGCATTGGTCGACGAGCAGGCAGCACGCACCGATTCGCTCGCCGTGGTTGATCCTCAACTGGCCGCGGTTGGGTTCGGACTGTTTTGCGAAAAAGACAATTGCGTTGGCAGCACGGGCTATCGTCGCGGATTGGACAAATCGGAATTCCTCGCGCTTTACGAAGGCAACGCGATGGACTGGAATCCGAGGAACGGTACCATGCCGTTTACAGTGGCGCGGCTCAGGAAGCCAATCGAGTTTCCTCCTAGCGGGATGCAGTTTCCGGTTCGTGCCTATCGCGGCAGTGAATATCCCGACCCACTCATTGGTTGCCATGGGTACTTGGCGCCGACCGGGCCAGCGATCGTCCTTCAGCTTGGCGCGCCGACGCAGGGCGATGACGTGAAGATATCGTCGGGGACACTAAGCGAAGGTGGCAGGCAACTCGACACCTGCATCTTCGACGCCACCTCGTATGCGAATCCCGATGGCGCGCAACAGAAATGGGCGCGCCGGGTTTTACATGCTTACGGCGCCGTGGTGATGATTCCGAAAAGTCCGCTGCAGCCCGGTCATCAATATACCGCTTCCGTCGTCGCGGATTCGCAGACCTATAACTGGTCGTTTTCGATCGCACCCGACGCGAAGTAGTCCGTATCGTCAGTGTGATTTACAACTCACGTTCCTCGGGAGCAGACTATCCGCAGTTAGCCTTGAAGGAGTTGCGCGATGCCGGAAGCTCGAATTCGCGACGTCAATCTGCATTACGATGTGTACGGAAGTGGCGATCCGCTGCTGATGATCATGGGCCTCGGCGCCAGCTCGGCGCAGTGGGATCCGCGGCTGGTCGAGGATCTCGCGAAATCGTTTCGCGTCATCACCTTCGACAATCGCGGCACCGGCCAAAGCGACAAGCCCGATATTCCCTACTCGATCGAAATGTTCGCCGATGACGCGGCCGGCGTGCTGGAACATCTCGAGATCCCGACCGCGCACATTTTTGGCGTCTCGATGGGTGGGATGATCGCGCAGGAGTTCGCGCTGCGCCATGCACCGCTTACGCATACCCTTACGCTCGGATGCACTACCGCGGGAGGAACTCATTCGGTGCCGCCGCCGCCCGAATCGATAAAAGTTCTCACCGCGCCGCGCGAGGGCGTCGCTCCCGAAGAGATAATTCGCCGCGGCTGGCCGCTCAGCTACACGCCCGATTACATCGCCACGCATCGCGAGGAACTCGAAGCCGGCATTCCACGGCTGCTGAAGTATCCCACGCCGCCGTTCGCATTCCAGCGTCAGTTGGAAGGAACTTACACGCTGCAGACCTGGGATCGATTGCCGCAGATCAAGGCGCCGACGCTGGTTGTTACGGGCGCGAAGGATGTACTTATCCCGGCGAAGAATTCTGAACTCCTCGCGGCGCGCATTCCCGGAGCGAAGCTGCATCTTATTGCGGATGCCGGACACGGTTTCATGAGCCAGGCGCGCGAGGAGTTTGCGCGGGTGTTCGTGCCGTTCGCAAAGGCGCATCCGATCGGGAATTGAGATCTTCGGCTGCCTCGGGCATCCTCGTGACGCCGCCCCTTTGTGACTAATATCAAGGCGTGGCGTCGTTTCAGGAATTCGCGGAAGTCTGCCAGTCGCTCAGCCAAACCGGCAGCCGTCTGCAGATGGCGGACATCGTCGGCGAGTTCCTCGCGCGCCTCGACATCGATGAAGCCGAAATCGCCGCGCGCTTCATGGTCGGCCGTGCGCTCCAGCAAGGCGAGGAAAAGCGGCTGCAAATTAGCGGCCGCACGATCTGGAAAATCGTCGCAGCGATGACCGGTGCCGACGACCAGGGCGAGGATATCTACAATTCGGCGGAAGACTTTGGCGACGCCATCGGCATGATGCTCAAAATGCGCTCCTCGGAGCCCGAGCCGGCGCTGACGATCCGAAAGGTGGCTGCAAAGTTTGCCGAGATCGCGGACATCGAGGGGCGCAACTCGCGCGGCCGCAAACTCGGCGAACTGCAATCGCTCTTGGAGTGCGCGACCGCGCTGGAAGGAAAATACCTCACCAAGGTTTTGATTCGCGAGATGCGCCATGGGATGAGCGAGGGCATCATGCTCGAGGCGATCGCGAAGATGGCGCGCAAGCCGGTCGCGATTGTCCGTCGCGCGCATATGCTCGAGGGCGACCTCGGTCGTGTGGTGCGCGATATGCGCAACGAGTCTGACGCGTCATCGGAGGACGTCGAAGCGCCGGCGGCTCCGATTGAGAGAGCGCGCGCGATGAAGCCGCTCAAGCCAATGCTCGCGCAGCCGGCCAACGAAATCGCTGACGCGTTTTCGATCTTCGGGGGTGATTTCGCGCTCGAACACAAACTCGATGGGGCGCGAGTGCAGATACATCATGCCGATGGCATCACGCGCATCTTTTCGCGCCGCCTCAACGAGATCACGCAAAGCCTGCCTGAGGTCGTGGAGCAGATGCGCGCGCTCGGAGATCGCAATGTCATCTTCGACGGCGAAGTGATCGCTATCGATGCGGAAGGGAACACCCTCGCGTTTCAGGAACTGATGCGGCGGCTCGGGCGACGTCGCGAAATTGAACGCGCTCGCGCGGAACTCGCGATTCGGCTGTACGTCTTCGATCTAATCGCGCTCGACGGCGAGCTTTGGATCGATCGGCCATACGCTGACCGCGTCGCGATGCTGTCCGAAGTTGCAGAACCGGCGGGCATCGAGATGGTTGGCCGCAACCTCCCGAAGTCCCTCGCGGAAGGTGAGGAATTTTATCGTCATGCGATCGAAGCGGGATTCGAGGGCGTCGTCGCGAAATCGCTCGCGAGCAAATATACGCCTGGCGCGCGCGGCCGCGGATGGCTCAAGATCAAAAACGCGCGCACCCTCGACCTGGTGATCGTCGCGGCCGATTGGGGTTACGGGCGCCGCAAAGGATGGCTCTCGAACTATCATCTTGCGGCGCGCGACGAAGCGGCCGGCGGATTCGCCGAAGTTGGCAAAACATTCAAAGGGCTGACCGACGCTCAATTCGAAGCGATCACCGAGCGACTGCTCGCATTAAAAATCGAAGACGCGCACGGAACCGTAACCGTCCGCCCCGAAGTTGTGGTCGAGGTTGCCTACAGCGACATCCAGCGCAGCCCACAGTACGCGAGCGGAATGGCGCTGCGGTTTGCGCGCATCGTCGCAATTAGGGATGACAAACACGCCGAAGACGCCGACACCATCGCCACGATGGCTGACGAGTACGGGCGGCAAGCAGTGAAACCGCTGGCCGGAAAACCCGTCAATCAGTAGCGCGAGCCGAATGCTTGATGCGTGGACCTACCGGCGATTTTTCCCAGCCCGGGCAGTCCATGCTTCCATCGCCTGGATGGTGGTATCGAAGGCGAGGTCGTCCCACGGGATCTCATCGACGCCGAAGTAGCAGACCTCGGTCGCCTCGGGTGTGATGATGGGGGCTTCGGGGCCGGGCTTCGCGACGTAAGTCACCACGATGATGGGCGATGGATCCCACCGGTCAGCATAGATGCCCATCAACTCAGGGTCGCGCACCGTCATTCCGACCTCTTCGAGGGTCTCACGCACCGCGCACTTTTCCGGCGTCTCGCCCAAATCGACGAAGCCGCCCGGATAAGTCCACTTGCCGAGCGACGGCTCTAGGCCGCGGCGCAGCAGCAGCGTCCGATTGCCGTCGGCGATGATGCATCCGGCGACCAGCTTCGGCGAAAGGAAATACACGAATCCGCATTTTGTGCAGACGTTGTTCTCTTTGTGATCGGGCGCGACGATGCGCTTCTCCAGCGCGCCGCCGCACATCGGACAGAAGCGCACGTTGCGCGGAAATTCGTGCTGGATTTTATGATTCGCGGCGACATGACCAGGTTCAGAACGACCATGATGGTGTGGATGCTTCATCGTCGCACCGTAAGCCGGCGCACCAGCGCCTCGCCGATAAGAAGGATCATCGCGCTAACTACCAGCCACGCATCGAGCGATTCGCGCTTCTCGATGGTCGGCCGCGTGATGTCTACGTCTGTAGTTGATGGATTAAGACGTCCGCCGGTTGCCGAGGCGAGTTGCTCAAGCAGCCCGTAGTTCGGCTCCGGACGCGGGACCTCCGCACTTACCGACGGACTGACGGTGTATGCGAGCGGCGGCAGCGGCGTTGCCTTGCTGTCGGCCGATTTCACCTCGATGTAGTAGGTCCCGGGCTCCGGCGCATCGATTGCGCCCGCCAGTTCGCCCGGCGCTTCCTCGCCGAGCGCGGTCTGCGCGCGCGTTCCATCGGGGCGCGTGACCGTCGCGGTCACCAGATGCGATCCGAATCCGGGCTGGTCGCTGTAGTCGGTAAGCTTCACGCGAATTCTCCCCGCCTGATAGCCGAGCGCGACGTCGATTTTATTCTCCGGCGCGACCTCGGGCGTCATCCACGCGAGAATCCGATTCCACACCGGCGCGAAAGTGTTGCGCGCGATCCACGGCCCCGACCATCGCCCGCTCGCGTCGGTGGTGACCGCAAGTGTCTTCCCTGCGTTGTATTTCCAGCTTGCGATGACGGGGTCGCGCCGCCCTTGCCGATCGACGTACGCATCGAGCGAGGCTTTCGGCTTCAGCGTGGTGGTGACGTAGCCGAGCAGCGGCGGCAACGGGCGTCCGGCGTAGTCTTTCAGGACCGGGTTGGGGCTCACGGTTTTCGGCGTGAACTGAGTCTCGACCATGGTGACGTCGCCGCCGTGCTGCTTGAAATCCTCGACGAAGATTTCCGGCAGATTCTTCGCGCTGTCGGTCTGGAAATACCCGCCGCCGCCGTATTTCGAAATCCCTTCCAGCAGCGAAAAGTCGGCGTCCTTGCCGATGGCGATGGTCGAAACTGAGGCCCCGATATCATGATGCATCGAGGCGACCAGGCTGTAGTACATGTCCAGCGTGCCGCCGACTTTTCCGTCCGACAGCACGATCACATGCTTGATCGGCGCGTCGCTGTCGACCAACGTGCGCTCGGCCTGCTCCATCGCGGGCATCAGGAAGGTGCGGCCCTGCGCCTTGAGGCGCTCGACCATTTGATTGAAGTAGGGCCGCGCCTTCGCGACCGTCTCCAATGGAACGACCACAAACGGTTGGGAATCGAAGCCGATCACCGCGATGAGATCGTTGTCCTTGAGCGTGGTCATGATTTTTTCCGCCGCAGCGACCGCATAGTTAAGCTTGTTGTCGCGATTCATCGATCCGGATTTGTCGATGACCAGGACCAGCTCGCGCTGGCGCTCCTTATGCTCCGGCGGCTTCATCACCACCGGCATAATCTTCGCGATGGGGCTGTCCTGGTATCCACCGAGCCCGAAACTCTCATCGCCGCCGGTCATCACCAGCGAGCCACCGCGATCGACATAACTAACCAGCGCATTTTGCGCCGCTTCGGAGAGCCGCTCACGCGGCAGGTTATTCAGGATGACGACGTCGTAGCCGGTCAGGCTGCCATTCCATTGTCCGTTAGCGATCGGGATGATGGTGGCCTCCAGTCCCATGCGATGTATCACGGTTTCGAGGTATGACGCGTCTTTCGCATTGTCTGTAAGCACCAGCATTTTTCGCTGCGCGCCCACCCCCACCCATCCTTGTAATGAATCGTCTTCCAGGTACGCATCGAGGGCGGGGTTGTCGGCCTTGAACGACGCCTTGTAGGAATCGAGGCCGGCGTTCTCGGTCTGTACCGGAAAATCGAAACGCTCCCCGCCGGTCTTCAGCGTCACCTTGCGCTCATCGAGCATCGTGCCGTTGCGATAGATCTCGATGGTGCCCGCGACCGGAACGCTGTTGAGATTTTCCATCGTGACGCCGAGGGCGAACGGCGCGGATTTCGACAGCGCGGATGGCAACGCCAGCCCAGTCATCGCAACGTTGGGCACCGAGACGGCACCCGGCGGCGTGAACATGAAGAGACGAATTCCGGCCTCGAGCAGCGCGCTTATTGAACGCGTCGCATCGCCACGATTCTGCCATCCGTCGGTGATGATCACCGCGGGGCCGCCCCTAGCCGCGGGATTCGCGGCGAGCGCGCTGAGCGCGTTTTCCAGATTGGTCGCATTCGGCGCGCAAGGCGCGCATCCGTTGGCGGTCTTGAGGGTTGCGATCGCATCGTGGATCGAGGTGGGGTGATTTTCCGACCCGAACAGCATCGCCGGATCGCTGCCGCGCAGCTTGAGTTGATTGCTGATGAGGTCGCTACCCCACGCGCGCATGGCGGGGGTGATACTCGCCGAGACATCGATGGCGGCGGGGCGCGTTGCGCCTTCCTCGCGCATAATTTTTTCCGGACCCGCCAGCGCAAGGACAAACAACGCCAGTGCGATCGCGCGCATGAGTGGCGCGAAGATTCCGCGCAGGCTCCGCAGGCCGATCAGCGACCAAATCAACACGACTGCCGGGATCGCAAGCAGATAAAATGCTTGCGGACGCGCGAAGGTGACCTCGCGGAGCAGTGCGCCGATATGTTGCACGTCCACGATGCTAGGCCTCGAGCGGAAGACGTCTGCGGCGGTAAAGCAGCATCGCTTCCAGCGCCAGCAGCGCAAGGATCGCCGCGAGGATATATGCAGTCAGCGGAGACTTTTGATTGAGGGTATCCGGCAGGGCAGCCGCTTTGGCGGATTCGATTTTCAGCGCCGGCACATTCTCGAAATCGGAGATCGTCAAATCTGCGAGGTTCACCGCGCGCGAGGTCTCCGCGCTGCCCGGCCCAATCAATTTGTAGATTCCCTGCGCGGCGACATCGGTGAAGAGCGTGCCGGGTTTCGCGCGCATGTCTTTTCCTGACGGTACCACGACATCATGAACGCCGGCCGGAACCAGCCACGGTTGTCCGGTGCGAAAGCCTCCGGAGTTGGCGCCGACGCCGGCGAGATAGCCGAGGGTGTTCAGTGTAACAATCGACATCGGCAGGTTGCGCCTGCCGAGGTACGGAAACGGGTTGAAGCCGGTCGCGACAAAGCGATGGCCCTGGCGCTCGCCGCGCAGCAAGAGCGATCCGCCCGCGCCGTCGACCACTGATTCCATCCACGGATGGGTCCCGAAAACCTCGCCCTCGCGAATGTTGAGCAGGCGGAAGTTGACCGCGTCGGTCAGCGGATCGATCGGGCTCCATCGCGTGATTTGCACCGATGCCACCGAGGTCGAATCGATACCGAAAACCGGGTCGCCCGCGGGCGGCATCACCAGCATCGAGTTGACGGTAGGAAGTTCCTTGGGCGCGGCAAATTCAAAAATCGCGAGATCGATGTTGTTCAAGTCCGCCGGCGTGAACGCATCGGGAGATTTCGTCGCGACCGTCACGCCCGGAATCGAATCGAGGCCTTGCGCATCGCCAGGATGCGGACTGACGAACAATATCGACACCGATTTCACCGAGCCCGCGGTGGCGAATGCAACATTGTCGAGCGGAAAGCCATCGCCGGGCGAAAGCTCCGCTTTATAAATCTTTGCGGCACCGAGCGAGGGAAATTCGACCACGCCGGTTTCGCGCGGGCCGAGGCTGGTCTTCGCAGTGCCGAGCGGCTTGTCGTCGCCACTCACAGTCACCGAGATTTCACTCGGCTGGGGCGAGAAGTTTGCGACCGTGAGCCGCGCGTGGAGCGCCTCGGCGCCGAAAGTCTCGCGCCGCAGAGTGAAAGAACCGATCGCGAAATTGTCGATGAGATCGCCGACCGTGATCGCATCGATGCGCGGGGGAGCAGGCGGCGCCAGCGGCCGCGAGCTCGCGAAAATCACTTTGCTTACGCGCCCACTCGATGAAAGTTCGCCGAGCAGATTGGCTACCGCGGCCGGATCGCCGGGCGCATCGGAAGACTTAGCCTCAGCGATTTGAAAATGCGCATCGGTCGGCGAGAGCGGCGCGCCGTTCACCTGATGCGGTTTCGGCGCGGTCAGATACAGCGCGACGGTGCTCGCGTCGCTGTTCGAGAGCATCGTGTCGGTTTCCTTGCGCGCCTGCTCGAAGCGAGTCGCGCCGTCCCGCGTGCGCGCCTGCATTGCGGCGGAATTGTCGAGCACGATTGCGATCGGATTGCCGTGCTTGATCAGGTACGGCCGCGCCATCGCGAGCACGGCCAGACTAAGGATGAGCAACTCGACGAAAAACGTCCAGTCAAGTTTCGGCAAACCGCCGAAGCGTTCCTTACGCATCGCATGGAGCGCGCGAAAAGCGAGCACGCTGGAGACGGTAACGCGCGCGGGACGTTCCCGCGCGAGGTAGGCGAGTATCAACGCGGGAACGATCGCGAAGAAGATGAGCGCGCCGGGGTTCAGGAGTCCCATGAGCTAAACTCCGGCGTGGAAAGAGACCTAACCCCTAACCCCCTCCCTTTAGGGAAGGGGCACCAGAAAAGCAAATCGCTTCGATAAGGATTACAAGAAAGAAGTGGGAAGGCCTCCATCTTTCTGGCGCCCCTCTCCTGAAGGGAGAGGGGCTGGGGGTGAGGTCTTCGCGTCATTTGGCGAGGCCTAAATCGGCGACCGCTTTCAGGAAAAAATCGTGGAAGTCCTGGTCGGTCGTGTACAGCGCGTAATGCATCCCGCGCTTGAGACAGAATGCTTTGATCTCGCGCGAAAGCCGCTCCAGCGTGTTGTGATACTGCGCCCGCTCGCGATTGCCGATCGATACGCGCAACGCCTCGCCGGTTTCCGCATCGACGACTTCCACGTCACCGTCGAGGCCCTGCCCCGACATCTCACGGCCGCCGAGGATTTGCACCGCGGTAACATCCATCGTCGCCGCGCTGAAGACACCCAGACCGCGAGTGGCGACATTGGGCAGCATCAGGAAATCCGAGATGACGAAAACCTTGCCGGCGCGACGCAGTCCGACCAGGTCGCGCGCCATGTCGGCGGCAAAATCCGTGACCCCGCTCGGCGTCATGCTTTCAAGGCGCTGCGCCAGCTCCACGATGCGATGGCGTCCGAGGACGAAGCTCGGCGGCGGTCCGTGCCCCGCGCCCGCCAGCACGCGAATCATCACGCGGTCGCCCGACGCCAACGCCACGTAGGCGACTGCCAATGCGGTTGCGATCGCGCGCTCGAATTTTTTGTCGGCGGGCGGGAATCCCATCGACGCGCTCGCATCGACAAAGATGTAGGTGAGCAGGTCCTCCTCTTCCTTGAACAGCTTGACGTAGAGTTTGTCGGTGCGGGCGTACATTCCCCAGTCGATGTAGCGGAAGTCGTCGCCAACCGAGTAATGCCGATAGTCGTTCCATTCCAGCGACGATCCGCGCTTGGGCGACAGATGGGTGCCGCGGCCCATCCCGGCGTACTGGCGGCGCGTCTGAATGCGCAACTCTTCCAGTCGGCCGAGGAAGGTCGGCGTGAACTCGGCGGGTAATCCGAACATTAACCGCGCGAGGTGGCAGGGCGTTTAATTTTCTTGGTCACCTGCTCGAGGAGCTGCTCAGTGGAAACATTTTCCGCCTCCGCCTGGAAGTTGCGGAGCAGGCGATGACGCAGCGCGGGAATCACGTTGTCGTCGATATCCTCGTAACTTACGCTGACGCGGCCCGCGAGAAGCGCATTCACCTTGCCGCCAAGAATCAACGCCTGCGCACCGCGAGGACTGGGGCCGAAGCGTAAGTACTGCGTGATTTCCGGAGTCGCACCCGGACTGCCCGGCGTGCATGCGGTAATGATCGAGATGATGTAGCGCTCGACCGGCTCGGAGACCATCACCTCGCGCGCGAGCTGCTTGAGCTCCTCGATTTTTATCGCCGCCTCGCCGGGCGCGAAATTCGGTTGGACCTTGTAGGTCTGCGCGCCGGTGGTGCGATGCATAATCTCGCGCAACTCGTCGGGCTTGGGTGAGCCGATCACAACCTTGAACAGGAAGCGATCCATCTGCGCCTCGGGCAGCGGATAAGTGCCTTCAAGCTCAATGGGATTTTGCGTCGCGAGCACGATATACGGCGGATCGAGGCGATAGGTCTCGCCGAATACGGTGACCTGATGCTCTTCCATCGCTTCGAGGACGGCCGATTGAGTTTTCGGCGTCGCGCGATTGATCTCGTCGCCGAGCACCATGTGCGCGAAAATCGGGCCGGGCTTGAAGACGAACTCGCGATGCCCATTCGCCTCGGTCAGGACCTGGGTGCCGATGATATCGGCGGGCATCAGGTCGGGGGTGAACTGGATGCGCTTGAAGCTCAGCCCGAGCACCTCGCTGGCGGTTTTAACCATCAGCGTTTTGCCCAGGCCGGGAACGCCTTCGATCAAGATGTGACCGCCGGCGAACAGCGCGGTGAGAAGTTTTCGCACTACCTCGCGATGGCCGACGATGACGCGTCCGAGTTCCTCTTCGGCGCGCGCGAAGACGCGCTGAAATTCAGCGACGCGTTGGTCGGGCGATTGTTTCGGAGCCGCTCCCATCCGTTGTCCTCTACTTTTGCAGTTGCGAGTCGCGACCCGTCATCTAATCAGATCGCGATAGCGCGGCGGCACCAACTGCCTCTCATCGGGAGGCGCGGTATCCGCGGACGCTGCGAGCGGCGCATTGGTGTACGCAGTGGTGGCCTTGGGCCGCTCGGTGTCGATTACAGTTTTTCCGTCGTCACCGGAAGCGGCGCCGGAAGGAATTTTAAAAACCACATAACGCGCATCGTTAAGATGAAGTCCCATCCCCTTGTCGCCGGGTTTGAGAAAACGCTCATAGTTCGCCGCGGTCGGAAATTCGCCGAGATGAGTATCGCCGCCGGTGCCGCCGGTATTGGGCTTGGGACCCTGGCCGTTGGGCATCTTGTTTCCGGCGTTGTTGCCTGCCTGAGGAACCGGCATCGGCGCGCCGCCCTTCTCGTTAGGATTTTTGTTGCTGCCGCCCTGCTGATTGGGATTGTTGCCCGGCTGGGGCGCCTGCGCAGTCTTCGCATCGGGCGCGGGTTTGTTGGGCGTCTGATTGGCCGCGAGGTCATCGGTCTGGACCTGCGCCTGCGCCTTCGCGAGTTCATTTTTTAGCTCGATGCTGTCAGCGGTGCCGGTGTTCTTCTCGCCGTTTTTCTTGCCCGCGCCTTTGCCCTGCGAGCTGCCGTTCCCTTTGCCTTCGCTCTTCCCGGAGCCCTTGCCATTGCCTTGGCTCTGGCCGCCTTCGCCCTTGCCCTCGCTACCGCCAGCCGCGTTTGATGACGACGATGCTCCCGAATCGGAGCCCTTGCTGGAGCCGGTCGCCGCGCCTGCCTGGTCCCCCGCGCGCGCTTGCTTTTTGTCGACCTCGGCGAGGACCTCGTCGAGCTGCTTCTTCTTTTCCTCGGGCTGCACGTTCGGATTGGTGAGCGTCTTGGCGACCTTCTTAACCTTCTCGGCGATGAGCTTTTCTTCCGGCGTCGTGGCGGACGCCTCGATCTTGTTGGCGAGTTTGCGCAGTTCGATGGCCGTCGTGTCGATTGGCAATGGAGGCCGAATCAGCGCGAGGGCGACGATCCCCATCGCAACGATAATCGCAACCGACGGAAGCCACGACTGTTTGACTGGCTCGCCGACCTCGACCGCGAATTCTTTTTCGGGATTAAAAGCGCGCAGCGCGGCCGTCACGTTGCGCATCAGAACGGGAAACAATGGCGACCGCGACGGCTCCTCCGACAGGGTTGCGAGAGTTACGATTTGCTCATTGGCATGGACGCGCGCATCAACCTGGATTGCCGCGCCTACGAAGTCATCCGCGAGGGAGTAGGCGCGCCATCCGCGCCAGGCGCCGACGACAATCGCGACGATGCCGACCGCGAGCAGCGCCAACCTCGCATCGAGCATCAGGTCGCGCGGGAGAAAATATCCCGCCCGCGCCCAAGTGATCTCGCCAAGCGCGGGAAGCAATACCGCCAGGAGCATCGCAGTCAGCGCGGGCGCGAGGAAATAAATCGACGCCCGGATGGCGGCAATGCCGGCAATCCGCTTGCGTGCGATGGAAATCAGTTCGACGGGATTGATGGCCACAGTTGATACTATCTCACAGCTCGCAACGAGGCCGACGGCTTCCCGGCATCATGCCACACCGTCTTGCGCAGCATCGCGATGGCCTTCTGATGCTCTGGGTAGGTTTTGGAAAACACGTGTGTGCCGTCATCGCGCGCGACAAAATACAGGTAATCGCTCTTCGCTGGATAGAGCGCGGCCTCAATCGATCGCTCCCCCGGATTCGCAATCGGTCCCGGCGGAAGTCCCGCGAACGAATAGGTATTGAAGCTTGATGGGATCCGCACCGCCGCTGCCGCAGACCGACTCTCTCCCTCGAAACTATACTCAGCAGTGGGGTCAGATTGAAGCGGCATTCCAAGGCGCAATCGATTGTAAAAAACACTCGCAATAAGCTTACGCTCGCCGGGGATTTTGGCTTCCTTTTCGATGATCGAAGCCATCGTGACCAGTTCGCGCGGCGTCAGCCCCAACTCGAACATCCGCTCCTCGGCCCGCGGCGTCAGCACCTCGAAGAATCGCATCAGCATCGCACTCAGAATGTCCGGCACCTTCGCGCGCGGCGAGAATTTGTAGGTCGCTGGGAAGAGGTACCCCTCGGCGCCGAGTGGCAGCAACCCGAGCGCCGTGACCAAGGGGCCATCACGCGCCGCATTCTCGAAGTCGGGCTGGCAGATGAGGCCGGTCATCGCGAGGCGCTCGGCGATTTGATGAACGGTCAGGCCCTCGGGAATCGTCACGACGATGGAGATGAAGTCGCCATTGACCAGATGCCGCATGACATCGGGGATGCGCTCTCCCCCCTTGAATTCATAGTCGCCGGGCTGGATGCGTCGCGCCTTGCCGGTCAATTCACCATAGAGGAGGAGGGCGGTGGAGCTTCGAACCACTCCGGCCGTTTTGAGCTGGCGGGCGACCGACCGGAATGACTCACCCTTCTCGATTGCGACCTGGCTCGGCGGAGCGAGCATCGACGCGGGCGCGACCCACAGATAAAGCCATGCTGCGACGAGGGCGAGGACCAATGCGCCGAGGATCGATATCGCGATCCAAACTGATTTTCTCCCCATCTAGTCGCCTGACCATAATCATAGATGGTCGGGACCGAGGTTTCAGCTTTGCGGGTTGCACGATCAGGATCGCTGCAATTCGAGATAATTCTCCAAAATGATGACGGCCGCGACCGCATCGATAGCGTGTTTCTTTTTTCCACGTGGCACCAAATTACCCAGGCGTTTTTCCGCCTCGAAGCTGGAAAGGCGCTCATCCTGAAGCTTCACCTCGATACGCAAGGCCGCGCTGAGCTTGGCCGCGAAGTTTCGGGCGTGCCGGGCCATTGGACCCTCGGTTCCATTCATATTGACCGGAAGGCCCACAACAAGGCAGTCTATTTCACGGCTGCCGAGTGCCAGTCGGATAGCCTCCAAATCGGCGCCGAAAGAGCGTCGTTCGATGGTGCGTAGCGGATGCGCTGAAAGACCGTGGGCGTCGGTCACAGCAATACCGATTCGGCGCGCACCCAAGTCCAAAGCAGCAATCGCCATAAGTGGTATGCGTAATGCTATCCACACCGGCGGCAGAACTCGACCAGCGAGGTGTTAGTAAATGAGTCAAGAAATCCTTGCTACCAAATGGCGAATAATTTAAGGTTCGCACCGATGGGGATTCGGGGATTGCTCTGGGGGGGCCATCCGCGTGCGCTGGTCGCGCTGGTTGTTGCATTTTTGGCAACCGCGACCGCGCTGCACCTCTTCATTTCCCGAACCAATTCTAATAGTTCCGATGTGGCGCTTATCGGTGCCGGCTCTCAGGATGCCGATACCTACGCCGAGGCGGCGGAATCGGTAGCCCCGGCGCCTCCGGCTATCGCGATTCAGACCGACCTCGATCGCACCGCGAGTATCGAGCGCTACCTGATGCGGGCTGGCCTCGGTCAGCAGGACGCCCACGCTTGGGCGGCCTACTTCCAAGGGGCCGCACAGAGCAATCTGCTTCGCAAGGGACATCCCGTCACCGTTTATAAAGATGCCGAAACCGGGTCAGTGACCGGGTTCAAATACGACATCGATGACAGGGTGCAAATCTACGAATCGACACTGGGCGCAGGCATCATCAAGGCGTATCGACAGCCGATTCGGTATACGGTTCGGCCGGTCAGCCTCGCCTTCGAGGTCAAAAATAATAATTTCCACGCCACCGCACTAAAGCAGCATCTTCCAGAACCTATAGTCGAGGCTCTCGAAGATGCGTTTTCAAGCCGCTATGACTTGGACCATATGGCGGCAGGCACTGCGGTCAAGCTGATCTATGAAGAGCATGTGAGCCGCGATGGTGTGCATCGCGTACCCGGCGATATCCAAGCCGCCGAAATTCGTCACGGAACGCATGCGCTCAAAGCCTTTGCGTTCCGCGATGAGCACGGACGAGCGCATCTCTACGACGAAGAGGGGCACGCACTCGGTCCTCAGTTCCTCCGCTTCCCGGTCAACTTCCAGTACATCTCGTCCGGCTTCACGCTGCATCGATATCACCCGATTCTTCATCAGTATCGGCCGCATCTCGGGGTTGATCTAGCGGCACTCTATGGCACTCCGGTGAAAGCCATCGCCGACGGCAGGGTAGAATCCTCAGGATGGTGCGGCGAACTTGGCAATTGCATTCGCCTCGACCACGACAACGCGACGGTGAGTATCTACGGACATCTTTCGAAGATCGGCCCCAATGCGACTCCGGGTAGTTACATTCGAATGGGCGAAGTCATCGGGCAGGTGGGATCGACGGGCCTGTCGACCGGGCCCCATCTTCACTTTGCCATCGAGAAACGCGGGCTCAACGTCGATCCGCTAACCCAGACGCTGGGCGTGCATCATCAGATATCTCCGCGGATGCAGGCGGTGTTCGAGAATCTAAAAACGCGCTATCAGACCGCGCTCGCGAAGCTGCCGAATCTCGGCAGCCATTTCGCCGCGGCGATTTCGCGCAAGCCCGCCATCTCGACATTTGCCGATCAATACCATGTGACCTTGACGCCGCATCTGACCTCGCGGCGACGTCATCACAGCCTGGTGCCCGACGTCGCGCGCATTTACAAAGCCGCAACCGCCGACTGAACCACCAAGGCCTGATCAGACTCAGAAGTAGCTCGCTGCGAACGCTTTCCAGATCGCATGCGCCTTTGTTACCGTCTCGCTTTTCCAGTACCTAAAGGGAGTCATCACCGATGAAGCTTGATACAACTTTGCTGGCACGCAATTTAAGAGAAGCGGCGCCCGCTTCCGAAGCCGCCGAGGCGGCAGGCTTCGATGCGATCTGGACGGCAGAGGCCGGCAGCGACGCCTTCCTGCCCGCGGCGCTGGTCGCGGAGCATACTAAAAAAGTCAAAATTGGAACCGCGGTTGCGATCGCGTTTCCGCGCAGCCCGATGGCGACCGCGCAAGTTGCCTGGGACCTCGCGGGATTGTCGGAGGGGCGATTCATTCTCGGCCTCGGCACCCAGGTGAAGGGCCACATTGAGCGCCGCTATGGGACCAAATGGGATGCGCCGGTGCCGAAGCTTCGCGAGTACGTGCAATCGTTGCGCGCGATTTTCGAATGTTGGGACAAGGGCGGTTCGAAGCTGAAGTACGAAGGCAAATTCTATAACTTCTCCCTGATGACGCCGTTCTTCACGCCGCCGCACCATAACTGGGCGAACATCCCGATTTACATCGCGGGACTCAATGAGCACATCCTGCGGCTCGCCGGCGAGCAGTGCGACGGTTTGCATGCGCATCCGTTCAATTCGCCGAAGTATCTCGCGGAGTTCGTGCTTCCCCATGTCGAACAGGGACTTAAGAAGTCGGGACGCGATCGCAAAAACTTCAAGATCGCGGCGATCGCGTTCGCGATTGTTGGACATAACAAGGAAGAACAGAACAAGGTGCGGGAGCAGGTCCGCCAGCAGATTTCGTTTTACGCCTCGACGCGCACCTATCGCGTCGTCCTCGAGACGCATGGATGGGGCGCCGTCGCGGATCGCCTCAACGAGAAGGCGGCGAAGGGCGAATGGGCCGCGATGGCGAGTGAGATCACGGACGAAATGCTGGATGTGTATTCTGTGACCGGAACATGGGACGATATCGGCGACAAGCTGAAGAAGCGCTACGATGGTTTGCTGGATCGCATCGCGTTTTACATGCCGTATCATCCGGGCAAGAACGAAACGGAATGGCGCAAGCTCAATAAACAATTCAACGGGTAACGTTCGCGCGCGCCCGCGCACGGAGCCAGGGAGGAGAAATGATCAAACTTGCACTTCGCACATTTGCGGCAACCTTGATTCTCGGCACGGTCGCGGCGGCCTTCAGTTCAAGCGCGCGCGCTCAGGATGCGGCGCCTGCGGCTGCACCTTCAACCTCGACGGCGGGCTCGAGCGAGGTCGCGCCGGGAGAGAGGAAGTTCACGCTGGTCGCGGAACAGATCGGCGATACCAAGTTCTGGCTGCCGAGCACCATCGTCGCGGAACCCGGCGACAAGGTCACACTCGTGCTGAAGAATGAAGTTCCCGGCGCGGCGGTAACGCATGGCTTCGAACTACCGGCTTTCCACATCAGCGAGATCGTCACCCGCGGCGAGAAGCCAAAGGTGGTCCACTTCACCGTCGATAAATCGGGTGTATATCCTTACTACTGTCAGTTACATCCGGGCCATGTCGGAGGCCAGTTATTGGTCGAACCGGCGGCCGGAAAATAGCTGAGGCCAGATTCATCTGATCGCGCAAGCGGTGGCGCATTGAACTTGACGCGCCGCCGCTTCGTTTTTCGCGCGATGCGATCGGCTACTCGATCCTGTACGTTAGGCCTCGATGCGAAGACGCCTGCTTTACGCCGCGTCGCCCGAAATGGCGGCGCTCATCGAGCACGCCGATCAACTCATGGATTCGCCGGCATTCCGCGTGGTCAAAGCAGAAGGCAAAACCCGCGCGGGATTCCTCTCCCGCCCCGGTGCTCCCGCAGTTTTCATCAAGCGGACCGCGGTGCGTTCGGTCTTAAAGGGTCTTTCGCAAAAGGCGGCCGGTTCGCGAGCCTCGCGAGCGCTGCATGGCGCGAAGATTTTGCGCGAGGCCGGGTTTCATGGCGCGACGCCAATGGCTGCGATGGATCTCATACGATCCAGTGCAGTGCGCGCCAGCTATCTCGTCAGCGAGGCGCTCGAGGATGCGCAGATCATGAGTCATTTCGCGCTCGGGCGCGAGGGCGAAGCGCGCCATGGATACGCGCGCCGGAAAGCTGTCTCGGATGCCCTCGCTGCGGAGTTGCGCCGGATGCATGACGCGGGCATTTACACCCGCGACCTGCAGGAAACCAACATCATGGTCGAGCAGCGCGACGGCGCGGTGCGATTCTATTTTCTCGACCTGGAAGATTTCCGTCGCGCGTCCATCGTGTCGTCTCGGCGACGGATGCTGAACCTGGTGCATCTCGATCGCAGCATCGGCAGGTTTGTTTCGCGGGCCGGGCGCCTGGATTTCCTATACGCTTATGCCGGCAGGCAGCTCGATCGCGATGCGCGCCGGAAGGCGCTCGCGGAGTATCTGGAAATCAGGCGCACCGTCGAGCGCTCTCACAATCGCCGCCGCGTATAGCGACGCTCATTTCGTCACCGCAATTTTATGGCTCACGCGATTCGACAACGCGAATACAAGCATCACGCCGAACGCCACGTCGCGGCGGGCGCCAATCTGCGCGATGTGATGCTGGGGCTCAACGATGGCCTCGTCGCGTCGTTCGCGGTGACCTCGGGCGTCGCGGGCGCGTTCAGCAATCCGAGCATCGTGATCATGGCGGGCCTGGCGGAGATGCTGGGCGGCGCGGTCTCGATGGGCCTGGCGGCATTCATCTCGGCGCGTTCGCAGATCGAGTTCTATGAAAGCGAGGTCGATCGCGAACGCTACGAAATCAAGCGGTTCCCCGAACACGAGCGCGACGAGATCCGCGGTATCTACAAACAGAAGGGTTTCTCGGGACCGCTACTCGATCAGATCGTCACGCACATCACCGGCGATCCGGAACGCTGGGCCGACGTAATGATGCGTGAGGAACTCGGCTTCACCGAGGAAAATTTCGAATCGCCGCTGAAATCCTCGATGGTAGTCGGAGCGTCATATTTGATTGGAGCGACGGTGCCGGTCGCGCCGTATCTCTTCGTCGGGCCGCCGACCGGGATTGCGTTTTCCGCGATAATCACGGTTCTGGTGCTATTCGCGGTCGGCGCGGCGAAAACGATCATCACCGCGCGTTCATGGTGGCGCAGCGGCATCGAGAGCATGCTGACCGGAATCGCGGCGGGCGCGGTCACCTATGGTGCCGGCCGACTGTTCGGCGGACCGCGCTAACCCTCGATGAGGATGTCGTCGCCCTCGAGCTTCACCGGATAGCAGCCGAGTTTCACATTCGGGTCATCGAGGTTGGCGCCCGTGGTTACGTCATACTCCCATCCATGCCAGGGACACGTCACCGTAGAGCCGTCCAGCGTGCCCTCGCCCAGCGGTCCCTTGCGATGCTTGCACTCGTTGTCGATCGCGTAAAATTTCCCGCCTACGTTGAACAGCGCGATCTTTTTGCCTGCGGCGTCAACGACCTTGCCGGTACCTTCGGGAATGTCCGCGCGCGATGCGACCCTGGTGGCCATGTGAAAACCTCAAGTGGTGTATTCGGCGTTAATCTTAACGTAATCGTAGCTCAAGTCGCAGGTCAGGATGGTTGAGGTTGCTCTCCCGAGCTTCAGATTGAGACTCACCTTGAACTCGCGCTCGCGCATCTTTTCGGCGGCCGCCGGCAACGCATCAACGAGCAGGGCACCACGCGCGGCAACCCTCACGCCTGCGATCGCGAGCACCAGGCGGTCTGACTCCACCATCGCGCCCGATGATCCTGCCGCCATCAGAATGCGGCCCACGTTAGGATCGCATCCGAAGAACGCCGTCTTGACCAGCGGCGAATTGGCGATTTGACGCGCGCATCGCTCCGCATCGGCGGGAGATTTCGCGCCCTTGACCTCGACGATCACCAGCTTGGTCGCGCCTTCACCGTCGTAAACCAGCTCGCGTGCGAGTTGCGCCGATACCGCCTCGACGCCAGCGTTGAGAGCATCGAGGTCCTTGCGCGACGGCGCATGATTTCCCGCCGCGCCACTCGCCATCAGGATGACGGTGTCGTTAGTAGACATGTCGCCGTCGACGGTTATCGCGTTGAAGCTATGGGGCAGAGCCGCTTTGAGAGCCGTTTTGAGCTGCGGCGCGGAAACTGCGGCATCGGTCACGAGATACGCGAGCATGGTGGCCATCTTCGGCGAAATCATGCCGGAGCCCTTCGCGACGCCGGCAATTGTCACATTCACACCCGCCATCCTAATTGACACCGATGCGAGCTTCGGTCGCGTGTCGGTGGTCATGACGGCGCGCGCAAAATCTTCCATGCCGTCGGGGCGCAGTTCCTTCGTAGCTTCGCGAACTCCCGCGCCGAATTTTTCCAAATCGAAAAGATGCCCGATGACGCCCGTCGATGACGGTGCGATCAGTTCCGCATCGCAGCCGAGTTCCTTCGCTGCGATCGCGCACGAATCGCGCGCGAGCTTCAGCCCCGGCTTGCCGGTGAAGCTGTTGGCGCATCCGGAGTTCGCGACCACCGCCTGAAGACGACCCGCGCGAATACGATCCATCGTGACATAGACCGGCGCCGCCTTGACGCGATTGGCGCTGAATACCGCGGTTGCCGCCGCGGGAGCATCGGCGACGATGAGGCCCAGGTCCTTGGCGCCGACGGCCTTTTTCAAACCGGCACTCACGCCGGAAAAGCGAAAGCCTCGCACCACCGCGGGCTCAGCGTTTACGCGCATCTCATTCCTCCGTGCGCCGTACTATACGAGCGCGCGGCGAAGGATCAAATGATTTCGTGTTACGAAATTTGCCGCTGGCGTCTCAAGGCGCGATGCGAGGCTTCAACGTCATCCTGCGCGAGGACGCACGCATCCACTCAACGATGAAGCTATTGGTTGGTGTTGCCGAACTTCTTCTGCAAGGCGTCGGCGAGGGCTTTCTTTTTCGCCTGCTGTTGTTCCTGATACTTCTCGGTGATCGCCTTGTTGTGATCGCCGATCTTCTGATGCTCGGTCATCTGGGTCGCCGCCAGCTTGCCGAGGTCTTGCGTCTCCCACTTCGGCGGCGCGATCGGCGTCCATTTGGTGCCCTGTCGGGTGTAGCTGAAGACCAGGTATTTCAGCTTGCCGGTAGCTTTACCCTTGGTGGTCGATTTGTTGGTGGGATCGTATTCGGCGCCGCCCAGCTTGACGCTAACGGTTGAGAGCTGGCCGTTGGGGCCGTAGTTCGGCAGATATTCGAACTTCGGCACGAAGTCGGTGTACGGCTTGCCGGACATCTTTTTCTGATCTTCCTGATCCAGATAGGGACCGGCATCTTCCGAGACCTTGTCGTCGAGCGACTTCTGAAGTCCCGGCGGCAGGTCCTTGGGTTGGCGCACCCGGCGCATCGTGTAGTCTTGCGCCGAGGCGGCGGAACCGTTCCCGAGCGTGCCCAAGCCGAGAAAGAAAAGCGCGGCCGCAAGGACGGCCGCGCTTGTTGCTAAAATCTGTTTCATCACTGGTCTCCTTCTCCATCAAATTTGACGGAGTCGTTGACCCTCCATTTTACGGGCTTTATGGGCCTTGAGTAATACCACGGCCAAACGCCGCAACCTGACCCTGCCACTGCTCACCGAAAGCCAACACCAACACCTGCTGGTTGATGTGCGAGTCCTTACTGAGACTGCGCATCGCGCCGCCGCCTGCATTGGCGAGCACCTTAAATGCCGCGCGGGTCTGCTGGTAGAACTCCGGCAACGGCGAGATCTTGGGCGGTTCCTCGCGATGCACTTTGAGCCAAAACTCGCGCTCGAAACGCTCATGCTCTTCTGCCGCGACGTCAACCGTGTTGAAAGTTCCGTTATTAGCCTTGAACTGATGGATCGCCGCGATTACACCCTGGAAATCATCTTTCTTGGGAGGCGAGTCGCCAACCAGCACGATGACCTTTTTGGCGTAGGGCTTCCAATCCATTTTCTGGATCGCGGTGTAGACTCCCCCGGCCAGATCTTCTTCCCATTCGTCGCCACCTTCGGCGTGAACGCTACCCAGGAAGTCGATCAACTTTTGCGGATTGAGGGTCAGCGGCTGCACGTTCATCTTCTCGCCCTTGCCGCCGAAGACAACCATACCCACGCGGGCGATTGGCACCAGGCGATGGATCGCATGGACAAGCTGACCCATCTTCGCCTTCACGTCATCGATGATCAATTGCATCGAACCGGTACCATCCATGACGATAACCACATCGAGGCCCTTTCGGCGCAGTTCGCCGATGAAGCCGCCAAACCCGGAACCGATACCCTTGCCGTAGCCCGAGCCGACACCACCTCCACGACCGATTCCGATACCGCCGCCGCCGGCTGCGCGGACGTAATCGTTCGCGAGTCCGACCGCCTGCGAGGTATCAACCGCTGTCGGCTGGTCCATCTGCTGCGGAGCGGTGTCCGGCATTGGGACTTCCGGCATGTCGAGATCGTTCATCTCGCTGCCGCCGCCTCCGCCGCCACCGGCTTCGAGGTTGACCATGATCAGTTCGCGGCCGCGCTGTTCATGGACGGTGATAATCAGGAACAGCAGCAGACCTACGTGGAGAAGAACCGACAACGGGAAGGGACCCGCGATCAGCCGGAGGTAGTCCCTCCAGGTCTGCAGCCGCTCAGCATCGGCCTCGTCATCGTCGCGAGCAAGTTCCGCAGCGGCTTCCTTCCGGCCCATCATGCGGTACAGCACGGCGGCGACGACCACGGTCGAGATGACCAAAATTATTACGCCTATTACAAGCATATCGAGATTGCTTTCCCACCATTATCGGTCAAGCCGACTTGGTTGGGATCTCCGTTCGCCTCTCTTTTTTTATTACCCAAAACTTAAGCATTCGTCGAACCGAAGATCGCATGCCACCCGTTACATTCCGCCCGGAGCTCCGCCGCCCCCACCCGAGGGTAGCTGCGAAACTGCGATTGCGATTGCTTCCGCGCCTGCGCTCTTCGCGATGTCGAGAATATGGACCATGTCGCCCAGGATGACTTTTGGGTCGCCCTGGAAAATCACGATTTTATCCGCCGATTTGTCCAGCGCATCGTGGATGGAGCCTTGCAACTGAGGCAGCGTGACGTTGGTCTGGTTCACCATTATCTGATGATCCGCGGTGTAGGTGACGATAATGCCCTTGGGCTTCTCATCGGGTTTCGCCGCCGCCTCCGCTTTGGGAAGATCGACGTGCGCCGCCGATTCAATCGTCACCGCCGTGGTCACCATGAAGATGATCAACAGGACGAGGAAGATATCGGTTAGTGGCGTGATGTTGATGTCGGCGAAAACGCCGCCGCTACCGCTTTTGGGTCCGCTAACAGCCATCGAATCAGCCTCCCGACGACGCGTTGTGCTCGATCTGTCCGCTGGTCGCGCGCTTGGCACCGATCGCGATCGTGGCCGCACCCGCCGCTTTCGCGGTGTTCAGGATGCGCACCATGTCGCCCAACAGAACCTTGCGATCGCCTTGGAAGACCACCATCTTCGGGTCCACCTTCGCCAGCGCCTCACGCAGACTCGATACCAACTCGCGCTCCGGAACGTCCTTCGAATTCACGAACAGTTCGTGCTGCGAGGTGTAAGTCACGATCACGCCCTTGTTCTCGGGCGAGGTGTTTTCCGCGAGCGGCAAATCTACGTGTGCCGCCGATTCCACGGTGACCGAGGTGGTCACCATGAAGATGATCAGAAGGACCAGGAAGATATCGGTCAGCGGCGTGATATTGATGTCCGCGAAGACACCACCGCCACCTTTGGGTCCACTAACGGCCACCGGCCTGTCTCCCTTGAAGGGCCGCGTCGATCACGCGATCACCATTGATCTGTAGAAGCGCGTTGATGTTCTGGATCTTCACGGAAAAGTAGTTGAAGAAGATAACCGCGATGATCGCGACCGCGAGTCCGAGTGCGGTCGAGATGAGCGCCTCAGAAATACCGGCTGCGACGACCGAGAAACCGCCGGTGCCCATAATCGCCATCGACTGGAAGGCGACCAGAATTCCGACCACCGTTCCGAATAGTCCGATGAACGGCGCCGAGGCTCCCGAGGTCGCGAGCACCCAGACGTAGCGGTTGAGTTCGATCGTCTCCTGGAAGCGGCGTTCCTCATCCAGCTCGACCAGATGGTCACGATCGAGAGTCTGTGCCGCGGTGACGAGCGTATGATAAATGCGCTCCGCCGCGTTGGCGCGCGCCTGAGTCGCCGCGAGCGCTTCGTTGAACTTGCCCTGCCGGAGAGCAGGAACCAGGGTGTCAGCGAGTTTCGCCGCCCGACCTGAGATACCCATCAGGGCCCAGACGCGCTCGAAAATGATCGCCAAGCACACCACCGAGATGAAAAGCAGCGGATAGGTCGCGTAGTAGCCCTGCTGGATCATCCCCAAAATACTGAACTGACTGCCCATTGTTATCCTTTCACCTGTCCCGAGATTTGAGCGGCGCTTATAAGGTCCCGCCCCAACCTTTGATTAACTGCGAACTTGAGATGCCTTCAGTCTTGCGTCATCCGGTCGCTTCGCGCACTCTAACCGCAATAGCTGTTGCCCCTGTCGCAACGACCGCAGACCGATTCGGTGCCGCGGACTGTGTAAATGCGACAAAGGCGGAATTTTGTCAAGAGCGATTGCTGAAACGGTATTATGATGCTGCACGGGCTTGCGAGATTGCCGCGATGAAGGAAGGCTGAGAGGTTCGCGCAAAGTCAATTTATAATCGCCCATACAGGTCATCGTGCGCAAGCGAATCTTGCCGCGCAAAATCTTCGCCATTTAGTTAAGCCCCGAAATGCCCCTGGTTCCGGTGCAACGCGGTCGCGACTCTATACCCATAAGACGCGGATTGCCTTGACTTCTTGCGCACCCAAGTCTAATCCAGAGTCTGACCGCTCGGCGGTTTCTTTTTTTGGAAGGCAAACCGCTGGTCGCGAAATCGTGGTATTCCCCAATCAGTATATGACGGAGAGCAAAGTCGCCCGGTTCAAATCGATCGTCTTGAGCCTCGGTCTGATCGCCAGCGTTTCGCTGTCTGCATGTCACGGCGGACAACCACCGGCAACCACCCAGCCAGCCGCGCCTCCAGTCGCGAAGGTCCAGGACGAGGCATCGAAGCAGATTCCCTCGGATCTCTATCCCGGAATGCCTATATATCCGGGTGCAGAGGTTCAGCATGTGCGCAAACCCAAGGGGGCCATGCGCGAAATCGTCTTCGAGCTCAAGAAATCTCCTTCGCTCGACGACATGGTGAACTTCTATAAAGATGGGCTGAAGAAGAACGATTTCAGGATCACCTCGATGCTCATCATGCGCGGGCGGAAGACCTGGTCGTGCGATTTCCATAAAGACGGACGACCGGGAAGCGTGATGCTCTATCCCGCCGACGATGACAAAACCTCGACCACCATCGATCTGATTTACGAAGTTCCCGGCAACATCGACCAGGCACTGATGGAACCTAAGGAAGAATTCGACGTAGTAGGACCCGGCTTGCCTGGCGAGGTGACGCCGGTGGCCCAGAACGATTCGCAAGCGAAGGACAAGCCAAAAAATAAGGCGAAGAGGAACTAGAACATGGCAATATTGGACGGAAAGGTTGCGGTTATAACCGGCGCGGGCCGCGGCATCGGACGCGAGGAAGCGTTGCTGATGGCGAAGCACGGCGCGAAAGTCGTCGTCAATGACCTCGGCGGGCATTTCGACGGCACCGGGCAGTCGCGCTCACCTGCGGAAGATGTGGTCAAGGAGATCCGCGCCGCAGGCGGCGAGGCAGTCGCCAACTTTGAAAGCGTCACCGACTTCAAGGCCGCCAAGCGCATCATCGAATGCGCGATCGATAATTTCGGCAAGCTCAACATCATCGTGAACAATGCCGGAATCCTCCGCGACCGCATGATCTTCAACATGAACGAAGAGGACTGGGACGCGGTCGTCACGGTCCATCTCAAGGGCAGCTTCAACGTCGCCCGCCACGCCTGCGCTTATTGGCGCGAACAGCACAAGGCCGGCAACATGCTCAACGGACGGCTCATCAACACCAGCTCCGATTCGGGCATACTCGGCAATGCCGGGCAGAGTAACTACGGTGCTGCGAAGGCGGCGGTTGCCGCGATGGCGATTATCGTCGATCGCGAGATGCAGCGTTATGGCGTCACCGCCAACGCCATCGCGCCGGTCGCGCGCACTCGGCTTACCGTCGATGCGACCCCGCAGACCGCTGCCGGGATGCCCGCGGCGAAGGCCGGCGAGTTCGATGCGTTCGGTCCCGCCAACGTCGCGCCGCTGGTCGCGTGGCTCGGCAGCGACGATGCGAAAGAAGTACATGGCGAAGTCTTTCGCGTCGGCATGGGCTCGGTCTGGATGATGCAGGGATGGCATTCGGTCGGGCGCATTCAGAAGAAGGCGATCTGGGATCCCAATGAACTTGGCGCCAAGGTTAAGGAAGAACTCACCAAGGGCGCGACCAAGAAAGAGAGCATGGGACAAGTGATGGCCGGTGGCGTCTAAACACGAATCCAAACCCAAGCAGTATGGGGAGAGCGCGGCTCGCAAAGGGCCGCGCTTTCGTTCCGTGCTGATTATCTGCGCCGCCAACACCGCACGCAGCATCATGGCGGAACACATGCTTCGCCGAGAACTGCGCGAGCGCGGCATCGAGAGCCACGTTCAGGTGATGTCGGCCGGTATCGCGCCATATGCACGCGATGGCGCGCTGGTTTCGCTCGATACGCGATTGGCGCTGCGCGACGACAATATCCACATCGGCGAGGAGGCGACCTCGACCGATCTCAAGCGCCATCCGGAGCTCCTGGAACGATGCGACGTCGTGATCGCGATGACGGATCAGCAGAAGGCTGATTTGCTCAAGCTGTTTCCCGGCGCGGACGGCAAGCCGGTGCACACGCTGCGCGAATTTGCCGATGAAGTCGGTGACATCGAGGATCCATTCGAGAAGGGCGACGAGAAGTTCACCGAGGTTCGAGTCGAGATCAAGCGCCTGATTCCGGCGGTCGCCGATCGTATCCTCGGCGCGGACTGGTCGCTCGACGACTGATTGTCTAGGCTCTATTTCCATGGAATTCGAAAATCCCTCTGATTCGGAGATCCGCAGAATTCTTTCGCATCCGGCCACCGTCGCGGTGGTTGGATGTTCCGACAGTCCGGCGCGCGACAGTTTCACCATCGCGAAGCTGCTCAAGGCTCACGGCTTTCGGGTGATCCCGGTCAATCCGGTGCTCGCGCCCGATGCGCTGATGAAAGATCTCGGCGAGAGGTGTTATCCCGACCTCGCGTCGATCCCCGAGCCGGTCGAGATCGTCGACGTCTTTCGCCGCTCCGAATTTCTGCCCGAGGTCGCCGAAGCTGCTATCGCCAAGGGCGCGCGCATTCTATGGTGCCAGCTTGGCGTGATTCATCTGCAGGCGGCGGCGCGCGCGCAAAAGGCCGGCCTCACGGTCATCATGGATCGCTGCCCCGCGATCGAATACCGCCGGCTGTTCTGATTTTCGGAAACCGGAGAACGATTTGAAAATTCGCAAGTGGCTGACCGTCGAGACGCGCACCGTGTATTGCACGCCGATTTTCGATCTCCACCGCCGACGTTCCTCGCATCCGAATCGCGGACAGAAAGACTTTTTCATTCTTGATGCACCCAACTGGGTGAACATCATTGCACTCACCGACAAGGATGAGGTGGTGATGGTCCGGCAGTTCCGCCACGGTATCGAGGATTTCACCGTCGAGCTGCCGGGCGGGATGGTAGATCCGGAGGATCCCGATCCTCGCGATGCGGCCCGCCGCGAGATGATCGAGGAGAGCGGTTACGACACTGAGGACATCATCGAGTTAGGCCGGGTGCATCCGAACCCTGCCATCCAGGCGAACTATTGTTATTCGTATCTGGCGCGCGGCGTTCACAAAGTGCCGAAGCCAATTTCCAACGGCGCGGAGGAGACGCAGGTCGTGCTGATACCGCTGCGCGAGATTCCGAAGATGATCGCGTCGGAGAAGATTCTCCATTCGTTGACGATATCCGCATTCTCGTTCTTCCACGTCTATAATCCGCCCAAGGAAGCGTGGGCGGCGCAGGCCCGGCGACGGCACAAGGATCCTCGCGGCAAAACGCGGCCTATCCCGAAAGTCATCAAGTGAACAGACGGTCGACGTAAACATCTTTCGGAGGGGGATCATGAAACGCGGCTCTTCTGGTGCAGCTTTCAGAATTGCGTCCGCGGCGGCGTTCCTCCTGACGGTAGCGGCGCCCGCCTCCTCAGGCACCGGCGATTGCCGGTGGGTCACCTCGCACGCTCCTATCGCGAAACGCGTTGATCAGCTCATGGCCGTGATGACTCTGGATCAGAAGCTCCAGTTGCTTCATGGCCTGAGTCCGAGTGCCCCGCCCTCTTCGTATGCGGGTTATGTCACCGGAATTCCCAGCCTGTGCATCCCCGACTTGAAGTTGGAAGACGGGCCTGATGGCGTTGGGGACGGCATGACAGGAGTTACTCAACTGCCCGCACCGGTCACCGTCGCAGCAAGCTGGGATACCGGCCTCGCGGCGCTATACGGCACTGTTATTGGTACGGAAGAGGCAGGAAAAGGCGCCACCATCAATCTCGGGCCGACGGTCAACATCGTGCGCGACCCTCGTTGGGGGCGAGCCTTTGAAACCTACGGCGAGGATCCCTACCTGTCGGGCCAAATCGCTGCCGCCTATATCAACGGCGTCCAGAGCACGGGAACGATGGCGATGCTCAAGCATTTCGCCGTCTACAACCAGGAAACTTATCGGGTCACCATCGCGGACGACGCGGAGATAGACCAGCGAACGATGCAGGAGATCTATCTGCCGCAGTTCGGGACCGCGGTCCAGCTCGCCGACCCGGCGGCAGTCCTGTGCGCGTACCCGTTCATCAATGGCATTTCCGCCTGTCAAAACGCTTACACGCTGAAGGATGTATTGCGAAAACAGTGGAAATATGACGGCTTTGTCTCTTCCGACTGGTACGCAACGTACACCGTTCTTGATGCCAACGCTGGACTCGACCTGCAGATGCCTTATGACACCGTGTTTGGGGCCCCACTCACGCAAGCTGTCATGGACGGGACGGTAACGATCGCTACCATCGATAGTATGGTGAAACCGATCCTTACCGAGATGTTCCGCTTCAAATTGTTTACCCGTCCGCCGACCGGCGAACCGTCGGCGATAGTCACTACTCCACAACACGCCGCGCTCGCTCGCGAGGTCGCCGAACAAGGAGCCGTATTGCTAAAGAATTCGACTGGGTTGCTGCCCCTGCCTGCCGGCCGTTCGCTGGCGGTGATCGGCGAAGCTGCCGGCCTCGATCTGAGCGACAACCAAATGGACGGCTCCGCCTACGTCGCGGCACCCTACTTGGTCACGCCGTATGAGGGCATCGTCGCGCGCGCCGGTAGTTCGGCAAGTGTTCAGTATGCCCAAGGCGACGCGCTTTCCGGGGTTGTCCTCACCACCGTACCGACGCAGTATTTGACCCCGCGCGTGGGTTCCGGGACCGGGCTCACCGGCGAGTACTTTACCAATATGACTCTTTCGGGTGCACCCGCGTTGACGCAAAACTCATCGCAGATCGATTTCGTCTGGAACGACTCACCGATCTCTGGAATACCGGCCACCAATTGGTCCGCGCGATGGACCGGAACTATCACCGTACCGACGACCGCGACATATCCATTCTCCATCACCAGCGACGACGGCAGCCGGCTCTTCATAAACGGTCAGGAAATCATCGACAATTGGTATGACGGAGCTTCTCATACCGGAAGCGGTACAGCTTTTCTGCAAGCGGATCAGCCGGTTCCAATCGAAGTCGACTACTATCAGAATTCCGGTGGATCGAGTTTGAGCCTGGGCTGGCAGCCAACGATCGAATCCTTGCGGCAAGAGGCGGTTGACCTGGCCAAGTCGTCGGATGCCGCAATTGTCTTTGTGGCCAAGCCTGAAATGGAAGGCCTCGATCTGGCGGACATCGATCTGCAACCGGATGCCAACGACCTGATCGCGGCGGTTGCGGCGGCGAATCCTAACACCATCGTCGTGCTGAACAGCGGCTCAGCCGTGACCATGCCGTGGATAGCTCAGGTCAACAGCGTGCTGGAAGCCTGGTATCCCGGGCAAGAGAACGGCAACGCCATCGCGGCGTTGTTGTTCGGGGACGTCAATCCATCGGGCAAGCTGCCAGTGACCTTTCCTAAGAGCTTGGACGATGTTCCTGCCGCAACCCCGAGTCAATGGCCAGGGGTCGGAGGTATGGTCGAATACTCGGAAGGTCTCGAGGTTGGGTATCGCTGGTATGATGCGAAACAAATCGAGCCGTTGTTCTCCTTCGGCCATGGGCTGTCCTATACGAACTTCGCGTTCAGCAAACTTCGTGTTCGTCGCCCCGGTCCTCGAAGCGCAGTGGTGAGTGTGGATGTGACTAACACTGGAGCCGTAGCCGGTTCCGAGGTTGCGCAAGTCTACATCGGTGATCCACAAACCGCGGGCGAACCGCCCGAGCAGCTCAAAGCTTTCCAAAAAGTCGCATTGAATCCGGGCCAGACCAAGAGGTTGAGCTTCAACCTCGGTCCCGACGCCTTCAGTATTTGGGACGTAAGGCAGGGACGATGGCGTATCACTGCCGGTCAGTACGGAGTTTTTGTCGGCGACTCATCGGATAATCTCCCGCTGCGCGCGACTGTGCGCTTCGCAGGATCGGGCTGAGACTGGCCAGTATGACGGGACGCTACGGCTACTGCGTGCCCGGCGGGTTCGGAGAGTGGGTCTGATTTGCGCTGCCATAAGATGAATTGATCAGTCTGAAAAGCCGGCTGGAAGCCGCTATCGACCAGAAGCTGTGGGAAGTCCGCCGGGAGCATGACGGGGGGGAGCACCAGAGGCAGCAGCTGAATCGAGGAATCGGGAACGATCGCATTCAACTTTCCATCCTGAATCGATTTGATGATCGGATCCCGCCAGAAGTGCGCGGTCTCGGCGATCAGCTTGAAAAAATTCTCGCTGCCGAGATGGGCGCGCGCGGCCGCGAAACCATCGCGTTGATACTCCAGTTCGGCCTCGCGCAAGACGCCGTAAGTTTCGGGGAATCGGATCATTTCGCGCCGATTGGCCTGGAAGGCGATGAACGAGGGCGCGAGGACGTCCTCGTCAGGACGACTCGCGTCATGCAGCGCGGCTCCCATGCGAGTGACCTCATCGCGCGGAACGAACCCGAATCCATACACCGAGCCTTGCATCCAGTTTTCGTTTTCCAAGGGCGCGATCCAGAGCAAGGAAATCAGCGTGAAAACCGCGCAACCGGCCAGCCCCAAGCGAGCTCGCGAATCCTTCGATGCGGACATCGCCCGGCCGATTATCCAATCCACGCCGATACCGCCGATGATCGTGATGAACGGCAGTACCTCGAGATAGTTGTGCGCCCATGAGGTCGGGCTGAGGATGTCGAAGAAAAAGTACTCGGCCGCCACCATTGCGAGCACCAACATCAAGCCGGAATTGGTGCGGACCTCGCGTCGCGCCGCGACGCATCCGATCGCGAACAACGGAAGCTGTATGTCGAGGATTGCGAGCGGATACGCCATCACCGAGAGCAAATCGGTGCGGCCCTTCATGAAGTGGAAGATAAATGTTTGGAACAGGAACTCGCGGCCGTACATCGCGTAGCAAAATCCTGTGGCGATGATCATTGCGATGCCAATCGCGGCGCTGAGGATGATCGCGTCGCGCCAACGACGCTGAACAATTGCGATGAATGCGACGATCACTCCAACCTCGATAACCGAAGTCAGCTTGATGAGGCATGCGGCGGTCAGCGCCGCCACCATCCATGCGATCCAACGCCGCTCATCGAGCGCGAGGATTGCCGCTATCAGCACCAGCGGCGCGACGAAGCATTCGCGTTCGTAAACGTGATAGCGAAAGACAAGCGAGCTGGTTGCATATAGAATCGCCGCGCTTATCGCCGCGCGCCGAGTCGTGACGCGCGTGGCGAGCTTGAAGGTCAGCAGACTGGTTGCATAAATCGCGGCCTCGTTGAGGATCTCGATCGAGAAATGACTGGCGCCGAAAATCTTGAGATATCCCGCGCTGAGGTACTCGAGCAGCGGGAAGTGCGGATGCACAAAGTCCAGGTAGGGGCGCATCCCCGCGCTCACCAGCCACGCCGACTCGAGGTAGAAATCGTCTTCGACCCAAATCGCGGGATAGAGCAGTCGCACCAATCGAGGAATCGCGAGGATGATCAGCAGCGCGGCGCCGATTTCGTCTCGCGTCGCTTCGGCGGGAGCGAATTTTGAAGCAGCCCGCGTCATCTAAAAAGGCATCTCAACCCGAAGCCGCATTAGTTAAGCCCGGCCTCAACCTGATCGACGGGGCGCTGGTCGCGATGCTGCTCACGCTGGCGCTGTTCATGATGGCGCGGAGTGGATTTCGGCGCGGGATGGAGTTGATGCCGTGGCCGGACGGCCTCGAATATGCCGCCGCGGCGGTCAACCTCGATCGCGGGATGGGTCCGGTGCTCCATTTTGGAGGCTATTCATATCCTTCGCGCTACACCGAAGGCTACCCGCTGATTCTCGCCGCCGCGTATCCGATTCTCGGCCGTCATGTCGAGCTGCTATGCCTCGCGACCGTAGTGATGGGTCTGATTGCGATCGTCGCGCTGTACGTTCTCGCATTCAGGATGTTCGGCAGGCCGGCCGCTCTGGCGTCATCCGCGTTGCTCGTGATGTCGCCAGTCTTCATCACGTACTCGACGCTCGTGCTCAGCGACGTCCCGACCGTGACCGTCACGATCCTCGCCGCGCTCGCCTTCTATCACGCTAGCGCAGCGGAGGACGCGCCAGTTCAGTCATCATCGTGGATAGTTGTGGCGGCCGTTTGCGGTCTGCTCGCAGGATCCACCGTGATGATCCGACCGACCAACGCATTGATGCTGGCTGGAATCGCAATCGCGATGATGATCGTTCGCTCGCGACGCCGGATAGGCGAAATGGTTCCGGTCGCGATCGCATTTGGAATCGCGTTCGCGATTTTTCCGATTTGGCAGGGGTGGACGAATTATCGGTATCTCGGCGGACTCGGGGGCAGCGGCTATGTGTTCTGGGTTCCAGAGGTTTACGGTTCCTTCAGCAAGACCTTCAACCCGCGATTTCTGTTCGGCGCGACGATGCCGGGGAATCCCTACGGCAACGTGCTTTCCTACCTGCTGACGCTCATCGGCCTCGATGGGATGCTGGGCGATCCCGGTGATCCTCGCTACCTGATGTACCCGTTTGCGGCGGCGGTTTTTGCCGTCGTCGGGATCGCGATCGCGCTGAAGTCGCCATCGAGGACAGTCCGGCGCGTGATGTGGTTCGGTCTGATGTTCCTCGCGTCGTTGGTTGGCTTGTACCTTTTCTACTTTTTCACCGAGATCGCGTTCATCCTCCCCGCGACGTTCATCCTGTTTGTTGCCGCCGGCTATGGCATCGTCGCCGGCAACACCGCGATGCTCGAGGCCTATCGGCGAAGGCGCAGGACTGCGCGCCACAATGCCATCATCGCGGGCGTGATCGCGCTCGACCTGATGCTCGCAATATCCATGGTTGCCGAGGCAGCCAGTCGCGTAACCGCCGCGCCGCAGCAATCGAAAATGGTGCCCACGCTGCTTGCGATCCGTCCGCAACTGCAACCGGATGCGATCGTCATCAGCAACATCTCGCTCCAGTTTCTCGAACTTTATTTAATTGGCCCGAAGACCGAGCTGGTCGGTTTGAATGCCTTCGATCCGGGCGGCCAATTCACCGACTACCATCTGGCCCGGCTTTACGTGAAAAAAGCCGCAGGATGGTCTGGCTCGGTCCCGCCGGTTTTGTTTGGCGGGCCGCATATCAATGAGAGCGAAGCGAAAACTCTCTCCGATGCGATCCGCTCAGGCCGAGCGGCCTACCTCCTCGTGACGCGACCGGAGCGCGAGGACTACGCGGACGTTTTGAAGGATGAGCTCTCGCAGTTGAATACGTCATTCAATCTCGAATCGATCGCCCAATCGGATCTGATCGATCTTTACCGCGTCACTCCTCGATAGCCACATCTTTCGGACCGCCCCATCGACGTCGCGCGAATGCGTAGGCGGGGAGGACGGTGACTCCGAGTGCTATCGCGACCAGAAAATCGATATGCGCGCCGCCTTGCGAGATGGCCAACCCGAAGGTCGCCGCCCAAGTGACAAGCGGCAGCGTCGCGATCAGGATTAGTCCCAGCTTTCCGCCGCCGACCATCAACAGTCCGTCGCGATTTGGTCGCAGCCGTCGCAGCTTCAGTAGCGCAATCATCTCGAGCACCAGCGCCGCCATATAGAAGAAGACGTCCAGAACGACGAGCGCCAGAAATCCCAGCGGCACGAGCAAGGTGAAAACCACGCAGCACAGCACGATCGCCTTCCATGGCGTGGCAGTGGATTGCAGGATTTCGCCGAAGGCAGGCGGCAGATAATTCTCGCGCGCGAGGACGAACGGCATCCGCGAAACCCACAACATCGCGGCCTCGAAGACCGCAAACGACATTACCGCGCCGCCCAGCGCTAGCGCGCCGCCGAGCACCGGTCCACCGATGCGGTACCCCTCGTGCGAGAACCATCCCATCTGCCAATCTGCGGTGCTCTTCGCGCCGGATACCGAAACCAGCAGCGGGAGGACATAGCCCGCGATGACAATCGGAAGTGCGACCGCAATCGCGCGGATGTAGTTGCGCTGCGGATCTTCCAACTCGCCGGACACGACGCTGAGGTTTTCCCATCCGCCGAAATTCCAGATGACGACTGTCAGGCCTGCTCCCAGCGCGCCCAGGAATCCGGGGCCGTACAGCGGCTGCGTCGGCGGCACGAAGTGAATGAGGTGCGGCGATCCGACGATGATGAGCACGGCAAACGGGGCGAGCAGGAGAGCCGCAAGCACAATGGAACTGAACCCCACCGGACGGATGCCGAGCAGGTTCATTCCACCAGCCAACCAGATGAGGGCAATGGCGAGAACGATCTGCATTGCGGGTCCGATAGGGATCAAAAACGATAAGTACGCGGCGAACAGCCCCGGGTATATCGCCATGTCGACGGCAGTGTAGAGGATCGTGAGGTAGGCTTCGGCGAAACCGGCGAACGGTCCCAGCGCCTCCTTAACCCAGAAATAGAAGCCGCCCTCGACCGGCATCAGCGCGGTCAGCTCAGCGGCCATCAGGGCGGTCGGGAGGCTCAAAGTCAGGGGCACGAGGAGGCATAGCGCGATGGTCAGGCGCGGTCCCGCCAGCCGCACCGCATCTTCGAGGCCGTAGGCGCCGCCGCTGACCACCAGGTACATCACGCATACCAGCGGCATCAGGGTCAGCGTACGCTTGGTCGCGCGCGCTTCCGTCGATGATGGCGATGCTCTGGATGGCTGTGGGTTGGCGGTCAATTCGCGGCGAACTCCTGCATCCTCGGGCATTCTCATGTATGGGAGCGGTGGTCGGCACGCAATCGCGCAGGAAGATTGCTGTAACCGCGATTGGCGGGTCGCGTCAAAGAGGCAAAACCATAATAATGTTGATCAGTGAGCCAGATATTCCAACACGACAGGCGATGCGTTGACGGTCTGAAAGTGTCATGTTAGCTGTGACTGAAGGACGCTCGCGAGATTCCCGTTTCATGCGCAAAGTTCCCTCCACGTCTGCACTGATGCTTCTGGCTGTGGTTTCCGCCGCATTCGTCGGATGCACTCCGATCCAGCGCCCGCACCACAGCTACACGCAGACCGTTAGCACCGACGGCGTCAATCCGTTCGGCGGTGCCCCCGCGGTTGAAATTCCCGACGATGCCAGGGCGATGAGCGCCTTCCTCATAGCCGAATACGCGATGAATGAGGGCGACCGCACCGAGGCCCTCACCCAGTACGAAGAGGCCGTCAAATACGATCCCAACAGCGCCGACCTTCGCGTGCAGCTTGCCACGATGTATGTACGGTCCGGCAGGCTCAAGGAGGCGCTGGAGCAAGTCAATCACGCGATTGCGGAAAAGCCCGACGATCCCGATGCGCTGCTGCTCGCCGCGGGAATAAATTCCGCGCTCGGTAACGATGCCGATGCGGAACAGGATTACAAAGCGGTCCTGCGCACCGACCCGAAAAACCAGGAAGCCTATCTCTACCTCGGCACGCTCTACGCGAAGCGCGAGGATTACACCAACGCGGAAGCGACCTTCAAAAAGCTAATCGATGCCGACCCGAATTCCTTCCTCGGCTACTACTATGCGGGCCGCGTTATGGTGGCATCGAAGAATTATCCGGCCGCGGAAGATTATTACGCCAAGGCGCTCAGCCTGAATCCTCAGTCGGAGTTGGTCCTGCTCGACATGGCGATGCTGCGCGAGATCGAGGGCAAGCCGAAGCAGGCCGAGGAATACTACAACAAGGTCATCGAGGTTAATCCGAACAATCAGCAGGCGCTGAAGTTGTTGGCGCAGCTCCACGTCGGGCAGAAAAACTTCGAGAGCGCGCTGACCGATCTGAAAAAGCTCGAAGGCGTGGAGACCAATCCCGCCGACACTCGCATGAAGATCGGCCTGCTCTACCTCGAGCGCGGCGACTACGACCGTGCCGCCACCGAGTTCAACCTGGTGCTCGGGTCGGAGCCGAACAATTATCGCGTCCACTACTACCTCGGCACCACTTACACCGAGCTCGATGAGAACGACAAGGCCATCGCCGAGTACAACAAGATTCCCGAATCGAGCGACCACTACGTTGAGTCGCGCCTCCAGCTCGCCTATCTCTACGACAAAGCCAACAAGTACGATGACGCGATAGCCGCGTTGAATGAGGCGCTTAAGCAGAAGCCCAACGATACTGAAATCATGGGCTTCATCGTCGGCATCTACCAGGAAAAGAAGGATTACCCGACCGCCATCGACATCACGCGTAAGATGATCGCGATCGATCCCAAGAGCGACAAATATCATTTCACCCTCGGCGCGCTGCTCGACGAAACCAAGCAGAGGCAGGCCGGTGTGGACGAAATGAAAAAGGCCATCGAGCTCAATCCGAAGAACGCCCAGGCGCTCAACTACCTCGGATACACGTATGCCGAATCGGGCCAGAATCTCGACGAGGCCGAAAGTCTCATCCGCCGCGCGCTGAACGTCGAGCCTGAAGATGGTTTCTATGTCGACAGCCTCGGATGGGTTTACTATCAGAAGGGCGAGTACAAGCGCGCCGTTGAAGAGCTCGAGCGCGCCGTCAATATCACCAACAACGACCCTACCATCACCGAGCATCTCGGCGACGCCTATCGCAAGATGGGCAAGCTCAAGGAAGCCAGCCGCCAGTACGACGATGCGCTCAAGAAGTCGCAGGAGACCGATCAGCAATCGCGCCTGAAGGACAAGATTCAGGACCTCCGCACCGCGATGGGCGGTGGAGCGGCGTCCGCTGGGCATTGAGCTCGTCGACGGCGACGCGGCGGTCATCCGTTGGGCGCGCCTGGCGGCCTTGTTATTCGCGGTCTGGATGATCGGCGGTTGCGCAGAAACCAATCAGCAGCCACTTGGATTCGCATGGTTCACCAGCAAACCAAATCCCGCTGACTTTTTACCGCTCACCGCGGCGATGGCGCATCGCGATCGCGCACTGGAATCGCTCCAGACCAGCGCCGTAATGGAGTACACCAACGGTGGCGACCACGTTAAGGCGCGCGAGGACATCGTGGTGCGCCGTCCCGACAGCCTCCGCGTCGAGGCGATGTCACCCTTCGGCGTCGCGCTCATCGTCGCCGCGCAGGATTCCCGGCTCCAGATATTCGAGCCTTCGAAGAACACTCTTATGCGCGGCACCGCTGATGCGGCCACGCTCGCCCGGTTCGCGCGTATCCCGATGGCGCCGCGCGACGCGGTGGGCCTGCTGATGGGCATCGTGCCCGAGGCGCAATCCACCGCGCCGCCCGAGTGGATGGGGGTCAAAGACGGGATGACGACTTTAGCGTATCGCGATCCCGATCATTCGGTGCGTGAGTTGGGATTTCAGGATGGTCAGCTTGTGTTGGTGCGTAAGCGAACGCCCGCGGGAGCGATAGACTTCGAGATCAGTTACTCCGATTATCATGATATCGGTGGCGTGATGTTCGCCTACAAAGTCGACGCCGATTTTCCCGCCGCCCAGACACGCGTGAGCTTCGCCTACAAGCGCCCGATCGTGAATGGCAAAATCGCCGACTCGGTTTTTATGCTCACGCCCGGTCCCGATGCGAAGCAGGTTGACCTCGGCATGAGGCAATTGCAAAGGAATCCGCTTGATGGATAGGTGGTGGCGCAATTCCGTCGTCGCCGGGTTGCTGGTGTTGCTCGCGTGCGGATGTCACGTCGAGCATGCGAGCGACGATCACGCCAAACAGCAAATTTTCTATCAGGCTTCGCTCGGGGATCCTCGCACCTTCAATCCCGTCCTCTCGACCGATGGCAGCTCCGATGACGCCATCCGCGATCTCTTCGATTCCATCGTGAGAATGAACGAGCTGACGATGCTGCCGGAACCGGGTCTCGCGGAGAGCTGGGACATCGCACCCGATCAGAAGTCGATCACCTTTCACTTACGGCAGGGCATTAAGTGGTCCGATGGCGCGCCGTTTACCTCGCACGATGTCGCGTTCACGATGCAGGTCATCTACGACAAGAGCATTCCCAATTCGATGCGTTCGCTGCTCTCGATCGACGGCAAACCGATCGAGGTTGAAGCGCCCGATGATTACACCATCGTGATGCGACTGCCGCGTCCGTTCGCTCCGTTGCTTTATTCGATCGGCGCGTCGATACTGCCTGCCCATATTTTGGAACCGATCTACAAGGCCGGCCATTTCAACCAGGCATGGAACATCAACACGCCGCCGCGCGATCTGACCGCACTCGCGCAATTCGTCATGACGCGCTACGTGCAAAGCCAGCTTTTACAATACGAGGCGAATCCCAACTTCTGGATGCGCGACGAAAACGGCGGCCGGCTCCCACGGCTGCGCGGGCAGACCACCCTGATCGTTTCCGACCTCAACGCCGCGTATTTGAAATTTCTGGCCGGTCAGCTCGATATCTACACTCCACGGCCGGAAGAAATCGTGTCGCTGAAAGAAAATGCGAACCAGCTCAACATCACGGTGACCAGCACCGGCGTCGATACCGGCGAGTTGTTTTTTTCCTTCAACCGCAACCCCAATCACTACATCGTCAATGGGCATCGCGATCCAAAGCTCGACTGGTTCACCGATATCAATTTTCTGCGCGCGATGGCGCACGCGATCGACAAGCAGGGCATGATCAACCTTTGCTTCCACGGACTCGCGGTGCCCGCCTACGGCACCATCTCGCCGGCCAACAAACTTTTCTACGATCCGAATCTCACCGACTATGACTACGACCTGAAAAAATCCGCCGAGCTGCTCGAGGCCGCCGGATACCACATGGCTGACGGCGTCCGGGTCGATCCGCACGGCCATCCGCTGGTGTTCAACCTGATGACCAACACCGGGGTGCCCGTGCGCGATCAGATGTGCGCGATGTTCAAGCAGGACCTCGCGACCCTCGGCATCAAGGCGAACTATCGTCCGCTTGAATTCACTACCATGGTCGAGAAACTCGACAGCAATTTCGATTGGGACTGCGTGCTGATCGGATTCGGTGGCGGAGGGGTGGAGCCTAACAACGGCGCCAATGTCCTGCGCTCTTCGGGCCAGTTGCACATCTGGTATCCCGATCAGAACACCCCAGCCACACCGTGGGAAGCCGAAATCGACAAGCTGCTGGAGCAAGGCACCGCGGAAATGGATACGCAGAAGCGCGTGCCCTACTACTGGCGGATCCAGGAAATCCTCCACGATCAGTTACCGATCATCGAAACGGTCCGCCAGCTTCGCTACATCGCATATAGAAACACGCTCCAGAATTTTCAGCCCACCGTATGGGGCGTGTACCACCGCGAATATATCGAGTTCACTCCCGACTGAGACGAGCGAAAAATGGCGCGCTTTCTCATCCGACGTCTTCTCAACATGATTCCGCTACTCCTCGGAATCACCTTCCTGTCGTTTTTGATCATGTCGCTGGTGCCGGGAAATTTTCTTTCCAACCTCAAGATGAATCCCGCTATCTCGCCGCAACTGATCAAGGAGATGGAGGCGCAGTTCGGCCTCAATCAGCCGCTGCTGGTGCGTTATGGAAAATGGCTGTGGGCGGTGCTGCATCTGAACCTCGGCACCTCGCTCGCTTTCAACGTCAGTGTGACGAGTCTAATCGGCTCGCGCGCGGTCAACACGATCATCCTGTCGGCTGCCAGCATGCTGTTCGCGTGGGTCATCGCGATTCCGATCGGGATCGTGGTGGCGGTCAACCAGAATTCGATTTGGGATCGAATACTTTCGTTCGTCGCGTTTTTCGGAATGTCGGTGCCGAACTTCTTCCTCGCCTTCCTCGTGATGTACCTAGCGATGAAGATCAATTCGCCATATCTGCCGGTCGGCGGCACCTACTCGGTGGACTATGCCCAACTTGATTGGATGTCGAAGATCGGCGACCGCATCAATCATTTGATCCTGCCGGTCTTTGTATTGGGCGTCGCCGGGATGGCTTCGCTGATGCGCCTCATGCGATCCCAAATCCTCGAAATCAAGAATTCCGATTTTGTCAGGACCGCGCGCGCGAAAGGCCTCACCGAGCGCACCGTCATCTACAAGCATGTGCTGCGCAACGCGCTTAACCCCTTCGTCACTATGGCGGGTTATGGACTCGCCGATCTCCTCGGCGGCGCCGCGCTGGTGGAAGCGGTGATGAATCTGCAAGGCCTAGGATTGTTGCTCCTCAATGCGGTGCGCTCGCTCGATATCTACCTCGTAATGGGTTCGGTGCTGATGGGCACGGTGCTATTGCTCCTCGGCAACTTGCTCGCCGATATCGCACTGGTCGCGGTCGATCCACGCGTCGATTTCTCCTCGACGGATTCGCAATGAGCGCCGCGCCCCGCCCGTTTACTTCGTTGCAGGAAGCTCCTCCAGTTCGCAGCAGCAGCTATTTCGACAGCTTGCGGCGCGAATGGCGATTGGCGTCGTGGCCGGTGCGCTTCTCGACCTTCTGCCTGCTGCTCTTCTATTTGCTGGCGATCGCTTCGCCGATTATTGCGCCGTATGATCCGACTTACCAAAATCGCCGCTCGCCCGATTGCCCTCCGATGGCGCTGCACCTCAGCGCTCCGTCTGAATGGTCGCATGCATTTTTTTATGCGTATCCAATGACGATGGTCGATGCGCAGGCACGCAAGTTCACCGAAGATCGCGGTGCGAAGACCTGGGTGCATCTGCTTTCCTACGGGCATCTCTTCACGACCGAACCCGGTGCCCCGCCATTTTTTCTAATGGGCAGTGAAGGACTTGGGCGCGATCTCTTTTCGCGCATCGTCTATGGTTCGCGCGTCTCGATGTTCGTCGGACTCATCGGCGTGACGATCAGTTTCGGCCTCGGCATCACCATCGGCGCGCTCTCGGGCTATGTCGGCGGACTGCTCGACAATCTCATCATGCGATGGTCGGAAATTGAAATGTCGCTGCCGTCATTTTATTTCCTGCTCGCCCTCGCCGCGATTATTCCGTCGGGTATGAGCGCGGTTGCGACGTTTTTCATGATCGTCGCGATCATGAGCTTCATCAGCTGGGCCGGCTTCGCGCGCATCATCCGAGGGATGGCGGCTTCGGTGCGCTCGGTTCCATTTGTCGAGGCGGCGCGCGCGCTGGGCGGCTCGCGATGGCGCGTGCTGACTCACCATGTGATGCCGTCAGTGCTCGGCTATGCGATCGTCGCTGCGACCCTTTCGATTCCGGGCTTCATCCTGGGCGAGAGCGCGCTATCACTGCTGGGCCTCGGCATCCAGGAGCCGGCCTCGAGTTGGGGCAATCTGCTGGCGCAGGCTGAGGATGTCCAGAATCTCGCGCGCTATCCATGGATTCTGATTCCGGGCATCTTCATTTTCCTCGCGGTGATGTCGTTCAACTTCCTCGGCGACCACCTCCGCGACCGCCTCGATCCTTCTAGTCGCCGATAGTCAGGACAACGAGCTATGGACCCATTCACGCGGATGATAATTTAGGTTCAAGTGGCGCTGCTCGAAGTAAAGTCTCTTCGCACATCATTTTTCACCGACGACGGCGAGGTCCGCGCGGTGGATGGCGTCAGCTTTTCCGTCGAGCCCGGCAAGCTGATGGGAATCGTCGGCGAGTCGGGCTCCGGGAAGACCGCCTCGGTGCTGTCGATCATGCGGCTGCTGCCGGAGAGCGCGAAAATCGTCGGCGGTGAGATTCTCTTCGCGGGTCGCGATCTTACGAAACTGCCGGAACCTGAGATGCGCGCGATTCGCGGCGCCAAGATCGCCATGATCTTCCAGGAGCCGATGACCTCGCTCAATCCGGTTTTCACCATCGGCAGTCAAATCGCGGAGGCCGTCCGGCTGCATCAGAAGACCTCGCGCGGTGAGGCGCGTGAACGCGCAATCGAGGCGCTCCGGCTGGTGGGAATCGCGGACCCGCAGCGCCGCGTCGATGACTACCCACATCAGTTGTCGGGCGGCATGCGTCAGCGCGTGATGATCGCGATGGCGCTGTCCTGCAATCCGCAACTGTTGATCGCCGATGAGCCGACCACCGCGCTCGATGTCACCATTCAGGCGCAGATTCTCGACCTCATCCGCGATTTGCAATCACGCCTCAAGCTCGCGGTCATTCTGGTCACGCATGATCTCGGAATCGTTGCCGAATACGCCGACGCGGTGACGATCCTGTATGCAGCGCGTGTGATGGAGCAGGCGCCATGCGAGGCGCTTTTCAAGGAGCCGCTCAATCCATATACCAAGGGGTTGCTCGATTCGATTCCAGGGGTTGACGGAACGAGACACCATCGCTTGCAGGCGATCCCCGGCACGATTCCGAGCGCGCTCAACCCGCCGTCGGGATGCCGATTTCACCCGCGCTGCCCGATGGCGATACCCAACTGCGCTAAGATAGATCCTCCGTTGGAGGAGAAGAGACCGAACCATCATGTCGCCTGCATCCGCGTTTAGCGCCGACCAGAGCGCCGCCATCGCTGCATCGAGCGCGCTCGTTCGCACCGAGAACGTCTCGAAGGAATTCGCGGCGGGATCGGCGGGCGTGCTCGGCGGCGGCAAGCTCACCGTAAAAGCGGTCACCGGCGTCAACCTGGAAATCGTCGCGGGCGAAACGGTCGGGCTGGTGGGCGAGTCGGGCTCCGGAAAATCGACGCTCGGCAGACTCGTCCTGCGACTAATCGAGCCGACCTCGGGAAAGGTATTTTTCGAGGGACGCGATCTCTCGACGCTGACGCGCTCCGACTTGCGTCATCTGCGCCGCGATATGCAGCTCGTGTTTCAGGACCCGTACGCCTCGCTCAACCCGCGGATGCGAGTGCGGGCGATCGTTGGCGAAGGCATCGAGATCCATCACCTAGCGCGCGGCAAGGAAAAACTCGATCGCATCGCCGAGCTGCTGAAGATGGTCGGGATGTCGCCCGACGCGATGACGCGCTACCCGCACGAATTTTCCGGCGGACAGCGCCAACGCATCGGTATCGCGCGGGCGCTCGCGGTCAAACCGCGCTTCCTGGTCCTCGACGAGCCGGTTTCGGCCCTCGATGTTTCCATCCAGGCACAAATCATCAACTTACTGCAGGACCTGCAGGAGCAACTGAAGCTGACCTACCTCTTCATCGCGCACGATCTGCGAGTGGTCGAGCACATCAGCAATCGAGTCGGAATTATGTACCTCGGCAAGATCGTCGAGATCGCCAGCCGCGATGAGATATATGCGAATCCGCGTCATCCATATACGCGCGCACTGCTCTCGGCGATTCCGTCGGTTAGTTCCGCAGCGAAGGCCGAACGGGTTAAACTTCCCGGCGAAGTGCCGAGTCCGGTAAATCCGCCGAACGGGTGTGCCTTCCATCCGCGCTGCTCATATGCGAAGGATATCTGCCGGACAACAGAGCCGCCGCTTGAGCGGGGCCACGGTGGGCATGCGGTCGCATGTCACGTTTTTCCTGCGACCTGAGGTTTGTTTCAATGGCTGCGCAAAATGATCGACCCGGGCTTCTGAGAGTTGGAGGCCGACTGGCGGAAAATCCCTCGCGACCGGATTCGCGATCGAAACAGGACGTTGCGCAAAGCAGCATCGAGGCGCCGGTAGCGAACGCCTGGACTCAAGAACGCACTCGGGTCGCGGTCGGGCAGGGCGTCAATGTTTCCGGACGGCTGATCTTCAATGAGCCGGTGCGCATCGAGGGAACCTTCCGGGGCGAAGTGACCTCGGGATCGTTGGTCGTGATCGCCGAAACGGGAATGGTCGAAGGGAAGATGAAGGCCAGCAAGCTGGTCGTCCTGGGCGAGATGCGAGGAGACATAGTGGACGCGACGCGCGCTTATCTCGGCTCGCATGCTCGCGTTTACGGCGACATCACGGCGGAGAATCTTACAGTTTGTGAAGGCGCCTACTTCAGCGGCAACGTCAAGATGACCTCGCGTCGCCCGGAATCTCAGACGACCGCGTAGCGCGCGTCGTCCAGCCAAAGAAATCTCAGCCAGTGATATCGAGACGGGCAGCCTTGCCTGACAGTCCGCGCAGGTAGTACAGCCTCGCGCGACGGACTTTACTGCGCGAGAGCACCTGCAATTTGTCGATGCGCGGGGAGTGCAGCGGGAAAATTCTCTCGACCCCGACGCCGTAGGAAATCTTGCGCACCGTGAACGCGGCGCGATTGCCGCCGCGGTTGATTTTGATCACCACGCCCTCGAACGCCTGGACGCGCTCTTTCTCGCCTTCGCGGACCTTCACATGGACGCGGACGCTATCGCCGACGCGAAACTCAGGGAGGTCGCTTCGAAGACCTCGGTCCTCGACCTTCTGGATGATGCTATTCATGGAAAAATGCCCTCGGTAGAGCAGGTCAATTTATCGGAACTGCCCCCGCGACTCAACCACGCCCCCGAGTTCCGTTTGGAAGGTAATCCTCGTCGAGAAGTTGTTCGATGGTCCACGGACATTGCTGCGGAAAAATATGCTGGACATTTCCGCGCCTCATCTCCAAACCCGCCCGCTTAGCCGCCGCCGTATAGGTTTTCTGGAGCAGCTCCGGAAGTTGTCGCCGCAGACTCGGGCTTTGTACGAGTAGTTGCTCGATCTCGTCTCTTTGTTCCAGGAGCGTCACGGTCCAGGAAGTCGATCTTTTCTCCGGCTGATAGCGCCACTTCAGGAGGTGTATGAGAACAATTCGCAGACTGTTGCGCAGTTCCCGCGATAGGCTTTTCCCCAAATCCTCGACCTCCTCGATCAGATTTTCCAAATCCAGATCGCGAAATCGACGTTCTTTGAGCGCGGTGACCTGCGAGATTAGCCACGCATAGAAGTCTCGTTCATAGGTGCCGTGTGCTGTTTTTTTCGGCGACGTTCCTGCGGACTTCATGACTATACTTTGCCTTCCGCTTTATGACCGCGCAAATCATCGGCCGCGCAGGCGATCGAGGATGATGCTGACGGCGGCGCGCACCGACAGATGATTGTAGTCGCCGGGGCCGAGGATCGCTTTGAGCACGATGTCCGCGCGCTCGAGAACGCTCGGAGCCATGCCGAATCCGGTGCCGAAGAGAATCATCACCGGAGGAGCATCCGAAGCTTCCATCTTGTGACGGAGCTCGGACGTCATCATGCCGCCGGAGGTGCGCGCCGAGGTATGCACGACCAGCGGACGCGATGCTGAGAGCGTTGACGCATCGGCGATCGCGTCATCGAGTGTGTTGACGATTTTGATTATCTCCAGCGCCTCGCGCCGACGGCCATCGAAGCTGCGACCGAAATCGAAACGCCAATGGTCGATCACCGTTGCGGCAAACTCGCGTTGCTCCGGTATCGGATGCACGATGTAGGCGCGCTTCACCCCGTAGGTATGCGCCGAGCGCGCGATGTCGTGGAGATCGAGGCTGGTGATCGCCGAAGTCACGATCCGGCCATTGCGGTCGATCACCGGATGATGAATCAGCGCGAGGAACAGATCTGCCATTTACGACTTTCGACGTCCGAGCAAGTCTGGCCGCCGTTCCTCGGTGCGTTTCCGCGCCTGCGCCTCGCGCCACGCGCGAATTTTGCCGTGGTCGCCGCTCAGGAGAATCTCGGGCACTCGCGCCCCGCGAAACTCCTCGGGCCGCGTGTATTGCGGATACTCGAGGAGATCCGCACTGAACGATTCTTCGATCACCGACTCAGCATTGCCCAGCACGCCGGGCTGCATACGCGCGACCGCCTCGATCAGCACCATCGCGGGAAGCTCGCCGCCGGAGAGGACGTAATCGCCGATGGAGATTTCCTCATCCACCATCGCGCGGACGCGCTCGTCGACGCCCTCATAACGTCCCGCGAGGAGCAGCAGTCCCGGCCGGCGCGATGCCAACTCGCGCACCTTATGCTGCGTGAGTGGCGCGCCCTGCGGCGTCATCAGGATCCGCCACAACGCCGGATGTTCGGCCGTCACCGCATCGATGGCCGATGCGATTGGTTCCGGCCGCATCACCATCCCGCTTCCCCCGCCGTATGGTTGATCATCCACCTGCTTATAGTTCCCCAGACCGTATGGCCTCAGCGCATGCGGTGTAATGCCGATGATTCCCTGCTCGAGCGCGCGCCCGACCATCCCGCCGCGAAACGGCGACTCGAACATTTCAGGAAACAGGGTGATGACGTGGAATTCCATCGCGATGAATTCAGTCTACAGGCGCAGTGTGATCGGGATCGAGAGCTGCTTGCATCGCGCCGTGCGCCTTTGCACAATCGATAACTTCACCGTCAGGTTCACATCGTGCTTACTCCGCAACAGCTCGGCGAATTGAGGCGTTCCGGGATCCTCCACGTGCCCAGCGTGATTCCCGTGCGCGATGCGGCGGCGATGTGCGACCGCGTTTGGGAGATGATGACCCGCCGCTACCAGATTCGGCGCGACGATTCCGCAACCTGGAAGGCGCAAAGAATCGCCGGCACTAAAGACCGTCCGAAAGCGATCAGCTTTGGGATGGTGGTCAATCCCGCGCTCCGCGCGATGCTCGATCAACTGCTCGCGCCGGCCGAATGGGAAGGCGTGCAACATTGGGGATCGCTGCTGGTTTCGTTCCCCGGCGCATTTCCCGAAGCGCCCGATGGATGGTACGTGCCGCACACGAGCTGGCACTTCGATGCGCCGATGGTGCGCGCGTTGCCCGATCTCTATGGCGTGCGGATTTTCACCTGCCTCGCGGATTTGGAGCCGCAGGGCGGTGCGACGCTGGTCGTCGCAGGATCGCCGCGGCTTGCGCAGGCGCTCGCCAACGCGCGTGGCGTCGCCAAGTTGCGCTCGGCCGATATCCGCAAGGGCCTGATGCAGCGCTATCAGTGGATGAACGAGCTGTGCTCGCACCAGCCCGTGATCGATCGCGTGGAGCGGTTCGTGACGAAGTCGGCGATGGTCGACGATGTCGAAACTCGCGTGGTTGAAATTACCGGCCGTGCGGGCGATGTGTACCTCATGCATCCGGTGATGATGCACGCGGCGTCGCCGAACTGCCGCGCGATGCCACGCATCGTGCTGTCGTCAACGGTCTATCAGCGCGGCGTCGATTGGAGCGTTCTGTACGGCCCCGAGCGCGAGACCGCTGCTTAATCAGCCGAAGGGCTGCGCGGTCGGGAACTTCTTCACATATTGAAAGAACATCGCAAGCGCGCGGTCCGCGTCGATGAGCAGGCCCTCGCGAAATCGAATCGTGCTCATGATCGGCGTGTCTTCCTCGATCAGCCGCTGAAAGAACGCCTGCCCGATCTGGATGCGTTGCGCGCGCGTCTCCTCATCACCCTCCGCCAGCGGTGTCGCCGTCACCGACCACCCGTGAGTACGGCCGTCGGGGGTCGGTGTTCCGGTCGCCATCGAGAGCACGCTCATTCCGTTGAGCTTGCCCGACAGCGCGATGGTGTTGGTACCGCTGACGCGAATCGACTGGTCGAAAACGCCGAGTTGCGGATCCTCGAAGCGCACGTCGTATTCGATCTTGTAAGGCCCGACGTGGATCTGATTGGGATTGCAATCGATTTTGAGGCCGTGCAGCACACGCAGATGCTGAAAATCCATCGAGTTGGTGAATGGCACCCACGGTTCGACCGGAAGATCGAAGGCCTCGGCGGTGCGGAAATCGAGATCGGCGGCGTTGTAACCGGGAAAATCAGGAACGTCGAAAAGCGGTTCGGCACCATTGAAAGCCCAGATGAGGCCCCATTTCTCGGCGGTAGGAAATTTGAACAACTTGGCGGCCTTGGGAATCTTGTCGGAGGCGGGAATCTTCGTGCATCCGCCGTCCGGACCATATTGCCAATGATGAAACGCGCAGCGCACGTCCTCGCCGATGACTTTGCCCATGCTCATGTCGGCGCCGAGATGCCGGCACCACGCGCTCATCACCGCCGGAGTGCCGCTCTCGCCGCGATAGACGATTGCGCGTCCTTCAAGGAAATCGCGCCCGATGACCTGACCCGCCGCGACCTCATCGGAGCGCGCGATCGCATACCAGCATTGATGAAACCGCCCCGCGGCTTTTTTGCCGTTGGTTGACTTGCGAGTTCGCGTGCGCGTCGCGCCTGCCGCCATGTTGCTTTCCCCCGATAGCGAAATTCAGTTGAAGGTGGGCATCCGAATCAGGAAAAACTCGGTGTCCTCGAGAACTTCGAACTTGGTGCCCTGATCGCGCGCGTCGACGTACCACGACGAATGCTGGTCGAGTTTCTCGCCTGGAAGATTCTCGACCGCGAACGCGCCCTTGGTCACCAGCGCCAGCTCTGGCGATGCGAGCGCGCCCAGCGTATGCGTCGCGCCGCGCGGTCCCCGAATGAAACCAACTTCCAGCCCGCGCTCGCCGAATGAGCCGAGATGTTTGTAGTCGAAGCCGCCGCCAATCGCGCGCCATCCGAAGTTCTCCGGATGCATCACGATCGGTTCGTCATATCGCGGCGGCGGATATTCGAGATCGCGCTTGTTGACGTACTCCCAGATCGCTTCGTAGCCGTCCTTGCGCTGCGCGCGGCCGTCGTCAGTGGTGCGAGTGAAGACGCCTTTATCGAAATTGCCGAGATCGGAGAGCCGCTGGTATCCATCGTTGAGTTGGCGATAGCTCATGAAGCCGTAGCCTGCAGCGCCGCCCATCTGCACGATGCAAACGATCGAGCCGATAGTGTCCTGCTGCGGGCCGTAGAAGGTGCCCTCGGGAAAATATCCGACGGTACCGGCGGCGAGATTCTTGCCGGGCGCGTAGTTCATCGAGCCTTCGAGGCAAAAGCGAATCTGATCGAAATTGTGACGATGACGCGGAGTGTAGTAATCGCCCGCCGTGCGCACCAGGCTGAACTCGAAGTTGTCAGGCGTGCTATCCTGGCCCTGGATGAGTCGCTTGAAATCGATGCCTCCGGAGCGATGGCCCGAGACGGTACCCCATTCGGTCGTGGCTGCGTGCGCGGTCTTCATGGTCGTGGCCTTAGCGCGCCTCCGTCGATGGCGTCAAGCTACGTTGCTCCCTCAACGCAGATGCGGGAAGAGAGACAATGCGTTAGTGCGTCCGATCGCGCTGAAGTCCTCGGGAGACAGCAGCTTGCTCGCCATCAATTCGTTGAGATGCGCAGCTACGATTGGCTCCGGGGTGTGAACATAGTCGCTCCCATAGAGGACGTGCGTGCGTTCGGTCATTTCGAGCAGCGGCGCAAGGGCGTTCGAGCCGGGCGATCCCGCGAGATCATAATAGAGCTGGCGCAACTGCTCCTCAGCGTTGACCCCGGAGCCACCCGCCGCGAGGCCTCGGGCAAACATGCCGATGCGGCGTGCGAGAAACGGCAACGTGCCGCCCGCATGAGGAACGATGATGCGGAGTTTGGGACATCGCGCCAGCGTGCCGCTGAAGATCAGATTGACCACCGCCCGGGTGCTATCGAAAGTGAACTCGATCATCGGACGCGGATACCCGAGCGCGCTCTGCTGCCAGCATATCGGTGAGGTGGGATGAATGAAGACCACCGCGCCGCGGCGATTGAGTTCGTCGAAGACCGGATCGAGCCGCTGGTCGCCGAGGTACGCGCCGTTGAAGTTGGTCAGCACCACGACACCATCGAGCTTGAGAGTGTCGAACGCGTATGTGATCTCCTCCAGCGCGCCATCAACATCCGGAAGTGGCAGGCTCGCGAAGCCACCGAAGCGCCCGCGATGATCGGTCATCGTGCGCGCCGCAAACTCGTTGACCGAGCGCGCGAGCGAACGGGACCGCGCATCGTTGCCGAAATGCACTCCGGGAGATGAGACCGACAGCATCCCGGTCGCGATGCCCATTCGGTCCATCATCGCGAGGGCGCCCTCCGCGCTCCATTGCGGCGCGGCAAACCCATCGGGGTAGCTGCCGACCGCATCGATCATTTGCGCGCGATATTCGGGGCTCAAATAATGAAAGTGAACGTCGATGCGGTCCTTGAATACGTCTGTCATTGGCGGCGGCCCTCTGACCCTGTAGCTAGTGCGACGCCTGCGACCGCGTCAAGCGAGGATGTGCGCAGTCTTGCAGCGGTCGATTGCGCGATGCTACTTACCATAACTTCAACAACGACAGGATGGGGCACATGCGACAGACTCTGGGCCGGATCGGAATTGCGGCATTGACTTTGACATTGATGGCTTCGACATATGCGCTCGCGCAGGATGCCGCGGCAACACCCGCCGATCAGGCGGCGATAACTGACGCCGCCAAGAAGGCCTACCAGGCCATCGCGGACAGCAAGATTGATGACCTGTGGACGCTGGTGCAGAGCAAATACGACCGCAAGTTGCGCCCCGAAGAGCTCCGCCCTGGAGATACCGGGCCTAAGGTCAGCGTCGCCTTCGATGGCAACGTGAAAGTTCTCCGCACTGGAAAGAAGGATGCGGTCGTCGGCGCGACTTTCTTCAAACCCGATTCCTCGGACATCCCGGCGGGGGAAGTCAGCCGCCTCGACCTCTATATGATTAACGACCACGGCAGTTGGAAAATCGGCGCGCCCGACAAGAAGGAAGCCGCCTTCGACGGCGACAAGGGCGGATGGTATCACTCGGGCTCGTTCACTTTCTGCCCCAATAAGAAGGGGATGGTGTTTCTGCCCAACCATTTCAGCAGCAGCACTGATTGCACCTCGACGGCGGTTTGCAGGTAGCGCGGAAATTGACCTAACCCTTGACCCCTTCCCTTTACATTAAGGAAGGGGTCAAAAGAAAAATCGAAATCGTTGAACTCCCAAGCCGGAGAAGTGCCATGCTGATGCCCTTCCCTGAAGGGAAGGGGTTAGGTCCGCATCGGTAAGAGTTAGTCGAGCAGCCCCGGGATGGCCTCGACGATGATGCGCTTGCGCTCGACGTCGATCTCCTTCACCACATCCTCAATCACTGGCACGAGGACTTCCTTGCCCTCGGCGCGCACCACGAAGACGTCATTGGCGCCGGTCGCGATGATTTCCGCGACCACGCCGATTCGGATGCCGTCGGTCAGGAACACCTCGCATCCAATGACATCGCGATAGTAGAACTCATTCTCCGCAGGCGGCGGCAGATCATTCTCATCGGCGAAGACGTTCTTGCCCTTCAGCGGTTCGGCGAGGTTGGCGTCGGTGATGCCGTCGAGCATCACCCGAATTGCGCCATGCCCGACCTGAGCCACGTCGGCGATCCGATACTCGCGGGCATCGGTTGTGTCGGCTGAAGCGACCTCGCCATCCGCGAGGAAAATCCGCTCGACGATCTCGATTGATTCTGATTCCGGGTAGTCGGGGCGAAATCGCAGACCGCCTCGGAGCCCATGAACACCGGTGATGCGGCCGATTCGAATCAGTGAGGTAAGCGCTTCGGGAGATTTATTAGCGATGAGCCCAATCCTGGTTGGTCAGGCGCGACTTGGGCCGAGCAGCCCGAGCAGAGCATCACATGCGGAAACCATCTACTTGTCTTCGATGATTTCCAGCACGACTTTGCGATTAGTGCGGGACGCGACCGCATTGAGAATCGTGCGAATCGACTTCGCGGTGCGACCCTGCTTGCCGATCACTCGCCCGAGGTCTTCCTTGGCAACTCGAAGCTCGAGCACTGATGCGGTGTCGCCCTGGGTTTCCTTGACCTCGACTGCGGCTGGATTGTTGACCAACTGCCGGGCGAGGAACTGAACTAGTTCCTTCATAGTCGGCTCCGTTCAGGCTGAATTTGCGAGGTTGTAGTACGAGCCATCGTCATCTTTGTGAACTTGTGCGCGGTTACGCTGTTGCTGAAGCCTGCCGAATCAGTTCGCGGACCGTATCCGATGGCTTCGCGCCGACCTTTAGCCAATGCTCCGCCTGTTCCTTCTGGAGGGTTATTTTGGCGGGCTTGAAAGCTGGATCATAGGTGCCGATTTGCTCGACGAAGCGGCCATCACGAGGCGAGCGCGAGTCCGCCACCACGATCCGGAAAAATGGTTTCTTGCGGCTGCCATGACGGCGCAGTCGAATCACTAGTGCCATGCGATCTGTATCTCTCCCTGTTGCTTAGTATGTCACCCGAGGCCCATCCCGCGCATCATCGCGCGGCCGGCGCCCATGCGGGTCAACTTCTTCATCACTTTGCGGGTCTGCTCGAACTGCTTCAGGAAGCGATTGACATCCTGAACGCTCGTTCCACTTCCGGTCGCGATTCGCGCGCGACGCTTGCCGTTGAGAATCAGATGATTCTCGCGTTCCTGGATGGTCATCGAATCGATGATGGCCTGGATGCGCACCAACTCGCGCTTCGATTCTTCGGAATCCACCTGCCCGGCGACCTTTTTCAGACCCGGAATCATCCCGACCAGGTCGCCCAACGATCCCATCTTCTTGATGGCTTTCATTTGCTCGGCGAAATCGGTCAGCGTGAATTCATTTTTCTTGAACTTGCGCTCGAGCTCCTTCGCCTTTTTTTGATCGTAGTTGGCCTGCGTCTTCTCGATCAGCGTGAGCACGTCGCCCATGCCGAGGATGCGGGTCGCAAGCCGATCCGGGTGAAAGATGTCGAACGCGTCGAGCTTCTCGCCGGTCGCCGCAAACAGTATCGGAGCGCCGGTGATGGCGCGAACGGAAAGTGCGGCGCCGCCGCGCGCATCGCTATCAAGCTTGGTCAGGATGACGCCGGAAACCTGAAGCCGTTGATGGAATCCCTCGGCGACGTTGGCAGCTTCCTGGCCGGTCATCGCATCCGCGACGAACACGATATGATGGGGCCGGACGGCAGCCTTCAGGCGCTCCAACTCCTCCATCAGGTCGTCGTCGATTTGCAGGCGGCCCGCGGTATCGATCAGGACGACATCGTTGCCGCCGATCTCGGCCCTCGCGAGAGCCCGCGTCGCGATCTCTATCGGATCTTCATTTTGATGGCTATCGACGACTGGCACCCCAGCCTGCGCACCAAGTATCCGTAACTGTTCCATCGCGGCGGGACGTCGCACGTCGGTCGAGACCAGCAATGGATGACGCTTGCGGGTGTCCTTGAGCCATAGCGCCAGCTTCGCCAGCGAGGTCGTCTTACCGGAACCTTGCAGGCCCACGACCATGATTTTGACCGGAGGTTTGACCTTGAGGTCGAGCTCGCGCGCCTGCTCGCCCATCACATGGCGAAGCTCATCAGCGACGAACTTGAGGATGTGCTGCTCGGGGCTCAGCGAACGCAGGACTTCCTGGCCGAGCGCCTTTTTCTTGACGTGCTCGACGAAGTCGCGAACTACCTTGATGTTGACGTCGGCTTCGAGCAGGGCCAAGCGCACTTCGCGCAGGGCCTCATCGATGTTGGATTCGGAAATCCGCCCTTGGCCCCTGAGCTTCTTGAAAATTCCGTCGAGGCGGTCGCTCAGCGTGTCAAACATAAGAGGGAACTAGTGATTCGTGAAGATGTTGAAGAGATTCCAGATTTAATCAGTTTTCAGTTTGCGGCAAAGCCAGCAGGCTAGGTTACCCTTTCCGCGGTGTCAAATCCAGCGAGGTCGCCGTCAATTTGGGCATTCGAAACAGTCCAGAGCCAAACTATCTCCAATATAACGCGAGATCGGCGGAAGCACACCCTATACTTCCGCCGATCACAATGCCGATTGTCCCGCTGATTTGGTTGCCGGTCAACCCCGATACTTTCCGATCAATCCCACAGACCCTTCCACCAGGGCGCCTGTGAAGGAACCTCGGTCAGGCCGACATTTTTCATGATGCCGCCCAAGTCCCATCCGGTAAGATCTGCGAGGGTCTGGGCCTCGCGATTCTCGCGCTCGCGCACCTGCTTAAAGTAATTTTCAGCTGCCGCGCATGCGCCCGGTGACCCCTTCCATGGATGCTGAAGGACATAGCGGGCCTGGTAATTCTCCTGGTCGCCGGTTTCCTGAAATGCGAGGTCCTCGGGAAAGCTGTCGGCCGTGTATCGCACATGCAGCCGGGTCAGCATCACCGGCATCGGTCCGCCATTGAACACCGGCGGCCGCCGATAGAGCATCGCGTTGGGCTGCGCGGCCTCATCAAGCCAGAACACGCCGAGGCTGCGAAGCTCCTCGCGCGAGAGCGGCGGTCCGGCGCACGGATCGCACCATCCCATGTTCCACACGTATTCGGTGAAGACCGCGCGCATCGCGTTGTCATCGACCTGCTTGTTGAACATCGCCTTATAGAAGTCCTGGAACTTCGGCTGGATGTATTCCGGCAGATTCTCGCCAGTCGGCAGTTTCTCGGTGCGATAGTTGGTGGTCTCGACGCGGCCGTCCTGCGTGAGCGCATAGACAACGAGGTCCTGCGGACCCTGCGCATTAATCATCCCGAGGCGAATCGGCAGCATGAACTTCGGCGACTCGAAGGCGAACTGGATCGGACGCAGATAGCTGAGTCCGGTCGCCTGATGCTCCTTGAGATTCACCTTCGCGACGAAGAACTTCATATCCTGGCGGATATAGGGTTCAAGCGCGCGATGCGCTCCGACGGGAATCTTGTAGCCGTTTTCCTGCAGCCAGATTTCCAGCCCATCGGACTGCTTCGCCGACAAAATGACGATGTCGTATTCGCCTACCGTGTATTGCGCCTCAACCGTGACTCCATGCGAGTGACGACGGAGTTCTCCGACATAGCCGCCGAAACCACCGCCCCTTGCCACGCCCGACTGCTGCGCCGCCATAGGAGCATATACCTCGCACGGGTTCGGATCGAAATACTCGACCAGGCGTGGCGAGCTGTACTGGTCGAGCTTCTTGAAGATTTCGCGATCGCCGATGTGAATCTGCCCCTTCTGCAGAACCTGCGGGACCGGCACCACCAGCGCAAAATCTGACGGCTCGCCCTGGTAATCGTTCATCAGGCTGAGCACGCTCTTGTCGCCATGGCGTACCATCACCACCTGCGACGCATGGTTGAAGAGATTGCTGTCCGCCTTGCCGACGTAGAATCCGCAAAACGCGCGCGCCTCAGGCGGCCGCGCGATCGCGCACAGCGCTAAAATCGCGAGCATCGGAACCGACTGCCCCAGTTTCGCTTTCATGATGTCCTCCAGAATCCATTTCGGGTCGTTTCCATTGAAATTTCGGCGCAGGCCACAATGCGTCCCACATCGGCACCAAGGGAGCTGCGAGAAACAGCGCCCAGAGCATCCCGTTGTGCGCGTAAAATCCGAACTGCCATGTGAATGCGATCGCCGCGACGATCGCCGCATGAACTGCGCGCGCCCGTGGGTGATTGGGCGAGGTCATCGGATCGGAAATCATGAAGAAGGCGAACAGCAGCAGCGCGCCATTCATCAGCTGATGGTCGAGGACGGCCCAGCGCTGACCGAGATAAAGGACGCGCAACGCGAGTGCGCCAATATAGAAGGCGAGGAAGCTCCAGCTGATATCGGCGCGGCGCGCCCGCGTCGCCACGAATGCGCCGAACGCGATCATCCATCCTGCGAGTGCGACATCCTGTCCCCACTGGCCGGGCGATATCCACACGCCGGGAAGCAGGTTCATTGCGAACATCACGCCGAAGGTCGCGGGATTGAACAGATGTTTCCCTCGCACCCGAATCAGCGACTTCGAGAAAATCGCTGCGGACGCTGCCGCTGGATGGACCCACAGACTATCGGCGCGCAGCAGCAGGGTGAGGCTGAGCCCGGTGATGATGGCGCTGCGATACGAGCGCGGCGCATCCGGGCGCATGCCGAAGGAGATATCTTGTGCGGTGATCGCTGCGGCGAAGGTGAGAATTATCTGCGCGCTGCTGAGGCTGAAATCGCGCAGCCAGGCGCCCGCCGCAAGCAGAATTCCGAGGAACAGGATCTGCAAAATCCTCGGATCGCCGAATGCGCCCGGAAGCATCCAGTTACATAGACGCTCGAAGCGGAAAACTCTTGCAAGCATCGCAGTTCACGGCCTCTCGACCTATGAACGCGACACGCTCCTTTTCTTGCAGAAATATTTTCCTCTCCCGCGGCTACGGCAAAGCCGCAGCCGCAAACTGGGAGAGGTCATGCGGCGACATTTATGTCGCCGCATGGGTGAAAGCCGCGCGCTGCGCGCGCGGTAGTGGAGTACCGCTGGCGCTTCTCGAACTGCTTACTGCCGTAAAAAATCGAGCGCTGCTCTTCGGTCAGCGGTGTCCGCGGGCGAGCGGCCATCACCGTGATGCACAGGCGCGAATTCGTTGGGAACCGCTCACGCCTCGGCTTCTCTCAGCGCCGCCAACATCGAGCGCAAGTCGTAGGAGCCATTATAGCGCTCGCCGTTGATGAAAAAGGTCGGGGTTCCGTTGACGCCGCTGCGCACTCCGCCGCGGAAGTCTTCCTTCACGCGCGCGGCATATACGTGCTCGTTCATCTCCTTCGTGAACCGCTGAAGATCGAGGCCTAGCGTGGTGGCATATTCGATGAGGTTCTCGGGCTCGAGCGCCTGCTGGTTTTCATACAACATGTCGTGCATCTGCCAAAACTTTCCCTGCGCGGCGGCAGCCTCGGCGGCTTCCGCGGCAAGCTCGGCATGCGGATGCGCATTGGCGAGCGGGAAGTTGCGAAACGCGAAGGACAGTTTGTGCGCAAGCCGCTTCTGGAGTTCCTTCACCACTGGATAGGCTTCGCCGCAGTAGGGACACTCGTAGTCGCCATATTCGACGAGGACGACGGCCGCATCGGGGGATCCTTGAACATGATCATGCGCGCTTAGCGGTGGGGTCAGCATCGTGGTCTCCTATTTTGCGGGAAGTGCTTCGAGGGCCGTGAGGATGCCATCGGCGCCCGGGTTAACTCCCATCGGCGAGAGATAGCTCCATCTGATGACGCCTTCGCTATCGATCACGAACAGCGCGCGCTCGCAGCATCCTGCTTCGTGGTTGTAAACTCCGTAGGCCTGCGCGACCGCGCCCTTGGGCTCGAAATCTGACATCAGTGGAAAGTGCAGCTTGTTGGCTTGCGCATACGCCATGTGGCACCACGCGCCGTCCACCGAGATGCCGACCAGCTCGGCCTTGAAGCGACGGAACTCCGACAGCACCTCGTTGTAGAGCGTCATCTGATCACCGCAGACCGGGCTCCAGTCGGCCGGGTAGAACGCGAGGATAACCGGCGCACCGCGAAACTCGCTCAGCGCGACCGTTTGATCTGGCGTGGTGTGAAGTTTGAAGTCGGGCGCGACGGTGCCGGGCGGCAGCGCCGAGGGTTTCGGATTTTTGGTGTCTCCTGCCATGGAGAACCTCCTTTAAGTTGGAGTGGGTATTTCCGAACGCGATCGAATCCGGATCGTAACACGATGCGGTGTCTTGGCTACCCCCTTTTTTCGCGGTGGCGGAGGCGCGCGATTTGCGCAACAGTCACGCAGCCATGCTTTGGGAGGGTCGCATTATGAATCGTCGTGTTGCAGTCATCTGCCTGATGCTGGTCTTGATGGTCGGCTTGTCGATACCGGCTGCGAAGGCGCAGGATGCCGCGGCAGGACTGAAAGAGGCCCTCACGACCGGCACCGCCGACGCGGTCAGCATGCTCGGAAAACCGGGCGGCTATTTCTCGAATCCCGCAGTGAAGATTCAGCTGCCGAAAAACTTTCAGATGGTCGCGACCGCATTGCGCGGAATGGGCTACGGGCCGCAAATCGATCAGTTTGTCAAAAGCATGAACGATGCGGCCGAGGCCGCCGCTCCGAAAGCCCAGCCCATCTTCGTCAATGCGATCCAGACCATGAGCTTCACCGATGCGCAGCAGATCGTTTCCAAGGGCGGGCATTCGGCGACCGATTACTTTCAACGCAAAACCACACCCCAACTGACCACCGCCTTCACGCCGATCGTCAAGCAGACGATGGACCAGAACTCGGTGACGAAACAGTACGACGATCTGATGGGAAAATATTCGAGCGGGGCGATGGGTAACTTGGGCAGCATGCTGGGTGGGCATGGCGCGGCGCCGAACCTCGACCTCAACAGCTATGTCGTCAGCAAGAGCCTCGATGGGCTGTTCTACATGGTGGGGCAGGAGGAGGAAAAAATCCGCACCAACCCCGCCGCGCAAGTGACGCCGCTCTTAAAGCAAGTCTTCGGCGGAATGCATTAAGGAAAGGAGAAACGCGATGCCCACGCATCCAATTCGTTTTGGAATTCAAACCGGTCAGCAGGATGTCACTTGGGAGCGCATGCGCGACTTCTGGCAAAAGGTCGATGCGTGGGGCTATCACTCGCTGTGGAACTTCGATCATTTCTATCCCATCTTCGTCCCCGACCCGACCGGGCCATGTATGGAGAGCTGGACGCTGCTCGGCGCGCTGAGCCAACACACCAAACGCGCGCGTATCGGCGCGCTGGTTAATGGCAACACCTATCGCAACCCGACGCTCACCGCGAAGATGGCGGCGACACTCGATCAGATCAGCGGCGGACGGCTCAACCTCGGCCTCGGTGCCGGATGGTTCGAGCACGAGCACAAGAGCCTCGGGTTCGATTTCAAAACCGTCGCAGGACGCCTGCAGGCGCTCGACGAGTCGTGTCAGATCATCAAGGGCATGCTCACGCAGGATAAAACCACGCTCGCTGGCAGGCATTACAATGTCGTCGATGCGGTGTGTAATCCCAAGCCGATCCAGAAAAACCTTCCGCTGATGATCGGTGGCCATGGCGAGCGCGTCCTGCTCAAGCTCGTCGCGAAACATGCCGATATGTGGAACATGACCAATGCCGACGCGCCTGAGATGAAGCGGCTCATCGACGTCATCGAGCGCCATGCCGACACGGTGGGGCGCGATTCGGATCAAATCGAAAAGACCGTGATGCTCGCGATGGCATACAATCCGCCCAAGGAGCGCGACGAGATGCTTACCGGGCTGGTCGGGATGATGGCGCAAACGACGCCGGAAAAAGCCCGCGACCGCGTCATCATCGGCAGTAAACAGGAGTGTATCGATAAGATTGAAGGTTTCATCAAGGCGGGCGTCACCCATTTCATTTTCATGGGAGTTTGGCCAATGATTATTGAGGACGAGGTGCAGGCGTTTGCGGAGGAAGTGATACCGGCGTTCCGGAAATAGCGAGGAGTGTCGTGTTTTTTGCAATCGAGGCGCGAAGAAAATCGGAATTAAGTCGTCACTTAGCCAGTACATGCACATCTACGACATCTTCAGGAAGGGAGTTTTTTATGGCTAGCGATCTTATCGAACGTATCCGTGAGCGCGCGTATCAGATTTGGGAAGGTAACGACCACGACGGCAATCCGGAAGAGCATTGGCTCCAGGCTGAGCGCGAAGTGCTAGGCAGCGAGGCGGCCCCGGAATCATCCTTCTCAGGTGAAGCGGCGGGGCAGAACGCTACCCGCGCCTATGACGACCATGCCAAGAAGTTCGGCGCGAATGGCAAGGTCGAGGAGAAAGTTAAGGAAGCCGAGGCCGCCATCGACGGCCCGGAGCGCGAGGAACTCAAGCGCGCGGAACAGGTCGGCAAGAGTCGCGCGAAAAGCGCCGCCTAAAAAATCCTCATTCATCTATCGAACCGTTGCAGGATGGCCAAGGCGCACTAGAATTGCGCCTTGGCCATCGATGTTGAAACGCGCCGCCGCCGGCTCCTGATCTGCGCCTTCGCAGCGGCGACCTTTCTAATCCACCTCGCGACCGATGGCCGCTATGGCTACTTCCGCGACGAGTTGTACTTCCTCGATGCCGCGCATCATCTCGATTGGGGTTATGTCGATTTCGCTCCGTTGACGGCATGGCTGCTGCGCCTGAACGAGGCGGCATTCGGCGACTCGCTTCATGGGTTGCGACTCCTGCCCGCGATCGCGGCCGCTATCAAAGTTGCTCTGACCGGCCTGATTGCGATCGAGTTTGGCGCGGATATGTTTGGAATCGGCCTCGCATGCCTATGCGTGCTGGCCGCGCCGGTTTACCTGGTGATCGACAATCAGTTCGCGGCCAACACCTTCGAGCCGCTGTTCTGGATGGGCTGCGTTTATGTTCTCATCCTCGCGATCAAAAATGATCGGCCTCGCTTGCTCATCTGGGTTGGATTGCTGGTGGGAATCGGCATCGAGAATAAACTCTCGATGCTGTTCTTTTGCGCGGCCATCTTCATCGGCATGCTTCTGACGCCCGCGAGGAATCTCCTACGAAGTTCCTGGGCCGTGATGGCAGCACTCATCGCGGCGATGTGCTTCATGCCCACGTTGATGTGGCAATACCATCGCGAGTGGCCGACCTTGCAGATGCTCGCCAACGTGAGGCGCATGCACAAGGGCGAGGAGGTCTCAGCGCTCGGTTTCATGTTGCGCCAGTCGCTGATGCTGGGAGCAGCGTCGGCATTCGTTTGGGTGGTGGGACTGTACTCTCTGCTGCGCGAGGTGCGATGGCGACTGTTCGGATTCGCATACCTGGTGTTGCTCGTAATCATGATGACCTTCGGCGCCAAGGATTATTACCTCGCGCCGATGTATCCACTGCTATTCGCCGCCGGCGGCGCTTTCTGGAGCGGCATCTTCCTTCGACACTCCGCGCCGCGATGGATCAAATACGCGATCCCGAGCCTGATCGTCCTTGGTGGGTTACTTGCCGCGCCGCTGGCGCTGCCAATTCTCTCGCCGCCGCAGCTGGTTGACTATGAAGAAGCCCTCGGCCTCAGCAATCCGCGCAGTCAGACCGGTCAGGAGGGCGTGTTGCCGGAACACTTCGGCGATGAGTTCGGATGGCCTGAGATGACGGCCGCCGTCGCGCAGGTCTACAACCGATTACCACCCGATGACCGCGCGAGGACGGCCATCCTCGCGAAGAACTACGGCGAGGCCGGTGCGATCGATTTCTTCGGACCAGCGCTAGGCCTCCCTCCCGCTATCAGCGGGCATCAGAACTACTGGTTCTGGGGACCGCGAGGCTACACCGGCGAGGTAATCATCGCGCTGCAATACAGTCGCGAAGAACTGCTCAAGATGGGATGCGCAAGCGTCGGGGACGGACCCATCGTGAACCCTCCGTACTCGATGGCTGAAGAACATTTTCAAATTACAATTTGTCGGGGGCTGCGTCCGTCGCTCTCCGAGCAATGGCCAAGCCTCAAGCGATGGAACTGAATCGGTTTGCAATCAACCTCCCGATTCTGGTTTTCTTTGGTTCGGCGATGGGCAATTGACCGCTCGTTCAAGCTGACGATCAACGAGGTAAAGGCGAGATGCTGACCGGCTCACAATATAAGAAGTCTCTTTACGACGGGCGCGCGATTTTTTTCGAGGGCGAGCGCATCGACGACATCCCGCGCCATCCGATTCTCGGGCAGTCGGTCGATCAGATCGCGGCTGGATACGATCGCTGGTACTCGCCTGAAGCCGGCGCGTTGAATCCCCTGATGTCGATTCCGCATTCGGCGGAGGAACTGCGGGCGCGCATCAAGCAGCAGCACGGCGCCGACATCCTCTCGCTGGTCACTTATCAGTCTGTAATGACCCTGACGACGGCTGGCGCGCGTATCGGCGCCAAGCTGCCGAAGTATCGTGAGCGCATCCAGCGCTATGTCGAGCAGGCGCAGAAAAACGATATCCGCATTACCGAATGCATCACCGACGCTAAGGGTAATCGCAGTCTGCCGCCCGGCAAGCAGGAGGATCCCGACGCCTATACCCACATCGTCGATCGGCGCGGCGACGATATCGTCATCCGCGGGGCGAAGTTGCACATCACGGCGGCCGCGCTCGGTCACGAGCTGATGGTCATCCCGACCAAGGCGATGCACGCGGGCGAGGAAGCGTACGCGGTCGCGTGCATGGTGCCCGTCAACTCGCCGGGCGTGAAAATCGTCAACACCACCTATGCGCCGCGCCATGCCGACGTGCGCGACTTTCCCTTCTCCTCGCACAATCACATGCCGGAAGGCTTCGTCATCTTCGACGACGTGGTTGTTCCTCGCGAGCGCGTCTTCCTCGATGGCGAAGTTGACGACGCCGCGGTTTTCGCGCATTCGCTAGGGCTCTGGGAGCGGCTCGGCGGGCTTCACGACCTGGCAGAAACAGCCGACCAGCTGGTTGGATTCGCGCAGCTGATTGCCGAAGCCAACGGCCTCGCCCGGGAATCGCATGTACGCGAGAAAATCTCCGAGATGATCATTCATGCGACGCTGGTGCGCTCGGCCCTCGAAGCCGCGATCGCCAACTGCGAAATCAGCGCAGATGGCAGCGCGTTCCCGAACGAGCTCTACACCAACGCCGGCAAATATCATGGCGCGGCGAACTACAGCCTGATGGTGCGGCATCTGCACGACATCGGCGGCGGCTCGATTCTCACCGCGCCCTCGGTCTCGGACCTCGAGAGCGAAGCGACCGGCGCGTTGGTGCGCAAGTATATGAGCACCGGCAAGGGTGTCGATGGCGAATACCGAGTGCGGCTCTTCCATGCAATCCGCGACTTGACCGCGGATGCATTCGGTGGATGGCGCGCGGTGACGAACGTGCAGGCGGGCGGCGGCCTGTATGCACAGCGCATCGTGACGCGCCGGCATTACGATTTGGACGGCGCGAAGAAAAAGGCCCTCGAAGCCGCGGGCCTGCTGGGAGACAAGGAGAAGCTGCACTAAAATCGGGGGACGTCGCATCTCTCAGTTATTGGCGTTCGGAAGACCTGCGCTGTTCGGTGCGATGATGGCCCCTGGCTGTTAGGGGTGCCTGGCGAAACAGGAGCTAAGAAAGCGGCATGACCCAAACACTCGCAGGCAAAAAAGGGCTGGTCGTCGGCATCGCCAATGAGCATTCGATTGCGTGGGGCTGCGCGAAAGCATTTCAGGCCGAAGGCGCGGAGCTGGCCGTCACTTATCTGAATGTCAAGGCGGAACCCTATGTTCGCCCGCTTGCGCAGCAGCTACGTGCATCGGTCATTCTCCCGCTGGACGTGCGCGACGACGCGCAGATGGCAGCCGTATTTGATGCCGTCAAAGCCAAGTGGGGAAAGCTCGATTTTCTGCTCCATGCGATTGCCTACGCGCCGAAAGAGGATTTGCAAGGCCGCGTGGCAGACTGTTCACGGCAGGGCTTTCTGACCGCGATGGATATTTCCTGCTATTCCTTCATCCGCATGGCGCACTTCGCCGAGCCGCTAATGACGGCCGGCGGTTGCCTGCTCACCACCAGCAATTACGGCGGCGAACGAGTCCTCGAGCATTACAACATAATGGGGCCGGTGAAATCGGCGCTGGAAGGTGTGGTCAAGTATCTGGCAGTGGAAATGGGCAAGAGCCACATCCGCGTCAACGCCCTGTCGCCGGGGCCGATCCTCACGCGGGCAGCGGGTGGGCTGGCTGACTTCGAGGAATTGATGCGCGAGGCGCGGTGCAAGTCACCACTTCACGAAACGCCGCTCATCGCGGATGTCGGCGCGATCGCGGCCTTCCTGGTAAGCGACGGCGCACGCCACATCACTGGCAATGTTACTTTTATCGACTGCGGCACGCATGTTATGGGGTGACGCTTTCTTCCTCGTATATTAGCTCCTCCCCCGTTGATCGGGGGGGTGGCCCGGCGCAGTTAATGCGATGGCTGCGAGCATCAACTGTGACGGGCCGGAGAGGGACCTCGGCGCTGAGATTCTGCTTCTGCTCCTTCTGTGTCTGATTCGTCGGACTCCCCGAACCCACGCGCCCGTAACGCTTCCGCGATGATGGTTAGTACATCTTCAAGATTGCGCAGTACGTCGTGGTTCCAGAATCGAATGACCTGGTACCCGTGCGCTTCGAGCCGCCGCGTCCTTCTCCGCCTCTTCCGCGTGCTGGCCGCCATCAACTTCGACGACCAACCGATTCCGCAGGCAGCAGAAGTCCACTATGTGATCGTCAATTGGATGCTGGCGTCGAAACTTGGCGCCTCGCAGGCGCCTGGCGCGGAGGTGTTGCCACAGGAGGTTCTCGGCCGGGGTTTGTTCGCGGCGGAGGCGGCGGACATCGTCACGCAATTGATATGGTGTGCGCATAACGATGAGTCGTATTGCAAACGCTTCGAGTTGATGGAAGATCCGAAACGGAGCAGAGCAGAATCCGGAGCTGATGACCCTCTCCGGTCCGGCACGATTGGCGCCCGCAGCCATGGCGAAAATCGCGCCGGACCGTCTCTCCCGATCAACGGGGGAGAGGAGAGCCGGGGGAGAAGAAAATTACTTCAAGCGCGTATAGAGGCGTGAGGGGTTCTCAAACAGGATCCGGCGCTGATCCGATGCTGTGAACTCCGGGCGGTCGGCAGTGAATTTTACCGTGTTCGGAAAACGGCCGTCGAAGTGCGGATAGTCCGAGGCATACAAAATGTGATCGCTCCCCACCACTTTGGCGACATAGGGCAGGGTCGCCTCGTCGGGATCGCAGGAGATGAAAAAATTCGCCGAGCGAATCACCTCCGACGGCATGCGATGCAGAAACGGAACGTACTCGGGCATCAGCTCGTAGTGCTCATCGAGACGCTCCATCCAAAACGGGAGCCATCCAACGCCCGCCTCCAGCATCGCCACCCGCAGCCGCGGATACATATCGAGCACGCCGCCGCCGACGAGCGACGCGATCGCGCGCATCACCTCGAACGGATTGGTGGCTGAATGCTGGAGGAAAAGATTGTTGCCGAACTCGAAGGTGCCGCATCCGTAGGGCGGCCGCGCGGTGCCGCCATGAAAGCAAGCGGGCAAATCCTCGTCCTGGCAGGCTTCCCAAATCGGCCGGAAGTCCGGATGGTCGAGGAGCTTGTCTTCCATATGCCCCGATAGATAGATGCCGACGCACCATGGCTCTTTCGCGACTCGATGGATTTCGCTCGCGGCCAACTCCGGCGCGCGCATCGGAACCACGGCGACGCCCTTGATGCGATTCGGGTACGCGGAGCAGTAGTCCGCGAGCCATCGATGGTACGCGCGAATCATCGCGAGCTCGAAGTCGATAGTCTTGAGCGCGCAGAAACTCGACACCACGGTGGCGAACACGACCGCGACATCGATGCCCTCGCGATCCATATCCTTGATGCGAATGGCCGGGTCGAAGCCGCCGCGCGGATTGGGTTGCTGACCTTTAGGTTGGCGTCCGCCGCCGCGCACCAGCGGCTTATCGATCTGTGCGAAGCCCAGGGGGCGTCCGGTATTGAGCTGATGGAAATATCCGAAGAACCATTTCGAAGGGCGGGTCGCGGCGAACTTCTTCAGCTCCTCGAGGTCGGGCTTAAACTTTTTATCGAGGTATTGGTCATAGAGCTCATTCGGCTCCATCACATGCCCGTCGGCGTCGATGACCTTGATTCCGTTGAACATTGAAGCGCTCTCCCCCGCGTCGCCTTAGCGAATTTTCTCCGATCGAGCCGCGCAAACTCAAGGTGCCGAAGGGAACTTCGACGCGCCGGAGGAACCCATACGCAAGCCGCTTTCGACCCGAACGCACCCTTCCTGCGCTCGCTTCGCCATCGGAAATTCCTCCGCACCTCTGCGTACAGCTGGAGAAGTTAAAACGAAACCGTGCGATGGCGTGGAATCGACGGGCCGCATCGAATAAAACACACGGCCAATGGCCACTGCCAATATTTCCGCGATCCCGCCTGAACCGATTCGCGCGATGACACAGCGCGAGGCGGCGCATACACTGTTTGCGAGCTTCCTCGGATGGACCCTCGATGCGTTCGACTTCTTTGTGCTTGTGTTCGTGCTGCCGAGGATTGGCGCGGATTTCCATCGCTCGGTGGCCGATATCGCATTCGCCATCACGCTGACGCTCGCGATGCGTCCGGTCGGCGCCGCGATCTTCGGATGGCTCGCAGACCGCTACGGACGCCGCACTCCTCTGATGGTCGATGTGCTGCTCTACTCGGTGGTTGAGGTGCTGAGCGGCCTCGCGCCGAGTTACGGATGGTTTCTGTTTCTGCGCGCCCTCTATGGAATCGGCATGGGCGGTGAATGGGGCGTCGGCGCATCGCTCGCGATGGAAGCGGTGTCGCCGAAGTGGCGCGGATTCTTTTCCGGCTTGCTGCAGGAGGGCTACGCGGTTGGATACCTGCTCGCCGCGGCGGCGTACTTTTTCGTCTTCCCGATCTTCGGATGGCGCGCGATGTTTTTCATCGGTGGCGCACCGGCGCTGCTGACGCTCTACATCCGCGCGAAAGTGCCGGAATCGGAAGCATGGCAGCGAACGCGACCCGACCATGCCGCGATTTGGCGTGCGCTGAAAAAAAACTGGCCGATGTTCCTCTACCTCTGCGTGTTTCTCGCGGCGATGAGTCTGGTGTCGCACGGCACTCAGGATCTGTATCCCACCTTCCTCGAGAAACAGCGCGGGCTCGGGGCACATCACGTGGCGGAGATCGCGATCATCTACAACATCGGCGCCGTGATGGGTGGTCTGTTCTTTGGCTATATTTCGGACAGCTGGGGACGCAGGCGGAGCATCGCGACCGCGCTCATCCTCGCGATCTTTATGATCCCGCTCTGGATCGGGGCCAAATCGATTGCGCTGCTCACCCTCGGTGCGTTCCTGATGCAATTCATGGTGCAAGGCGCGTTCGGCGTCATCCCCGCACATATGAGCGAGCTGTCGCCGCCCGAGGTGCGCGGATTCTTTTCCGGGATGGCGTATCAGGTGGGCGTCCTGATGGCCGCCAACGCCGCATTCGTGGAGGCGCTGCTGGCGGAGCGAATGGGCTTCGCGAACGCGATGGGAATCGTCGCGGTCACCGCGTTCTTACTCGGCACGATAATAGTGCTGCTCGGGTACGAGCGTGCCGGGGCCAGCTTACATGCGGAATAGCTGCGCGCGCGGGCTATTTCGCGGACGTCATCGAAACTTCGGCGACCGGATGGTTCAACGGAAGTGCGTCATTACGCGCGGTGGCGGACTTCAGTTCGGCGCGACTGATGCCGAGGCTGCGCATAGTTGACAGCACTACTCCTTCCATAAACAAACGCGGCGAGATGCCGCCGGCGCCGATTTTCAGGCGTTCGTGGTAGTTGGGAATCAGGCCCTCACCCGGCATCTTAAAGTTCGCCAAAACATGCGCAAAGTCGCATATGGTGGCCTCGCGATCGGCGCCCATTTCGATTTCCACCACCTTGCGATAGAAACCGGCGTGCGCGGCCTCGTCGCTGGCGATGTTGGTGAAAATGGCTTTCAGCACCGGATCGCCTTCGATTTCTCCCTTGTCCTTTTGCGCCTTGTACGCGAGATAGGTGGCGCCTTCCTGGATCGCGCCGTAGCACGACATTTGCCGTACGGTGGGGAACGGAGGAGTCCAGGTGCGCGAGAAATGCGCCCGGTCGAACGCATCGAATTGTTCTTCCGATCGCATGCCCGATTGAAGCAGATATTCGCGAAATGCGAGGCCATGGCGCGATTCCTCGAAGCTCCAACGCGCCTGGAACCATGCCGCGCCGAAAATCTCGCGGGTCATCCGCGCGCCGTTCGCGCTATAGTCCGGAAGGTACATTTCCTCGGCGCAGTACAGCTCGATGCAAGTGGCGAGCTGGTCAGAGTTCTTCGAAGCGTCGATTTTTTCCCACGGGATGTCGTCGAACAACTTCCAGTCGCGTTTGCGTTCGGCGATCTCGAGATAATCCATCGCGGCGCGATAATATTGCGCGCGTTTGATACTGTCAGTCGTCATTCAATGCCTCGCCCAATGCCTTGGCCATCGATGGCGGGGAGGTGCGAAATCAACAGGTGCCCCATAAGGGTAGGAGTATTCGAGGCGGGGTGTTTCTTCAAGCCGGATAAATATCTCTAGTGCTAGATATAGATAGCCATAATATTGATACGACTCTCATAGCTTGAAGATGCTGTTAATAACATTGTCTCTACAACTTTCGATTGAGGTCGTGACCACGCCCCCAGCCACCGAAACCCGCCGTTTTTGATGCTCCGGAACCTCTCGAATGCCCGACAACGCCACCGCCGGTTCACTTTCATTCTTGGCCAGACATTGCTAAACGATCGGTATGCGGAGGGTACCCTAACATGAAATTTGGACTCTTCTACGAGATCTCGGTTCCTCGTCCATGGACCCGTGAAACCGAAAAAACCGTCTACGATCGATGCCTCGAACAAGTGAAATTGGCCGACGAGCTGGGATTCGAATCCGTCTTCGCCGTCGAGCATCATTTCCTCGAGGAATATTCTCATTGCCCGGCGCCGGAGCTGTTCTTGACCGCGTGTGCGATGATCACCAAGCGGATTCGGGTTGGGCACGGAATCATCGTATGCGTTCCCGAGTTCAACCATCCGATCAAAATCGCGGAGCGCACCGCAGTGCTCGACATCCTGTCGGGCGGACGCCTCGAAGTCGGCACCGGACGCTCGGCGACCTGGACCGAGCTGGGTGGATTTCGTGCCAACCCTGACGAGACCAAGAAGACCTGGGATGAGTTCGTGCGATGCCTTCCGCAGATGTGGACGCAGGACCGTTACTCGTATCAGGGCCGTTCGTGGTCGATGCCGCAGCGCACCATCGTGCCCAAGCCCTACCAGAAGCCGCATCCGCCGATGTGGGTTGCGGTGACCAGCCCGGGCACCGAGATCGACGCGGCTGAGCGTGGGATGGGATCGCTGGGACTGACCTTCGGCGGCTTTAAAGAGCAGGAGCTGAAGGTCAACAACTATCGCAAGATCATCCGCAACTGCGAGCCGGTTGGAAAGTTCATCAACGAGAAGGTTGCGACCGTCAACTTCCTCTTCTGCCACAATGATGACGAAGTCGGCGTCAAGACCGGACTGCGTCTGACCGGCACCTTCAACTATCTCGCCTCGCAATTGCTGGCCGCGCGCGAAGCGTATCCGACCAAGTCGTATCCGTCGCTGGGATTGTTGCCCTCGCTGCGGCAGGAAGCCTCCGGACCCGGCGATGCTTCGGGTGCGCCCGAGGGGATCGCGATCGGCAATCCCGCGCGCATCATCAAAGCGATCAAGGCATGGGAATCGACCGGCGCCGATCAGGTTAACTTCCTGCTCAATGCGCTCGAGACGGTTCCGCAGGAGCAGGTGCTCGCCAGCCTCCGTCTGTTCGCGAAAGAAGTTATGCCGCACTTTCAGAAGAGCGGCGATTCGGCCACGGCCGCTGCGGGAGGTCGTTGATGCCTCCGCGTTTCGGAACATTGGATTTGGCGAAGTTTGGGAAGTCGGCGGGCGCCATCGACGGCTACAAGACCGACCCGCTTACGCTCAAAGGAGTGCAGATCCTCGAACTCCACATGGAGATCGATGACGACCCGGCGATCGAGTTGATCCCGGCCACGATGCATCCTGCGATTCCGCAGTACGCGATCTTCAACGTGCTGCATGCGCCCAACAGCGAATGGGGTCCGTTCACCATTGCCGAAGTTCGCGTCGCCGGTCGCACCGGCGTGCGCCCGCGCGGCTTCGTCCTGCGTAGCTACATCGACAATGACGCGGCGGCCAAGGCGCTCACCTCGCGATGGGGTTTCCCGGTCGCAAAAGCCGACGTCACCCTGAAGGTGAGCCACGACCGCGTCGTCGGACGGATCAAGCTGGGCGGCAAAACCGTCTATGAGATCGAGGAGCAGGATCGCGAATCGATCGGCGGTCAGGACATCCAGTACATCGCGAGCATGCATCTGGCGCGGAACAAGCAGGATGACAAGCTGGTGCTGGTGCAGGTCGATCCGGAGTATGTCTTCGCGAAGGCGGAGCGCGGAAAGCCTCGGGTGGTGGCGCTCGATCCGGCGGCATTCGGTGCGACCGCATCGAACCTGAACGTGATGAGTCCGATCATGGCGTGCTTCACGACCGCGGATATCACGCTGCCAAAGGTCCGGTATATCTGCAATCCGGAATTACCGGCGATGCAGGGGACCACGAAAGTCGCAGCGTAGGAAATCGTACAAGAAGTTGGAGAGGCCGTGCTCGCAAGGGGCGCGGCCTCTTCTTTTTGGAGAGGAGAAGAATCAGGCAAAACACCAAGACACCAAGGTAGGATAAGTGGGGTGCGGTCAGTAGGCGCGGGATCAAGGGATCGTGGCGGGAAGAGCAGGCCAGCAGATGCGGGCCGCAGCGGCCCTCTTCGAGCACCAAGGGAAGATCAAGAAGACAATAAGCGATCAGGGAAGCTATCGAAAAATCCCGCAGCTTCGACCGTTTCATTTTTCGGGAAAGAGAGAGAAGAGCCAGACAAAACACCAAGACACCAAGGTAGGATAAGTGGGGTGCGGTCAGTAGGCGCGGGATCAAGGGATCGTGGCGGGAAGAGCAGGCCAGCAGATGCGGGCCGCAGCGGCCCTCTTCG
>VFSW01000164.1_pt1 | contig 87610 bp, 79 predicted proteins | sample 5358111 | NCBI WGS metagenome assembly VFSW01 (sample SAMN11554181, study PRJNA540505) | mine drainage metagenome | isolation source: sediment from site ElyBrook_90M | place: USA: Ely Copper Mine, Vershire, VT | collected 2017
CGTGGGATGCCGAGGCGTTCGGATTCGGCGAGCATGGCGCGGAGGGCGGCGTTCAAGGCGCTGCGCGTTCACACAAAGTGCGAGATTGATGGTGTGCGAATCGTAGCCATTATGGGGTCAATCGTGCCCGAAGAGGGTACAGGTGGCAATAGAGCCTTTTGTAAAATTATCTGGAAAAATTTTCGCAAGGTTCGAGCGACCCTACGGGGCGCTGTCATTGTGGGCTGGCTAACCCAGGATTCCACCTTCGCTAAGCTCAGGTTCCATCCTGGGCTATTATCGATGGCCCCTCTGGGGCCAAATCATCAGCCTCGCGATAGAGTTTTGCAAGAGGTTCAATAATCAAACTTTTGATCTGCTCAGCCAAGCTCACATCAGCCTCTGTGCATCGACATCGACAACGAGATTACGGCGCGGGATGCCGAGGCGTTCGGATTCGGCGAGCATGGCGCGGAGGGCGGCGTTCAGGGCGCTGCGCGAGGTGGCTTTCAGAATCATGTGGAAGCGGTAGATGGTTTTGATTCTCGCAATGGGAGCGGTGCAGGGGCCGAGGACGCGGACGCCTTCGGGCTTGGCTCTCTCAAACCACTTGCCGAGATCGGCGGACCAAGCGGCGGCTTCAGGGAGTTTGGCGGAGAGAATGAGGACGTTGGCCAGCAAACCGAAGGGCGGGTAGTGAAGCCAGCGGCGGTATTTGAGCTCGCGCTCGACGAAGCTTTTGTAATCGTGCGTGGAGCTGGCAATGATGGCGTAATGGTCTGGATAGTAGGTTTGGACGACGACTTTGCCGGGCAACTCGCCGCGACCGGCGCGGCCAGAAACCTGGGTCATGAGCTGAAAGACGCGCTCGGCGGCGCGGAAGTCGGGCATGGAGAGCGAGTGGTCGCAGCCGACGACGCCGACCAACGTGACACCGTGGATGTCATGGCCTTTAGCGATCATCTGGGTGCCGACGAGGAGATTGATTTCGCCGGAGTGAAGGCGCGAGAGGAGGCGCTCCATCTCGTGGCGTCCACGGATCGTGTCGCGGTCCATGCGTCCGATGCGCGCGTTGGGAAAGATCTCGTTGAGCTTCTCTTCACCCTGCTGTGAGCCAGCGCCGAGGTAGTAGAGGTGTTCGCTCTCGCACTTGGGGCAGCGGGGTGGGACGGTGCGCCGGTAGCCGCAGTAGTGGCACTCGAGGCGCTGGCCCTCGCGGGCTTCGCCATGGGTCTCAATTGCTTCGGCTGCGCCCGCTGCGGCCGGCTTGTGGTGGGTGAGCGAAATGGCGCAGTTCTCGCACTCAAGTTTTTCTCCGCAAGCGCGGCACATGACGACGAACGAATAGCCACGACGATTGAGGAGGATCAGCGCCTGCTCTCCGCGGTCGAGTGTCTCAGTGACGCCGCTGATGAGCGCGCGGGAGAAGAGCGCTTCCTGTTTGGTCTGCTGAAATTCGACGCGCATGTCGACGAGTTCAACGGTGGGGAGTGGTCGCTCGGCGACTCGATCGCGCATTTCGATGAGGGTATAGCGATTGGTGGCGGCGTTCTGCCAGCTTTCGAGTGACGGCGTGGCCGAACCGAGGACGACGACGGCAGAGCCAAGCTTGGCGCGCATGACGGCAACATCGCGTGCGTTGTAGCGCGGAGTTTCTTCCTGCTTGTAGCTGGAGTCGTGCTCTTCATCGACGAGGATGAGGCCGAGGTTTGGGACGGGCGCGAAGATAGCAGAGCGGGTGCCAACGACGATGCGCGCCTCGCCGCGACGGATGCGCCGCCACTGCTCGCTGCGCTCGTCGGGGGTCAATGAGGAATGCAAGAGCGCGACCTCCTGCCCGAAGACCTGGTCGAGTTGAGCGGCAGCCTGCGGGGTGAGGCCGATCTCGGGGACGAGCAGGATGGACGAAAGCCCCTGATCAAGCGCGCGTTGCATGGCGGCGAGGTAAACGGCGGTTTTGCCGGAGCCGGTGACTCCGTGGAGAAGAAAGGATTTGAAGGTGCCGAAGCCGCTGACGATGGAAGCGAGGGCTTCGGTTTGGGGCTCGTTGAGGCGCTCAGGCTGCAACGAGGCGGTCAGTGAGCTCATGTGGAAAGTGGCCGGCCTCTCCTCGATCCGGACCAGATTCCGGCGGACGAGGGTTTGCAGCGTGGAGTTGGGAAGGTTTTTGCGGCGCAGCACTTCGAGTGGCAGTTCCCCCCCACATGCGGAGAGTTCTGCGAGGATGCTTTGCTGCTTTTCAGTCAGCGATGGCAGCCGCGTGGATTCGACGAGAACAGCGAATCGAACCATGCGCCGGGCATCGCGCTCCGCCGCAACATTTTCTCGTGCAATCCATTTTTTGCGAAGCAAGCCCTGGAGGATGGGAAGACTGGCGGCGGTTGCGGTGCGAAGGGTGGAGACTTTGACGGCTTCACCCGAGGCAAGACGCTCAAGAACTTTGCGTTCGATGTTGAGTTCTTCAGCGCTGAGGCGGCCTTTGCGTTTGCCGGGTGCACCGGGGAGACGCTTGGCCGGGTTGCGGTCGAGCTTGATGCGCTCAGCGAAATTGGGAAAATCATCTGTGGCGCCGGGGGCGGCAAAATCCAGAGTGGGGCCGGGCTTCTGAGGTGGTGCGTGGAGCGCGGATTCTTCAAGAGCAGTCGCGAGAACGTCACGGCCGAGATCGGTGATGCGGTAGTAGATGGTACGGCGCACTTCGGCAGTGAGTGGGAGCATGGTGCGGAGAACTTCGCCGAGAGGCGCGATGTAATAGGCGGCGATCCACTCGGCGAGCTTGAGAAGTTCTTCGTTGAGGATGGGATCCTCGTCGAGGAGGATTTCAATAAAGCGGGATTCAAATTCTACAGGCTTTGTTGTGGAGGTGGCGGTGATGACGCCGATGAGCTTCTCATTGCGGAAAGGGACAATGACTCTCGAGCCGCGCAGGGGGTTCATGCCTTCACGCGCGAGGTAGGTGAAGCACCGCTCAAGCGGGACAGGCAGCGCGACTTCGCAGTAGGTGGGCATGCGCTTCCAGTTTAGGGGATGGAGGCAGGCGGCAGTGTTGGTAACGCAATGCAAAAGTGGGACGGATTGAGATTCGGACGAATTTTCCACCGTTGGCGAAATTTTGTATTTTGATGCAAGCCGGAGTTGGATGCTTCAGTCTACAATTCAGATGAATCTTTCTGCACCTATCTGGACCCGAGGAGCACTTGAAAATGAACGCAATTGCAAAAAGGAAATTGCCCAAGGCCAAGAAAGTGGCGAAGAAAGCCGGCAAGAAGAAGTTCAAAAAAGTGAAACAGGCCAAGCTGCCAGCAGCGAAGCCGTTTGTGGCGCGGCCGATTACCAAAGCCGATCACCCGACGACACTTGCAGTGGATATTGGCGGCTCAGGGTTGAAGGTGATGCTGCTCAATTGCGAGGGCAAGCAACTCAGTGAGCGGTTGCGCGTTGAAACGCCGGATCTCTCAACTCCTGCGCGCATTCTGAAGGAACTCGACAAGCTGGCGGCGAAGGTGCCGGAGTTTGATCGCGTTTCTGTGGGATTCCCTGGAGTGATTCGCAATGGCGTGACAATAACGACAGCGAATGTGCACAAGCAGTGGACGAATTTTCCGCTGGAGAAGGCACTTTCGAAGCGCTGGAAGAAGCCGGTACGCTTGGCGAATGACGCGGACGTGCAGGGTTATGGGGCCATCAAAGGCAAAGGATCAGAGTTGGTGATTACGCTGGGCACGGGTGTAGGCGCGGCGCTGTTTACCAATGGGCATTTGTACCCGGGCCTTGAGTTGGGGCACCATCCATGGCGTGGCCGGTTCAGCTATGAGGAGCACCTGGGCAAGAAAGGTTACAAGAAGGCGGGACGCCAGCGCTGGAATGAGCTGCTGAAATTGGCGATTGAGCAAACGCATCACACCTTCAATTGGGACCACCTCTACATTGGCGGCGGGAATGCGAAGAAGATCGACTTCAAACTGCCACCGAATGTGACGATTGTGCCGAATACAGAAGGATTGTTTGGCGGCGTGGCGCTGTGGAAGGAATAGCTTCAAATAAAAAGACTAATTAGCCGGTTTGGCCGGTGTGCGTGGCACTCTCGCCTCGCGGAGCATGTTGTCGAGGACTGGGCGGTCAAGGAACTGGCCATTGAATATGACGGCATCAATCTCTTTGGTGTTTGAGATGTTGGCCAGCGGGTCAGCTGTCAACAAAATGAAGTTGGCCTTGTATCCGGCGTCGATGCGTCCCCAGGTTTTTGAAAGACCCATGTATAAGGCGGGGTTAGTGGTGGCGGTTTCAAGCGCCTGCATCGGAGTCAGACCTGCGGTCACAAAGAGCTTGAGTTCATCATGCAGGCTGAATCCCGGATAAGTGTACGGTACGGTGATATCCGTTCCAGCCAACAGGTGCACGCCCAGTGTTTGTGCGCGATGCACTTCTTCGAGGATCTTGTCATACTCGCGGAAACGCATCTTGATGTACTCAAAGGTGCGATATTTTGTCAGCAAGCCGTTCTCTGGCTTCCACGACTGAAGGTCGTCCGCTGATACATATTGCATGCGGGGATCAGGAACCAGGCTCAGATTGTCGATGTAGGTGAGCGCATACTCCGTAACAAGAGTCGGCGTAATGAAAGTTCCGTTCTTGGCGAGCAATGTGTAGGTTTGGTCAGCGACCCGCTGGCTGAAGTTGTCCAGCATGAAGTTTTGGTCGTCAGCGATTTTTTCAGGAATTAAAGCAAAGTTTTTGGTCTTGGCGGCTTCAAGAAATGTGGATTGGTCGGAGCGGCGCTTGATGTATTCGTCCTCAAGCGTGCAACCGCCAGAGAGGGCGATGCCATGCTCGAGAGATAGCTGACCGGCATTGGATGCTTCGCGGACATGAATGACGTTGGGTAGATGGCCAACTACGGGCAGCTTCTGTTTTTTGGCTTCGTCGATGATGGCGAAGTAAGCATCATGCGAGAGTCCGTCATAAACTTTGACGCAATCGGCTCCCTGCTGCTTGAGCGAATCAACGGCAGCGCGGGCCTCGTCGGCGGTATTCACAGTCAGCAGGAACTTCGTGTTGACCCAGGAGTTTGGGCCATCCAGGATCGGACCGCAAGCGACAATCTTCGGCCCAAGCTGCTTGCCTGAAGCAATGGCATCGCGCAGCGGAAATACATCACTGGCGGGATCACCCATGTCGCGTATTCCCAGAACGCCATTGGCAATATCCAACTTCAAATCGCGATCCGCATCGCGGAAGTGCATGTGCATATCCCAGAGGCTGGGAATCACAAACTCGCCTTCGCCATTGATGATTCTTGTCGTCGCGGAAGGCTGATAAGTATTTGACGGAACTACGGAAGCGATTGTGGAGTCATGAACAATTACAGTCATGTCATGTTGCGGCCGCGCTGCACCGGGATTGATGACGGTGACATGAGTGATGACAAAGTCGCTTGATTGCGCATGAGAGATGCTTGCAAAAGGCGAAAGTGCTGCCAGCAAAAACAGGCAAAGTGAGATCATGGCAGGATGCAGGAAGATGCTTCCGGTCATGAAAAAGTAACGAATTGATTTAGAACGAGTTTTCACTCTGCAAATCCTGATTAGCAAGAAGTATAACGCCTTATACCATTGATTCGATTTAGATTTTGGGGGTTTTAGAACCAAACTCACCACAATCCCCCGGTCTCAGGAACTCTTGCCGGGCGGCTTCAACCCAAGTTCATGCATGGCGATTTGGAGGTCAGCCCAGGCTTCCTTCTTCTGGCGGGGGTCACGCAGGAGGTAGGCGGGGTGATAGGTGACGACGAGTTTGGTGCCGCGCCAGGAGTGCATACGCCCCCGAAGTCCGGCCAGAGGCTGCTTTTGGCCGAGAAGGTAGGTGGCCGCAGTGGCGCCCAGGGCGACAATGATCTCCGGGCGGACGGTGATGATCTGCCGGAAGAGGAATGGGGTGCAGGTATTGGCCTCATCGGGCTCCGGGGCGCGGTTACCGGGGGGGCGGCATTTGACCACGTTGGCAATGTAGACCTCTTCGCGCTTGAGGCCCATGGCGTTGATCATGTTGTTGAGGAGCTGGCCGGCTTTGCCGACAAAGGGGATTCCCTGCTCGTCCTCGTCTGCTCCGGGGCCTTCGCCAACAAAGAAGATGCGCGCGGCGGGGTTGCCATCGCCGAAGACGATCTTGTGGCGGCCGGTGTGGAGCGGGCAGCGGGTGCAATCGCCGAGATCAGCGCGGATGACTTCAAGGGCTGCGATACGCTCAGCGAGAGTTTGGGGTGGAGCTGACTGCGGAGTGGCTGCGGGTTGCGGCGCTGCTGTTTTGATGGGCTGGAGTTCGCACTCTGTTGAGGCGGATGCGGGTTCGGCGAGTTCATCGAAGGGCAAGTCAGGGAGAGCGGGAACTGTACCGGAGAGTCCGGCAGCTAAAGGAGAAACTTCGCCGACATCGCGGCGGTAGAAGTCAGTGAGCCCCAGTTCGCGATAGAACTTCATGCGGGCGAGGAGTGCCTGGCTGGCGTTTTGAATTGGATCGCGCTCGAGTGCCATCGTGATTACCCCTCCACGATGATTTGTTTGGAGCGCGGGCGCAGGAAGATTTCGTCTTTGCTTGAATCTGCGGCGCTTTCGCCCGTCCCTTGAGAGCCGCTGTTGTCGAAGGCCGGACTCATGGAGTTATCAATCTCTTCAAGCAGTTGCGCGGGACGGCGCAGCAGCAAAACTTCGTCGAGAATGCGGTCGGCGAGCTTGCGCTTGGTCATCTCAGGGAGTTCGCTGGAGGTGGTGCGAGTGAGGAAAGTTGCGGAATTCAGATCCGCGTCAAATCCAGTTCCCTTGCGCGAAACGTTGTTGAGGACGATGGCGTCAGCGCCTTTGTTGAAAAGCTTGGCGCGGCCATTTTCCAAATCATTCTGCGTCTCGGCGGCGAATCCAATGATGAGTTGACCCGCGCGGCGGCGTTCGACAACCTGGGCGAGAATGTCTTCAGTGGGGGCGAGTTCAACGGTGAGAGGGCCAGTGCGCTTGAGTTTTTCAGGGGCAACATTGACGGGCCTGTAATCAGAGACGGCAGCGGCCTTGATGATGAGCGTGGACTCGTTCATGCGGGCCAGGACAGCCGTGCGCATCTCTTCAGCTGTGGTGACGCGCAGGAGTTCGCAGTTGGCAGGCGGATAGAGCGCGCTGGGACCGCTGACGAGAATCACGCGTGCGCCACGGCTCTGCGCGGCCTCGGCAAGAGCGTAACCCATTTTGCCGCTGGAACGGTTGCCAATGAAGCGAACGGGGTCGAGTGCCTCGCGGGTTCCTCCTGCGGTGACGAGCAGAACTTCGCCGGCGAGATCGTGACGGCGGCCGAGAGCGCCGAGGACTGCGTTGGCGATCTCTTCAGGATCTGCAAGGCGGCCGACGCCGACCATTCCGCAGGCGAGTGCGCCTTCGCTCGGTTCAATGACACGAACGCCGCGCTCTTTGAGAATCGCAAGGTTGGCCTGGGTTGCCGGATGCTCCCACATTTGAACATTCATGGCCGGCGCGACAAGAACAGGTGCGCGCGTGGCGAGGTAGAGCGTGGAGAGAAGATCGTCGGCAACACCGTGTGCGAGTTTGGCAATGATGTTAGCGGTGGCTGGAGCGATGACGAAAGCGTCGGCCCAGAGAGCCTCGCTGATGTGCTCGATTCCTGTTCCTGTGCCGCTGTCACTCTGGACGCCCTCTTCCCAGAGAGTGGTGCGGACCGGGTGCCCGGTGAGCGCGGAGAAAGTGAGCGGCTGAATGAAGCGCGTGGCGGAATCGGTCATGACGACGCGCACGTCGAGAGCCTGACGCTGCAGGGCGCGAACCAATTCAGCTGCCTTGTAAGCAGCAATGCCTCCGGAGACTCCAACGAGAACCTTCATGGATTGATTGTAAATTGAGTGGAGGTCTTTGGGGAGTTGAAGATTTTTGGTGATTTCAGGATTGTTTTGAGCGAAAAAGAAGCGACGTGCGCATTGGAGCGCACGTCTGATGCAGCGTGTAAGAGTGAAAAATCACCTATGCAGTTCAGCCAGCAAGCAAGGCGATGCCAGTATCAGCAACCGGTGGTTTGATGACCGGGACGTCAGTCTTGACGTAGGAGATTTTGCCGGCGGCAATCTCGTCCTGCGCCATCTTGCAGGGTTTGTTGGAGCGCGAGTTGACAAGCGCGTTGGAGCCGCTTTGCAGTTGACGTGCGCGACGGGCTGCAACAAGCACTTTGCGATAGTTGGAATCAAAGCTGGTTTCAATCGTCATCGGTGTCCTCCTCAAAGTTTAAAAACTGCTGGCCGCTAGGGTTTTCAATCCCAAATGCTTCCAGTACGGGCTGCAACCGCTCGCGCGAGTTGGCCTGCTTGCAAGCCGCTGCAATCTCAAGCACGCGTGTGGCGCGCAGCGGAATCTCCTGACCGCAACGGTAGTAGCGCTCACTCAAGATGATGGCCTCGAGTTGGGCTACGGTACGGTCTAAAACGTCGTTGACAAGAATATAACCGTAATCGCGATAATTCTCAATCTCGTTGCTGGCCTCACTGAGCCGGAGGTAGAGCACGGACTCGTTAATGTGGCCCTCAGCGCGGCTGCGATTGCGCAAACGGGTGCGCAGAACCTTGGGATTGGGCGGCAGAACAAAAATGCTGACCGCCTCAGGCATTGCCTTGCGCACCTGAGCCGCGCCTTGCACGTCAATGTCGAGCAGCATATCCCGGCCAGATGCCGCGGCCGCTTCAAGGGAGCGGCGCGCTGTTCCGTAGTAGTTGCCAAAGACCTCAGCGTACTCAAGAAATTCTCCGGCATCGCGCATGCGCTCAAATTCGTCACGCGTGGTGAAGTGGTACTCACGGCCATCCTGCTCAGAACCTCGGGGTGCGCGGGTGGTCCAGGAGACGGAGAATTCAATACCCGTGAGTTGCTTGCGCACTTCACTGACCAGAGTACTTTTTCCCGAGCCCGATGGCGCCGAGATGATGAAGAGAATACCTGCCACGCGTACCTTTCATTTCTTGCAATGTTGAAAATCAATTCAGCTTAAGGGTTCTTTCATACAACAAAAACATTAAAGACCTGCCGCTGGCAACTTTTTTGCGGATCAATCACTCCGCATTTTGAACCTGCTCACGCGCTTTTTCAATTTCTGCCTTCATGGAGAGGCCGAGTTCAGTGATGCGCGTGCCTTTGCCGCCCGCGCCGCCGGTTTTGGAGAGAAGCGTGTTGGCCTCACGATTCATCTCCTGCAAAAGGAAGTCGAGCTTTTTGCCGGCTTCTCCGCCAGCGGTGAGAATCTCGCGGAAGTGGCCAATGTGGGTAGTCAACCGCTCCATTTCTTCATCGACGTCGCTGCGCTCGACGAGTACTGCAACTTCTTCAAGGACGCGCTGGCGGTCGAAGGTTGAGCCTACGGCTGCGGTGAGGCGATCCATAAGGCGGGCCTGGTAGCGGGATTCGACCTCAGGACGGATTTCAGCGACACCTGCGACGGCAATGGTGAGGCGATCCATAGTTGCGTTGAGGTTCTCTTCGAGCGATGCGCCTTCACGGGCGCGCATGGATTTGAACTCGGCGATCAGTGGTGAGATGGATTCGCGCACACTGGCTTCAAGCGCGACCAAATCTTCATCGGAATTGGTGCGCGAGTCGGCGTCGAAGATACCCGATTGACGAAAGATGACATTGAGGTCAGGTTCTCCGGCGAGCGCAAACTCCTCCCGCGCGGCGCGAAAGGATTCAACGTAGGCGGCGACGAGCTCACGATTGTAGCCCGTGCGCTGTTGATTCTGGCGATCGATCTGGAGGGTGAGATCAATGTGGCCTCTCAAGAGATTTTCCTTGAGAATGCGGCGCAGTTCCATCTCCAGCGCGTCGAGGCCCGAGGGCATGCGCAACTGAAGATCGAGAAAACGATGATTGACGCCCTTGAGGCTGAGCACATACGAAAGCCGCTCATTTACGCGAACTTGCGAACGGGCAAAAGCTGTCATTGAATGAATCGCCACCGGGTTCTTCCTTTCCAAAATCGTAGACTTTCCTTCAGCAACTGTTGAATTACTCGCTCACGTCATCGGAATGCGCATCCGGCATACTTATGAATTGCAATTGATGGAGGCGCTGATAGGTAGCCGAGGTGTTGAGCAGCTCGTCGTGGGTGCCGATGTCGGTGATACGGCCATCCTCAAGAACGACAATACGATTGGCACGCCGGACGGTAGAAAGACGATGCGCGATGACGACGACGGTACGGCTCTGCATGAGATTTGAGAGAGCGGCCTGAACAAGCGCTTCGCTCTCGGCATCGAGCGCCGATGTGGCTTCGTCAAGGACTAGCACGGGGGAATTCTTGAGGATGGCGCGTGCGATGGCCATGCGTTGACGCTCGCCGCCGGAGAGACGGAAGCCTTTTTCGCCGATCTCTGTCGCATAACCTTGCGGCATACGCAGAATGAAATCGTGCGCGAGCGCTGCCTTGGCCGCGGCAATCACTTTTTCCATCGGCGCATCGGGCTGACCGTAGGCGATGTTGTTGCGCACCGTGTCGTTGAAGAGAATTGTCTCCTGCGTAACCTGGCCAATCTGGCGTCGCAGCGAGCTCAGGGATGCGGTTCGCAGGTCAATGCCGTCGATGAGGATGCGGCCAGAGCTGACGTCATAGAAGCGCGGAATCAGATTGACGAGAGTGCTTTTGCCTGCACCGCTGGGGCCGACGAGAGCAAGCACTTCGCCAACTTTAACTTCAAGGTTGATCTCGTGGAGGATCTCGCGCTCACCTTCGTCGGTGGAGTATGCGAAGTTCACATTTTCAAAGCGGATGGAATCATGAAATGGCTTGATGGTGCGCGCGTTGTGCATCTCTAAAACGTCGTCTTCAACGTCGAGGAATCCGAAGATGGATGACGAGGCGCCCATGGCCTGTTGAAAGCTGTTGTAGAAAAATGCGAATTTGCGAACCGGGTCGTAGAGCTTGAAGAGCGCAATGATGAAAGTAATGAAGACCGCAGCGGTCATGCGATTGTGGAGAATCTCGTTGCGCCCGATCCAGAGTAATAATGCGATGGCGATGGAGCCGATGGTGTCCATGAGGGGCGAGCTGATGGACTGAACACGAACGCTGTGCAAGTTGGCTTTGAAAAGTCGGTTGGCTGCGGATTTGAAGCGGCTTATTTCGCCGAGCTCGTTGCTGAAGGCTTTGACAATGCGGTTGCCGGTGACGGTCTCGTGGAGAATGTTCTGAATTTCGGCGAGCTTATCCTGGCCGGTGCGGGTACGGGTGCGAACCTCGCGGCCGATGCGGCGTGAAGAGGTAATGACAACTGGGACGAAGAGCAGCAGGGCCCAACTGAGCCGGCCACCGAGAAAGATGACAACAGCCGCGGTGAAGATGAAGGTGAAGAACTGTTGCAGGAATTCACCGAAGACGGAGCTGACAGCGAGCTGAGTACGCTCAACGTCGTTAATCAATGTGGAGAGGATAGAGCCAGTGGGATGGCGATGGAAGAAGCTGGTGGAGCGGCGGACGATGGTCTCGTAAAGATGATTGCGCAGATCGGTGATGGTGCCGAAGCCTGCGTAATTGACCAGATAGGTGCCGAAGTAATCGCAGATGCCTTTGATGACCGTTGAGACAATGAGCGCGAAAGCAACGACGCCCCATGCGTTGTGAATGCGATGCGGCACAAAATTGTGCAGATCAAATTGGAACTGCGGTGGCGCCATGGGGAAGAGCGGTAGTTTATTGGTTTGGTTTTGTGGATTGAGCACCACGCTGAGTATGGGAACAAAAATCACCATGCGCAAGGCTTCAAAGAGGCCGACAAGGGCAAGCAGAATAACGCCGGGGATTGCCTGCAGCAAGTAGGGTAGGCCGTAACGCATGAGCCGGAAGAAACGTTTCATCGGGCGTTTGCCGCCTCTCGGCGCCGCGAGATGGAGAAAAGGCTCAAAGTCCCGCCGGCAAATTCGCGCAAATGATTCATCGGTCTATTTTATCCGGGCAGGGTGGGCGGAAGAAGAAATTGATTTGAGAGCAGGATTCAGAAGCTTCTCTCAAGTGCAGGTCAGTGATTCCCACTTGCAATGATGGAGGAATAAAAATCGCAATAGGCGCTCACAATTTCGGATTCATTGAAGCGCAAGATATTTTTGAGGCCGGCAATAATGAGCGCTTCGCGATTCCTGAGTCCCTTGTCGATGAGTGCTGCGGCCTCTGCCGGGTTAACCGGGTCAACCAGAATTGCAGCTTGCCGGTCATAATGATCACCTGCACCAGCAACCTCATTCATCGGAGGGCGCGCCGTCGTGATGACTGGGCAACCGCAAGCCTGCGCTTCAACAATGGGCCAGCCGAAACCTTCCTCAAGCGATGGAAAAAGCAACGCGAGCGCGTGACTGTAGAGCGATTGCAGCTCTTCACTGCTCATTGCACCTAGCTCGATGACCCACTCATCGAGATTCTGCTCACTCACAAACTCACGCATCGCGCGGGTCCAAGTTTTCCCGGCCATAATCAAACGCACATTTTCAAAAGCGGGGTAGTTGCGGAGTTCCGCGTAGATTTTGATTGCGCCAAGCCGATTTTTGTACCACTGATTGCCGCCGACGTGCAGAAGATAGGGTGCGCCGATGTTCAATGCGCTTAGGGCATTGCGTCCAGCGCCATCAAATTGAGGTTTTGCGGCAGAAGGCTGAAAGGGCCAGTTGAGCGCATTGAATATCACGCGAATGTTTTTGCTGGACGAGGCTTTTGCCGCATTGTTGATTAAAGTGACCAGATCGTGCGCGGTTTTCTCACTGACGCAAGCAACATTGTGCGCGTGAACCAATCCATTCAGTATCCAGCGCTGCAGAATGCGCCCTGACCAACCGGTTTTTGCTTGAGGAAACTCACCGAATGCAGCACGAACAGCGAGCAGATCGTGGCAGGTGATGAGTGCAGGGCGGCTGCCGGCGGCTTTCAAGTACATGGAGTTCGAGTGGTCCACAACGTGAATCAGATCAAAGCTGAAAGCCAAGATGCGTAATTTTGGCGGAAAGAGAAAAAATTTATCCAAGTAGCCAAGATATTTCCGGATGGTGTTGAATTTTCCAAAAGTCAGGCGTGAGAAAAACGGCGTGGGACGCGTGACCAGCACAGTATGACCGCGCCTGGTCAGAGCTTGCTCCAGCCAATTCGCATAACGCTGCATACTTTGCTGTGCGTCGGGCTCGTAGTTGGCAACAAGAAGAATGCGCATGGAAGTGTGCCCAATAGAGCAGAGACTACACTAGTCCCTTATCCCTAGTGCCCAATCCCTGCTGTTCAGTATCTTTTCAACTCTACCATCGCCTGCAGAATCGTCTCCGGTTGCGGCAGAATCACATCTTCTAGAATGGGTTGGTAAGCAACAAATGTGTCCATGGCGGCAACACGCTTGACGGGTGCGTCGAGGTCTTCAAAAAGCTCATCGCTGATGCGCGCGGCAATTTCCGCGCCGTAGCCCCAACTCAGCATGTCTTCATGCGCGATGATGACACGGCTGGTTTTGCGAACTGAAGTGGCGATGGCCTCCCAGTCGTAAGGACTCAGCGAGCGCAGATCGATAATCTCGACGTCGATGCCATGCTCGCGTTCGGCGCGTTGTGCGGCTTGCAATGCACGCGGAACCAGTGCGCCATAAGTGACGAGGGTCATGTCATTGCCTTCGCGCACGATCTTGGCTTTGCCGAATGGAATCATGTAATCGGGGCCGGGATATGGCGCGCGGCCGTAGGTTTCACGATAGAGGCGCTTGTGCTCAAGGAAGAGCACGGGGTCAGCAGAGCGGATGGCAGTGCGCAAAAGTCCGTTGGCGTCGAGCGCGTTCGATGGGAAGATAATACGCAAGCCCGGGATGTGCGTGAATATGGATTCGCCTGACTGCGAGTGATAGATGGAGCCGCCGGTCAGGTAGCCACCGATGGGCACGCGAATGACGACAGGCGCGTCCCAGGTGCCGTTGGAGCGCCAGCGCATGAGCGAGAGCTCATTGCGGATTTGATGCATGGCGGGCCAGATGTAATCAAAGAATTGAATTTCAACGACTGGCTTGATGCCACGCACAGCATAGCCGACGGCACGACCGACGATGTTCGCTTCAGCTAGCGGCGAGTTGAAAACGCGATCCTTGCCGAACTCGCGCTGCAGTCCGGCGGTGAGTTTGAAGACGCCGCCTTTGCCTTTGATTTCTTTCAGCGTCTCTTCGCGGCTGGCGTCAGCGACGTCCTCGCCATAGATGAGGATGCGCGGATCGCGGCGGAGTTCATCTCTGAGGCAGAGGTTGATGAGATCGGCCATAGTGCGAGCGTGGCCGGTGGATTGCGGTTCGCTTTGAAGTGATTCCGAAGTTGGGTTCAGGTCCTCGGAGTAAACGTGTTTGAGGATACTCGAAATTTCCGGCAGCGCTGCGGCCAATGCGCGCTCAGAAGCAGCTTCAACTTCGGCATGAACTTTGTGCTCAAGCGCGGTGATCTCTTCAGCGGTCAGAATGCCTTCACGCAGAAGGCGCATCTGCAATTTTTGAATTGGATCGCGCATGGCCTCGGCTTCACGCTCGGCCACAGGACGGTAGAGCTTTTCGTCGTCAGAGAGCGAATGCGAGTAGGGGCGAACACAATGCGCGTGCACAAAAGCCGGCCCATGACCTGCGCGGCAATATGCGACGGCCTCTTCAAAGCAGTTGAGACTGGCCTCGGCATCGGTGCCATCGACCTCAGCAAAATGGAAGTTCGGGAAGTTGCGCACCAGGTTACTGATGTTGCCGCCCGGCGTGTTGATTTCAACCGGCGTGGAGATTGCATAGCCGTTGTCCTCAATGCAAAAGAGGACGGGAAGTTTTTTGTTTGAGGCCGTGTTGAGCGCCTCCCAAAACTCGCCTTGAGAAGTTGAACCTTCGCCAACCGAGGTGAAGACAACCTCATCGCCATGGAAGCTCACATCCTTAAAGCGGCGGTAATCAAAACTATTGCCCTCGGGAATAGCGGCCGTCTCAGGATGCCTGGAGAAATAGCGGCCGGCCTCAGCGCAGCCCACGCTGTGGAGAAGCTGCGTGGTGGTTGAAGAAGAGGTACTGATGATGTGGAGTTTGGGGCTGCTCCAATGCGTAGGCATCTGACGACCGCCGCTAAAGGGATCGTCCGATGCACCGACAGACTGAAGGAGCATCTCATCCGCCGTTAAGCCAATGGCCAGGCAAAGTGCGCGGTCACGATAGTAGGGGACGAACCAATCGTAGCCCGGACGCATGGAGAGGCCCGCGGCAACTCCTATTGCCTCATGCCCGGCGCTACTGATCTGGAAGAAGATTTTCTGTTGGCGCTTGAGCATGATCTCGCGGTCATCAATTGTGCGCGAGAGGTACATGAGCCTGTAGAACTCGATCAGCTTTTCACGGCTTACACTTGGCTTCTTCTTGCCAGCATCAATCGAATTGGACACACTGGTAGCCATCGACGCCTCCCGTCTGCTCTCGAAATCCAAGCAGACCACCAATGCAGATTGTATCAACCAAACGAGACGCCTGGCAGTGAGTTTGAATAGAGATCTTTTGCAGGAGGAAAAGTGTGGAAATAGTGTCAGAAATTAAGACAAATTGCTCGCCGGATTGAGCGTTCAGCTTGCATTTGTTTATTTTCGATTGCTTACCAGAGCATAGGCTGCGGAGGCGGGGCCGGCTTTGGAGCTTCGCCGGCATAGATCATCCGCTCGCGGATGTTATGGGCTAGTTTTTCGACCTGGGCCAGAAGTCTGAAATCCTCCTCGGAGGCTTTCTGGTTTCCGCGCGCTTCGATGTGCTGCTTCAACCTGGCGGTCAACTCGACGAGCTTTGCAGAATCGTTGACCAGTTGCTTTTGCCGATTTGCATTGGCCCAGTTCGACATCTTTGCCTGCTGAGAGTGAGAGTTTGAATAATCGGTGGGCAGTGTACCAACGCGTTGACCGATCGGCTGTTGCATTTGACGTGGAGAGCCCACACCCTGCTGCGCAACGATGCAGAAATGGCTTAGAGCAAGACAAGACAAAACAGAAGCGTAAAGAATAAGTGAAGTGAGGCGGCTCATTGCACGCCTCCTTCTGACTGAATCCGCTGCCTGAGGGAATGCGCAAGTTTTTCAACTGCGTCGGCTTTGCGCACTACTGAGAGTGAGAGTTGGTCCTTGGTGCTCTTGTCGACCTCATGTTTAAGGTCAATCGCCAATTTGTTCAGGTTGTCCATCTCTTCAGAGTATGGACTTTGCGCTGCTTGCGATTGTTGCAACTGAGCGCCGGCCTGCGCGGGCTGAGCGGATTGCAGCACTGAAGTAGTTTGCGTTAAAGCAATCGATTCGGCGAGCAAGCCGGCCGCAAAGATACAGAATAGAATCTGTATTTGTCTGCTCATCTGCTTGCCCTCCTTGCCTCACACAAGATGTGGCTTTGGGAACAATTTTCTACCCGCAGTATAGCGAAATTTGCGTTCCATGTTTCAACTCAAATAGATTTTCCTTTTTAAAATGAAAACTCTTACCACCACATGAAAATTTCCAGCGAGTTACAGCAATTTATCTAACTCAGAAGCAGATTTTGCAGGTGGCAAACATATGTAACTCTTGCAAACCAGCGCCCAGGAGCCGGATTGTGGCGGCATTTGTCCAATGGTTTCAGCAAGTGCGGAGGGCAAGTGGGCAAGCGGCTCAAGGCGAATGACTGCGCGACTGATGGAGAAGCCCTTGTTCGCTGCGGCAGATTCCATTTGGTCGGCCTCGGCGTCACTACCAATGACGACTATCTGTTCCGGCTCGGCAAGAAGTCGCTCAAGCGCAAGACCGTAGCTGCCAACGTAAAGGCCGAAGTGCTCCACGATGCCAGAGAAGGTCTGCAGGGTTTCATAAGCGATGGCACGCAGATCAGCGCGGTTGTTGAGTTCGGCCAGGCGCAGGAGCGCCGAAGCGGCGGTCGGGTTTCCGGCCGGAGTGGGCGAGTCCTGCAATGGACGACGGCGGGCGCTCAACGCGCCAAGTTTCTCGCCTTCAACTGCTGAATCTGCAAAGGCTCCAGCGTGCTCGCTCTCTTCACTTTGATCTGCAAGGGTGCGATAAAAGAAGCGCGAGATCATCGATTCGGCGAGTGACTCAGCTACCCGATAGTAATGAATGCGGCCAGTCGATTGCCAGGCATCAAGGCAAGCATGAATCGTGAAAGCGTAATCGTCGAGTCCACCGGCGATGCGCTCAGCGGGTGCGCTGCCGTCGGTGTAAGCAATGACGTGCGCGAGTGTTGCCGGTGCGTTCTCTCCTGCTTCAAAAGCGGCGGCAAGTAGACGGTCAAGACTCTTGAGCGCGAAGACTTTGATTTGGTTCTTCTCTTCGCTGCTGAAGTTGGTCACGCAACTTCCCAATCCCCGCGCGGCTTCAAAATACGCAGAGATGGCCATCGCATTCCAACTTGTGTAAAGCGTGCGGTCAATGAAAGGCGTTGTGCGCTCAGTGCGCGCTGCTAGAAGTTTCTCGCGAACTTGCGTAAGGAGTGCGCGCAGATCGTCGAGATTTTTCCCGGATTTTTCTGCAATTTCAGCCAGTGTGCGCTGTACGTGCAGGACATTCTTCGCCGGGTTGTGGTGCATCTCACCGAGTGCGCCAATGTCCCAGAACTCGGCGGCAAATGCAAACTCCTCTTCGTCAAGCGCGCCGCGAGCTTCGTCAACAGTCCATGTGAAGTAATCGCCGTCGTCATCGAGATTGATATCGGCGTCTTGTGAACCGTAGAATCCTCCAAGCTTGCGATCGGTCATCGTTGTATCGAGCCAGTGAACAATCTCGCGCGCTTTCTCGGCACACTCTTCGGCTGCATCGCCGGTCAAAACGCGACTGGCGTGAACGTAGTTCTTCAACAGCTCCGAGTTGTCATAAAGCATTTTCTCAAAGTGAGGAACCACCCAGCGCTCATCGACACTATAACGGTGGAATCCACCGGCCAACTGATCGTAGACTCCACCGCGTCCCATCTTGAGGAGTGTGACACTGGCCGCATTGAGCAAATCAGCGCGGCTTTTGGAATCGGCTGGTTTGCGCCCGGCAACTTGCAGCATCAAATCAATCGCCGCAGGATGCGGGAACTTGGGTTGCGACCCAAAGCCGCCATAACGTGAATCGAATTGATTGAGCGCGGAAGTGACAATTTTTTCCGAGAGCGTGGTTGACAACGCAGCACCGCGTCCGCTGAAGTTTTCATTCTCTTCAATCGCGGCCATGACACCAGCGGCGGAATCAAGCGCCTCTTCGCGACGCTCGCGCCAGACTGCGGCCATGGTCAGCAGCACGCGGTCAAAGCCAGGGCGGCCGTAACGATCCTCGCGCGGAAAATAAGTGCCGCCGAAATACGGTCGGCCATCGGGAGTGAGAAAAGCCGTGAGCGGCCAGCCGCCCTGCCCGCTGATCGCAGAGACTGCGGCCTGGTAACGCGCGTCGACATCAGGGCGTTCGTCGCGGTCAACCTTGATGGCAACAAAATGCTCGTTGATAATTTCGGCAAGCGTGGGATCCTCGTAGGACTCGCGATCCATCACGTGGCACCAGTGACACCAGATCGCGCCGCTGTCGAGCAGAATCGGCTTGTTCTCAGCACGCGCGCGCGCAAAAGCCTCCTCGCCCCATGCGTGCCAATGAACCGGCTGATGCTCAGCCGAGCGAAGATAAGAAGAGCGGGAGCTTGCAAGCGTATTTGATGCGGTCATATTTTTTCTCTTTGCGCACGGAATTTTGCTGATCTTTATGTAGATGCTGATCGTATCTTTTGGTTGCTAATTTCCGGATTTTTGTTGGCTTTAGACCAGCAATTGTTTTGCAACCTTGACGTAAAGCACAACAGCCTCCAGCAACTCCTTTTTGGCCAGCTTTTCAAATGGAGTGTGCGCAACGTGAATGGAACCGGGGCCTAGCAACAGCGGTTCGCCCCAATTCGAAAGCTGCGGAATGTCGGTCGTGAACTTGGCAATCATCGTCGGTAAGCCCTCAATAGCGCGCATACGGACGAATGGAATCTCCAATGTGTACTCGACGGTTGCAACGCCTGCGACTGCAGCTTCAACAGCTGCGCGAACGGGAGCCGAATCACCAACGAGTCGAATCAGAATCTGTGCTTCGGCTTGATCAGCGATAACATTCGGCGCGCGGCCTCCCTGCATCTGGCCGATGTTCAGCGTGCTCGGGCCGACGTCTTCAACAATGGGAAGCTCCAGCGCAAGAAGGCGATTCATTGCTTCAACCAACTTGTGCGTTGCGCTCTCGCCAAGTTCCGGGTAGGCAGAGTGAGCCATCTTGCCCGCCGCGCGCAGGACGACTCGCAGAGCGCCTTTCGAAGCCAGCGCCAGGCGATTATCCGTGGGTTCACCGTTGATCAAAAATCGGCTGCCCTTGGGATTCTGATTGGCAACCTTGGCACCTGCCGAGTCGCGCTCCTCGCCGCTGACAAAAAGCAACCCGACTTTGTAGCCCGCCGCACGCAACTCTTCAGCAGCGGCAACCTGTGCAGCGATGATTCCCTTCGCATCCGAAACGCCACGCCCGTACATATTTTCCGCATCCTCGCTGAAGGAAATGTACGGTGGCACTGTGTCCATGTGGGTCGAGAAGACCAGCTCCGGTGTTTGCCCCGCGACGCCCGCGTAGATATTCCAGCGCGGGCTCGTACTGCCACTCTCGTCAGGCTGCGGAACGGCGGTCTTTTCAACGGCCCATCCACGCATGGAGAGGAACTCGGCGAGGAAGTCGCCAACCGCGCCCTCGTTGTATGTGGTGGACTCAATCTCGACGAGCGCGCGTGTGAATTCGATTGCATTCAAGGGATTCATCGTACTGCCAGAATAGCGCATCCATTTTCACCTGAACGCACTTTCTTGACACGCCCCAGATCGCGTCGATACTGTGAGCTCAAAGTGAATTGAGCAATCAAAGCCCACCAAATATGAGCATCCTCGCAAAAACCCGTGCCACAGTGACCGATGCGCAGATTCTGATTCCGCTTGTGGTTCTCGCCGTGGGGCTGGCGCTGCTGATTGCGCTCAATTAATTAACGAAAATGAAAGACGAAGCTAATTCACAATGAGCGCTGAACCAGTAACAAAATCCAAACTCCTTCAGCGACACGGCATTGGAGTGCTTTGCGGGCTTGCTGCTGGTGTTTGGCTGGGCGCGGCTGAGGCGCCAACTAAGCTCGTGAACACGGGACTCTCACCTTTTGCAATTTCACTCTGCATGGTGGCAGGCGTCTTCACAGCGCGTTGGAGCTTCCCCACTCTGCTCAAGGGAACGCGCGCGGTCTTCGCCGATTTGAACGCGAACCGCCATTTGCTGGTCCCCGCCGTGCTCGCTGGAATGTTGTGGGCTGTCGCGAATACTCTCACCGTCTTTGCAATTCGCGACGTGGGACTCTCCATCGCATTTCCGCTCTGGAATACAAACGCTCTCATCGGAATACTCTGGGGGCGTTTGCTCTTTGGCGAACTAAAAGGCGCAAGCCGCGCCAACATCGTACGCGTAATTCTCGGCGCAGTGGCAATTGTTCTCGCTGCGGTGCTGCTCGGCTTCAGCACGTTGCACGCAGAGGGCGGACAGATTGGCATACGGGGCGGGCATGCGCTAGCGGGAATTCTCGCCGCGCTCGGCGCCAGCTTGCTTTGGGGCACTATGTACATTCCCTATCGCAAGGCCTACATCAGCGGCATGACGCCGCTTTCGTTTGTCACTGTTTTCACCGTCGGAGAGTTGGCTACAGTTTTTGCACTCGTGCTTGCATTTGACGGCGGTCTGCATGCGCCGGTCTTCCACTCGGCTGCGATTCACGGAATGCTTTTCTGGCTTTTTCTCGGCGGGTTTGTCTGGGTTGTAGGCGATCTTTTTCAGCAGTACGCAACAAAATTTCTCGGCATTGGTCGCGGTATTCCGCTCTCCAACACAAACCAGATTTGGGGTCTTGCGTGGGGCGTGTTAGTTTTCTCTGAACTCGCGCATGCTGACCCGATGCACCGTTTTTTTGCGATTGCGGGATCAATCGTCATGATTATCGGCGCGATTCTTGTCAGCACTGCCGTTGAATCCGCCGGCGAAAGCGCATCAACTGAGGTCGCGATTCTGCGTGAATGCAAGCGCTACTCGCTCGATGCGAAAAAAGTTTTAGCGGCGAATCTGGCAGGTGAAGAAGCGAGCGAAGGCACTTCACTCAAACGCAGCTGGTGGGATTATTTGATTCTCGCTGCGGCTCTCGGAGTCTTTGTTTTACTCGGCATTCATGCTCAGAGACCCGCGTTGGGACTCGATCTTTTCTGGGTTGCTGCGCTCTCCGTCATCTTGCTTGCTTCGGCATTCATCGGTGGGCGCGCGTTGTGGCGCTTCAATAGATTTTCGTGAGCACAGCTGCACAGATTTATAGTGACAATATGACGAACTCGCCTGAAGTGGATCTGGTTGCAGTCGGGTTGAATGCGACTGACACGCTGATCCAAATCGACCACTTCCCTGATCCCGGTTCAAAGGTCGAGTATTCGTCCGCGCAGATTCTCCCCGGCGGTCAGGCGGCAACGACAGCCATTGCCTGTGCCGAGTGGGGATTGAAGACGCGCTATGTTGGCAAACTCGGTAATGATGCGGCGGCGGCGTTGCATAAGCAGTGCTTTGCAGATTCAAAAGTAGACGCAAAACTGATTTACGTCGATGGCGCAGCCAGCCCGCAATCGCTGATACTCGTCGACGCCGAGGGCGAGCGCACCGTCCTCTGCCAGCGCGACGAGCGGCTGACCCTAAGCCCTCATGAACTCGAGCGCGAATGGATTACCTCAGCCCGCGTGCTGCACACCGATGGTCGCGACACCGAAGCTGCAACACTCGCCGCCGAGTGGGCGCATGAAGCCGGCATTCCCGTTGTCGCTGATCTTGACGAAATCTATCCGGATGTTGACAAACTACTCGTGCAAATTGATTACCTGATTGTTAGCCGCGACTTCCCTACACGTTACACAGGCCTGACAAACCTGCCTTCCGCGCTCAAGGAGATTCAACTGCGCTTTGGCTCAAAGTTGGCTGCGGCAACGCTCGGCGCAGAAGGTGTTCTCGCTTGGGATGGTCGCGAACTGATGCACGTGCCGGCTTTCAAGGTGCCTGCGCGCGACACGACCGGAGCCGGAGATGTTTTTCATGCTGGCTTCATCTACGGATTGCTGAAGGCCTGGCCACTTCACAGACAGCTTGAATATGCGTGTGCAGCGGCAGCACTCAATTGCATGGCAATCGGCGCGCGCGGAATTCAATCAATTGAGCAGATTGAAGAACTAATGGCTGCTGGCACACGACATGCTGCAGCCCGCTATAGTTGAGCGCACCACCAGTCGACGCTGCACCTACCCGAGAAAAATCGTCCCATTTAGATGGATGCAGTTGCACAAAGTGCGAGAGAATTGAATCTTTGTCTTACTCTTCGAAACCCAAAAATGTCGTACAACAGCATCCAAATCCCTGCATCCATAAGGCTTTTCTTCATTTCGCGGATCGTTCTCCCACACCTGGACAAAAATATTCCCAGAGTTCGCAAAGAAAACACTCCACTAAATCAATGCGATTAAGCTATATTGGCACGAACTCCGGAATTCACTTTTTTTGTAATTGAAGTAAAACCCCCTGGCTGAATTGCAGAACTGGAAGCTTGTCAATCCAATTCTGCAAATCCAATTCTGTAAATCAAGGAGAAGACCGTGAAGACTACCCAACTCACCCCTCAACCGATGAAGATTCCTGCCGGCTCCCGTGGCGGCGCGGGCAAGGTGATCGTCATCATCCTGGGCGTCATCTTTGTATTAGTAGTGGCGGTTGTCATCGGCATCTGGGCTGTGTGGCATCACTACACCAAGGACATCCACGTCTCACAAGACAGCAGCGGTCAGGCATCCATCAACATACCTGGTGTCAATATCTCCGCCAACCAGAATAAGTCCTACACTGCCGATGAACTCGGAATTGATATATACCCCGGCGCCACCCCGGCCAAGGGTAACTTCTCAATGAACACTGGCAAGGGATCTATGGTTACGGCGACCTTTGTGACCAATGATTCTGCCGAGGCCGTATCAACCTTTTATAAGGGCAAAGCCGGCCCAGGCGAGAAGACCACTATGGACACCGATGATGGCTCATTGATTACGTACAGCAATCCGAACAAGGAGTCAGTGACGGTTACCGTCAAGGGGCATGATTCCTCACATGACAACAAAACCTCGATCATCATTATTCACACCAAGGAATCCAATCCGTAGAACCGATGTAATCAGAAATGGTGCCCCCGTGGTGCGCAATGAGCGCTCGGGGGCATTTTTTCTGCGCGTCTGCCGAGTAGAATAGATTTTGGCTATGCCAACGCTCGTTCCAAACGCGAAAGAATCACCAAGCCAAAAGCTGCGGTTGAGAAGCCTCACTTTAGAGGGTCCAGCTGGCCGGCTTGAGGCATTGCTCAATGCCGGATCACCCACTGCTCCCTGCTCGGCATTGGTCTGCCATCCTCATCCGCTCGGCGGCGGCTCCATGCACAACAAAGTTGTTTACCACGCCATGAAAGCGCTCAACGATGCGGCCTTCGGCTTTGAGTTTCCCGTCTTGCGCTTCAACTTCCGAGGCATGGGATTAAGCGCCGGTGAGCATCATGGCAGCGAAGAAGCCGGCGATCTACTGGCCGCGCTAGCGTGGTTGCGCAATGAATTCCATCTTCCCATTCTGCTCGCCGGATTCAGCTTTGGCGCGGCGATGGCGATTGAAGCACTCAAAAATCATTCCGCAACATCGGACGTCTTCGCACTCGCAGCGCTTGGTTTGCCCATTGCCTCTGAGAGCCTCGGCCTGGTGCGCAGATACGGTTACACTACGCTTCACACGTTGACACTGCCCAAACTCTTTCTCAGTGGAGAGCGCGACGAGTTTGCGCCGGCAGATCAATTACGCCAGCTCATCAACTCGGCAACTGAACCCAAACATCTTGCTCTCATTCCCAACGCTGACCACTTTTTCAATGGACATTTAGCGGAGATGCAATCCGCACTGATTGATTGGCTGAAACATCTTGCTTCACTTCCCCGTAATCTCCAGACAACCAACAAGTCACAAGAGAAGGAAGCAATCCAGTGATACTGAACGCAAAACCATCCATGATTGATTCACTACAACTTGAAGAGATGCACAAAGAAGCTCAATCGCTCTTTACCGGCGCGCTTGATGCCTGCAATATCCCAACGGCATTTGACCGCCGTTTGCATTTTTCTGGACACACGCTTCATCGGCTATTGGCGACTGACGGAACTCCGACGACTATAGACCTTGCAAGCTTCAAACGCATCTTCGTGATAGCCATCGGCAAAGCCGCAGCGCCCATGCTCGACACCTTGCTGAACCGCATGAAACGCCGCAAGGGGTTGCGGGGAATCTGTTGTACCAACCAGCTGCCCAAGGCTCGCAACTGGCGCTTTCGCTATTTCAACGCCGGCCATCCGCTGCCCAATGAGGACTCCTTCCACGCCGCCCGCGCTTCACTTGCACTCCTCAAAAAAGCGCGCAAAGATACTCTTGTTTTCTTTCTCATCTCCGGCGGTGGTTCGGCGATGTTCGACCTACCACTCGATCCCACTATCACACTCGAAGATACCATCGCATTTCACGAAGCACTGCTCGCAAGCGGCGCGCCAATTGTCGAGATCAACACGCTGAGAAAAAAATTTTCCGCGGTCAAAGGCAGCCGGCTTGCGAACGCCGCCGATGAGGCCACTAAGATCTCGCTGCTGCTTCCCGATGTACCCATGAGCTCGCTCGATGCGCTCGCCTCCGGGCCAACGACTCCGGATTACTCCACCATGGAAGAAGCTCGCGCAATTATCGAGCGATACTCGCTGGCAGATAAATTTCCTCGTTCAGTGCGCGCATTCTTTGAGCGAGCAGATCTTCCCGAGACGCCGGGCAGCAAGGTATGGCAACGACTGGCGCGGCTTTCGTGGTCTGAGGTGCGCGTCAACAAGCGCCCTGAATCGCAGATCATGACTCCTCCTCTTCCACATCATGAGCCGCTGCCTGAAAAATCACGCGAGGCAATCGCCACGGCGAAACTCACCAGTGAATCACCTTCGCTGCGCAATTCAATCTACGAGGTTCTGCTCTCAAGCCACGATCTTCTGGAGAGCGCGCGCACATTAGCCGAAAAGAATGGCTATTACACAGTCATCGACAACAATTGCGACGACTGGGATTACGAAGCGGCTGCCAGTTATCTGCTAGTGCGCTTTCACACCTTGCGGCAGGAACATCCTCGACTTTGCCTGCTCTCGGGCGGCGAGGTAACTGTCACGCTCAGCCCAACACACGGTTCGGGTGGACGCAATCAGCAATTTGTTCTGGCTTGCGTGCAGGAGTTTTCCCTTCACCCCGGCGAAGCGATCACCGTCTTCAGCGCCGGCTCCGATGGCGTGGACGGAAACACTGAAGCTGCCGGCGCAATCGCCGACCCAACTACCAAAGCCCGCGCCGAAGCTTTCGGATTCGAGCCTGCTAAATCACTCGCGGACTTTGACGCATGCCCGCTCTTCACCGCGCTTGGAGACTCCGTCATTGTCGGCCCAACTGGCCACAATCTGCGCGATTTGAGAATTTTTTTGGCGCGCGACAACTCGGTGAAGTAGAAACATTTCAATAAAAAATCGGCGGCAGAGATTTTATTCTCTGCCGCCAAATACAAATGACTGCTTGTTTACACTCACATCTATAAATATGAGTTTTTAATTCAGTTGAATCGCAGCCAGCTCAGCTGCAATCTCGGCCGTATCCTGTTCCGCATCAGAGTCGGTCATTGGCCCATCGTCGCCGGAGGGAGCATCGAAAATGAATCCGGGATTCGGTCCGGGCCCAGACTTCTGTGCGCCATCGGCGCCACTCTGCGGAGCTGAACCGTTGCCCGCCGGAGGTGGAGGGGGTGTCTGGCCTGGATGCTGTCCCTGCCAATAGCGGCCACCAGGTCCACGATGGTCTCCATACTGCCTATTCTCATGGCGTGCCGCGCGCATCTCTTCCAACTGCTTCCACTGCTCCGGAGTCAGTTTGCTGCGAATCGCCAACAGGAAACGGGCGTTGGCCCTCTCAAGTTCCTTGCGCGCATCGGCAATGCGGTCAACCTGCGCCAGGATCTTTTCCTCATCCGGCTTATCGGCCTTCATCAATGGCTCAAGCGTCAGTTCGGCCTTGTCAACATTGGCACGCAGGTCAACAAGCTTTAAACGGTGTTGATCCATGATGCCGTCCATATCTTTGCGCTGCTCCTCGGTGAGGTTGAGCTTGGAAATCATCCTCGGCTCATTCCACCAGTGGCCATGGTCGCCGCGGGGACCAAGTGCACGCTCCATCGGCGGACGATGCTGACCAAACAAAGGCCCGTCCTGCGCCCTCAGCATGGTTGTTGCCGCACTCATCAGTGCCGCCCACATCACAACCAGCACCACCCCAAGAGTCCATTTCTTCCAATTCAATCCATTCATTTTTTTCATTTTGTATTTCTCCCTTTTCATGTTTAATGACCCGTTCGAGCCAGGTTTAATTTTGTTAAAGAATTAAATTTCTCCGATTTATGATTCCGGAAAAACTCAGAGTTTCTGTTTCCATGCTTCAAGCAAAGTTCGAAAAAAATTGTTTGCTGCTCCCGGGCTAGTCCCCAGCGCCTGCCTTTTTTACTTCGCCATCAGTGAAGCAAGCGGTTCCATCGCTGACGGACTGTCCTGGGCAATATCGCTGTCCACGTCTGCCAGCAGTTCATCATCCTGCACACCCTGTTGCGCGGCCAGTTGAATTTCTGCGGCTTTCTTCTCTTGCGCAACTTTCTGCTCAGCCAATTTCTGCTCATCGGCCTTTTGTTGAGCAACCCTCTGCGCATCCTGCACATTGCGTTCATGCTGCACCACCCCGCCGGTAATAACCGACGCCAGAAGCACCGCGGTCATTGCGAATGTTGCAAGCCGAAAGCTCAATGGACGCCGCGCGCTCACAACAACACGCCGTTCGCGGCTCATGACATCTGAACTCCACGCCTGAACACTCTCCCGGTACGCTGCGAAAACTCCTGCCAGTTCCTGCTCTTCGCGCTCGAAGCTTGTTGCTCCCGTTTTACTGTTTGCCTGCTTCATCTCATCTTGATGCTTCATTGGCTCTTCCTCATCTCGGCTCTAACTTTGACCATGGCGCGCGAAAGATGCGCCTTCACCGTTCCCTCATTCAATCCCGTGGTTTCAGCAATCTCCAGCAGATCCATCTCCTCCACGTGACGAAGCAGAAATACTGTTTTTTGCCTTTCACTCAACGTCTCAACCACACGCCACACCTGCTTCACCTGCTCGCGTGCCATCACCTGCGCTTCTGGTGAAGAAGCTTGACTCGGCAACCACTCGCTCGCCTCGTCCACGCTGACGCTCTGCATCTGGGTCTGCCGCCAGAACTGCAAACGGCGGTTGCGCCAGTAATCCTTTTGCAGGTTGATTGCAATCCGCAACAACCACGTCAGCACACTCGATTCGCCTCGAAAGCTCGCCCAATTCCGGTGCGCCTTCAGCAGGCAATCCTGCGTCAGCGTCTCGGCCACATCCGGATCACGCATCGAGGCCAGCAGAAACCGGAAGACCTGCGGGCGGTGGGTTTGTGCCACCGTTGCAAAATCTGTTTCCGTACGCTCCAGATCCCTCTGGTTACTCGTAATTAATTCTTCCAAGACGTTCGCAGTTGCCATCACACAGATAGACGGCCCTTTTCTCTGGCGGGTTTACACCAGTGAATTCTTAACTACTGCATTCATTTTTCTCACTCACATGCGTGCTTTATTGCGTCAACTAATGAAGAATTTCACTTTTTGCCCAGCTTGTGCGAGTGGAGAAATTCAACAATTTTCTTTGCTCCTGCCCTAAACAAGTATCAAAACCTCTGAGAAATATTCTCAGACTGGAACTCGTTCCCTGCTTTTCAGTAGAAATCTCTGCGTTTAAGTTCTTTAAAAACAAAGCCAATCAGAGTGATCCAGAAAGTATATGCTTTTTAGAACTATCATTCCTTTTAGTGAATCCTGTATTCTGTTTTCAGCAGATTCCCGAGATTATTTCTTTCAGTTGGATAACAAAAGTACCGTGAAATCGTCTGTATCTTGCCTGTAATCTAAGGATTGAAGGGTTTGTTCAGGTTTTTTCCCCATCCGGCCATTCGTGGCACTCAACGTGCATCGACATAACAGTGAAACTCACAGGTAGAGGTTCTCCCCCATGGAGACCAGTTTAGTCAATCGCTTACAGGCAACACTCTTAGCCGCCACTACGGTTGCGCTATTCCTGTTGGCTATTGGCAACTTCGTCCAGGAGAGTCAGTTCCAGCAGCCATCTGATGGTGTCTGGTGGGTTGAAGCACCTGGCGGAATGATCGCCCAACGTGTCGACCCCGACAGTCCAGGCAAGCGGGCTGGTATCCAGGTTCATGACCTGCTGACGGCCATTGATGAAACTCCAATTCACAAGCTCTCTGACCTTGAACGCTCCCTGTATCAAGTTGGCATCTACGGCAAAGCCGCGTACTCGATTACACGCGACAATATTCCGATCGATAATCCCGTCGAAGTCATTCCAGAGCCACCTGACCGAAGCATGCTGAATGTCTACCGCTTCATTGGCCTGGTCTACCTTGCCATTGGAATTTACATTCTGCTGCGCCGCTGGACGGCCCCGCGTGCCACACATTTCTATCTCTTCTGCCTCGTCTCTTTCGCGCTCAATGCGCTCAAATACACTGGAAAATTTGACCTGCTCGATTCAACCACCAACTGGGTGAACATTGTTGCAGGGGCACTGCAGCCTGCACTCTTCCTGCACTTTGCGTTGAGCTTCCCTGAGGAGCGCCTCACACGACTGCGGCGTCGCTGGCTTCTGCCCATTGTCTACGCGCCGGTTGTGATTCTCATTGGCCTCTGGCTCATTGCCATCTTTGAGTGGCAAGCCTCAGGGCTTCTAAGACACCGCATCGACCAGATAGGAATCGGGTACGATGCCATTTACTATTTGTTGGCTGCTGGACTTTTCCTCGGAAGTTATAGCAAGGCTGGCACACCTCTGCTGCGCCAGCAATTGAAGTGGCTCACACGCGGCACGCTGCTCGCTGTTCTGCCTTTCACATTCTTCTATGCGATTCCATTCCTCCTTGATCTTGAAGTTCCGGTCGCGCTCACGCGTCTTGCTGGCCTGTCGTTGGTGATCCTACCTTTGACCTTCAGTTGGGCCATCGTTCGCTATCGGCTCATGGACACGGATCTGATCTTCAAACGTGGCGTCGCTTACACACTCGCTACCGGTCTGACCGGGGGAGCGTATTTCGGTATCATCGCACTGGCCGGGGTTGTTGTGCATACGCGTCTGCCCGAGGCTGTTCGCGAGTGGGGTCTGGTCATTGCAATCCTGCTAACCGCGCAACTTTTTGATCCATTCAAGCGACGCATTCAGAGCTGGGTCGACCGCATCTTTGACCGCCATCGTTACGATTACCGCAAGGCTCTCATCGAGTTTGGCCGCGGCCTGAGTTCAGAGACTAATCTCGCCGCGCTGCTCAACTCCATCGTTGACCGGCTGCCCAGCGCATTGCTGGTCGAGCGCGTCGCAATCTTCATGGAACAGCAGGGTGTCGAACAATCCGCCCCTTGCCTCGAACTCGTCGCCTCTCATGGTCTGCCGCAGAGCCTCAATCCCCGTCAGCTCGATCTCGGATTCCTCAAATTTGACACCGACGAAAAACATACCCACATCTTCCTTGAGAATGCTCAACAAGCGATCTATCTCTCGCCCAGCGAGCAGCAGTCTGCCGCTGCGCTGGACCTCAACTACTACCTGCCCTGTCGTGTGCAGGATGAAAGCAACTCACGCACCACAGCCGTCATCGGACTCGGCCGCACCATCGGCGGCGACTTCCTCTCCAGCGAAGATGTTGAGCTCCTTGAATCGCTCGCCAGCTACATCGGCATCGCGCTCCAGAATGCCAGCCTCTACGCGCAACTTGGCCGCCAGATTCGCGAGTTCGAGCAACTCAAGGAGTTCAACGAGAATATCGTCGAATCCATCAATATCGGCATCATCGCCGTCGATCTCAACGACTGCATCGAGAGCTGGAATGCGCAGATGGAAGCGATGTACGCCATGAGCCGCGCTGAAGCAATCGGCCAGCGACTCTCCGACGTCTTCCCGCCTGATCTCACCGAGGCACTCGATAGCTTCAATGGCGACTCTGGCGTCCACCATCTTTACAAATTCCGCCTCATGACGCGCGCCGGTGAACAACGCACCACAAACATCGCCGTCGCACCTTTGCTCTCGCGTGACTTTGTCTCGGTCGGCCGCATCCTGCTTGTCGACGACATTACCGAGCGCGTCCTGCTTGAAGCGCAGCTTTCGCAAGCCGACAAACTCAGCTCCATCGGTTTGCTCGCCGCCGGCGTTGCGCATGAAATCAACACACCGCTAGCCGTCATCTCCTCAAATGCGCAGATGCTCTCCAAGCAAATGAGCGGCGACACCAAACTTGCGCCCCTCCTCGACAAAATTACCCAGCAGAGCTTCAGAGCCGCTGAGATCGCCAACGGTCTCCTGAACTTCTCGCGAACCTCAACAACCGAGTTACGCGACACATCTCTCAACCAGGTCATTCGCGACACTCTCTCGCTCGTCGAACATCAGTTGAAGACTGCGAATATTTCCGTTGTCATGGAGCTCGCCGACGATCTGCCGCTCATCTCCGGTAACCCCGGAAAGCTGCAGCAGGTCTTCCTCAATCTCCTGCTCAATGCCAAGGACGCGATGTCCGGCGGTGGTCACCTCCGCATCAAAACACTGGCCAATGGCCACGTTGAAGCCATCATCTCCGACACTGGCTCCGGCATTGCCCCCGAGCACTTGAAGCGCATTTACGATCCATTCTTCACCACCAAGACAGCGCCCAAGGCGGGCGATCGCCGTGGCACCGGTCTCGGCCTCTCCGTCTCTTACGGCATTATTCAGGAGCACGCAGGCAAGATTGAAGTTGTCAGCTCCATCGGCGCCGGAACCACTTTCCACCTTGAGTTTCCCATGTTAAGGAAGTCCGTACATGCCTGAGGAATTACTAACCCAGGGCCCGTCCCTGAACGAGAACACACAAAGCGGCGCAAGCATTCTCATCATTGATGATGAGTCTGGAATTCGCGAGTCACTTGAAACTTTGCTGACCTTCGAAGGTTACTCCCTGCGCATGGCCGTCGATGGCGATGAGGGTCTGCGCATCCTTGACCAGCATAGCTTCGACCTCGTCCTCCTCGACCTCGCCCTCCCCGGACAAAGCGGCATGGAGCTTCTGCCGCTGATTCACGAGCGCTACCCCGAGCTGCCGATCATCATGATTACCGCCTACGGAACCGTCCACAACGTAGTCGAAGCCATCCGTGCAGGCGCTGAAAATTTTGTACAAAAACCATGGGACAACGAAAAACTTCTCGCTGATATTCGCAGCGCCATCGCGCGCCATCGCGCAGAGGAAGAAAATCTGCAACTCAAGCGCGCCCTCAAGGAACGCTACAGCTTTGCCAACATCGTCGGCAAAAGCGAGCCCATGCTGCGCATCTTCGATCTTGTCGCCCAGGTTGCTCCCAGCCGTTCCACCATTTTGATTCAAGGAGAGAGCGGAACCGGCAAAGAACTCATCGCCAAGGCGCTGCACGCCAACTCGCCGCGTCGCGACAAGCCATTCGTGCCGGTCAACACTGGCGCCATGCCGTCAGAGCTTTTGGAATCCACACTCTTCGGTCACGTTAAAGGCTCCTTCACTTCGGCCATCGCATCCAAAAAAGGCCTCTTTGAGATTGCCAACAACGGCACGCTCTTCCTTGACGAAATTGCCACCATGGGATTCGACACACAAGCCAAAATTCTGCGTGTCCTGCAGGATCGACGCTTCATGCACCTCGGCGGCGTGCAGGAAATTCAAGTTGACGTGCGCATCATCGCAGCTACCAACATCGATCTGCGCCAGGCCGTGCGTGATGGAAAATTCCGCGAGGACCTCTACTATCGCCTCAACGTAATCACCATTGATTTGCCTCCGCTACGCGCTCGCCGCGAAGATATTCCAGCGCTCGTTCAACACTTCCTTGAGCGATACGCCAAAGAGAACGACCTTCCCCCGCGCAAACTCTCAGCCGACGCCATGCGCGCGCTGATCGATTACGATTGGCCGGGCAACGTGCGCGAGCTTGAGAACTGCATCGAGCGCGGCGTTGTGCTCTCCTCGGGGCCCATCATCGGCTCTGACCTGCTCCCCGGCCACATCACGGGCCGCAGTTTCCAGGATGCGCTGCTGGTTCACAATCCCAACGCCAGCCTCTTCGATATTCTTGAAGACATTGAGCGCCGCATCATCATCGAGAAGCTCGAACGCTGCAACTGGAACCAGACCGATGCCGCCGAGCAGTTCCGCATCCCGCTCTCAACGCTGAACCAGAAAATCAAACGCCTCAACATCGAGATTCGCAAGCGTGGACGTGAGTAATTGCTGAACAGAGTCCACCCAGCCTACATCAACCAGCAGATCCTTTACGATTCGAAAATACCCGCGCGGGAAAAGGCGGATCTGCTTTGTAGTAGATTCCATGCGGTATGATTTCAAAGTTCTCCTGGTGTTTCAAACCATCCCTGGCGCTTTGGCTTGCGAAGACAATCAGACTCTTCACCGTCTTTGCAATCAACAGAAAATCGGAACCCAAATTCGCCTTCTGCAAATAATCCTCTGAGAGTTTCAGCTTGTGCGGCGTCAGTACTGTCCTGAAGTAGTGCATCGGTTGCTCTACCTTCGACAGAATCTCCACCTCGTTCGCGTAAAGCAAAGTCGCCGGATCGGTCAGCCCGGGTCGCACCACAAGCAACCGCTCATAAGAACTGCGAAACTCCTCTGCCAACTCCAAAATCACAGGCCGCGGACCCACAAAACTCATCTCCCCAAGCAAAACATTCCACAACTGCGGCAACTCGTCGATTTTCAGATTGCGCATCCATTTACCCACGCGTGTTATACGCGGGTCTTCGCCCAGCGTGATTGCACTTCCCGCCAGTTCCATTTTCATAGTGCGCAGTTTGAAAAGGCGAAAAGGCCTGAAGCCTCGCCCCATCCTCAGCTGACTGAAGAAGACCGGCCCCGGAGAATCAATTTTGATGAGAACTGTTGCAATAACCAGAATTGGCAAAACAGCGAACAAAAGAAATAAAGACATAAGAGCATCCAACATGCGCTTACACACGTGCACCCTCCGCAAGAACTTGCAGAAGTGGACCCCACCACTTTATGTGGAGAGAATCACACGGCAGGATGCGCTCACATCGCTGGCAGTTTCATCCATATCACTACCCTGATCCGATGTCTCACATGCTCCATGCCACAACGCCAAGCGGTCTATATTGAATACCGCCGTTAAGAGGAAATAATTTCGTAATCTAGGAAACGCCTTTTAATTACTAAAGTCAAGGTTATCGGCAAATTATTTACGGGCTTGCCACGGGCCTTCCTGATCCTCTGGGTTTCCCCACCAATTTCACGCTTCGCTCACTTACGCATTTGGCAATTGGGCTCACCTCGGCGACAATCAAAATGGAGGCCATCGTTGCGACTAACTCGTTCCCTCTTCTGCGCCTTGGCAATCACTACACTTGCCCTGCTCTCCTTTTCCACTGCCAAGCCCCTCCACGCACAGGGGAATTATGAGATTCAGGTCTATGCTTCGGAGACTGAAGCTCCAAAGAGCCTCATGGTCGAACTGCACAGCAACTTCACCCTCGACGGCCAACGCAAAACCCTCCTCGGCGTCGCACCCACCTACCACGCTGAGCACGAAACCATAGAGCTAACCCAGGGCATCAACGACTGGTCCGAGGTTGGCTTCTACGTCTTCACCAGTGAGCAAAGTGGCATCGGCCCGCAATGGGTCGGCGACCATATCCGCCCCCGCGTCCGCGCCCCTGAGAACTGGCACTGGCCAGTCGGAGCCAGTCTCTCGCTTGAAGTTGGCTATCAGCGTGCGCTCTTTTCTCTAGACACATGGACCATGGAAATTCGCCCCGTCATCGACAAGCAAGCCGGCCGATGGTATTGGGCCATCAATCCCGCCCTGGACCGCACTTTCCACGGCCCTGACGTCAAACTCGGCCTCGACTTCGCGCCCGCCGCCAAAATCAGCTACGCCTTCACACCAAAAATCTCGGGCGGCCTGGAGTACTACGCCGACTACGGCAGCCTCACCAATATTGCCAGCTTTCACAATCAGCAGCAACAATTCTTCCCCGCCATCGACCTCAACCTCTCACCCAAATGGGAAGTCAACTTCGGCGTCGGCATCGGCCCCACTGCCGCGACCGATCACTGGATCATCAAAGGCATCCTTGGCCGCCACTTCGACTGGGGACACACAAAGAAAAAATAGTCCGCCCTCATTTCAGCGCACAAATGAATCGGCCCCGAGGAGTTCATCCCCAGGGCCGATTCATTTTGCTGCTGAAAAACTTACTTGATCTTCGCAAAGATTGTTGCGAAGGTGAACAGCGTGAGTGACTCGATGAAGGCCAGGCCGAGCACGAGGAAGATCATGATGCCGCCACGGGCTCCCGGGTTGCGTGCCAACGACTCAGTCGCCGAAGCAGTTGCTTTGCCCTGTCCAAGGCCGCAGAGGCCTGCCGAGAGCGCAATGCCAAGGCCGATGCCGATAGGTGCGAGGTCGATGGTTGTTGATCCGCCTTCAGCCGCAAAGGCCGGGACAGCAAAGCAAAGCATGGCAAGCGCCATCAAATACGGTTGCAGTTTACGCATTCTTTTTCTCCAGCTTCCCTGAATCTGCCGCCAGTGGGTGGTTGAGGCTCACCGTGCTGGCCCCCTCACACTTGCAGCTACTCCGTTTGACCCGAGGCAGAAGCTTTCCCCGGCGGAATCTTTTGCTCGTTCTTCGGATCGTCCATTTGAGATCTTCCGAAGAACTTGCCTTGAAAAATAAACTCCTCAGTCCCTGATCTCTGACATCAGGCTCCTGATCCCTGTTTCTAGTGCTCGTGCTGAACGGCCATGCTCAGATAAATAATCGTGAGCAGCATGAAGATGAAGGCCTGAATCACGGAGACGCCTACGTGCAATGCGAGGAAGACCACCGGCACAGCAATCGGGAAGATCGAGAAGAAGACCATTGTCACCAGATCGCCGGCGAACATATTCGCCCAAAGACGAACCGTGAGCGAAAGCAAGCGCGCCAGGTGCGAGATGATCTCAATCGGAAAAAGCAACCAGGAAATCCACCACACCGGGCCCATGAAGTGCTTGATGTAACCAACGAATCCCTGTTCGCGAAAACCATAAAAGTTGTAGTAGATGAAGGTTGAAATCGCCAACCCCAGCGGCACTGCAACAACCTTCGTCGGAGCCTCAATCCCGGGAATCAATCCCAGAAGATTGCAGGTCAGCACGAATAGAAAAATGCAAGTCACGAAAGCCTGAAAGCGCTCGTAACCGTGGCCAATGATCTGTTCCGTCTGGCCGCCAATGCCCTCGTGAATCATCTCCACAACTTGCTGCATTGTGCCCGGCTTTTCAACCGAGAGACTCATGCGCACAATCGCAAAGAAGAGAATCATCGCCAGCACAACGGCAATTTCAACTGCGTAAGTATCTGTGATGGGTGCTTGCGGATTTGCAGGATGGAAGCCCACGAGCGCAAAAAGCGCGTCAACGGGGCCGCTAAAAATCTGGTTCAGAAAACGTGTAATTGCGAGCGATTCCGGCATCGAACCTTGGCTCTTTTCTAGGGAAAAAATCAGTTTCCTGCTCAGCCCCGCAGCAGACGCAAAGCCTGCCAGGAGAGTGTAATCACTGCCAGCGCCAAACCCACCAGCAGCGCCATTGCTGAGCCATCTATCCACTTCAGGCTAACATAAATAGCTGCCGCAAAAAAGATCAGTCTCATCAGGAAAAACACCACCACCAGCGCCGCTCCACCGGGAGTCTTTTTCTGGTCCATTTTGGCATTGAAAAGACGCATCAGCCGCTGCCATTCAAAGATGCTGGCCGCTGAAATCACTCCGCCCACCGCAAAAACCGCCGCCGTCCGCCATCCTGCCCCAATCCAAAGCGCCAACGCCCCCACTGCGGCCAACACCAGAGTCCACTTAAGCGCGCGACCCAGCACCGCTGCCGCTGCCTCATCCGTTAACAGCGCCAGTGGATGATCCGGTGGAATCGTTTGATTCTCATTGGAATTTGCTGCAGAATTCTTTACTTCTTCCGTCATATACTCTCTATTTTATCTCTTACTTCTCTTCCGTCTCATCGTCTTTCGCAACTTCACCGCGTGCATCGCTCTCTTTGAACGATTGCATCGCCAGGCGAATCACGTAAACCATCCCCAATACTCCGCCTGCCAGCATTCCCGTCACGCCAATCCAATGCTGATTCAGCTTCCCGTCAAGCCAATGCCCCGCAAACCATCCTGCCACTGTTGTCGCCGGCAACAGCACCGCAATCTGAAAAAGCTTCTCCGCCTCAATCATCGTCGTCACGCCCTCGGAGCGCTTCGTTTCGTCCTTCGGCTTCGCGTTGAATCGTGTAAATGCCATTCCTCTGCTTTATACACTGCCCTCCTCAACACTCACTAACCAAAAGTGCTCACACTCGCGCGTGACTCCCTTTTAATGGCTGAAAAATTACCTCTGCAGCCTCAAAACGCTATACTGACAATGCACCGCGGCCTCTGCCGCAACAGGAAATCAACGTGTTCGATTCAGAGTTTGAGAAGAACCTCTTCGCGCTGCGGAAAGAGAAGCTGGTTGAGATTGCCAAGCTCGGCCAATCCACCTATCCCAATCAATTCCGCTCGACGCACACCGTCCCGGAGATTCGCACCGGCTGGCTGGCCTCCGATGCCGAAGCCCTCGAAGCCTCACGTACCAACGTCACCGTCGCCGGGCGCATCATGGCCATTCGCGCGCAGGGCAAGGCCGGCTTTGCCACGCTCCAGCAAGGCGGCGAGCGCCTTCAAATCTATGTGCGGCAGGACGCCGTCGGCGAGCAGGCTTTCGCGCTCTACAAACTCCTCGACCTCGGCGACCACATCGGCGTCTCCGGCTATCTCTTCCGCACCCGCACCGGCGAACTCACCATCCACGTTGATTCCCTCACCTTCCTGGCCAAGGCCATGCTCGCACTGCCAGAAAAATTCCACGGCCTCGCCGACATGGAACTGCGCTATCGCCAGCGCTACGTTGACCTCTTTGCCAATCTTGAAAGCCGCGAAGTCTTCGTCAAGCGCGCCAAAGTTCTGCAAGCTCTGCGCCGCTTTTTCGATGCCCGTGATTACCTCGAGGTCGAAACGCCGATGATGCAGCCACTCGCCGGAGGTGCCGCAGCACGCCCCTTCCGCACTCATCACAACGCTCTCGACATGCAGCTCTTCCTGCGCATCGCGCCCGAGCTGTATCTCAAGCGGCTTGTCGTCGGCGGACTCGACCGCGTTTACGAGATCAATCGCAACTTCCGCAACGAGGGCGTCAGCACCCAGCACAATCCCGAGTTCACCATGCTCGAGTTCTACCAGGCCTACGCAAATTACTTTGACCTGATGAAACTCACCGAGGAGCTCATCGCCTACGTTGCAAAGGAAGTCAACGGCACCACCATCACCGAATTCAACGGCCACACTATCGATCTGGCCAAGTGGCAGCGTCTCACCATGCGCGATGCCATTCTTCAGTACTGGCCGGAAGAGGCTGGCACGAAACCCACGCTCGCCGAACTCTACGACAACGCCCAGCTCCAGCCGCGCATTCACGCCGCGGTTGAAGCGATCGAGAGCGCCTACGGCGCAATCAAGGATTCTGATTCCGAGCGCCAGTCAGAGCTCAAGACACTTCTCTCCGCCGTCAATGAGGTCTATTACCAATCCTTAAAGGGTGAATCGCTGGGCAAAACCATCTACCACCTCTTTGAAGCTATCGGCGAGCCGAAACTCTTTCAACCCACCATCATCTACGATTACCCCGTTGAAGTTTCGCCGCTTTCAAAAGCCAAGCCTGACGATCCTGCCCACGTCGAACGTTTTGAATTCTTCATCGGCGGCTTCGAAGTGGGCAACGCCTTCAGTGAGCTGAACGATCCAGAAGAGCAAAAAAAGCGTTTCGAAGATCAGCTCGCCCAGCGTGCCAGCGGCGACGACGAAGCCCACCAGATGGACGAGGATTACGTGCGCGCCCTCGCCTACGGTCTTCCGCCCACCGCCGGCGAAGGCATCGGTGTCGATCGCCTGACGATGCTGCTTACCGGGCGTCGCTCCATCCGCGATGTCATTCTCTTCCCGCTGATGCGTGAGAGGGACAAAGGGACTGAGGGACAAAGGGACTGAGGGCATCATAGCGAATTCAAGATCATCCATTCGCAGAGATTTTTCTCTCAAATCACCGCAATCGCGGCATCTTCGAAAATGTGACTGAGTCCCTTTGTCCCTCAGTCCCTTAGTCCCTTGTAAAATGAGTTTATGCAACAAATGAATATCTTGTTCATTGGCGACATTTTTGGCAGCTCCGGACGCAAAATTGTGCGTGAGCACTTCCACCATCTCTGCGAAGTCAACTCAGTCGAGCTCGTCATTGCCAATGCCGAGAACGCCGCGGGAGGCTTCGGCCTCACTCCGCAATTAGCCGACGAGTTTTTTGAACTCGGCATGGATGTCCTCACGACGGGCAACCACGTCTGGGACAAGCGCGAGCTCATCGACTACTTCAAGACCAGCGAATATGGTTCCCGTGTGCTGCGCCCCATCAACATGCAAGCCGGACTTCCCGGCACCGGCATCTTTGAGGGCACAACTGCCTCAGGCCAGGATTACGCCGTCATCGATCTCATGGGCCGCGTCTTCATGAACGGCACCAACGATCCATTCCAAGCCATCAACGACGCGCTCAAAACCGTCAAAGCAAAAATCGTCATCGTCGACTTCCACGCCGAAGCCACCAGCGAGAAAGTCGCCATGGGCTGGCACCTCGATGGCCGTGTCACCGCCGTCCTCGGAACCCACACCCACGTCCCCACCGCCGATGAGCGCGTTCTCCCCGGCGGCACCGCCTATCAAACAGACGTCGGCATGAGCGGCCCGTACGACAGCGTCATCGGCGTAGAACGCGAACTCGTGCTCAACCGTTTTCTCACCGGAATGCCCGGCAAATTTGAAGCCGCCAAGGGCAACCCCAAAATCTGCGCCGCACTCATCAAATGCGACCCCGCAACGGGCCGCGCCCATTCAATACAGCGCATCATGCTGGGTGAATAATTTTTAGACCGCAAATCGCTCTCAGCTACGCACCAAAATAACTCTGCATCTGTACAGTGTCACGCAGTTCAATTTGCCTTCCTGCACGCGTACCTGCTGCCCTCCAGCGAGTGGCGCCGCATCACCGACGCCGATCAATCGCAAACTTTTTCTGCTGGCTGTGTTCTTTTAATTCTGCAATGTATAAACCCATATTTCAGCTCCCCGATTGGCGCGCGCTGGAACCGCTACATAAAAACGATCAAATCCCTTCTTGCCGCGACCAAAGTATCCTGCCGTACGCGCACCAACTTCAGTCTTGATTTTAGCCAGAAGCCTGTATTGGTCGGCGTTCTCCTGCTGATACACACAAATGAAACCTTCCCCGCCCGAGACATAAATGCGCCGGCGTGCAGCATCAAAATACACATCGTCAGAATCCTGAACCGTTGGCAACGCTGCCACAACTTTTCCGCTATTTGTGTCAACCACGGACATCTGCGCTGGCAATCGCGTGACAACAAAAAGCCTATGATTAGCCTCGTCGAGTGCCATTGGAAAGTTTCCTTCCGTTTGCATCGGCCAGCGTGTAATGTGCTGTGTTGCCCTGTCGATGACTGCAATCTGTTTCAGGTCCGGCAAATTGACATATAAATACGATGTGGAATGAGCCAACTGAAATGACTCAGGATGAGCTCCAAGTTTATATTCGCTCTCCATTCGTTGATTGGTGACCGCATCCACCATCGCGATGGCGCCGCTCTTCTCATCTCCATAGCCGACATAGACGCGCTTCTCCGCTGCATCGTAGCGGAGATTATCAACATCATCCCCAAAATCGATGGAAGCTAGCAATGAATAATTCGAGCCGTCATAAACATTCAATTTGCCTGCATCACTTCCCACAAAAAGCTTGTTCGCCTCCGGTGAGTAAACAACGCCTTGCGGGGCTTGTATCCCGCTAATGCTCTGCAAAGCTCTCTGTGCGCCGATATCTATGACCTCGACTGTATTGTTCCCGTAAGCCGAGACAATCAGACGGTTATGAATGGCATCCAGGCCAAAATGATCAATGCGCCCACTCACATTCGGCAATGGAATAATGCCAGTCAAAACCATGGGGGCTACACGCTCTGCCGCAGAACTCGCCTGCCCACCCAACCACGCAGAGTGCGCGGCCATCAGCACGCAAATCAGGATCAAACCACCGGCTCGCTTCATCTCCCCTCCTGTTTGCAATTCAATTAACCCTATAGATCAGGGAGAATCGCAACAAAGCGGCTCTCCCTGTTTGTATTTGCCCTCTGGCTAAGCACAACTACTCCATCTCGCTGATAACGGCTATTTCGTCGCGCTCTTGCTCAGATTTTTATCCGCCGGACTGCACGTCGCGCTCTTCCATCGATAATCCGTCTGATTCGTTGAAGGTATCGTCTTCCCATTCATAGTCAGATTGATTGCCGCCTTCGCTATCATGTGCTGCATGCCGTCAAAATCCATTTGAACCTTGCCTGCGATCTGTGCTGATGGCATCTTGCAGCTCATGTTGTAACTGATCCCGCCCGACGTAACAGTCAGCAGTGAGATCGTGCAGGAACTATTCTGCGTCAATGATTTCGTCCACAGCTCATCATTCAAGCAGTACAGTACAGTCATTGGTGGCATCGATGGGTCATTGATTGTCGCCGACCACTCCCCCGGCCGCAGCGGAAACTTCTGTTGCGCCGAGCAACTTGCAATCGCAACCATCGCAATCCCGGTAAAAATCAAATACCGCAGCCACTTTGAATAAATCATTTCCACCCTTTCATTTCTTTGATCAGTATTTTTGAATTTTACCCTTAAAACAAGAAGCGCGGCATCATTTCTGGCGCCGCGCTTTGAATAAAATAACCATTTAAATGAACCAGACAGGCCGAAGGCAGTTGGCCGCATCACAGGTGCTTAAACGCCAATCACTGCGCAGAGTTCCTTAACCGCTTCCGCGCTCTTCTTCAGTGCCGCATCCTCTTCCGGCGTCAGCTTGATCTCGATGATCTTCTCAATTCCGCTCGCGCCCAGCTTGCAAGGCACGCCGATGTAGTAACCGGAAATGCCAAACTCGCCCTCAAGATACGCCGCGCAAGGCAGAATCTTCTTCTTGTCCTTGAGAATCGCTTCCACCATCTCAACTGTCGCAGCCGATGGCGCATAGTACGCGCTGCCCGTTTTCAGATACTTCACAATCTCCGCGCCGCCATCGCGCGTGCGCTGAATCAGCTCTTCGAGCCGCGCCGGAGCAATCAACTCCGTAATCGGAATTCCCGCCACCGTCGAATACCTGGCCAACGGAACCATCGTGTCGCCATGGCCGCCAAGCACAAACGCAGTCACGTTCTCCACGCTCACCTTGAGTTCTTCCGCAATGAACGTTCTGAAGCGCGCCGAATCCAGAACCCCGGCCATTCCAATCACGCGCTCGCGATTGAAACCAGCCTGCCTGAACGCCGTCTGCGCCATCGCGTCCAGCGGATTCGAAACAATAATCAGAATCGCTTCCGGTGACTGCGCCACCACTTTAGAAACCACATCCGACATGATCTTGAAGTTTGTGTTCAGCAAATCGTCGCGGCTCATTCCCGGCTTGCGCGGAATCCCCGCCGTGATCACCACAATATCCGAGTTCGCCGTCGCCGCATAATCATTCGAGCCTGTCACCTGCACGTCGCGCTTCTCAATCGGCATCGCTTCCTGCAAATCGAGCGCCTTTCCCTGTGGCACACCTTCCACCACGTCGACCAGAACCACATCTGCAAGTTCCTTCGAAGCAATCCAGTGAGCAGCCGTTGCGCCCACATTGCCCGCGCCTACAATACTGACTTTCTTCCGCATAATTCTCCTTTTTCTTGTTCGCGCCGCAGATTTTTTCCGCCGCACAAATATCTGTTTACAAATTTGCGATAATCCGATTCGCAAACTCGCTCGTGCTCACCTTCGTCGCGCCTTCAATCTGGCGCTCAAAATCGTAAGTCACAAATTTCTGCTGCACCGTCTTTTCAAGCGCGTTCTCAATCGACTTCGCCGCTTCCTTCCATCCGATAAACTCAAGCAGCATCACGCCCGACAAAATCACCGAGCCCGGATTGATCACATCCTTATCCGCATACTTCGGCGCCGTTCCGTGTGTCGCCTCAAACACCGCGTATCCATCGCCGATATTCGCGCCCGGTGCAATTCCCAGTCCGCCCACCTGCGCCGCCGCCGCATCTGAAATGTAATCGCCATTCAGATTTGTCGTCGCCAGCACGCTGTAATCGGAAGGCCGAAGAATAATCTGCTGGAAGATCGAGTCCGCAATCCTGTCGTTGATCATCAGCTTCTTCTTCCATGCGCCGCCGCCGTGCGATTTCCCAATCGAATCGATCACGCCCTTGACCTCGGCATAAAGCTCCTTGCGGAAAGCATCATTGCCAAACTCAAGACCCGGCTCAATCAGAGCCGCATTCTCTTCAACCGTGATTCCCGGATTCGCTTCAATGTTGCCAAGTATCCAGCTCTCGCGCTCCGTCACCACCTGGTCGCGGAACTCCGCCGTCGCCACTTCATAGCCCCACTCGCGGAATGCGCCCTCGGTGAACTTCTGAATATTTCCCTTGTGCACAATCGTCACAACCTTGCGGCCATTCTCGAGTGCGTACTTGATTGCCTCTCTCACCAGCCGCTTCGAGCCGAAAATCGAAATTGGCTTGATGCCCACTCCCGAATCCTCGCGAATCTTCTTCTTCGTACCCTTGAGCAGATCGTTGTTCAGGAAATCAATCAGCTTCACAACCTCCGGCGTTCCCTGTCGGAACTCAACACCCGAGTACACATCCTCGGTATTCTCGCGATAGAGCACGATGTCCAGCTTCTCCGGATGTTTCACCGGACTCGGTACGCCCTTGTAATACTTCACCGGACGCACGCAGCAATAAAGATCCAGCAACTGACGCAGCGCCACGTTGAGCGAGCGAATTCCACCACCCACCGGCGTTGTCAGCGGTCCCTTAATCGAAACGCGAAAATCCTTCGCCGCCTCCACAGACTCATCCGGCAGCCAGGTGTTGAACTCTCTGAATGCCTTCTCGCCGGCAAAAATCTCAAACCAGCGAATCGCGCGCTTCCCGCCATACGCCTTCTCCACCGCCGCGTCAAAAACCCTGACGCTCGCCTTCCAAATATCCCGCCCCGTCCCATCGCCCTCAATATAAGGAATGATGGGGTTGTCGGGAATCGTGTATTTTCCGTTGTTGTACTCAATGGGCGCGCCGTTGGTGGGCAATGCTAGGCCGTTATAGCTTGTTTTCATTTGTGTGTGGCTTCCTTTGCGTTTTTCAGTCGAAAGTAGAGGCTACCACCTTCGAATTACCACCTGCAACGTCCTCTGTTCACCCCGCCGCTCCTCATGAACAGCTTCGGCGTCACGGATCACATCGGGGACTGCTTTGGGAAGGAAAATTTAACTCAAAATATATATCTAAATTTCGATTATTCGTATTTACCATCAAGTTGCCATTTTAAATTCATCCATCAGTTGCGGCGCAAACTGCTTGAGCATCCAAATAAAACTCACCTCATCCGCCGGAGAAGTCTTGATTTCGTTCAAAACAACCGGTCCGCGATCAGCATAACAAATTACAAATTGTGCACGAGAGAATCTTGTCTTCTCAACAATGTGAATTTTCTGAACATCCATCCATGGAATTATGGTTGACTTCCATCCATCAATCACACGAATCCCTTCTACAGTGAATTCAGGATTATTTCGTGGTGAACGTGCATTAATCATAGGTAGCAAGACTAAGAGATAGAACAAAAGAAAATAATATCGGTCCATTGCGATATGTTGTATCCATGAATAGCTGAGCACAATCATGTATATGGCAATGGGTATGCCATAAGTCAGATATTGAATTAAACCGAATTTTTGTCGAAATCTCATCCCCTGCAGAATACCCCAATTCCACCACCCAGGAAACTCCAAAATCACCATTCATTTTTGCCGGGTGCCCCCGGTCTCGCTTTTGAGACCGGGGATTGCTTGAATCTCAACAAACAGGGTGATCTTCGCGTTTTTCTGCGAAGGGTGGGAACCCAAACTCTCACCACTCCACCTTTTTTGCGTCAGCGCCGCCGCTGACCCTGCCGCTGGTGCTTGACATCATGATGCCTCTTATGCAAGCATCATGATGTGCGCACTACTCTCACCATTGACGACCACATCGCTCACGAACTCAAGCAGGAAGTTCGCCGCACAGGCGCATCCTTCAAAGAGACATTAAACAGCGTAATTTCAGACGGCCTCGCCGCCAGACGCAAGCCGACTAAGCCAAAACCATTTGTCATCACTCCCTTCCCCATGGGACTTGGATTAATACGCAAAACTGACAAGGTTTCCGAGATGCTTGAGGAGTTGGAAGGACCGTACCACCGTTGATCGTCCTCGATGCCAACCTGCTGATCTATGCCTACGACACTACAGACGTTCAGCACAAATCTGCGCGCCGCTGGTTGCAGAAAGTCTTCTCAGAGTCGGAGTTGATAGGCCTGCCCTGGCAAACCATCTCTGCATTTCTGCGTGTTTCAACAAACCACAGGCTACCAGGCAATCGAATCACGATGGAGTTAGCCATCAGCTTCATTCAGCAATGGATGGAGTTGAAGCAGGTTCGTCTCTTGTCACCCACAGAACGTCATTGGCCCATCCTGAAGAGAGTTTTGCTCGATGGACAAGTCCGCGGCCCACTTGCCACGGACGCACAACTGGCAGCAATCACCATTGAGAATGGCGGGGTGCTCTACACAGCCGACCGCGACTTCGCCCGCTTCCCGGGCCTCCGCTGGATCAACCCATTAGATAAGTAATTATTCTGCTGCACGGGCCTTGCATTTTCGGGCCGCTATCTCCCCTTCCCGCACCACCCAATAATGAATCCCACATTAATTCTTCCCAACCCCGAAAAATCCCCCCAAAAGGCGTTACACTCAAACGGGTGGCCAATAAAATCCGGCCCCGCACCCCAAACATTCAAACTCACGGAGGATACATCGAAATTGGGAAAAAGCATGGTGCCGAAGAAAATTTTCTTCACCAAAGGTGTTGGCAGACATAAGGAGCGGCTCACCTCTTTTGAGCTGGCGTTGAGAGATGCAGGCATTGCTTCGCAGAACCTGGTTCGCGTCTCTTCCATCTTTCCGCCGCAGTGCAAGATCATCACTCGCAAACAGGGCGTCAAGTATCTCTATGACGGCGAGGTCGTCTTTGCCGTCATTGCCGAGAACTCCACCCGCGAGGCCCATCGCCTCGTCGTCTCCAGTATCGGCGTCGCCATACCTGCCGACCGCAACACCTACGGCTACCTCAGCGAGCACCACAGCTTTGGCGAGACTGAAGACCAGGCCGGCGAGTATGCTGAAGAACTGGCCGCCGAAATGCTCGCCACCACTCTCGATGTCGAATTTGACCCCGACAAAAGCTGGGACGAAAAGAAGGAGATCTACCGCATCTCCAACAAAATCGTCCGCACCAGCAACGTCACGCAATCAGCTGTCGGCGACAAGCGCGGTCTCTGGACCACCACCATCGCCGCCGCAGTCCTGATTCTCAACGAGGACTAATCCAGCTTGTTGGTTTCAAAAGTTGTCGCGGCCAATCCTCACAAGGGTTGGCCGCACACTCGATGGGCGATATTTTAAAGTTGAATTGGATATTAAGGAGCAAGCCGAACCATGACAATCGCGCGTAAATTCAAAATCGCTCTCGTGCAGATGCGCATGGGCCCCGACACCGCAACCAACCTCGACTCCGCCATCTCAAAAATCAAATCCGCGGCAAATCTCGGCGCTGAAATCATCTGCCTTCCCGAGCTCTTCACCGCCCAGTATTTTTGCCAGCGCGAAGACGCATCCCTCTTCGACCTCGCCGAGCCCATCCCCGGCCCATCCACTGAAAAACTTTCCGCCGTCGCCCGTGAAACCCGCACCATCCTCATCGCTTCGCTCTTTGAACGCCGCGCCCCCGGCCTCTATCACAACACCGCCGTCACCTTCGCGCAGGATGGCAGCATTCTCAGCGTCTATCGCAAGATGCACATCCCCGACGACCCCCTCTACTACGAAAAATTTTACTTCGCGCCCGGCGACCTCGGCTTCCAGGCTGTCGAAACTCCCGTCGCCAAAATCGGCACCCTCGTCTGCTGGGATCAGTGGTACCCCGAGGGCGCGCGCCTTACCGCGCTCAAAGGCGCTGAGCTTCTCTTCTACCCCACCGCCATCGGCTGGCACCCCGCAGAGAAGGCCGAGTACGGCACCGCCCAATACGATGCCTGGCAAACCATCCAGCGCGGCCACGCCATCGCCAACGGAGTCTACGTCGCCGGAGTCAATCGTGTCGGTCACGAGCACGGCGAAGTTCTCGGCAAGCGCGCTGACGGTCTCGGCCTCGAGTTCTGGGGCGGCAGCTTCCTTGCTGATCCCTTCGGCCGCATCATCGCCAAAGCCTCGCACACGGACGAAGAAATCCTCATCGCAGAAATCGATCCCGCGCTCGTTGAAGAGACCCGCCGCAACTGGCCTTTCCTGCGCGACCGCCGCATCGACGCCTACTCCGGAATCACCAGCCGCTTTCTCGATTGCGAAAGCGAAAAGTGGAATGAGCAGGGGCAAAAATAATCATGTTCGCTCATACTTCCGCCAACAATAATCTTCCCGCATCCCTCGGCTACCGCATGCCCGCCGAGTGGGCCCCTCACGACGCCACATGGCTCGCATGGCCCCACAACTCCGAAGACTGGCCCGGAAAATTTCCAGCCATCCCCTGGGTCTACGCCGAAATCATCCGCCTTATCTCCGAGTGCGAGCGCGTTGAAATCGTCATCAACGATTCCGCCGCCGAAATCAAAGCAAAAAAAATCCTCGCCCGCAATGGCGTCAATCTCGCGCAGCTTCGCTTCCATCACTGGCCCACCGACCGCGTCTGGACACGCGACTCCGGCCCCATCTTCATCCGCAATCCCAAGGGCAAAATCGCACTCACTGATTGGCGCTTCAACGCCTGGGCCAAGTACGACGACTGGCGCCACGACGACAAGCTCCCCGCGCGCATCCAAAAAAAGCTCAAGCTCGATTCCTTCCAGCCCACCATCGCACTTTCGAACGGCAAATCCCACCGCCTCGTCCTCGAAGGCGGCTCAATAGATGTCAACGGCATCGGCACCCTCCTCACCACCGAAGAGTGTCTCCTCAGCGAAGTTCAGCAACGCAACCCCGGCGTTTCAAGAGAGCAACTCGAACTCGCCCTCAGCGACTACCTCGGCATCACGCAAGTCATCTGGCTCAATCGCGGCGTCAGTGGCGACGACACCCACGGCCACATCGACGACATCACCCGCTTCGTCTCCGAAGACACAATCGTCACCGTTGTCGAGCCCAAAACCAGCGACGAAAATCACACACCACTCGCGGAGAATCTCGCCCGCCTCAAAGCCTCGCGCACACCCTCCGGCAAGCAGTGGACCATTGCCGAGCTCCCACTCCCCCGTGCCTTGAAATTTGAAGGCCGCCGTCTCCCTGCCAGCTACGCCAACTTCTACATCCTCAACAACCGCGTCCTCGTCCCCACCTTCAACGACAAAAACGACCGCATCGCCCTCTCGATCCTCGCCCAGCTCTTCCCCAAGCGCGAAGTCATCGGCGTCCACTGCGTCGACTTCATCTGGGGCCTCGGCGCGCTCCACTGCATGACCCAGCAGCAACCTACCGCACTCCCATCAAAGCCGCTATCCTGAAAATCATGACCGATCTCGAAGCCATGCAATCCGCGCTTGAACTTGCCCGTGAAGCCGCACTCGCCGGCGAAGTCCCCATCGGCGCTGTCATCGTACGCGAAGGCGCCATACTCGCCCGCGGCCAGAATTCTATGCTTCGCACCGCCGACCCCACCGCCCACGCCGAAATCGTCGCTCTCCGCGCCGCCGCACTCGCCCTCAACAACTACCGCCTCAACGGCTGCACTCTCTACACCACCCTCGAACCCTGCTCCATGTGCGCCGGAGCCATGATTCACGCGCGCATTGACCGCCTCGTCTTCGCTGCTGACGACCCCAAAGCCGGCGCAGCAGGCTCCGTCCTCAGCGTCCTCAACCACGAGAAGCTCAACCACCAAATGCTCGTCGAGCAAGGCCTGCTCGCCGACGAAGCCTCCGAATTATTGAAAAGTTTTTTCCGCGATCGCCGCTGATTTTTCTATATATTTTCCCGAATAATATTCAAATCCTCGTCAGCTTTTTAATTCTCTCCGCCTCACCCGGCCACTTCTCTATCAACTCTTCCGCGCTCGCATTCTTATAATCCTTGAGATCAAACCCCGGCGTCAGCGAACACCCCAGTAACGCAAACTTTCCATCCCCCAACAACCTCGTCCCCTGCCAAACTCCCGCGGGCACCAGCAACTGCACATGCTCACCCGCCGCCAAATCCTGCCCCAGCACAAATACCTTCGAGCTGCCATCCGGAAACAACTGCAGCATCTCCACCGCATCGCCCAAATAAAAGTGATACAGCTCATCGGTCGCGAGCACATGCATCTCAGAGAACGTCCCCGGCTCCAGCAAGTAGTAAATCGCCGTCCCCATCGCCCGCTGCCCGCGCTCGGTCTCAACCATACCCGGCGAAGTATACGTGCGCCGATAGCTACCACCCTCAACCGGCAGCTCTTCCAGCTTCAGCAGCGCTTTTATCTCGTCAGAAGTCATCCGAGCCATCTTAGCAGCCGCAAAGTTCGGGCGCAAAGTTGTAAAATTAAAGTATGGAAGTCAAGTTGTATTCAAGCATGTACTGCGGCGATTGCCGCGCCGCAAAACGCTTTCTCGACCAGCACGAAATCCGCTACACCGTCGTCAACGTCGATGAGGACGATGACGCGGCACTCGAACTCATCCAGAGAGTCGGCAAGCGCGCCGTTCCGCATCTCGTCATCGATGGCGAGTGGTTTCAACCCTACCGCCCTGGCATGGGCCTGCTCTACGACGAGCTCAACAAACGTTTCGGCATCACGCAATAACAGTCCGGCTCTCGGTTTACCGTTGCTGCGACTCAGTCCCTCAGTCCCTTAGTCCCTGCTTTTAGGAGTTTTCCCTTGATCGATCGCTACACACGACCCCAGATGGGCGCACTCTGGACCGAAGAGAACAAGTACCGCTGCTGGCTCCAGGTCGAGTCCGCCGCCTCCACCGTTCTCGCCGAAGAGGGTGTTATCCCCTCGGACGCCGCTCACTCTATCGCGACTGAGTCTAGTTTTTCCGTCGACCGCATCCGTGAGATCGAAGCCGAAGTCAAGCACGACGTCATCGCCTTCACCACCGCCGTCTCTGAAAGCCTCAAAGCCAAAGGTCTCGCCGACGCATCGCGCTGGCTCCACTACGGCCTCACCTCAAACGACGTTGTTGACACCGCCCAGGCCCTCCAAATCAAGCAAGCCTCAGCGCTGATTCGCACCGGCCTCCTTGAACTTCTCGCCGTCCTCAAGCGCCGTGCCGTCGAGTTCAAGCACACACCTACGATCGGTCGCACTCACGGCATCCATGCTGAGCCCACCACCTTCGGCCTCAAACTCCTCAACTGGTTCGCCGAGATGGAACGCAATCTCACCCGCTTCGACGCAGCCGCTGAAGACTTGAGAGTCGGAAAACTCTCCGGCGCAGTCGGCACCTTCGGCCACCTCAGCCCCGGGCACGAAGAAAAAATCTGTGCGCGCCTCGGCCTCAAGCCCGCACCTGTCGCCACGCAAGTCATACAGCGCGACCGTCACGCCGCTTACATCAGCACCCTCGCTATCATCGCCAGCTCACTGGATAAGTTTGCTGTCGAAGTGCGCCATCTTCAGCGTACCGAAGTCCGCGAGGCGCAGGAGTATTTCAGCGAAAAGCAAAAAGGCTCCTCCGCCATGCCGCACAAAAAGAACCCCATCACCAGTGAGCAAATCAGCGGCCTCGCCCGTGTCATTCGCGGCAACGCGCAAGCCGCCTTTGAAGACATCGCCCTCTGGCACGAGCGCGACATTTCGCATTCCTCCGTCGAGCGCATCATCTTCCCCGACTCCACCATCCTCGTCGATTACCTTCTCGCCAAGATGACCGACCTCGTTGACCGCCTGCTCGTCTACCCCGAGCGCATGAAGAAAAATCTCGAATCCACCGGTGGCCTCATCTTCTCCGGCCAACTCCTTCTCGATCTCGCCGAAGCCGGAATGTTGCGCGAAGAGGCCTACCGCCTCGTCCAATCCCACGCCATGCGCGCCTGGAAAGAAGACCTCATCTTCCGCGACGAAGTCGCCAAGGACGAAAAAATCACCGCGCTCCTCACACCCGAAAAACTCGCGCGCACCTTCGACTTCACCCGCCAGCTCACCAACGTTGACGCAATCTTCAAACGCGTATTGGGAGAGTAATCAACGATAAAGATATGTTTATTGATATGATTGCATCGAAATCAAGGAGCAATATTATGAAAAATCTCGTTTTGCTTTTTTGTTTGTTTTTGTTAGCGGGATCAGGCTATGCAAAAACTAGAAAAGATATTCCACCTGCGCCGCTGCCTACTGCGATCATTAATGCACATAAGGCATTTGTCTCCAATGGCGGGGGTAGTGACCTAGCATTCGATGCCTTTTATCAAGCAATCAAATCATGGGGCAAATTTCAATTGGTGGGAAGTCCCGACGATGCAGATATCATAGTTCAACTCTCGTATGAAGTTGAAAATCTTGGAACAAGAGTATGGAGTTCTACCAACACATACGACAACACAACTCAAGTGCATAGCAGACAGATGATTGATCCCAAACTCATCCTTACAATATTTGATGCAAAGACAAAGAATTCCTTATGGTCGACAATTGATCATCGTCGACTTGCAAGAATGGAAAAGAACCGCGAGAAAGAGATGATTAATTCGGCTGAGCGTTTGGTTGAGGAACTTCAATCTCGAGCAAACCCACAATGAATCTCACCGTCGCATTAACCGGAGCATCAGGCGTCCTCTTTGGCCGCGAACTCCTGCGCATCCTCGATTCCGACGAGCGCGTCCAAAAAGTCCACTTCATCCCCTCAGAAAATTCTCTACGGGTTATGGCGGAGGAACTGGAGTTGAGTGGCCGCACGCAGTGCCTCGAAAAACTCCTCGGCCACGCGCCTAAAAAATCCATCCAGCTCAGCAACGAAGACATCGGCGCAGGTATCGCCAGCGGCAGCTACCCCTCCAGCGGAATGATCGTTCTTCCCTGCTCCATGGGCACACTCGCATCCATCGCCAACGGCCTCGCCGACTCGCTCATTGCGAGAGCAGCCGATGTCACGCTCAAGGAGCGCCGCCCGCTTATCCTCTGCGTGCGCGAAACCCCCTTCAATCGCATTCACCTGCGCAACATGACCCACGCCGCAGAAGCCGGCGCCACCATCTACCCCGTGATTCCCAGCTTCTACAATCACCCCGCCGATCTCAACGAGATGGCACGGCAGTACGTCAACCGCGTCCTCGCGCACATCGGCCTTCCGCAACCCGGCGCTTATATCTGGGGCGAATGAAGTCAACACATCAAGATTCTATGCTTGGGTAGAAAATATTCTATGCTTGGGTAGAAAATGAGTCAGGGCACGACTTCAGTCGTGCCAAAAAGCCCCCCCAAAAAAATAGAGCGGGGGCTTTAGCCCCCGCCTTATTAATTGCTCCAATAAAAAATGCTATGCGCTACTTCGCCGCCCCACTCCCCTACGGCACTTCAACAATCTGCTGCGTCTGCTTCATCGGCTTCAACACCGCTGCAGGCTTATGCGTCGCCTTCAATAATTTTCCGTGCATGTCAAAACTCATCACCCAATGCATCGGCTTCGGCAGTGCGGCCATATCCACAAACTCAATCTCTTCTCTTCCATCCTTCTCCATCACCAGCGTCGCCGGTTGCCCCATCGGCATTGTCTCGCTCTGTTGATTCTCCGCAATCAAATCCGCTTTGGGCCGCGCTCCGGCCATCGACGCATAGCATAGTCCAAGTGTCAGCCAATCCGGCGGAGTCGTCGCCTTTTCCTCCGCGCGAATTCTGTTAAATGTATTGATCGTAATCTGATTCACCGGCGCAGGCGACCACAGCGAATACCCGCGACGCTCCACCGGAATCACTCGAATCTTTCCCTGGGGATCGCGCGGTATCACCGCCGTAAATACACTCACATCGCCCTTGCCATGATTGCGCGTGAACTGCACAATCAAGTGCTTAGGCAACGCCGGACAAACCGCCTGCTGCAAACTCCACTGGCCTTCATTCCAAGCAAAGTCATTAAACCGCGCCCGCTCCTCAATCGTTCCCTCGGCATTGAGCAGCAGCTCGCGGTCCGCGTTGCTCATCTCCTCCTGCGTGCGGAACTCAAGCATATGCTTGCGCCCGGCAGACACGCCGCCCAATGTATAAGGAGGCGTCACCGGCTTGGACTTGTGCCATAGGGATTGCAATCCCTTATGTGGTGCGGCGCCTTCCTGCGTCGTTGCTGCTTTGTCTTGTGTTGCCGTGGGCGCACTTTGCGCATCGCCACTCGCTTGTGCGTTGAGGCCTGCGCCTGTGAAAAGCAGTAACAAAATGTATCCGGCAGTAGTTGATATTCTCATGCTCATCGACTCTCAGAGTACCACTTCACCAATCGAAACCTGAATCCCGCCTCAACAAAAAAGGCAGCCCCGTTCGGGGCCGCCTTTTTCTTCTTATATCCCGAAATTTGTGTGTTGATTTCAAAATTCTCTTCCGAAATCAACCCACTATTGGTGCTTACTGCGCGTGATGCGCTGCAGCCGGTTTGTGCGCCGGTGGGTGCGGTGCTGTCTTCTTCGCAGCAGGCACAATCATGCCGTCCTTGAGCGTGATCACGGCAGCCTGGGCCGTCGTGTCCGTCGCAGGAACCTGCGTGTACGAATCGTAGGTGCCAACCAGTTCTGCAGCTGGCTCCTTCGCCGTAGGAATCTTGAACTCAAAACCCACAGCGGGAACTTCCTTTTCTGTAAGCGGAGTCTTCAGATTCACAATGAAGTCGGCAATCTTGGCCTGCTTTGCATCTTCAGTCACGGCAACCTTGATCACCGTCGTGCTGGCTTCAATCACAACTCCCGGAACCGGTGTCTCCTCATCCTTCATCACCGCCCACAGCTTGTCCGCATCATCCTTCGAACCAACCGCGAGAATCGTTTCCTTGTCGGCCAGCGCCAATGTTTTCAGATCAGCCTGCTGCGCAAGCATGTCATGCACAACTTCAGCTGGGCTCTTGGCCTTGGTGATCGAATTGCCCAAATCGCCCGGAGGGAACATCGTCAACGCAGCCTGCTTCTTCAGTGCGTCAAGTCCGTCGACGTTACCGTGATACTTCTTGTACCAATAATCAAGCGACTGCTCAATCTTGGCCTTGTAGGGCTGTGGAGCAAGATCCCATACGCGCGCATAGAACCAGCATGCCTTCACCAGGTCGCGTTGGTCCTTGGCCTTCATGTCGGCGTAGGCGCCAGCCAACGTCAACATATCCGGCAGCACACTCGAGGTATTTTCAGCCGCCGTCAACTGCAGTTCGGTGTTGAACTCGGCTATCGCTGTCTTGTAATCATTCTTGACAAAGAGCGCCTGGTTGGCCAGTGCGGAGTGAAACAGCGGATAAACACCTGCCGTTAATTCCTTCCAGTCAGCATCCTTGGTAGCTGCAGGCTTCTTCATCAACAGACCCTTCTGGGCCATCGTCGCCGCGTCATCCCACTGCTTCTGGCTCTTCTTCACAACCACTACAACATAGACTGCCTTCATGTTGTTCGGATCAAGCTGAAGCATGCGCGTCGCCGCATCAACTGACTTATCCGGGTTGTTGGCTGCTTGATAAGCATCTATCAGCATATCCAGCACAGCCTTCTTCACTTTGCTCTGTGGATAGGTCGAGAGAAAGCTCTCAAGTGCTGCGGCCTTCGCCGTAGGATCACTCTGCGTGGTTGCATTCTGGTAAGCGTTGAACTCGGCTTGATCAGAGATTGAAATCTGATCATCCTGTGCGCGCAGCGACTGTGTACAAATCAGGCTGAGGACCGCCATTGCCATTACAGACGCGTAAAATAACTTCTTCATTTATTGCTCCTGGAAATTTCGGGATGGAGATCGGTTCATCTGCATGCATCTCAAAATGATTCGACTGCTCCGGTGACTCTACTGCTTTTCATTTGACGCGACAGAATCAATACCGTTGGTCAGACGACTTTAGAGTGGATGCTTGAATGATTATAGAAACACCCGGCCCCCATGACAAGCAAGAAGGTCAATGCTTTTATCAAATAAATATGGAAATATTTTTGAGCCGCCACTCCTCCGATTACAACTCTGAAATACTAACGCACAAACTCATCCACTGCTGTCAATTTGCAACTCAACCAAGAAGCCGCACCAACTCCACCTGCTCAGCCAGGAATGCATCATGCCCGTGGCGGCTCTCCATCTCTCGATATTCAACCTCTGCCCCGCCCGCCCTCATTGTATTGACAAACTCCCTCACATTCTCCACTGGAAAGAGCGTGTCCGAAGAAATCCCAACCACCGTCAGCTTTGCCTTGATCCTGCTAAATGCCTCATTCCCATCACGATAGCCGCGAGTCGGCTCCCACGTCTCCATCAGCCGCAAAATCGCCAGATAGGCATTAGCATCAAAGCGCGAGACAAACCGTTGACCCTGCTCGTCCAGGTATCCGGCAATATCAAACCGTCCTCCGCTCAACCCACCGCCATCAAAATCCAACGCATGCGGGTCCTCCCCATTGCGATTTGGCTTCCTCCCAAAACGCTCATCAAAAAGTGCCGGCGATTTGTAACTCAGCATCGCAATCTGACGCGCCAACGCCAATCCCTCCTGCGGTGGTCGCAAACTTGAGTACCGCCCTCCTGACCACTTCGGATCATGCTGAATCGCTTGCCGCTGCAAATGATTCAACGCAATCCCCATCGCCGGCAACGGCGACACGCCCACAATCACCGCCCGCTCCACCTGCTCAGGAAAAAGTATCGCCCACTCAATCGCCTGCATTCCTCCAATCGATCCACCCACAACCAAACTCAACCGCTCTATTCCAAGCGATCGCAGCAGCTTCGCCTGCGCCCGCACATTGTCTCTCACCGTGACCAGCGGAAAATCCGGCCCGTATACCTTCCCCGTCTCCGGATCCACTGACGCCGGCCCCGTCGATCCATAGCAGCTCCCAATCAAATTCACGCAGATCACGCAATCGCGCTCCAGCGACAAAAGCGCGCCCTCAGCAAACAACTCCGGCCACCACGAACCCACCTGCGCCGACCCAGACAGCGCATGGCAAACCAGTACCGCATTATCCCGCGCCGCATTCAGCCGTCCATAGACCGCGTAATGCAACGTCGGCATCGCCAGCGTTCTTCCGCACTCCAGCGCCAAATGCTCATCAAGCACAAAGTCGCCTTCATACGTCGGGACAAGGGGCGCAGTCGCACGGCTCAACTCTGCCGTGCGACTCGCATAACTGGCTGCCTTCGGGTCCGCTATTTTTTCCGGAACATCCATCACTAAACTCATGCTACCTCGCTGCTCTACTTTGCTGTCGCCCCATTCGCCTTCTCAATCGCCTGATTCAGGTCATCAAGAATATCGCGAATATCCTCAATCCCCACCGAAAGCCGCACCAACTCCGGCGTCACGCCCGTCGTCTTCTGTTCCTCTGCCGTCAGTTGCTGATGCGTCGTCGAGGCCGGATGAATCACCAGCGACTTCGCATCGCCGATATTCGCCACCAGGGAAAAAAGCTCCAGCGCATCAATGAACTTCTTCCCCGCCTCATACCCGCCACCCTCTTTGCCGGCCTTGATTCCAAAGGTCAGCAAAGCTCCCTGGCCTGCGGGCAAATACTTCTTCGCCCGCTCGTAATACGGGCTCGATTTCAATCCCGGGTAATTCACCCACTCCACGCCAGGATGCTTCGCCAAATGCTCCGCCACAGCCAACGCATTCTGCGAGTGCCGCTCCAATCTCAAATGCAACGTCTCAATTCCCTGTAGCAGCAAAAATGAATTGAACGGTGACAGCGCCGCGCCCGTATCGCGCAACCCCTGCACGCGCGCCTTCAAAATAAACGCCAGGTTCCCAAACGCCGTTGTGTAGCTGAGTCCGTGATACGAAGGATCGCCCTCCGTAAAATCTGCAAACCTTCCCGACGCCGCCCAATCAAACTTCCCCGCATCCACAATCACGCCGCCAATCGTCGTACCATGGCCGCCCAAAAACTTCGTCGCTGAGTTCACCACAATATCCGCGCCCCACTCAATCGGCCGCACCAGCGCCGCCGACGAAGTCGTGTTGTCAATCACCAGCGGCAATCCATTCTCATGAGCAATCTTCGCCAGCTTCTCAATATCCACCACGTCCAGCTTCGGATTTCCCAAAGTCTCCGTGTAAATCGCACGCGTCTTCGAATTGATCGCCGCGCGAATTCCGTCAAAATCATCCGCATCCACAAACCGCACCGTGATTCCCAGCCGTGGCAGCGTGTAGTGAAACAGGTTGTACGTCCCGCCATACAGCGACGTCGTCGAGATAATCTCCTCGCCCGCCTTCGCCAGCGTCGTGATCACCAGCGTCTCCGCCGCCTGACCTGATGCCACAGCCAGCCCCGCCACTCCGCCCTCCAGCGCTGCAACCCGCTTCTCCAGCACATCACTCGTCGGGTTCATAATGCGCGTGTAAATATTTCCAAACTCCTGCAAACCAAAGAGCCGCGCCGCATGATCCGCATCGTTGAACACATACGAAGTCGTCTGGTAAATCGGAACCGCACGCGATCCCGTTGTCGGATCCGCAACCTGTCCCGCGTGAACTGCAAGTGTGGCTAACCGCTGCTTCTTTGTCTCTGACATTTTTTTCTCCTCAGTTTTTTTAGTCTCTGCTGAATTTTCCCGTCCAATGCAAAACGGCCCGAATCCTTTTGGACTCGGGCCGCCTCTGTGAATCTGATCGTTTGCGCTATCGCATTCGTTCGTCACCAGACACGGACCCGCGTCCCATACACATGCACATGGCCATGGTCGCTGCTCCGTTTTGAATCTGGTTACGCATGAGTGTGAGTATCCCTTACTCCCAGAAAAATGTCAAATCTATCAAAACCCTAACCCCATCAACAAACCCACTGACTTGCTGACTTGCTCTTTGCGCGAAGCGCAAGCCGACTCGCTGTCTTTGTTCATAAACCGCAACCAAATCGGCCAGCAATCCCTACTGCGCCACCGTCAACTCTTCTTCCAACTGCTGCTTCTGATTCAAACTCGCATAGTACCCATCCAGCGCCAGCAACTCCTCATGCGTTCCCACTTCCACAATCCGTCCCTTATCCAGCACCACAATCTGGTCCGCATGTCTCACCGTCGATACCCGATGCGAAATCAAAATCGTCGTCGCCGTCTCCGAATAATCTCGCAAGCCTTTCAAAATTCGCTCTTCCGTATACGTATCCACACTCGCCAGCGCATCATCCAAAATCAAAATCGACGGCCTCCGCAGCAGCGCCCTCGCAATCGCCGCCCTCTGCTTCTGCCCGCCCGAGAGCGTCAACCCGCGCTCGCCCACCAGCGTCTTCAACCCCTCCGGGAACTCATCAAACTCAGTCCGAATATGCGCCGCCTCCGTCGCCCGCGCCAACTCCTCATCCGTCGCATCCGGCACACCAAAGGTCAAATTCTCGCGTATCGAATCGCTGAATAAAAACGTCTCCTGCGGCACCATCCCAATATTTTTTCTCAGCACTGCCAGCGGATACTCGCGAATCGCCCGCCCATCGATAAATAGCGTCGGCTGATTTTCGTGCGCCACCTGCTCCTCCAGCAAATCAGACGGCGCCTCATGAATTCGTGGAATCAAACTCACTAGTGTTGATTTTCCCGAGCCCGTCGGCCCCACAATCGCCAGACTCGATCCCGCAGGAATCTTCAAATTAATTTCATTCAGAATCCGTGTCTCGCCATAACTGAAACTCAAATTCCTGAACTCGATCTCGCCCTTCAGCACCGTTTCAGCCGCAATCGTTTTGTCCGCAGCCGAATCATCAATCTCCGGTTTCGCCTTCAGCAATTCATCCAGTCGAATCACCGAAGCCGTCCCCCGCTGATACAAATTCACCACCCAGCCCACTGCAATAATCGGCCAGATCAGCATAATCATGTAAGTCAAAAACGCCACAAACTCGCCGCCTGAAATGTGTCCCCTGAGCACCTCATGCCCGCCCGTCACCAGCGTGATCACCAGCGAAACGCCAAGAATGAATTCCAGCGTCGGCCACAACATCCCCATCAGCTGAACCAGCCTCAGCGACCTGCGAATGTACTCGCGGTTCATCGTCTCAAAGAGCCCAATCTGCTGCTCCTCGCGTGCGAATGCGCGTATCAATCGCGCCGCGGAATAATTTTCCTGGGCCTGCGCCGAAATCTCAGAGAAACTCGCCTGGATCCGCTCAAAGCGATCGTGAATCCGATGTCCGAAGTACTGAACCAGAATGCTCGCAATCGGCATCGGAGCCAGCGCGGCCAGCGTCAGGTACGGACTCATCCGGATCATGAAGTACAGCGCAAAGATCGAGAAGAAAATCGTATTCGCGCTGTACATCAGCGCCGGTCCTAGCAGATTTCTCACCGCGCTCAAATCATTTGTAAGCCGCGCCATGATATCGCCCGTGCGATACCGGTGATAAAAACCCTGGTCCTGTTTCTCCAGCGTCTCAAACAAATCGTTGCGCAGGTCATACTCAATCTCTCTTGAGATGCCAATCAGAATCCATCGCTGCGCATAGAGAAAAACCCCGCTCACCGCCTTGAATAAAAGAATCACCACCGCCCAAAGCACAATCTGCTCTCGCAAACTGCTGTGACTCAGGCTTACAATCCAGCGCTGAATATCTTCTATGAAAAATACAGAGGTAGTCGACTTGCTCGTCCGCCCCATCCCGTCAATCGCATGCTCCAGAAACTGCGGAAACAGCACCGAAAACGCATTCGTCCCAATCAGGCACAGTGTCCCCCAGACGTACTGCCACTTGTACCGCCGCATGTAGAGGAAGAGTGGGGAAAGACTCTTGAGCATACTTCGATTGTAATAGGCGCGCGCAAATCACCAAAACACGGCGCAAAGTTCCCGTAAATTCAATTACAACTTATCCATATGTTGAAATCCATGTGTATAAAGAATCATGATTCCGAAAATAACAAAGTTGTACGCCGCATGAACAAACGTGCTCGCCGCAAGCGACCGCGTAATCAGCCTCACCGCGCACAGCACCAGGCTCACCCCGATCAGCAACGCAATCGAGCCAATCGACCCGGCATTCTGCGGAGCATGCATCAGTGAAAAAAGAATGCTTGTCAAAAGTGAAGCCGCCACCATCGCCGCAAAACTCCACTGCGGAGTTCCATCCGCACTCAGAGGCCTCGGCACTAGCTTCAGAATCTTTTCACGCGTCCAATCGTAAGCCGTTGCAAAAGCCGGCAGCATGTACCCGCGAAAGGCCATCTCCTCAAAAAATGGCGCCACTGTAATTCCAAATACAAACAGCAGCCACGGCGCGCCCTTCATCTTGAAGACGTGGTCAATCGGCGCATCCGTGGGCGCCGAAAAAAACACCGAGTCAAGCGTCGCCAGTGCAATGCACAGCAGCACCGCCGAAATCAGCAGCGGCACGCGTCGTTGCACCGCGCCCGCTCTCCACGAGAGCACCATGAAATACGGCGCGCGCCAAAGAATTGGCATCACCTGCAAACACCCTAGAAACGCAAGCAGATACGCGGCAACCTGCAATCCCAGTTGAAGGCGAATATCATTATCCGCCTTTGCCATTCCTGAAAAACCGTGCAATCGAAAATACAATGCCACCTGCGCCACCAACGCAGATAGAAAAAATCCTGACACCAGATAAAGCAGAAACAAAATCAGATGTCCAAGATGCGGAATGCGCCTCGGCGGCGGCTCCACAATCTGCAACGCATCTTCAATCACCGCATCTCGAATCTCCGTGTGATTCTCTGTCAGCGCATCCGTCCCCGCGTTCGAGTCTTCGCCCGTCTGCTCCAAAGTAAAATCACCCTGCTTCGGAAAATCATTCAACTCGCTCATGCCTTCTCCGATTTTGCCGCAGCTTTTTTCAAATCCTTCAACGCCTTTTTCTCTTTCGCCTCAGCCAATTCACTCAATGCCGACGGCGCTTTCTTCTTCTTCGGCCTCGCCGCGCTCTTTGCTTCCTTCTTTGCCTTATGCGCCGCCCTCTTCGCTAAAAATGGATTTGCATTCAGGGCCACTGTCTCCGCTGCAATCTCCACAGAAGAAAGCAACTTGAATTCTGTCGCCGAAAGATCCTTGTAGTACCGCGACAAAAATTCCCCTGTAAACGATCCCGGCGTCGTCGCAATCACCACCGGCCTGCCCTCCGCCACAATCCTTCCGCCATCCTCGCCGCCCTCGGGCCCCAGATCCAGAATCCAATCGGCATTCCGAATCACATCCAGATTATGCTCAATAATCACCACCGTATTTCCCAAATCCGTCAGCCGGTGCAGCACCTCAAGCAGTTTTCGCACATCATCAAAATGCAATCCCGTCGTCGGCTCGTCCAGCAGATAAAGCGTCCTTCCCGTCTGCCTCTTCGACAACTCCCTCGCCAGCTTCATCCGCTGCGCTTCACCGCCTGAAAGCGTCGTCGCGCTCTGCCCCAAATGAATGTATCCCAATCCCACATCCACGAGCGTCTGTAGCTTCTGCCGCACTAATGGAAAGTCTTTCAGCACTTCAAGCGCATCCTCAATCGTCAACTCCAAAACATCCGCAATCGAATGATTGTGGAACTTCACCGCCAGCGTCTCCTGGTTGTATCGGCGCCCGTTGCAAACTTCGCACTGCACATAAACATCCGGCATGAAATTCATTTCAATCCGCCGCTGTCCATCGCCTTGGCACGCCTCGCACCGCCCGCCCGTCACGTTGAAGCTGAACCGCCCCGGCTTGTATCCGCGCTCTCTCGCCTCGGGCAGCATCGCAAACAAATCCCGGATCGGCGTAAACACCTGCGTGTACGTTGCAGGATTCGATCGCGGCGTTCTCCCAATCGGCGATTGATCGATCCGAATTACCTTGTCCAGTTGTTCCGCGCCTGTCAGCGCATCGTGAACCCCAGGCTCCTCGCGCGAGCTGTATAGCGTCTTCGCTAGCGACCGGTACAAAATGTCATTAATCAGCGTGCTCTTGCCGCTGCCGCTCACGCCCGTCACTACCGTCATCACGCCCAGCGGAATCCGCGCATTCACTTCCTGCAAATTATGTTCGCGCGCGCCCTCAATCGCCAGCCATTTCCCCGTCAGCATCCTCGGCGTCGGACGCTGCAAAATCGTCGCCGTCCCCGCCAAATATTTCCCCGTCAGCGAATCAGGATTCGCAAGTATCTCCGCCGGCGTTCCCTCCGCCACAACCTTTCCGCCCAGCCGTCCCGCGCCTGGCCCCAGATCCACCACATAATTCGCATGGCGAATCGTATCCTCATCGTGCTCCACCACAAGCACGGTGTTTCCAATATCGCGCAACCGTTCCAGCGCTTTAATCAGCCGCATATTGTCGCGCTGATGTAATCCAATCGATGGCTCGTCCAGCACATACAGTACCCCGCGCAATCGCGATCCAATCTGTGTCGCCAATCGAATCCTTTGCCCTTCGCCACCGGAAAGTGTCGACGCATTCCGATCCAGCGAAAGATAGCTGAGCCCCACCGAAATCAAAAATTCCAGCCGCTCAACAACCTCGCGACGAATCCGATCCGCAATCAACGCCTCGCGCGCTGTGAACGTAAAGCCAATCGCCGCCGACAAAGCTTTCTTCAGCGGCAGCGCCGTGAACTCGCTGATCGACAGCCCCGCCACCTTCACCGCCAGCGACTCCGGCCGCAACCTTTTCCCGCGGCAACTCGGGCACGGCGTCGCTGACATGAAATTCATCATGTACTCGCGATACCCCTCCGACCGCGCCTCTTCAATCGAATCCCGCAGGTACGCCAAAATTCCATGAAAGCCCGTCCGCGGCGCCTCGCCCTTCGGCGGCCCATAAACAAGAATGTGCTGCTGCTTCGCCGGCAAATCCTCAAACGCCGTCTTCAAATCAATTCCATACCGCGTCGCCGCCAAATTCAAAAGCTTGATCAAATACTGCGACGACGAACCCGGTCCCAATCCGCCATCCAGCAGCGGCTTCGACCAATCCGTAATCACCTTCGCAGGATCCAAATCATAAAGCGATCCCAAACCATGGCACTCCGGGCACGCGCCAAACGTCGAATTGAAACTGAAACTCCTCGGCTCCAGCTTCGGCACATCGAGTCCGCAATCCGGGCACGCCATCGACGAAGAAAACAACTGCTCGTTGCCGTTGCTCATCCCCACAATCACCAACCCATTCGCCAACTGCAATGCCTGCGTCACCGCACTCTCCAGACGCTTCTCCACAGTCGGCTTGGGCGCGCCACCCGCTTTCACCGGCGCCACAGCGCTCTCCGCCGGTTTCAGCAGAATCCTGTCCACAATCGCTTCAATCGTGTGATTCTTCCGCTTGTCCAGATGCACCGGCTCGCTCAAATCAAAAATCTCACCGTCAATCCGCGCGCGGAATCCCTGCTGATCCAACTGATCCAGCAACTCTCTAAACTCGCCCTTGCGTCCTCTCACCACCGGAGCAAGCACCGTCACCCGCTCACCCTCGCTCTGCAACAAAATGCGCTGCACAATCTGTTCCGCGCTCTGCCTTGAGATCGGCCTACCGCACTGCGGGCAATGCGGCGTCCCCACCGACGCATACAACAGACGCAGATAATCGTAAATCTCCGTAATCGTACCTACCGTTGATCGCGGACTTCTGCTCGTGGTCTTTTGTTCAATCGAAATCGCCGGGCTCAGACCCTCAATCGAATCCACATCCGGCCGTTCAATCTGATCCAGAAACTGCCGCGCATACGCAGAGAGCGTCTCCACATACCGCCGCTGCCCCTCCGCATAAATCGTGTCAAAGGCAAGCGAGCTCTTACCCGAACCCGACAATCCCGTCACTACCGTCAGCGTATTGCGCGGAATCCGCACGTTGATGTCCTGCAAATTATGCTGGCGCGCCCCACGTACGGAGATGTGTGTGATCGTCATAACTCTGTTTTCTGGATTCTGTTGTGCCGGGAAGCTGGGTGGAAGTAACACTGCGCGGAGTACACAGTTGTGCACTAGGGGTATTCTATTTGCCAACAGAATGGCGGGTCAACGCATGCTTTTTTCTGCGAGAATCGTCTGAGCGCGATTAACATTGGCATCGCGCTCCCATCTGTTAAAAAGAAAGACGCAGTGTAAAGAGGAAAGTATGACCGATCTGTTGAACCTGGTAGTGATGATCTTCACCGCTGTTGCAGCCATGCTCTCCGGCGTTCTCGCCTCTTACGCCGTCTTCCGCGCCTGCTTCTGGCTCATGCATCCGGATCGCAAACTCGGCCTCGTCAAGCCACGCATCAAGTCCGTCGAAACCGCCTGATCTCTACTTGAAATTCAGTTCGCAAAATATTCAGCTCGCATATTAAAAATAGTTGCGCGTAATTTGATCCGCTAAGTATTCAATCCTTTTCAAACCCGCAAAATCAATCGCGCCCTCTGAACCTTCAATTCGGCTGCGGCTGCGGGGGCAGTTGAGTCGGCTGATTCGGTTGGCCACTCTGCGGCTGGATCGGTGCTCCATTCTGTGGATCCTGCGGTGGATGCGGCGGTGTTCTGAACCCAGGACGCAACGGCTGTCCTGCCTGCGGATCATCTGGCATCTCTACATCATCATCTTCAACCGGCTGAACCACCCTCTGACTCACCGACTGTGTATCATTCGGCTTCATCGCTCCGCGCACCGTCAACACCACTTGTCGCGGCGTACCCGGTCCCTGTTCACCAATCATCAAAATATCGTAGCCGGTTCCATACAGAAGTTGCGCCAACACGTCGCGCGCCCTTCCCGGTCCATAAACACCATAAATTCGCTTGTCGGTATTCAATCCTTCGATCGTCACACCTGTCTCGGTCGTAATCTCGGACAGTATTTCCTTCAGGCTTGAGTTCTCCGCCTCAACCTTCAACCCGCTGCTGTCCCAACTGATCTGCGCCTTCTTCGCCCTCTCGTCCGCGGGGAATGTCGGCCCCGGATCCTCTGGCTCCGGTATCGGCGCCGTCAGCCTCTTCTTCTCTTCTTCAGCCTTCAGTTGTGCCTTCGTCTGCCGCTTCTTGTGAACCGTCTTCGGTGCGCTCGTTCCTGTCTTGCTGGGATTCATTTCCGCCGAATTTGCATCCTGGGCCGCCAACTCCTGCGTCAAACAGAATATGCAGCCAACCATAAACACCGTCAGCAGTGCTATACCCATGCGAGCAAGCCGCAATCTTCCCGCCGCGCCTGCATCAAGCCCGCTTTTCGTCATTCGCACAAGCTGCATCGCTCCCTGCTCCCTTGAATCCTGTTCTCTGTCCCCTCTGATTACGCCAACTGAGAACTGACAACTGAGAACTGTTAACACAGCCTCTCTCCATATAGACTAGCAATGTTTCCTCAACGCTCGCCAGAGTATGACGAAATGTTGACGGAGGAAGAAGATAATGAGTAGCAAAACCCGCATTCAGGAACCGCACAACATGGACAAACTCACACGCTCACTCGCTCTCGCAGGCTTCGCGTTCTTCTCTCTCGCCATCCTCCTCATCCCCGCTCCACTCCGCGCCGCCACGGCAACATGCACCGCGCAAGCCGAACTCTCTCCTGCCGACAGAACCGCCCTCGGCGATCTTTCAGCTCGCATCCTCACCGCCATTCAAGCTCAGGATTCCACCACCTTGCAATCCCTGCTCTTCTCCACCGAATCCGCCGAATGGCCGGCCATCCACACCGAGGCCGACCACGCCGCCACGCTCGTTGAGGGTGGTGTCCTCAAGATCCGCAACCTCTACCTCGTAGATGCCTCCGCCCAAAAATCCCCAGCCGACACCCAGGTCTTCTGCTCCAACGCGAAAGGCAATCTCACCGTCACCATCACCCTCCGCGCGCTGCCTCCCGGCAAATATGCCGTTGTACTCGCCGATGCCATGGGTGGAAAGCTCGCCGGGCAAATCGGCCTCATCCTCGCCTTCGAAGCTGGCACTTGGAAACTCGGCGGTATCTCCGCTCATGAAGGCATCCTCGACAGCCACGACGGTGTCTGGTACTGGGCCCGCGCCCGCGAACTCGCCAAAAACGACTTCCCCGCCGCTGCCCTCTTCACTTACGACCTCGCCAACTATCTCCTCGTCCCCGTCAACTATCTCTCCAGCCCCAATCTCGACAAGCTCGCCCAGGAGCAAACTCAGGTCATCTCAACCCTGAAGTCCCCGCTCACCTTCCCGCTCACCCTCACCGACGGCCCCCGCAGTTGGAAGGTCTCCGCCATCAAAATCGACCCCTCGCTCCACCACGCCGACCTCGCCATCGTCTATGAGACCATGGGTTCCACTGACCCCGCCTCATCACGCACTGAAGCCGTTGCCATCATGACCGCGCTCCTCAAATCTCAACCCGGACTCCGCGAAAACTTCCACGGCATCTGGGCCTACGCCACCAAAGACGGCAAGCCCGGTTTCGCCATCGAACTCCCCATGAACCAAATCCCGTAGCTTACGAGGTCATTTGAAAAATGAAAACTAATCTCCTCAAAAGCGCTCTCCTCATCGTCGTCCTCCTCCTCATTGGCTGCGGCATCCTTTTCTACGAACGTCCCCTCGACTGCTTCCGCGCATATCAATCCTGCAAACTCCGACTCACCGGCACTGCATTCCACACTATCCACGTCAACGGCATCCGCATCCATTACGAGACACTCGGCCCCGCAAACGGCTCACCCGTCCTCCTCATCCACGGCCTCGGCGGCAATGCTGAAGACTGGCGCAACCTCGCGCCCTACTTCACCAAGGCCGGCTATCGCGTCATCATGCCCGACCTCCCCGGCTACGGCCGCAGTGAGCATCCCGCCAACTTCTCTTACTCCATCGCCGACCAAGCCTCCTTCGTCGTCGCCTTCATGGACGCCCTCAACCTCCATCAAGTCGAACTCGGTGGCTGGTCCATGGGCGGATGGATCGTCCAGACCGTCGCCGCTGATCACCCCGAGCGCGTCTCACGACTCATCCTCTTTGACAGCGCCGGCCTCAAACTCCAGCCCAGCTGGGACACGCGCCTCTTCACTCCCCAAAACAAAGCCGAACTCGACCAGCTCGACGCGCTCCTCATGCCCAATCCCCCTCAAGTCCCCGCTTTCATCGCACGTGACATCCTGCACCACTCCCGTAAAAACGCCTGGATCATTCAGCGCGCCCTCGCCTCCATGCTCACCGGAAACGACGTCACCGACTCCAAACTCCCCACATTAAAAATGCCCGTCCTCATTGTCTGGGATGACCTCGACCAAATCACTCCAGTCTCTGAAGGCCACACCATGCACAACCTCATCCCCTCGTCCGAGCTCTTCCTCACCTCCGGCTGCGGACACATGGCTCCCGTCTCCTGCGCCTCCAAAATCGGCCCCAAGCTCGTCGAGTTCGCCACAAAATAATCTCCATAAAAATCAAAAGCGGGTTCGATTTTTTCAAATCGAACCCGCTGACTTGCTGCACTTGTTATAAACCCTCTCTAATTCACTCGAATCTGCCTCTAATAAATCCACCTGACCGTCATCGCCAACTCATGGTTGTAACTGTGGAAAGCGCTCGTCGCAATCTGAAATCCCGCACCCGCCACCAATCCCTGACGTGACTTCGCATCCCCGGGATGCAGCTTGAAATTACCCATCATCACGCCTGGTGAAATAAACTCCTGCTTCTTTCCATCATTTGTTCCGTCCTTGAAATAGGTCGCGTTGCTCTCAATCTCCGGCCAAAAATATTTGCCGATCTTGTACTGCGCCACCACATTCCAAAGCACCGGACGTCCCGCCGTCTTGTACGCTGTATTGTTCATCGGCAATATCGCGCCAATCGTCGATTGCACATCGAATTTTCCAAATCCCTTGCCCGCGCCCAATGTCGGCGTCACTGTCGCTGCCGCCGCGCCATTCTTGTAGCTCCCTGTCGGCACCGTCACCTGCACGTTGCCATTCGCCGAGTAGTTGCCATGCTTCTCATTCCCGCTCGCAAAACGGTACTTGGCCAGAAATGAAAAATCGCCCCACCCGTCAATCGCACTCGAATTGTGCGTAAGATAAGGCGGCAGATTAATATCAATCTCCGTCCGCGCCCACGGAATCATATTCGCACCCTTGCCCGTGTCATAATTCCATGTCGTCGTCCGCGCCGGAGCAACCTGCCTCCAAAAATCTGTCCGCAGGCACTCAATCAGTCCTGTCGTCTGCATAATCACAGGCACAATCCAACCCGGCTGTTTCGCCTGCGTTGCACTCGCGCGCGCCGCCCATCCTCTGAAAAATCCATCACTCGTTGTTTGAGCCGTGACAACATGCGCGGGCAAACACACCAATACCCACGCGACGAAGAGCAAGAAAGGGGGAAGTCTTTTCATCGTGAGACCGATGCTACGTGCCTCTTCACAATCCAAAAAGCACCCATCGATGGAGCAAAATCTCCTCCCATCGATGGATGAACTCTCACATGCACTCCGAACTGCTCATTTATTCTTGTCTCAACCGTGAACTCCATCTACTCTCTCCTCCAATCCGCCCACGACTCACTCGCCTCAGGCGACCCCCAAACCGCCGCCCGTCACTTCCGCGCCGTCATCGACCAGGACGCCGATCACGTCGAAGCCCATCACGGCCTCGTCCGTTCCCTGCGCGACTCCAACCAACTCGAACTCGCCATCGCCGTCGCTCTCCGACTTACCGTCCTCACCCCTCAAGACCCGCTCGCCCACACCGCACTCGCCATCAGCCTCCAGCACGCCGGGCACATTCCAGAAGCTGAAGCCGCCTCCACCCGCGCCCGCCTCCTCGAGTGGAAACAACAACTCACCACACCCTCTGACCCCACTCCCGACCTGACATGACCACTTCAGCGAAGCGCCTCCGCAAAATCCATGACGCTCTCTTCCGCGCTTACGGCCCTCAAAACTGGTGGCCAGCACGCACCCGTTTTGAAGTCATCCTCGGAGCCTACCTCACCCAAAACACCGCCTGGACCTCCGTCACCCTCTCTCTCGCCAACCTCCGCCGCGCCCGCGCCCTCACCCTCGCCGGAATCCGCCGCCTCACCCTCCCTCGCCTCACCGAGCTCATCCGCCCATCCGGCTTCGCCACCCGCAAAGCCTCTGCCATCCTCGCCTTCGTCCACATGCTCGATTCTGAATTCTCCGGCTCACTCTCGAAACTCGCCTCAACTCCCACGCCAACCCTCGAAGCCCGGCTCCTTGCACTCCCCGGCGTCGGTCCCGAAACCTCCCACGCCATCCTCCTCTACGCTCTCTCCCACCCCATCCCCGTCGCCGACGAATACCTCCGCCGCATCGCAGAGCGACACAATCTCCTTCCGCCGCCCATCCCCAAAAACCGCCAAACCTACATTCAACTCCACGCCCTCACCCAATCGGCCTTCGCTTCCGACCCCACACCCGGCCACCCCAGTCTCTTCAACGAATTCCACGCCCTCACCGTCGCCGTCGGCAAAGCCCACTGCGGGCGCACTCCCCGTTGCACCAACTGCCCTCTCGCTTTCGACCTCAAAAACTCACTCAAATCCCATTTGGATTAAGCATAATAATTATTCTGTAAATCATTTCCCCACAAACAACTTCCCGCGTAAACTAGTCCCCATGGGCCGCAGCTTTAACGTCACAACCACCAGCCGGGGCAAACTTCGCGACTTCCAAATCGCCGCTGATACTCTTTCAATCGACCTCCAACCCCTCCCCGGCATCTCCGTCATCACCCCTCCCATTGAAGACGGCCTCACCTTTGAAGCCAACGCCACCCTCAAAGCCATCCACTACTCCACCTACGCACCCGGCGAGCTTGTCCTCGCTGACGATTCCGGCCTTGAGGTCGACGCGCTCAACGGCGCTCCCGGCGTTCGCTCCGCTCGCTTCGCCTCCGACGCTGGCATCGCCGACTCTCCCGACGCCAACGACAACACCGACATCTGGAACAACATGGTCCTCCTCCAGAAGCTCGCCGGCGTCCCTCTTGAAAAACGCACCGCCCGCTATCGTTGCGTACTCGCCGTAGCCCGCGATGGCCAACTCCTCCACACCGCTTCCGGCTCCGTTGAAGGCATCATCCTCGATGCACCCCGAGGCCTCGGCGGCTTCGGCTACGACCCACTCTTCTTCCTCCCCCAACTCAACCTCACCATGGCCGAGCTCGACATCGAAACCAAACTCACCCTCAGCCACCGAGGCCGCGCCCTCACCGCCCTCATCGAACTCCTCGACCCCACCCTTACCCACTAAATATCTGCAACAATCCCGCTGACTCGCTGATTTGCGCCAAGCGCAAGCTGACTGGCTGCTTTTAATCCTAAAAAATGAAAATTCCTCGCTTACTCAAGAAACGGCAACTCACTCCGTTTCCATCCCCTGTGTTCCACGTCACTTATCATTTCTCCCTCGCTTGACCATCCATACCCGCAAGGCAAATAATGCTTGTGACTATGAACAGGGAATTTCGTCTCTTTATCTGATATATCCAGGCGCGGTTTCAGCGTTTTGATCACTGGTAAAGTTGCGGCCCGCGTGCTGAATCACCGCCTCAATATTGGCGATTCTCCACCACCCTGTCCGGATTCTCTGGCCTTAACAAACCAAAGCTAGCTTCAGCTGGCAGGAGCCAACCATGGCAACCGCGCAACAGACTCCAATCGTCAAAAAAGGCGTCGCGCCGCTTCGTGCCGGAGAAGGATATTCCTTCCTCCTCCGCCGGCTGCACTCGCTTCTCGGCATCATTCCCCTCGGAGCCTTCCTCCTCGAGCACCTCCTCTCGAATTTCGAGGCTCTCCACGGCCCCGTCGCTTACGGCTTGCAGGTCCGCTTCCTCAACAGCCTGCCCCTCGTCCGCGTGCTCGAGTGGGTCTTCATCTTCATCCCTCTCCTCTATCACGCTATCTACGGCCTCTACATCTGGATCCGCGGCCAATCCAACATCGTTTACTACCCCTGGGCCGGCAACTGGCTCTACACCTCCCAGCGCTGGACCGGCATCATCGCTTTCCTCTACATCGGCCAGCACGTCATCCGTCAGCGCTTCATGGGTGACGAGCTACCCATCCACCCCGGCATGGCATTCCACAAAGTTCAGGTCGAGCTCTCCAATCCCTGGATGCTCGCCGTCTACATCATCGCCATGATCGCCATCTGCGCCCACTTCAGCTACGGCATCTGGCTCTTCTGCGCCAAGTGGGGCATCACACCAGGCACAAAATCACGCAAGCGCTTCGGCTACGTCTGCGCCGGTCTCTTCGTCGTTCTCACCCTCTTCGGCCTCTCCAGCATCTGGGCCTTCGTCGGTCCCGACTTCAAAAACACTCCGCGCGACATTCAACTCACACTCTCTCAACCGGCACTCACGAGCACTGTAGGCACCTGGTGGATCTGATCTCTCCCTCAGTCCCTTAGTCCCTTTGTCCCTGTTTTTTCGTCCCTGTTTTTACGAAAGGATTTCTCATCATGGCAGCACCCAGAATCATCGTGGTTGGCGGAGGACTCGCGGGACTCGCCGCAGTCATTAAAATCGCTGAAGCCGGCGGCAAAGTGGACCTCTTCTCCATCGTCCCCGTCAAGCGCTCCCACTCCGTCTGCGCGCAGGGTGGCATCAACGCCGCTAAAAATCTCAAAGGCGAGGGCGACACTACCTGGCTCCACTTTGACGATTCCGTTTACGGCGGCGACTTCCTCGCCAATCAGACCCCCGTCAAGGCCATGTGCGAAGCCGGCCCCGGAATCATCGATCTCCTCGATCGCATGGGCGTTCCCTTCAATCGCACCCCGGAAGGTCTCCTCGACTTCCGCCGCTTCGGTGGCACCCTCTTCAACCGCACCGCCTTCGCCGGAGCCACCACCGGCCAGCAACTCCTCTACGCACTCGACGAGCAGGTCCGCCGCTTCGAGTCAGAAGGCAAAGTCAAAAAATACGAAGGGTGGGAGTTCCTCTCCGCCGTCATCGATTCCAAAGGCGTAGCCCGCGGCATCACCGCCATGAACCTGCGCACCATGGAGCTCACCAGCTTCCCCGCTGACGCAGTCATCATCGCCACCGGCGGCATCGGCGCCATATTCGGCAAAAGCACCAACTCCGTCGTCTGCACCGGAAGCGCCCAATCCGCCATCTTCCAGCAGGGCGTCTACTACGCCAATGGTGAATTCATTCAGGTCCACCCCACCTCCATCCCCGGCGAAGACAAGCTCCGCCTCATGTCCGAGTCAGCCCGTGGCGAAGGTGGCCGCATCTGGGTTCCGCGCAAAGCCAGCGACCCCCGCCCCATCAAGCAAATCCCCGAGGCCGACCGCTGGTACTTCCTCGAGGAGTGGTACCCCAAGTACGGCAACCTCGTCCCGCGTGACATCGCCACCCGCGCCATCCACGAGGTCGTCTACAAATACAACCTCGGTATCGACGGCCAACCCATGGTCTACCTCGACCTCTCGCACATCGACCGCGCCACCCTCGATCGCAAGCTCGGTGGCATCCTCGAAATCTACGAGAAGTTCGTCGGCGACGACCCGCACGAAGTCCCCATGAAGATCTTCCCCGGCATGCACTACACCATGGGCGGTACCTGGGTCGACTTCAACCAGATGACCAACATCCCCGGCCTCTTCGCCATCGGCGAAGCGGACTACCAGTACCACGGCGCCAATCGCCTCGGCGCCAACTCGCTTCTCAGTTGCATCTTCGCTGGCTTCCTCTCCGGCCCCAAAGCCATGGAGTACGCCAAGGCCCTTCCAGCTCAGGAAGGCGATGGCGGCCACGCACTCGAACTCAAGCGTCAGGCCGAACTCAACTCGAAGCTCATCAACAATCAAGGCAACGAGAACCCCTTCCGCATCTGGCGCGAACTCGGCGAAGTCATGACCAAGCACGTCACCGTCATTCGTTACAACAAGGGCCTCGAAGAAGCCGACGCCAAAATTGTCGAACTCCTCGACCGTTACAAGCGCGTCAACCTCAGCGACAAAAGCCAGTGGGCCAACACCAGCTTCGCCTTCGGCCGCCAGCTTTACAACATGCTTGAACTCGCCCGCGTCATCGCCAAGGGCGCTCTCTTGAGAGACGAATCCCGTGGCTCGCATTACAAGCCAGACTTCCCGGATCGCAACGACGAAAAATTCCTCAAAACCACCAAGGCCTCCTTCACCGGCACTGGCAACTCGCCCAAAATCGAGTACGAGGAAGTCGACACCCAGTTCATCAAGCCGCGTCCCCGCCGTTACGACGCATCCAAATAAGCAACTGTTTTTTTTCGCAAGTTTTAGCTTTGAAGGTTTTGTTTTACAGATGTTTTGAGGCAGTTGTTCTTTTAATCTCGCCAATAATGCAGATTGAATGAATCAAGCCGACACGTGCAGCAACGAAAAGGCTTTGTAACAGCAATGAAAAGGCTTTGTAACAAGGCACGACTTTAGTCGGGCCATATGCGGCAACAAAAGTTTTTGGGGCTTTAGCCCCCGAGGAAAATGATCATGGCCGAGAAAACCATCCGTCTGGAAATCAAGCGTCAAGCCAACCCCGATGCACCCGAAGTTTGGGAGAACTTTGAGTTTCCCTGGCGTCCGGGCTTGAACGTCATCTCCGTCATGATGGAGATCGCAGCCAACCCTGTCACCGCTGACGGCAAACCCACCACCCCCATCACCTACGACTCCAATTGCCTTGAAGAAATCTGCGGCTCCTGTGCCATGCTCATCAACGGCAAAGCCCGCATGGCATGCTCTTCATTGATCGACGATCTCGAGCAGCCCATCCGCATCGCGCCGCTCTCCAAATTCCCCGTCGTCCGCGACCTCGCCGTCGACCGCTCCGTCCTCTTCGAGAACCTCAAAACCGTCAAAGCCTGGGTTCCCATCGACGGCACCTACGATCTCGGCTCCGGCCCACGCGTCCTCCCCCAACAGCAGGAAGTCGCTTACCCGCTCTCCAACTGCATCTCCTGCTGCTGCTGCATGGAAGTCTGCCCCCAGTTCAACGACTCCACAAACTTCGTCGGCGCTGCCACCATCGCCCAGGTCAAGCTCTTCAATCAGCACCCCACCGGCAAGGTCCTCAAAGAAGAACGCCTTCGAGCACTCGCCGGTGACGGCGGAATTCAGGAGTGCGGCTTCGCTCAAAACTGCGTCGAAGTCTGCCCCAAGAATCTTCCGCTCACCAACTCCATCTCCGACGTCAGCCGCGACGTCACCCTCCAGCAACTCAAGGACCTCGTCCGCACCTAAGTTTCAATTCCCAAAAATCTGGGTGCCCCAGGTCTCGCTTCTGAGACCTGGGGTTTTTCATTAAAGATCATTCTCCCGCAATCCCGCTGACTTGCTGACTCGCTGATTTGCGCGAAGCGCAAGCTGACTTGCTGACCTTGTCTTAAAAATTCTTCTCGAACTTACCAATCATTTTGTCCCTGACTCCCAAACAAAAAAAGCCCGCATTCGCGGGCTTTTCCAATCCCAACCACCATCTATCTCATCATCAGCGAATTCGGCAGCACTCCCAGCAACACCACCGCCGCTGCAATCGCCAGCAACACCAGCATCACCACAGGATGCACTTGAATTTTCCCCGCACCCTCCGCAGCCTCCGCCACATACGCGCTCTTGAGCACCCGCAGATAGTAATAAAGTGAAACCGCGCTCAACGCAATCGCCAGCGCCACCAAAACAAACGGCCACAATCCCGCATTCGTCGTCAGCACCGCGGCAAACAAATTGAACTTGGCCCAGAAGCCAATCAGCGGCGGAATTCCAGCCAGCGACAAGAACAGCACCAGCAGCACTCCGGCCAGCAATGGATTCCGTTTGTGCAATCCGCCAAACGCCTCAATCCTGTCGCTCCCCGTCGCCTGCTGCACCACACCCACCACGCCAAATGCGCCAATCGTCGTCAGCCCATACGTCAGCACATACACAATCACCGCATAGGCCGTCTGACCCGTCGCATGAGTCGTCGTCGTCATAAAATCAAACGCGCTTCCCACTCCCGGGTACTGCGCATGCACGCCAATTCCCAGCAGCATGTATCCCGCATGTGCAATCGCCGAGTACGCCAGCAACCTGCGCACGCTCGTCTGCGCCAGCGCCGCCAGATTTCCCACCAGCATCGACGCCGCCGCCACCACCAGCAATACCGCACCCAGCGGCTGCCACGTCTGATAGACGCTCTTGAAATATCCATCCAGCATCAACTGATGTCCCGCGATCGCCCCCGAAGGAACCAGCAATCCCAACGAGAAGATCAGCAACAGCGCAAAGCTCGCCACCTTTGAAACCGAAGCGATAAACGCCGCAGCCGGAGCCGGCGCACCCTCATACGCATCCGGCGCCCACAGATGGAACGGCACCGCCGCCACCTTGAATCCTAATCCCGCCACCACCAAAATCCACGCCACGTATAACAATGGAGTCGCGCCCTGTTGTGCTATCGACGATTGAATCAGCGCCAAATTCGTGCTCCCGCTCAACCCATACAGATAGCTGAATCCAAACAGCAAAAACGCCGCGCTCATTCCGCCGAACAAATAATATTTCAGCGCAGCTTCCGCACTTTTTTCAGAATGTTTATCAAACGCAGTCAAAATATAAAGCCCCAAACTCAGCAACTCGAGGCCTACAAAAATCACAATCAGATCCTGCGCCGCACTCACCAGCAAACCGCCTGAAGCAGCAAACAGAATCACCGCCACATACTCGCCCACATGCTTCGTGAACTTCGTTCCAAAAAGCAGCAGCAGCGTCAGCGCCGTCAGCAGCAGAATGCCCGCCTGCAAAATCACGCCCGGCCCATTCTGCTGGAGCACCGTCAACCCACCCGCAACATAACTCGCGCCCTCTTGCCGGAGCAGCACCTCAAGCGCAGCCCAGCATCCAATCACGCCCAGCAGCACTGAAACTGCCAACCGCACCTGCGCGCCGGCCTTGCGCAAAATTCCCAAATCAACCAGCAGCACCACCAGCGCCGCAACTTCAAGCACTGTCTCCGGCAACGTCGCGTGGAAGAGTTCTGTGTAGTTCATAGCCCCCCTCCCGCAAGCATTGCCTTCACCGCCGGCTCAATCGAATCCAAAATCAACCGCGGCCACAATCCAACCGCTAGCGTCACAGCCAGCAGCATTCCAACTCCCGCCCACTCCGGCCATGTAATCGGCGCATACTCATGATGCAAATCATCCGCGTGCGCCGTCTTATCCGAGAAGAACGCCTTCTGCAGCGCGCGCCACGTGTACGCTACACCCACCAAAATTCCCACGCCCGCAAAACCCGTCCACACCGGCCCCAAATTCCAGCTGCCAATCAGCACCTGCAACTCCGCCACAAATCCCGAGAATCCCGGCAACCCCATCGACGCCATCCCAGCCAGCACAAACGCCCACGCCGCAAACGGCAACTTCTTCGACAAATGCAGCTTCTCCAGCTCATCCAGTTCTCTCGTATGTGTGCGCTCATAAACCACGCGTCCCACAATCGCGAAGAGCAGTCCCGCAATAATTCCATGCGAGAACATCTGCAACACCGCGCCCGTCATGCCAATCGTATTCAGCGTCACCAACCCGAGCAGCACAAATCCCATGTGGCTCACGCTCGAGTAACCAATGACGAATTTGAAATCCTTCTGTGCCAGCGCAACCAGCGCGCCGTAAACAATTCCAATCACCGCCAGCAACGCAAAAACCATCCGCCACGATCCAATTCCCAGGAACGAAAATCCCCACGGATCCATACCGTGCGGAAACAATCCAATCGCCACTCGCAGGCATCCATACGCGCCCAGCTTCATCACCACGCCGGCCAGCAACATGCTCGCCGCCGTCGGTGCTGCCACGTGGCCTGTCGGCGCCCAAGTGTGGAACGGCCACAAGCCAGCCAGAATTCCAAACCCCACAAAGACCAGCGGGAAGGCCCACATCTGAAAGTGCACCGGCAAATTCGCATGGCTGAGAGCAATCAAACTCATCGATTGACCGCCCGATGTCGCATACGCGGCCAACGCGCCAATCAGCACCATCGCCGATCCCACAAACGAGTACAGCGCCAGTTTCATCGCCGCATACTCTCTACGTGTCGAACCCCATATCGCAATCAAAAAATACTTCGGCACAATCGCAATTTCATAAAACACAAACAGCAGAAAAAGATCGTAGCTCAAAAAGACGCCAAAAACTCCGCCGATCAGAGCCAGGTAAAACGCAAAAAACTCATTCGTGCGCTTTTCGATATTCCAGCTGAATAAAATTCCCGCCACCGCCGCCAAGCCCGTCAGCAGCACCAGCATCCGGCTGATTCCATCCGCCGCCAACAGGTAGTGAATCCCCATCGACGGTATCCACGGCACGTCCACAAGAATCTCGCGGCCCGAGCCCACATGCGTAAAGAATCCCCACGCCGCCACCACCAGCGTCGCCACGGCAACCAGCAGCGCAAACCAGCGCGCAATCGTATTACCGCCGCGCCCCCTCGGCATCAGCGCCAATACCGCCGCACCGCCGAAAGCCAGATAAATCGTCCACTGTAAACTTGGCGCCAGCATCTAAAATCTCCAGTGCGAGAGCAGGTTGATAACCGTCGGATTCACGCTCTCGACAATCAATTGCGGCAACACTCCAATCAAAAACATCAATCCCAGCACCGGAGCAAGCGCCAGCCGCTCGCCCGCATGAAGATCCGGGAACGTCGCCCATTTTTCATTCAGCGGCCCGTTGAAGACCTTCTGCAGCACGGTCAAAATCACCGCTGCGGTAATCAGCAATCCCAGCACGCTCACCGTCGCTGAAACCCAGCTCAGAGTAAAGACTCCGCGGAAGATCAAAAACTCACCCACAAATCCATTCAGTCCCGGCAACCCGAGCGACGAGAACAATGCAATCCCCATCAGCCCGCAGAACACCGGCGCCACCTTGCGCAATCCGCCAAAATCATTGACTCCGCGCACGCCCTCCGTGCGCTCTTCAATCATCGCCACAAACCAGAACAGCGCAGCCGCCGTCAGTCCGTGATTGAACATCTGCAGAATCACGCCATTGAGCGCCGAAGCCTGTGCCGCAGCAACCACTGCACCCGACGCCGGAATCGCAATCGCAAATATTCCCAGCATGCAATATCCCAAGTGATTCACCGACGAGTACGCAAAGATGCGCTTCAAATCCTTCTGCACCACCGCCGCCCACGCGCCCATCACAACAGTGATCACTGCCAGCACCAGCAGCGGCGTTCTCACCTGCGCCAGTTGATGCCCAAAGATCGGAATTGCAATCCGCAGCAATCCGTAAACGCCCATCTTTGACATCGCGCCCGTCAGCAGCATCGTCACCGGAGTCGGCGCTTCAGCATACGCATTGGGCAGCCACGTGTGAAATGGAGCCAGCGGCACCTTCACTGCAAATCCAGCCAGCACAGCCAGCGCAAGACCCAGCATCACGTGTCCCAAATGCGCCGTCACCATCTGCTCCAGCGCGCCATTCGCGGCCAGCGCCGTCAACTCGCCAAAGTCCAGCGTTCCCGCTGAAAGATCCAACGCCAAAAAGCCCAGCAGCAACGCCACGCTTCCCGCCATCGTGTAAACAAAAAACTGTGTCGCCGCCGCCCCGCGTTTTGCTCCGCCCCAAATCTTGATCAGGAAAAACGCCGGAATCAAACTCAACTCCCAGAACAAAAACCAGTGGAAGAAGTTCAGCGCCGTAAACGAACCCATCAACCCCGATTCAAGTAACAATGCCAGTGCAAAGAAAACTCCCGGCTGCCGGTAAACATGCCGCGAAGCGTCAATCGCCATCAGCGAAACCAGCGCCGAGAGCAGCACCATCAGCGCGCCAAGCCCATCCACGCCAAGATGGTACTCAATGTGCATTGATGGAACCCACGGCACAATCTCCACGAGGCCCATCGTTCCATTCGCCGGAACCTGCATCCACACATACAGCGCCAGTGCAAGCGACACGCCCGCAAAAACCAGCGCCACACGCCGCGCATTCTTTCCCGCCAGCCATGCCAGTGGCGCCCCGATCAATGGCAGCACCGTGAGCAGCGTCAATATAGGTAGTCCGTTCATCTGCCGCTCCAAATCAGAATCAGTGCCAGCGCCAAAACCACAACGCCCAGCGACAATATTCTCAGGTAACTCTGCACGCGTCCGCTCTGAACGCTCGCCACCAACCCGCCACCCGTCGCCAACTCGTCACAGCCCTTGTCAAAGCCGCCGTTTACAAAATTGTTGTCAACAAGCCGGTTCATCTCTGCAAGCATGCGTCCAATCCACGCGACTAGAGAGACAATCCCGCCCCACACGCGGCGATCCAGGATATCGGCAACCTTCCCCCACCACGCATAGAATGCAATCACAGTCACCGCATACAACTCATCAAAATAAAGTCGATCATGCAGCCACTTCCAAACCGTCGGCATCGCTGCTTCAAGCACATCCGGCTGCTCCGCCGCTGGAGCCTCGCGCCCGCCATAAAGCCACCAACCCAAACCGAGTCCTGTAAACACCACCACCGCCGATAGCCCCATCAATCCCAGCAGCGCCGGCTCGGCAAAAACATGCCAATCAACTTCCGCCGCATGGAAATTAAGAAAGCTCTTGAACCACGGCCACGCCGGAGTTCCAATCACTCCAAGCAACATCGCAAACGCCGCCAGCACCATCAGCGGTCCCGTCATCACCGTAGGGCTCTCATGCGCTGGCTTCTTCCCGCGCCACACCCCGAAGAAGACATAGGAAACCTGGCGCGTCATATAAAACGCCGTCAGCAGCGCGCCAAATACCAGCAGATAAAACGGCCCATGCGAGAAGCTCCATCCATGCGCCGATTCCAGAATTCCATCCTTGCTCCAGAACCCCGAGAAGAAAATCGGAACTCCGCACAGCGCCAGCATGCCAATCGAGTACGTCAAAAATGTCAGCGGCATATCGGAGCGCAATCCGCCCATCTTGCGAATGTCCTGCTCCTCGTGGCAACCATGTATCACCGAGCCCGCGCCCATGAACAACAGCGCCTTGAAGAACGCATGAGTTATCAGGTGGAACATTCCCACCGCCACGCCGCCTGTCGCCAGCCCCACCATCATGTAACCAAGTTGTGAAATCGTCGAGTACGCCAGGATGCGCTTAATATCGTTCTGCGCCACTGCCACCAGCGCCGCATAAACAGCCGTCAGCGCGCCAACCCACGCCACCACAATCAGCGCCGTCGTTGTCCCCGCGCTTCCCATACCTGCGCTCATCAGCGGATAGACTCGCGCAATCAAATAAACTCCCGCAGCCACCATCGTCGCCGCGTGTATCAAAGCTGATACCGGAGTCGGACCCTCCATCGCATCAGGCAGCCAAACATGCAGCGGCAACTGGCCGCTCTTTCCCGCAGCGCCTGCAAAAATCAACAGTCCAATCGCGCCCGCCGCCGTCAATCCCAACGCCGCCGGCTGACTCAGCAGCAACTGCAACACGCCCGCTTCCATCGATCCCGCACCGTTGTTATAAAAAAGCAGCGTCCCCGTCTGCGCAAACAGCCACACAATCCCCAGCAGAAAAAACACATCGCCAACGCGCGTCGTCATGAACGCTTTCTTCGCCGCCGCCGCCGCCTCAGGCTTGAAGTACCAGAACCCAATCAGCAAATACGAAGTCAAACCCACCAGTTCCCAACACATAAAGAGCAGCAGCAGCGAGTTCGCAATCACCACCCCCAGCATCGCTCCGGCAAACAGCGAGAGAAAGCAGAAGAACCTTGTGAAGTTCTTGTCATGCGACATGTAGCCGATCGAATAAATAAAAATCAGCAAGCCCACAAACGTGACCATCACCAGCATTACCGCCGAAAGCGGATCAAGCACCCAACCCAGATCCACACTCGTCACGCCCGTCTGAATCCAGCTGAAGTTCACCACCTCGCGCACCTGCGCGTGGTTCATCCAACCCGCAAGCACATGCCCAAAAGCCGCCAACGCCAACACCAGCGAAATTGCCAGCGACCCGATTGAAAGTGCCGCCGCAACTTTTCTTCTCGCCTGTGGCATCAGCGCAATCATTCCCGACGCAACAATCGGAAGCGCCGGAATCAGCCACAGCATCCGCGCGATCTGAGACGGCTCAACAAAGAAGGCCGCGTGAAATGGTTCTGTCATACTCACCTGAATCACCCCTTCACCCTTTCATCCTTGTCTGCTCATCCAGATTCACCGTGCGCGTATGGCGATAGAGCGCAATCACCAAACCCAGCCCCACAGCCGCTTCGGCAGCCGCTACGGCAATTGAAAAAATCGCAAACATCATCCCCGTCAAATGCTCCGGATGCGCTCCATAACGCCAGAACGCAATCAAATTCAAATTCGCGGCATTCAACATCAACTCAATGCCAATCAGCACCAGAATCGCATTGCGCCTGACCAGCGCTCCAGCCAGCCCAACCGCAAACAACAGCGCCGCAACCAGCAAATAAGCAGAGAGTGGACTCATTTCGCCTCTCCCTTCTCATGCATCGCAATCACCACCGCGCCAATCAACGCCGCCGTCAGCACCAGCGCGACAATCTCAAGTGGCAGCACATAATTCCCCACCAGCGCCTGGCCAATATCCATCACGCTCGCATTCGGCGCACCAATATTAATTGCCTCGCTCGCCGCACTCGCAGCCGTCGTCGCCTGCTCGCTCGCAATCACTGACCACGCCAGCACCGCAAATACTCCAGCCGCAACCACCAATCCCCAAATTCCACCCGGCGAAAATACCGGCTCGTTTTTCTGCTTGCTCTGCATCAGTACTGACGTTTGCGTCAGCAATACCGCAAACACAATCAGAATCGTCACCGCGCCAATGTAAACCAGCATCTGCGCAAAGCCCACAAACTGCGCATCCAGCGAAAGATAAAGCAGCGCCAAACCGCTAAAGGCTATCGTCGCCGCCAGCGCCGCATAAATCAGCTTCTTCACCAGCACCGTCGCAAGCGCGCCGCCAATCGTCAAGGCTGCCAACAACCAAAACACCACGCTCATCGGCCCGCCCCCTGATCCCAGATATCTGATTTCTGATCCCTGTTACTCCGCATACTTATACGTCCTCGGCCCAACGCTGCTGCTCTTCTGCTCGCCAAGCGCCATCGCCACATAAACCACCGCCAGCACCGCGGCGCAAACTACCCAGCGCAACCAGCCCTCGCCCATGAACCGCCACGCCGCCGTCACAAACACATTCGTCAGCGCCAACGGCAGCATGAACTTCCAGGCAAAATTCATCAGCTGATCCTGTCTCAATCTCGGCAGTGTTCCGCGCACCCAGATAAAGAAGCTGATCGCCATCATCACCTTCGCAATGAACCAGGCCCACGACGGAATGAATTGCAGCCACTCAACCGGCGCGCTCCATCCACCCAAAAACAGCGTCGCGCCCAAGCCCGACATCGACAGCATCCCCACATACTCGCCCAAAAAAAACTCGGCAAACTTGAATCCCGAGTACTCCGTAAAGTACCCCGCCACCAACTCCGACTCGCCCTCCGGCAAATCAAACGGCGACCGGTTCGTCTCCGCCATCGCCGCAATCACAAACAGCACAAACCCTGCGAACCCCCACGGCGTAAACACATACCAGTGCGGCAATCCATGCGTGTAAACATTCTGCGCGGCCACAATCTTGTCCAGTGAGAGCGACCCCGTAATCATCACAATCGGAATCGTAGACAAGAGCAGCGGCACTTCGTAGCTGATCATCTGCGCCACAGCTCTCATCGCCCCCAGCAGCGAATATTTATTGTGGCTCGCCCATCCCGCCATAAACACGCTCAGTTCAGCCGTCGCGCCCACTGCAAAATAAAACAGCAGCGCCGCATCCATATGAACCAGCGTCATCCCCCGCCCCATCGGCAGCACCGCGTAACCCATGAAGACCACTACCACCAGCAGCACCGGAGCAATAAAGTGCATCAGCCCGTCGGCGTTGTAAGGAACAATGTCTTCCTTCGTCAGCGACTTGATTCCATCCGCCACCGGCTGCAAAATTCCAAACGGCCCCACGCGATTCGGCCCATATCTGTTCTGCATGCGGCCCAATCCTTTGCGCTCCATCAATACCGCAATCGCAAACAGCGCCGGATACAAGCAGATAATCGTCACCACCGCCAGCAATATCCCCACCAGCGGCTGCCAGAAGGCCGGCAAAAAACTCTCAATCCAATGCGTAAACCAAATAAATATCTGGTCGAGTTTCTCAGCCATTTGCGCCCCCATCAACCGGCCCCGTTTTTGCAACTTTCGCTGCCTCTACCGCTGCCGCCGCCTTCGCCGCATCGGCCGCCGCCTTCGCCGCCGCCGCCGCCCGCGCCTTTTCCCGGTCCGCCTCTAGTGCCGCATCAACTGATGCGGCCTCCGTCGGATGAATCTGGTGGTAGTACTCGTTCGATTTCGCCAGTTGCTTTCTGTCATGCAGGAATCCCTGGAACCGTTCCGCCGAGCTCACCTCATAATCCACATCCATCTTGATCGCCTCAAACGGGCAAACCTCTACGCAGATCTGGCAGCTCATGCAAACAGAAACATCAATATCAAAGCGCGTCGGATAAAACTGCGGCTTGCCCACTGCATCCGGCTTCTTGTCCGTTGACTTCTCAATATAGATGCACTTCGGCGGGCACTCCTTCTCGCAGATCTGGCAGCTCACGCACCGCAGGCCCGCTTCCCAATCCCCGCCGTCATAGACCAGAAACGGGAACACCCGCGCCGACTCCATCGTCGCGATCCGCTCCTCCGGGTACTGGACTGTCGTCAACCTCTCGCGCGTAAAAAAACTCGCGAAAAAGTTCATCGCCGTCGTCGAAAGTCCCTTCAGTATCCCTTCACCGAGCACCGCATCTCCTCCAAATTTCCCGTTCGGGCCCCTGATCCCTGACCCCTGATTTCTGATCCCTGAGTTACCTGTCCACTTCTCCCAACACAATATCCACGCTTCCAAAAATCAACACCACATCCGCAACCGAATGTCCTAAACAAATATCCTCAAGAATCGTCAGGTTGATCAAACTCGGCGGACGAATTCTGTACCGGTACGGAGTCCCGCTTCCATCGCTGATCAAATAAAATCCCAGCTCGCCCTTCGGTCCTTCAATCCTGCCGTAAGCCTCGCCGGCCTTCGGGCGGAATCCCCGGCTCTTCGTCTTCACATCCTGCACCGGACCGCCGGGAATATCCCTGAGCGCCTGCTCCAGAATCTTCACGCTCTCCCGCATCTCCAGCATGCGCACCATGAAACGGTCATACACATCGCCGTGTTCGCCAAGCGGCACTCTGAAATTGAACCTCTCATAGATGCCGTACTTGTCCGCCTTGCGGATGTCGTAGTTCACACCCGTCGCGCGCAACATCGGCCCCGTCACGCCGGCATTCACCGCCAACCGCTGCGTCAGAACGCCTTTTCCCTGTGTGCGCGCCATCAAAATTTCATTGCTGCTCAGGAACCGGTCAAATTCATCCACAAACGGAGCCAGTCCCGACACCACTTTTCTTGTCTTGTCCAGCCACGCTGCGCTCGGGTCCACACGGCATCCGCCAAAGCGCATGTAATTGCACATCATGCGCGCGCCCGTCAGCTCTTCAAACAAATCCAGTATCTTTTCTCTCTCGCGGAATGCGTACATCAGCGGCGTTCCGCTCGCCCCCATCTCCTGGATCAAAAATCCAACCGACGATGCATGATTCTGAAACCTCGTCAGCTCGCCCAGTATCACGCGCACATACTCGGCCCGCTCCGGCACTTCAATCCCCGCCAGCTTCTCCACCGCCAGCGCATAGGCCCAGTTATTTGTCAGCGGACATATGTAATCCAGCCTGTCCGTGTACGGCATCATTCCCAGGTAGCTCGCACTCTCGGCAATCTTCTCGTGGTTCCGGTGCAGATAACCAAAGACCGGCTTCAGCTTCACCACCCTCTCGCCATCCAGCACCACATCCATCCGGAAAACGCCATGCGTCGAAGGATGATGCGGCCCCATCGAGAGCTCCAGCAAATCTCCCTCGCCACTCGGCTCAATCACCGGCGGACGGTTCCAACCCTCATGCTGCCCCGCTGGCTCTACTAAAAAGGGCTTCGGTGCTTTTTGAGCTAAGCTCATCACTCGCCCACCCTTTCCGCACTTGCTTCAGCCAGTTTCGCCCTGTGCTCATGTGCACGCTGCAACACCTGGTCATGAGCCGTCGGCTCGTACTCAAAATCATCGGGCTCAACATAATCCCTGCGCATCGGATGATCCTTGAACTCATCCCACATCATGATCCTTCGCAAATCCGGATGCCCCGCAAACTTCACGCCATACAAATCAAAAACTTCGCGCTCCTGTAACTCCGCGCTTCTCCATACATAAGTCAACGAAGGCAACTCGACTTGATCCGTCCGGTTCACTGTCTTCATGCGCAACGTCAACGGCCCCGTCCGCTTCTCCATCGAAAACAAGTGGTACACAACCTCAAGGCATCCCGGAATCACCTGCTTCTTCACTTCCTCAACCACCTCGTCAACCGTCGTCTTCACGCCGTCGACTTCCTTCTCTACCTTCTTAGTCACTTTGACTTTTTCCGCGATTTCCTTATCCGGCCAATCCACGCCCGACACATTCGAAAGAAAATCCAGCCGCAACTCCGCCGAATCCCGCAAAAAACGCGCCACTTCAAGCGCCACTTCCGGCTTCAATTTCAACGAGTGCTGGCCACACACGCTCGGATTCAGCACAATCTCCACCGCGCCGGCCTCCGCCGCCGCAGGAATCGCAGCCACAATCAACTCCCGTATCTCTTCAATCGTCTTCATCACTCACCCGCCGCCGGTTTACGGTTCAATACCGGCAGATGAAATGCCTTCGGATTCGAAATCGGCTCCAAGTCATGCGCCGCCTGTACGGGCACCGGATAAATTCCCAATCCATCTTTATCTAAATGTGGCGGTCTTCCCTCGCCCGTCAACTGCTGCCCGGCAATCTTCTTCTGCAACTCCATCAATCCATGCAGCAACGCCTCCGGCCGCGGCGGGCAGCCGGCAATGTGTACATCCACTGGAATGTAACGGTCGATCCCCTTCAGCACGTTGTATCCCTGCTTGAAAGGTCCACCGGAGATCGCGCAAGCTCCCATCGTAATCACGTACTTCGGCTCCGCCATCTGGTTGTAAAGTCGCACCACCTGTGGCGCCATCTTTTTCGTCACCGTGCCGCTGATAATCATCATGTCCGCCTGACGCGGCGAGGGACGAAATACCTCCGCGCCGAATCGCGCCATGTCGTACCGCGCCATCGTCGTCGCAATCATCTCAATCGCGCAGCATGCCAACCCAAACTGCATCGGCCAGATCGAGCCCTTCCGTCCCCAGTTATAAAGCTCCTGGAGGCTCGTCACCACGATCCCCTGCTTGCCCAGCTCCGATTTCAATTGCTCATCAACGGCCATTCAAACTCCTGATCCCATACCAACTAGTTACTTAGTCCCTTAGTCCCTCGGTCGGGGTCCCCGGCAAGCGATCTTTGCTTGCTGGGGTGACTTGTTCCCTGTCTTCACTCCCACTCCAATATCCCCTTCATCCACGCCCACGCCAATCCTTCAATCAGCAGCAGCACAAAGAAGAGCATTGCCAAACACGCGCCCACTCCCAATCCCGTAAAAGCCACGGCAAAGGGCAGCAGAAACACCGCCTCCACATCAAACACCAAAAATAAAATCGCATACAAGTAATACGCCGGCCGGAATTGCACCCACGCGTCGCCCTTCGACTCCAGGCCGCACTCGTAAATCGCGTTTTTGATTGAATTGCGCTTCTGTGGGGAATAGATCCACGCCCAAAGCCAAGCCAGCCCCAAAGGCGCCAACCCAAAGCCAAGCGCAGCCAAAAACAAAATTGTTAGTGCTAGATAAGGACTAGTAGCCATCTTGGGTGAGCAACTTCCTTCTGGAACAACTTAACAGTTTAGAGCCTATTTTGGCTAAGGGGGTTCGGTGCGAATCAGGCCATTTCTCCTCAAAATAGCGCCCGTATCCCATTCTGCGGAACTGACTGATAAAAAATCGCACATTCGCTCAAACAAGGTCGGTGACGACGCACACATCTGATTCAAAAACCTTTGTCCTTCGCATACAACTCACAAAAAAGTGCAAGGGTGAGAATCCCATGCACTCCGGTCTACCGGCTTTTGTATTTGCGCCACCGGCGCATCTACCCCACCGCTGGTGCTCCACCTTTCGATGGATTACAAACCTCACCTCTGATCCATTACTGTTCTATTGAGGTCAATCGCCCACCCCAAAGCATCACCGCTTGCCCTCCGTCTCGCACCTCTTCCCCAGGGAGTCACAAATCCGATGCTCAAGCCTTTCCCCAGCCGCGCACTCTTCTCTCTCGCTCTGGCCCTCCCCATCCTCGCCCTCAGCATCACCAGTCAAAAGAGTGTTCACGCATCCGGTTCTCCACAATCCACCCAAAAAGACTCCTACGCTAACTCCGCAAACTCCGCTAACCCCGCTGACTCCGCTTCTCCAACCCCCACCACTGCCTTCCACGATTCCATCGCCACCCGTTACAACTACGCATTCGGCAAGCAATCCCCCTTCCTTCCCTCCAACGCCACCACCGTCAACGGCCAATTCTTCAATCCCAAATCCTTCTACTCCGCCCAATACTGCGGCCACTGCCACGTCGAGGCGCTCCACCAATGGCGTCAATCCGTTCACGCCAACAGCTTCCGTGCTCCCTGGTACCTCAAAAACGTCAACGCCCTCATCAATGAAAAAGGCGTCCAATTCTCGCGCCATTGCGAGGGCTGCCACAACCCCGTAGCCCTCTTCTCCGGCGACCTCTCCCAGGGCATGCCAAAAACCCGCCCCTTCGCTGAAGAAGGCCTCAGTTGCTCCGTCTGCCACTCCATCGTCTCCACTGACACCACCGGAACCGGCAGCTACGTCATGGGAACCCCCGCCGTCCTCGTCGACGAAAAAGCCGACCCCAAAACCCC